>Ga0307471_100000152_pt1 | contig 34131 bp, 26 predicted proteins | sample atmos_gasesAM3C__2_FD_204566 | JGI IMG/M metagenome (GOLD analysis project Ga0307471, IMG submission 204566) | Hardwood forest soil microbial communities from Morgan-Monroe State Forest, Indiana, United States - atmos_gasesAM3C_515 | ecosystem: Environmental > Terrestrial > Soil > Temperate... | reverse complement strand
AACTGGCTCGAAGACATCACCAACGAGGAATGGAACCGCGATCTGCGGGAAGAAATAGACCTGGTTTTTTTTCTCACCCGCGCGGCGTGGCCGTATTTGAAGGCCAGCCACGGCGTCGTCGTGAACACGGCGTCACTGAACGGCCTCATGAGCTTCAAGACGCTGGGCTCACTGGCGCATACGACGGCCAAGGCAGGGATCATCGGGATGACGCGGCAGCTCGCGATGGAGGGGCGAGAACACGGTATTCGCGCGAATTCCATCTCCCCTGGCTTGATTGAATCCAATCAGACGCGAGAACAGCTGAAGGACCCCGAATGGGCGAGCGCGATGCTCGGCAAGACGCTGCTCGGACGTCTCGGTCGGCCCGAGGAAGTGGCGAGCGTCGCTTTGTTCCTGGCCTCCGATGACAGTTCATACGTCACCGGAGTCGACATCGTCGTCGATGGCGGAATGAAGGTTTGGTGATCGGCGGGCAGGCCCGACTAGACCACAGCGTGTCTAATTAGTCGTTCTCACCCGTGAGATCAAGGAATTTCTATGAAGTCCATTTTTCAAAGGAGACGCACATGGCATCGAAAGCAAAGACAATCGGCAGTAGTGACTCCACGCGTACGGCAGTTGAGGAAAGAGAACGGTTACTGCAGTCAACGCGCGAGCAAGAAATAAGGAATCGCGCGTACGAGATTTATCTGCAGCGCGGAGCACAACCTGGTTATGAGGTGGAGGATTGGCTTCAGGCCGAACGTGAGCTCAATGCATAATCGTGATAGCCGGAGTGGGAGGCCCATGTTCGTACTCCCCTGCTTCGCGAGAATAAAACTCCGGGTTGTCCAATTCAGAGGGTTCTCGAAAATGACTTTGTCGCCGTTACAGGCACAGGCACCGCGCGTGATTTTATTCGGTTTCTCACCGTCGAACGGCACTGAAAAGACAAAGAGAAAACCGGTTTGCCAATTAAGGGCCCCATGAAACCACCTAAGTGATTGTGGCGCTTTGCCTTAGCTTATTTTCCCCACTGTTCGCAATGAGGAGGCCGGGGGTTCGAATCCCCTCTCGTCCACCAATCTCTTTCCTGTTCTTCCTCTACATCCTTCGAAGGGCTTCGTCAGATCGTTATTACATCGGAGCGACGCAAACGTCGTGCAGGGCGCGTGTGCGGGGAATCGTGCGGCGTATTCGCCCGCGAAGGGTTGAATCCCAAACCAGGCACGGGGATATGCCAGAGTAATGTCTCGCTGAGTCTGCCAGTTTAGAAAGTAAACTTTGCGCCGAGCTGCATGATGCGCGCATCACGCGCAGCAGTCACTTGGCCAAAGAAGCCCGAATCGATACTCCCTGCTGGGTTTTCAAACTGGGCGTGATTGAAGATATTGAAACCTTCAAACCGCAACTGGAGTTGCTTGGATTCCGTGAGACGGACGTCTTTTAGCAGCGCCATGTCCCAATTATTCAAACCAGGGCCATGGAAAAAACGCCGGTTTGAATTCCCAATCTGCCCGAGCGCCTCCTTTGAGAACAATGACGTGTTGAAGTAGGTGCCGCCGGTACGCGGATTCGTATTACTCAAGATTTTGCCAGGGGTAAAGTTCGGGACGTCGGTTCCGCTGGAACCTGCAAGAGATTTGTCCCGGCCCTCAGAAATGGTAATCGGCAAGCCGGTGGCGAAGGTTGTGATGCCGGAAATTTGCCATCCACCGACGACGCGCCGCGACCATCCGCTATCCGCATGGAAAAGTTTGTCGAACGGCAGGCCTACGGTATAGCTACCCACAAAATTCTGTTGCACGTCGAAGAGGCACAGCCCTCTGCTCTTTCGGGGATTGTACGGATTTACAGAGTCCTCCAACCCGGATGAATTGTCCAAGCATTTCCCATAGGTGTAACCGAGTAGGAAGTCTCCGCGCGAGCTCGTGTGGCGAAGCGTGGTTTGAAACGAGTGATAGGCGGAATTGGCCATAGTTTTTTCGGCGGCGTTCCTGCCAAAAGGAACGATGGTATCGCTTGCGCTATTCAGTCCCGCAACCAGGCGTGTGCTTGCAAACAAGGTAATTCCCGGATAGCCCGGGGCGGTTACTCCAGCGGCCAATACGAAAGGCCCGCCGTCCTCGTTATTTCGGTCGCAAGTATTGCTGCCGGAAGCCAGATTTGCGGGATTGTTGAGAAACAAGCAGAGATTATTGTCGCTGGGGTTGTAATTCACGAAAGCAATCAACTTGTGCCCCATCGTCCCTACGTATCCCATGCTGAGCACGGTATTGGCGCCCAACTGTCGCTGCACGGACAAATCGAGATGTTCGGCGTAGGGCAAGCGGTTGGTATGCCAAAAGGCCACTTCCGCGTTTCCATCCAAGGGCTCGAACGGCGTAAAGTCAAATGTAGTATTGGGTTTTTGGCGCGTTGCGTTACTCGGCACCGTAAAGGGGAACACTTGCCCATCGGGACCGTTCACGCGATCAATAAATGGAGTCTGGAAAAACTTTTGGCCACCCGGAGACCAGAAGAGTCCAAACGGAACGTCTCCCACCTCTTGGAACTGGCTGAGATCTTCAAAAGCCGTATAAAAAAGTCCCCCACCGACGCGAATGCTCGTTTTACCCGGTCCCCCCGTCAATTTCGCTCGCATCCCGCTTGAGGCGTTTGGCGAATAGGCCAAGCCAATGCGCGGCGAAATTGCATCGTACTGAGTGGGCGCCAGGGTCTGCGGAATTCCGGGATCGCCGGGGAAAAGCAAGCCCTTGGGAGCCTGGGTAAAGATGATGGACTGCTGTCCTGGGACAACGGTGCTGATCTTGTTTTGCGTGTCATACCAGGGCTGGCTGAATTCCCAACGCACGCCGTAGTTGAATGTGAGGCTCGACTTCACGCGCCAGCTATCTTGCGCAAAAACCCCAAAGTATTTGCTGCGCGAATCGAGAAGCTGCTTGCTGGCCTGCGTAAACCCTCCTCCCCCGACCGCGCCAAGAAGAAAGTCGACCCAATCTGCGCCCGTCTCGGTACCATCGAACGTGAAGGTCCCGTCTTCGCCAAAGAGGTTTCGCTCGTTGATCTGATCGTAATGAAACTGGCCACCGAACCTCCAGGTGTGCGTGCCCCACACTTTCGTGAAGTTGTCCAGGGCCTGATAGGTATTGTTGAACTGGGCCGTGGTCGTGGAAGGAACTCCGATGGCCGTCCCGATGGTGCCCAAGTTAATCGACGGTACTCCATCTAAAGCTGGGACGATAGGGGCAATGCCGCCGTTGAAAACTCCCCCTACTGTCGCCGGAGCTACAAATCCCAAGTTGGCCATGGTCCCCGGCGCAACCCCCTGCGTTGGCGCTCCAAAGTGCGCCGCCGAGCGCATAAAGCTAAGATGAAATTCATTCACGGCCGTTGGGCCAATGGTTTTGGTGTCCCCTATCTTCGCCAATTGCGCCCGCCCAATGTTCGAGTCTGCGAATCCTGGGACATTGGCGCCTATGTCCGAGGGCGTGGGATTGGCTAAATTGAAGTCATCCATGAAGTAATACGCCGAAATGGATCCAAAGCGCGTATTGTCATCGATGCGAACGGCCCCTTTGTCGTCTCTCAAATGCTGGGAAAGCGCGGATGTGAAGGTATCGAATCCCTGTTGCGTCGCAGTTGTGGAGTTGACCGCAGGAAAGAAGGGAAGAAGTTTAGTGGATAGGCCGAGAATTGCCCCACCAGGAACAATCCCGTTAGGGAATACGCACTGCAAGGTATTGGTGCACGTTGGATTCGTTTTAACTGGATCAAGAAAATTCGCATTGGAAGGATCGAAATAGTCTTCACCTGGTTGCACCATGCCAGTCACGCCATAAAGCCGCATAGAAAGAGTGTCCGCCCAGGCCTGCCCATTCACCTGATTCGCACCGGCGCAAGTCGCCGTGCCGCAAGAGCCGTTCGCCGCATACGCCCCTGCAAAAAGGCTTAGGGCGTTTACGTTTCCGCTGGAATCGGGAAAAACGTCTGCTGAGGGCGCACCAGTAGTTACAACATTCCCTCTGATTTGCCGCGTGCCCTGATAGTCTACGAAAAAGAACAATTTGTCGTGCTTGATGGGCCCGCCGATAGTTCCCCCAAACTGGTTTTGTTTGAACTCGTCCTTGGGACCAACGGTAGAGGGATTGAAGAAATTGCGCGCATCCAGAGCAGTGTTGCGCAAGAACTCGAACGCGCTCCCGTGGAATGCGTTCTTCCCGGACTTGGTCGCCACATTGATCTGGCCGCCGCTGTAGTTCCCGTACTCCGCGTCAAAATTGTTGGTAATGATGCGGAACTCTTCGATGGAATCCAGGTTCGGCACAATTGCCGCGCCGTTATTCTTGCCTTCCACCACATTTGCGCCATTGACCATGAACCCGTTGGAACTCTCTCGCTGCCCATTTATGGACTGGTTGCCGGGGTTTAGAGTTCCCGAGGGAGATCGATCCTGAGTGTCGGGCGCCTGGTTGCCATAGGCCGTGGGAACCACACCCGGTTGCAAGGCAAGCAAGTCTGTATAGGCGCGCCCGTTCAGCGGCACGGATACAATCTTCCGTCCTTCAATGACTTCGCCCGTTTGCGTGCTTTCCGTTTCGACGTGCACAGCATCGCTATTTACAATCACTTTCTCTGTGGTCTGGCCAACTTGCAACGTGACATCTACGCGGAGCGCCGCATTTGCGTCGACGACGAGCCCACTTTTCCGAAACGTCTTAAAGCCATTCGCGGTAACTTCGATGTCATACGTGCCAATCGCGAGTTCCGGGAAGTTGTAGAATCCTTTCGAATCCGTCACCGTTTCGGACTTCACCCCGGTTTGCGTTTCCGTAGCGGTCACCGCTGCGCCGACAATCACTGACCCGCTGGGATCAATGAGCAACCCCGAAATGCTGCCGTTAATGCTTGCCCACAAAACAACCGCAGCAAACAAACACACGAGAACGCCGATCCAGCTGAACTTTCGTGAAAAACGCATGCCACACCCCCGAAAAATTTCATCCCGAACGTACAAGGATGCCCAGACCTATTTTGACGCACCGAAAAATAGGACCCACTTGGCACCTATGATTGAAACGATTTAATACCGCACGGATCTCAAGCTGTCAACCGTCTTTTTAGCAATGAATGCGTACTCCCCACCAGTATGCGGCGAGAGGCGAGCTAGACGTCCGCGGAATCCAGCCGCATCCGGGGGTCGACCAGCAACCACGCAAGGGCGCCACCGAAGCATAGGCTCGCAGCCACAAAGAACGGCGCCTTCCAGCCAAGACGCGAGGCAATCCAGGGAGTGAGCGACGCCGTGATCATCCCGCCAAATTGATTGCCCATGTTCATGAAGCCGGAGACGGATCCGGAAGAAGCGCCACCGATGTCTGCAGAGACTGACCAGAACGAACTCTGCGATAAGTAAAGCGCGCCAGCCCCGCCGGCAAGCACCAGAACCGCCACCAGAGCATTTTCCGCGCTCGAACCGAAAATCAGAAAAACGGCCGCAAGAATCATGGCAAACACCGCCACGCCTGAGCGTCCCGCGCGTGCGCCTTTGCTTCGCGTTATCGCATCGCTGAGAACGCCACCGATTGGCGAGCACACGGCCATCGCAATGAACGGCAGCATGGAGTAGAGAGCGCTAGCCCTTAAATTCAGACCTCGTACTTCCGCCAGGTAGATGTAAAACCAACTGAAAAAAATCCAAGCGACGTAGCCGAATGAAAAGTAGCTGAGCGTCACCGCCAGCACTTCCCGGCTTCGCAGCATCCGCCCCCAAGAAACAAGAGCAGGTTTGTGCGTCGCCGTCGAAGGAGGAACTCCGGACTGGATTCGCGCGAGCTCGTTACCGGAAACCAGCGGATGCTCTTGCGGGGAGTTTCGGGCAATCAAATACCAAACCAAGCCAGCCAGCAGGCCCAGAACTGAGCATACGAGAAATGATGAACGCCACCCGTGCTTCAACATGAGATAAGTGATGAACGGCGGCGTTAGGCCGGCGCCAACGCCAACGCCGCAAAAAATCAAACCATTCGCCAACCCGCGCTCCGGGCTCGGAATCCACCTCGCGACGAACTGATTGGAAGCCGGATAAATCACAGCTTCGCCCGCACCCAGCGCGAAGCGCACACCCAAGAACGCAAACAGAGCAAATCCGAAATTCGCGGGCACTGCCGCAGTCAGCGCCGTGAAAACTCCCCACCAGACTGCTCCCATGGCAAGCACACTTCGAGAACCGAGCCAATCCGCGAGTCGTCCCCCTGGAGTTTGAAAAAGCGCATAGCCGGCAAGAAACGCGCTGAAAATCCAGCCCAGCTGAATTTTCGAAAGATGATAGTCGCTTGCCAGCAGGCTCCCGGCGATAGATATGTTGACGCGGTCAAGAAAAGCGACAGCGCTCAGCACAAATAGCCAAGAGATCAGCAGCCAGCGAATCCGGCTTGTTTTTTCGCCGTTCAATTGCTTCCTTCGCGACGACGGCCAATGGCGCATCTGGAAGTCGCTAAGCCAGGTGTGCCTTGAACAGCTTCACAAGTTCGCTGGCAATGATTTTTTCTTCACCAGGCTGCAGCATGAAGGAGTTCATGGATAGCGACTCGCCGTGCTCTCCCGTGGAAAGCGCGATGGAAGGCTGGCCTGCTCGCAGGGCCTTGCCAACCTCGCGCGGCGTCATGGGGATGCGCTTTTCGTCCCACTTGATTTGCAGGTGAGGAACATGATTGGCAATTTCGAGCTTCGGGAAAGACGTCGTCACGCTCGGAACTTTTGTTACTTTCGCTGAAATGTATTCCAGACGCCGCTGCCATTCTTTGTTCAGGGCTTCATGATCTTCTTGCAGATACAATTCCAGCGCTTTGATCATTCCGACGATTTCTTCCTTGCCCACTTTCTGGCTTCGCCCAATCGTGTCTTCGTGCGGGCTGTTGTTGAGCAGTGCGTAGGCAATGAGATCCTTCCTGCCAATCAACAAGCCGGCGCATTGCGGGCCCCGAATCGCTTTGCCGCCGCTGAAGGCAATCAGGTCGTAGCCCATATTTGCGAAGTCCCAGAGTCGAGAAACGGGGGGCGTGTCCGCAGCGGCGTCAATGAACGCCGGAATGTTGTGCTCGTGGGCGAGCTTTACCCACTCCTCGTCTTTAATCTGGCCGTCATCATTCGCAAAATTCGTAAAATGCATCATCGCCGTCTGCGCGTTGATGGCTCTCTTCACGTCGTCAGCGGTTTCTACTTCGATGAGCTTCACACCCGTAGTGCGCAGTTGATGGTCGAAAGGATTGCGGTGCGTCTTCTGAATGAGCACTTCGCTCTTCATGCCCGCCAGATCCGGAATCTGCCGTATCAATTTTGGATTGTCGCCGGTCAAAATCCCGGCAAGCCCGGACTGCATTGCCGCGGCCGCTCCCGCCGTAACCAGCGCGTCATAACCCTCGGGTAGTTTTAACATCTCCGTGATGCGCTTGCCCGCGGCGACTTCCAGTTCCGGGATACTCACGAAGTACTTTCCGCCGAGCGCCATTACCTCCTCAACTTCGGGCCGCGGAAGCGAGCCCCCAAGCACCGTCATCGTTCCCTCGCCGTTGATGACGGTTGTTACGCCCAGCTCTTCATAAACATTTCCGGTCGAACCGAATCCCGTAAGTTTCCTGCCGCTGCTTGCCTTCACCGCAACCGGCGCGGCAAAGAGTTTTCGCGAACTCATCAAAGTTGCCGAAAGGGCGCTGAGAGCACTAAGAAACGTCCGGCGGTTGGACCTGTCGGCGAATGCCATGGCTCATGCTCCTTTCTTTACGTCGCGAACCACCGCGGCTATGCAATTGATTTCCACCAATGACTCGCCGGGCAGCCCTGCGACCGCGACGGTCGTGCGGGCGGGACCTCCGTTTGGGAAATACGTTTTGAAAACGGAGTTCATACCGTCGTAATACTCGAGCTTCGCGAGATACACGGTAAGCTGCAAAATGCTGTCCATCGTGCCGCCACCGCCCTCGACTACATTTTTCACTCCTTCCATGACCATTTTCGTGTGCATCTCAATAGTGGGTGTTTTTCCTTCATCGGACTTGTCGCCCTGGGAGTGCGCGCCCTGACCCGCTATGTAGATCAGCCCGTTGTGAATGATCAACGGAGTGATGAAACCCTTTCTGTCGGAGGGCTTTCCGTGAGCATCCAGTTTCTGAACTCCGCCCTGCTCTTGCTCCCCCGAGACCGGGATCGCCGGGGTAAATCTTCCTATTCCCAGGCTCGGGAAGAGCACGGCAAGGCGAGCGGCAAATCCGCGCCGTGTAGTATGAGTCGTCAACATGTTTTCCTCCTTTGTTTCAGGACCATCAGAATTTGTTTTCCCGACATGACTTCACCTTGTCCCGCTGGGCATTCCCGCGCGTCCGCTAGCCCCGCATCAAGGCAAAGCAAAACTGAAAAAGTCGCTTCCCGCCGCGATGGCAATGTACTGCTTGCCGTTCACCGCGTAACTCATCGGCGAAGCATGCAATGACTGTCCAGTATTGAAGTGCCACAAAGGCTTGCCGCTTTTTGCATCCACGGCCTCAAAGGATTCGGAGTTATCGCCAAAAAATACCAGGCCCGAGGCCGTGGTCATGGTTCCTGCGCCGGAACCGCGTCCGCTAACTTGCGGATAGCGCCACACAAACGCCGATGTATCCAGATCGTATGCCAACAGAACCTTTTGACCGTGCTCACCGGGTGGGTGACGAACGCCGGTGGCATAGTAAGTCTCGCCTTCCTTGAATTTCTGCGCACCCGAGGAGTAGACGGAGCATGCCTCCAGCGCCAGGAAATAAAGAGAGTGCGTTTCGGGACTGTAAGAAGGCGAAAACCAATTGGTGGCCCCCGAAAAGCCCGGGCATACCAGCGATCCCTGCGGAGTCGGTTTGGCGCTCTCTTCATCGAGTATCGGCCGGCCTTTCTCGTCTATCCCTTTCGCCCAATTCAAGTTTTCCACGAATCGCGTGGCGGAAAGGAATTCTCCGGTAACACGATCCAGCACATACACAAAACCGTTTCGGTTTGCCTCCACAAGAAGCCTTTTAGGTTTGCCCTTGTACGCGGCATCCACCAGGACCGCGGTTTCGGTCGCGTCGTAGTCATAGAGGTCGTGCGGCGTGAACTGAAAATGCCACTTGAGTTTGCCGGTGTCAGGATCCAAAGCAACAACGCTGCTGGTGTACAAATCATCTCCGGGCCGCATCTCTCCCGAGAAATCGGGCGAAGGATTGCTGGTTCCCCAGTAAAGAGTATTGAGTTCGGGGTCGTATGTGCCGGGCATCCAAGTCGTTCCGCCGCCCCGCAAATAGCTGTCGCCGGGCCAACTCTCCGAGCCAGGTTCGCCGGGACCGGGAATGGTCCAAAATCGCCAAGCAAGCTTGCCGGTGATGGCATCGTATGCCGCGACGAACCCGCGCACGCCGTCGTCGCCGCCGGAGGTTCCAACAATCACCTTGCCTTTCACAACCAGGGGCGCGCTCGTGGCGCCGTAATTCTTGCTCCAGTCCGCGTAAGCGATGTCCCAAAGCAGATTCCCGGAACGTGCATCCAGGCAGAGCAGGTGTGCGTTGTCTGTATTCATATAAACACGTGAGCCCCATACGCCGACGCCGCGATTGTGATGTTGCGAAGCATCGTCAATCAATCCTTCCGTGATAGGGCGCGAGGCGTGCCAGATGGTTCGGCCGGTTTGGGCATCCAGTGCGTAGGCGTCATTTGCAGCGGTCACGAACATAACGCCATTCACCACCACCGGCGTCGTTTCCAGCGAATCGGAATTTCGCACATGGAAAACCCATTGCGCGCGTAGCTGACCCACGTTGGCTGGAGTAATCTGGTCCAATTTCGTGTATCGCCGCCCCGTGTAATCGCCGTTATACGAAAGCCAGTTCGCGGTGGGAGGAGCTGCGCTCAGGTCTGCATGCGTCACATTAATGATGGCGGCCACCGTGGAATCTTCCGTCCCTAGTGCGTTGGCGAGATGCGTTACGAGTCCCCAAACGAGCACAGGTGCGACCGCAATTAGCTTGTGGCGCTTATTCACCCGCGCCCCCAGGCACAACAGCAACCTCCTCAAGAAGGCCGTGGTCCTCCGAGTGAGAGCCAACCAGGTGAATAGCCACTCGGCTCGCACCCTTCGGGACATTTATCTTTTCCTCGAGTTTCACGGGCTCTCTCGGAGTGACCCTTCTCAATTTCACTTCGGAGACTTGCTTGCCCTCCTTGTCCAGAAACCTCGCGACGATCTTCCCTGGAAAGAAAACGCCGAACGTGCCGGTGAGTCTCTGAGTTCCAACCGCATTCGACACGCGAAGGTGCTTGGCAATAACGCCCACCTCCGTTGCTTCGAGAACGTCCTTACCTGCGCGCGTCGGATACCACTCTGTATCCATCGCGTACGTTTCACCAGGTTCCAACCGCACCATCGGGCTGTTGATCTCTGCCTCCATGTAATAGAGCGGCTCATCAGGAGCCTCGCTCCCATTCGTGTAAAAAATGACGGTCGCCTTTCCGGGATACTCTTTGCCATCCTGGACTCGAAATCGCTCCACCATCGCATACTGAGTGGCGGCATCCGCCACCGCCAGCCAGCCGCGTTGTGTGTCAAACCAGAGTTCGGTCTCGAAAAAGCGATAGTTCAGCGCGACAAGCCCGTTCTCAATGTTGAGTCCTGGAGGCTTGCCCTTCCCGGACCGAACATAGTATCCACCGGGATAGGCGCTGCTTTCATTCGCCGCGGCGAATGCCCAGATTTCCGCGCTTGCTTCATTTCCTGACGGACTCGCTGTGTTGTACTGCGTGACCGACTGCATGGACCATCCAATCGCATGCGCCGAAGCATTCTTCATCACCGCGTGAAAAGAAATCTTCGGGGAGTCCGCTTGCAGGCTAATTTCGCGCGAATATTGAAGGCCTGTTCGTAAGTCGGGTGGCCCGTCCAGACGCACTCTGCATGCTGTTCCCTGCGACACGATTGAAAACGCATAGTCTCCGTCGTCCAGCGCGTCAGCCATGGGACCCGGCCAGTGCTGATCATCATGGCGGCCTTCGGGCAGTGGCCAAATCTTGTCGCCGCCGTAGTTGTACCACTTCGCGGGGGCATCCGGCTCAAGCGGCGGCAAATACTTCCCTTCGTATTCTTTGTTCACAAACAAGTATTCGTGCGGCCCAAACGCAACTTGCATGAGACGTCCGCCAAGTCTTGGGACAATTGTCAGTCTTACCCATTCGTTTCGAATCTCCTGCGCGTCCCAACCTTTGTAGTTAGTCGGACGAGTCCCACATTGCTTCCCTTGCGTGCACGCGGGTACGGTGCAAAATACTGTGAGAGCAAGAAGCAATGCGTGGAGGCGAAATGAGTGGCGATAAAAACAGAGCATTTTCTCTTGAAAGCACGCCCCCTTTTCTTCTCTAGATTCTCCCGAATCTGCGGACGGCTTCTTGAAGCGAATGAAACTTTTCGATAATGGGATACATCGAGTGCTCTTTGAAGTCCATTTGTTGCGCGAGCGCAAGGATTTCCTCCGCCTTCGCGCGCGGCACAACCACCACCCCATCTGCATCCGCCGCGACAATATCGCCCGGCTGCACCTGCACTCCGTCGCAAAGCATGGGAATGTTCGCCCCGGCGAATTTGTAGTGCCCGACCGAAGTGGACGGCACGGGCCCGAGCGCATACACAGGGAACCCGATGCGGCGAAGTTGTGCAATGTCCCTCACGCCTCCGTCCACAACTGCGCCTACATATCCCCGCGAATACATCGTTGTGCCCATCAATCCACCCATGCCTGCTATATCCGCACCGTCTTCTACCGTCATCACATAAACGGAATCCTTCGCGCCACCGTCGATGGCCGCCATCATTCCGGCCAGTGCGTTCGTGTCCTTGTTGCCCTCATCTTTCTTCAACAGGACCGTTACTGCAAATCCCGCAAACTTTGCCGGAAAAATCGATTGCATGCGGTGCGACATATAGATCTTGCGCCCGAGAATCTGCTCCGCTGCGTCAGATACCGAGGCGACTTCCACGTGTCGAAAACCCTCCAGCAAGGAACCGCTCTCTGCGCTCGTTGCAGATGCGGGAGGCTCCTGCGCCGAGGCTCGCAGTCCTACCCAAGACAAAACCAATACGCCCGCCAACGCCAGGCTCGATACCGCGCCGGCCAGAAAATAGCGCGTGCTGCCATGAGTATGCTTCATACCATCCCCCGGAACCTGCATGATTGTCGCACTCTATCATTTCTATTAAATCGATTGAAGGAAGAGTTTCGCTCTCTTACTCTTGTTCGTGTTGCCCTGGCAAACCAAAGAATTGGATTGACACCACTCCGCATCCTTGATGTATAGACATGAGGTTCGACTCTTTGCCTTGATGAGATTCTCCTCGCATCGTTCATCAGGCAAAGCTGATGGATAACACATTTTGAAAGCTGACCCGGTCATTCGGAAATTAAGCGTACTTGTTAGAGTTCCGGCTCTTTCGTTCGCTTTGCTGCTCATTTGCGGAGCCATTGCCCTCGCTCAGGATAGAAATCCCTCCACCACTCCGCCAGGAGTGAACGCGGATTCTTCAGCCGCACAACGCGCGTTTGCCGCGAACTGTGCAGGCTGCCACGGCCTCGACGGAAAGGGGGCAGAACGCGCTCCCGACATTGTCAAGCGTCCAAACGTCCGCAAGTTCTCCGACTCTCAGCTTCTTCAAATTCTCCAAAAGGGCGTTCCTCAAACTTCCATGCCCGCCTTCAGCCATCTCGGCGACGATGTCCTTCGTTCTTTGGTGGCTTACTTGCGAAACCTGCAGGGCCACGCGGCGACAGTGCCTCTGCCGGGAAACGCTCGGCGCGGCAAGGACCTTTTTTTCGGCAAAGGCGGGTGCTCGGGCTGTCACATGATCCGCGGGCAGGGTGGATTTTTCGCTTCAGATCTCACCGCCTACGCGCGGGGGCGTGCTCCCGAAACAATCCGTGATGCCATCCTGCTTCCCAACCGCGATCTCGATCCGCGCAACCGGACGGTGGCCGTCACTCTTCCCAACGGCAAGACCCTCGAAGGGCTCGCCCGCAATGAAGATAATTTTTCAATGCAGCTTTTGACGCCCGATGGCTCGCTCCTTCTTTTCACCAAGGCGGCCGTTAAAAGCATAAGTTACCGCAACCAGTCGCCCATGCCTGCGGACTACGGAACCCGCCTTTCCGCAACAGAAATCGAAGATCTGGTGAACTTCTTGAATTCTGTGACGCAAGAACATTTGAAGCAGTCTCGAAACGAGGAACAAGACGATGGCGAGTAATTTCCAGCGAGTGCGCGCTGCGGGGGGAACTCTGTGTACGTTGGCTTTCCTTCTCGTAGCGGCTCATCCGCAGAAGCCATCCCGGGAATTCGCCCTCAAAGCAGAATCTCCGAAATTCTGGGAACTTCTGGATCGCGATGCATCGTTGACTCGAGTCGCAGGAGGACTTGGATTCACGGAAGGCCCGGTTTGGGATGAGCGTGGCTTTTTGTACGTCAGCGACGAAGAGCAAAACAAGATCTTCAAAGTGTATGGGGACGGCCGCAAAGAGGAACTGATTTCCCTTGGCGACCCCGATGGAAACACCTATGATCGCAACGGTCGTCTGATTGATTGTGCGAGCGTGCTGCGCGCAATCATTGCCATTACCCCCGACGGAAAGTACACAGTCCTCGCCGATAAGTTTGAAGGCAAGAAGTTCAACAGCCCGAACGACGTCATCGTTGGCCCCGACGGCGCACTGTATTTCACCGACCCCACCCTCGACCTGCCCAAAGGCGAAAAGCAGGAGATTCCCTTCCAGGGCGTCTACCGGCTGGACAAAAATGGTGGAGTGCGCTTGCTCACCAATGAACTGACGCAGCCCAACGGGCTCGCTTTTGCTCCCGATGGAAAACGCTTGTACGTGGACGATTCGAAGCAGCGCAATATTCGGGTTTACGACGTGAATCCCGACGGATCCCTGGCCAACGGCCGCATCTTTGGAGCCGAAGCAGGAGAAAAGGGCCAAGGCGTGCCGGACGGCATGCGCGTAGACAAAGCAGGCAACCTTTACGTGACCGGCCCGAAAGGAATTTGGGTTTGGGATTCGGACGGCCATCATCTTGGAACTATCGAGATGCCCGAACAGCCCGCGAACCTGAATTGGGGCGATTCCGACTATGGGACGCTCTACATCACCGCCACCAGCTCCGTTTACAAATTGCGAACCAAGGCAAGCGGCTTCGTCCCCTACCTCACTGACAAGCAGAAATGAACGACGGGACTCTGTCTTTCGCAACGTTAGAGTTGGCCGAACGTTAAGCCTTGGGGACCGCGCGGAAGATCTCGACGAGGCGGTTCGCGATGATCTTGTCCTCACCATCCTTCAGTTGCCACACTGCAAAACCGAACGTGTGCGGATCGCGGGGCGGGCGATGACTTTCTTTGAAGTTTTCAACTGGCGGGGCATCTGGATTTCGCCCACGCATACCGCTTGCCCCGGCGCCCATACTGCCTATGCCCAGCGGTCGGGTGTCCGCGAGTTTCTGCATAACTTCGGGTCCCGTGATGCCCAACTCCGCAGGAATCTGCCAACTGTAGCGTGGAGTGACGTTGCCTAGAGCTTGTGGGTTGAACTGCCGCGGAAGCGCGGTCACACCAAACTTCTTTATGCCATCAGTAATCACCTGTGCGCGCTCATCGTACATTTTCAGCGTGGCATCGAAGTCCTGGCTGACGAAGATCTCCAGCGCCTTCAGCATGCCGAGAATAGTTTCCTTCCCAACCTTGCAACAACGCCCAATGCGATCCTCCTGCGGACTCATATTCAGCAACGCGTAGCGAATCAGCTCCTCCTTCCCGATCAGAATGCCCGCCGCCTGCGGCCCGCGAATATCCTTGCCGCCGCTGAAAGTGACCATGTCAAAGCCCATGGCCGGGTATTCCCAAAGCCGTTCTTTCGGCGGCACGTCCGCGGCAGCATCATTGAAGGTGTAGAGGTTGTGCTCCTTGGCGATGGCCACGGTCTCCGGGCCGCTGACTTTTCCCTTGTCGGACAGGATGTTGGTAAAGTGAATTGCCAAAGTTTTCGGATTGATCGCCGCAATCATCTCCTCGCGCGTTTCTACTTCCACCAACTTCGCGCCGGTTTGGCGGATCTGATGATCGAACGGATAGCGATGGCTCCTTTGGATGATCACTTCGTTCCGGGGGAAATTGCTTACATCAGGAATGTCATGCATCCGGGGCTCAAGGTCTTCCGTCATCATCCCGGCATACCCAACGACCATGGCCGCTGCGGCCCCCGCGGTCACCAGACCTGTGTAGCCCGGGGGCAACTTACACAGTTTCGCGATGAATTTCCCGGCGGCCACCTCGAGTTCATCGATCAGAACGTAATGCTCGTTGCCCCTGCGAATCAGCTCCATGACCTCCGGCCTCATCACGGAGCCGCCAATCACAGTTAGTGTTCCATTGATGTTGACGATAGGCGTCACGCCGAGCTCTGCGTAAATGTCGCCGGTCGAGCCGAGACCGGTTGTGATGGGTACGACGGGATTGCCATCGAGAGCACGAGCGGAGGGCTTGTGCTTCTTTCCGAAGAGGCCTGCACTTGATCCCGGAGGCGCGAACAGGCCGCCGGTAAGCGCTCCAAGCGCGGCTAGAAAGGAACGCCGGTTCCAACCAAACTTCAGTTTCATGTGCAGTCTTCCCTTCCGCGTCCGCAAATAGTCATTTATCCGCGGGAGTGATAGGCGGCGCGACGACCAGCGCGCTGCCTACAATCTCGATCAGTGAATCGCCGGGAATCCATTCGACGGCCATGCAGGCGCGGGACGGCGCTTTGCCTTGCGAGAAATAGGTCCCATAAATCTTGTTCAGAGCCTCGTATTGCACCTTGTGCGCATCGAAGCGCGCTTTGCCCACGGGCATAAGGGTGGCGTCTGCATGAGGCAGGCAGATGAAAACGTCGATGTGGATAAGGCTGTCCATATTGGAACCGGCGCGCTCGACGTTGCGCTTCAGGGCGTCTATGGTCCGTGTGACATGTTTTTCGAAGGGGTCTGTCACGAGAACGTGATCGTCCTTGGGATAGCCGTCATTGGCTCCCGTGCCCGAAAAGTAGTAAATCCCGTTATGCGTGTGGCTACTTCCCCGCCGCGGTGCATCCCCAGCGGGCGCATTCTGGGATGCGCTACCGGCAGCCGGCGTGCCGGGCGCCGTTTGCTGAGCAAAGAGTTTGGGCACAGCGCTTGAGAAAGCGGTCAGCGCCGCGATTCTGCCAAAAAAACTGCGTCTCGTATCGCTTCCCATAAAGTGTCTCCTTCCCTGTCTCTGGGTAAATCCGAGTCCCTTTTTTTTCAATCGCGAATCAGTTTCGCCCTGTTTAACAGCGTCTATTCAACGATGCGGCCGCGCAGCACAACGACGGATGCCTTCGGCAAGGTATATCGCACATCTGCGCCACCCTGTACTGTTGATTTCGACGCTGGGCCGTCGGGGTCGGCGTGGCCGCGTCCGCTCTCGTCGCCATGCCACTGATATTCATTCGGACCAAACGTGATGTGGTCCATGGTTCCCGCAAAATGGCGAGTGTGTTTCGTCTTGTCGTCCGCGAAGGACACACGCACCGCATGATCGTTGTCGTGGTCTTTGTTAATCAGCATCACGGACCACTGCCCGTCGGGCCGCTCGAGCGCATACGCGGTGATCAAAACGTTCCCGCTGTCATCGGTCACATCGCTGGTTGCGCGAAACATGCGGTGCGAAGCATCTACAGGTTGCACCCATTCCTTGGTGATGACCTGCGCCGCCAAATATTGCGGCGGGTAATTCACCACGCGATAGTCCTTGTCCAACGCGAGAAATCCGCCGCGTCCGGCCGGTGTTGGCATGTAATGGAAATAAAACGTTCCGCTCGCGCCTTCGCTCATCATCGCGCCAACGTAATCTGCCAGCCACAAAGCGCTTTTCACGTCTCTGGGACCGCTGCCACCTCCCATGTTTCCTTCGGTCATGAAAAACGGCAGATTCTGCGGCAGCCCGTTGTCTCTCCACGCCTGCACGACGTGATGAACCAGCATCGGCTCAATGTACAAGTCGCCCCAGGAAGCGGTGATACCCTTCTCCTGAAAGGGATAGTGCTCGAACGAAAAGAATGTGAAATCGTTCAGGCGTCCATGAGCTTTCAGGTAATCCAGAAAACGAGCCAGAAACGAGACACAACCCATCGCGTCCGGCCAGACTTCTACGTCTCCGAAAGTTCCTTCGAACGCGGGCCCGCCCAGTTTTGCTTGCGGCGCCAGTTTGTGAATCGCCGTTGCGAATTGGATGTACAGCGCGCCGTAGTCTTCCGGCAGCATGTGCTGTCCGTCCGCCTCTTCGCCCATCTCGATCCACGAAATCGGGTAGCCCCGCTTGTAAAGATAGGCAATCTCCGCAGCAGCGTCCTCCGGAGTCCCATACAACATCGCGATGGGCACCATCGTGGGCAGCCCGCGCGTAATGCCACTCTTGAAGAACAGATCAAACCCAATCTGGTCGCCGCGCGAATAATCCAGGTCCGCTTCGGCGTGCCACGGATCCACCGAAGAAGGCCAGGTTATCGTCTGGCGGCGGTTGGGCAAATGCTGCACCACATCATTGAAAAACCCGTCCCCCGAAAGCGTTCCCACGTACAATTCGTTGATGGCATAGCCGGCGCAATTGCGTTTATCCGCGGCCCCGTGCGTATCGCAAGTATTCGACGATTCCGTCATCCAGATGCGCAAATACCTCGCCGCAATCGTTCCCGACACCAGTTTCAGCGTTTCAATGCCGCCTTTTCCTCCCGTGACGTATCCCTGCGGAAAGGTTTGCCAGGTCCCGTTCATGGTTCCGTCGTAAAACGGCTCCAGCGTGCCAGTCCAGAATTGCACAGCGTAACGGCGCGCGTAGGGATTGGCCCAGTCGATCCGGATTGCATTCACGTCCACCTTCGCGCCCAGATCGATCATGACCCATTGCGGATGGAGTGCGTCGTCCTCTCCCGTGAATGCTTTTGTCAGATACGGATTGCTCTTCCAATACGATTTCGTGTCGCCGTCGGTCAACCGCGACCAGCCATTTCCATCTCCCCGGCTGAAACCGCGATGTGGCAGTGGATAGGCATACGAGTGCCGGATAGCCTCCCCAGGTTCCTCGCTCCCCGTGAAATATCCTTCCTTCTTTTCTGGATTGCTCCATTTGCCGGCAGCGTTCCAATGCCAGGCCTCGACCATCAATTCAGTATTCTGCCGGTAGGTAACCGTCTGCCATCCCGCTCCGAGAATCTCCTTCAGCACTGGCTCACTGAGCAGCATGTCTGTATTCTTGTCCACCTCTTCCTTCGTCAAGCGCCGACCCTCCTCGCTACCTGGAGCTCCCGTTCCCGCTCGTAGTCGGTCAATCGCTCCTCCCAGAGCGTGCGGGGGACTGAACGTATTCACGATGTGATCCGGCGTAGCATCCACAACAACGTTCTGCGCCATTGTGAGGTTGGCCGCACATAGGGTCATGCCAACGCAAATCCCAACGGCTCGAAACCACCTCCGAATCTCTTTCATCCTGAGATTACCTCCCGGGCCGCAACCCGTTTCAATAGGAGCGAGCTGAAATTCCCAAAGCATTTCCCGCTCGCCGTCGCAACCTATTTGCTCCCGCAGGCCCATCTAGTTGTGCGCCTCCGTACCGCCAGCCCAACGGAAGAACACCACGCATGCTGGGAGGATGTCAAGGACTTGAAACGATTTAATAGGCTTTTGTTTGCACGCTAGATTTGTTCCCACGTCCCCAATGACATGCCGGCCCTGGCAACCTCTTCAACATGTTCAACTTCGAGAACCCCAAGGCGCGCAGCGACCTCGACAACAACCCGGGTTCACCCAGCAGCAACCCTTAGAACGCATTTCTCGTGACTGTTCGAGAGGCAAACGGGCGCCTGTCGTAGCAGGCGGCCTCCCTTGTTTGTTGCCCAAATCGACACGCCAATCTCCTATTCACATTTTAGAAATGCTCCTGTAACTCGCTCCGCCCGAAACTTCGGCTATGACAACAACCGCCGTCCTGGAACATGGCTGCGGAAACCCGCTCGCCACCACGCCCCTGTTTCGCGTGGGGCTGGCGGAAAGCCTGGACGATTTAATCGCCTGCCAGCGTTTGCGCTACCTCGTCTTCAATTGTGAGCTGGGCGAAGGCCTGGACATCTCCGCCCGAACCGGCCTCGATCGCGACCAGTTCGATTTCATCTGCGACCATCTGATGGTCACTGACGCGAGCACGGGCCTGCTCGTCGGCACTTATCGCATGCAAACCGGCTATCGCGCCAAAGGAAACCTCGGCTATTACGGCGAAGAGCTCTTCGACTTTTCTCCGTTCGAAAGCATCCGTTGGGAAATTCTCGAACTCGGCCGGGCTTGCGTGCACGAGAGGTACCGTCACACTCCTGTTTTAAACATGCTCTGGAAAGGAATCGCCAAATACGCGATGAGTTGCGGCGCGCGCTATTTAATTGGCTGCAGTTCTGTTACGTCCCAGGACGAAAACGAAGGCGTTGCACTTTACGAAGCACTGCAGGAGAAATATCTCGCCGAGCCGAATCTGCGAACATATCCAAAGCCCGGCCACGAATGTCACTCAACCGGCGCAACCTCTAATCCGCCTCATCCTCCGCGCCTCTTCCGCGCTTACCTCGATATCTCCGCGCGCTTGTGCGGCCCTCCGGCCATCGATCGCGAGTTCAAGACGATTGATTTCCTAACGCTGATCGATCTCCATCGTATTCCTGATCGCGTTCGGACGCGCTTCTTTTAACAGGTTCGTGAGCAAAGGGTTGCGTCAGACGATTGGCGGGCGCCGCTTGCCGACGTTCGTGGCTTGCTCGAAAGCGTACGCCATCTGCAGCACGCCCCAATCGTCGTTGTGGCGGCCCACAATTTGAATCCCGATCGGCAGCCCGCTCTCGGAAAACGCGCACGGGACGCTCATCGCAGGATTCCCGACCGTCGAAATGTAATATGCAGATTTCATCCACGCGATGTAGTTTTCCATCTTCACGCCCGCAATTTCCGTGGGGTAATGCGTCTTCACATCAAACGGCAAAACCTGGTTCACCGGCAGCACGAAAAATTCGTACTTCTCCATAAACTGCCGCATGCGCTGGTACAACTCCGTGCGTTTCGCTTCGGCCCGCGAGAGTTGCGACCCGGTGAGCTTCCGCCCTTCCTGCACATGCCAGTGCACGTATTCATTCAATTTGTCTGCGTTCGCTTCCAAAATGTCGCCGAAGCCCAGTTCCACCGACCAGTGCCGCCATAGCGAAAAACATTCGTTAGCTTCTTTCAAGTCCGGCTCCGCCTCTTCGACGATGCAGCCCAACGATTCGAACACTTTGCGCTGCGCCTTCACGGCGTCACGCACCGCAGGCTCCCAAGGAAGCCCCAGGTCTTTGAACATCGCCACGCGCACGCCTTTGAAATCGCGCCCCAAAGGTTGCGCGAATTGCGCGCTAGGCTGGTCAATCGAAATCGGCGACCGACGATCGAATCCCGCCAGCACGCTTAAGAAAAACGCACAATCCGTGACGTTACGCGCCACAGGACCGTCAACGCTCAGCGTAAACCACCCCAGGATCGTCGGCGGATTCGGCACACGTCCCGGCGAAGGCCGCAGCCCCACCACATTACAAAAATTCGGCGGGTTCCGCAGGGAGCCGCCCATGTCGCTTCCGTCCGCAAGCGGCACCATCCCGCACGCCAGCGCCACCGCTCCTCCGCCGGTGCTGCCTCCACACGTCTTCGTCAAATCGTACGGATTCAGCGTCGGCCCAAAGACCGGATTGAACGTCTGCGACCCGAGCCCCCATTCCGGCACGTTCGTCTTGCCGATGACAATCGCCCCGGCCTTCTTTTCACGTTCCGCCACCAGGCAATCGAAATTCGGCACATCCCTCGCATGCAGCGGCGACCCATAGGTTGTCCGGATTCCCTTGGTGGCATGCAAGTCCTTCACGCCAACCGGCAACCCATGCAGCGGCCCCATCCAATTCCCTTTCGCAACCGCCTCATCTGCCGCCAAAGCCTGCGCCATCAACTGGTCTTCCGGAACCAGTGTCACCATCGCATTCACCTTGGGATTGACCCGCGCGATTTTGCTTCAGATGCGCCTGCATCACTTCGCGCGAAGATATTTTTTGCCCGCGGATCATTGCGGCCAAATCTCTAGCCTGCATGAAACAGATTCCGTTTTCGCCAACGGGCGCCATATCAGTTGAGTTGGAACCCCTCTGTTCGCAAGCGACAGGGCCCCGTCGTCCCTCGCCGGATGTAAGTAGCGGTGAAACAGTCGCCGTGACGGCTGCGCTGGTGCCCAGCTTCAAGGCATCGCGCCTCGAAATCTTTTCCGTCATCCACCACCTCGTTCCTCGCTGACAGCTTATAACCCAGCTCTAAACGCCGGACAACCTTTCTCTCGCCAGAGCCAACGCGCTTTCCACTTGCGAAGCATTTGGTAGCTTCCCGCGCGCAAAATCACGCGTTCCTCCGCCCTTGCCGCCCAGTTGTTCGAACACTTGCTTGATAAGGGCGTTCATATCCTTCCCCGCAGAAGGATGCTGCGCGAAAAGCAGGTCGCCGCCGTCCGCCAGCCCAATCAACGCCACCGCCTTCTCCGTTTTTGTAATGGCCATTCCGAAGAAGCCGAGATACTCGGACGCGACATCTTTGAAAACGCGCGAGATAATGCGCCGTCCACTTCCGTCGGTCGCGGCAGCTTGCAGCGCGAGTACGGCTTCCGCGCCGGCCAATCGCTCCAGCAGCGTGCGGATTTTCTTGAAATTCGCATCGCGCTCGGCCAGAGCCCGCGATGCGGCAGAAACCACATCCTCAGGCGCACAACTCAATTTCTCCGCAACCTGCCGCAGCAGTTGAAAATCACCTCGCGCCGCCCTTTCCGCCCGCCCGCCGCAGACAAACTCCACGCGCCAGTCCTGCCGGATTTTCGTGCACCGCCGCGCCAGCACCATGCCGATCTGTCCCGTGCTTTTCACGTGTGTCCCGCCGCATGGTTGCAGCTCCACGCCTTCAATTTCGATCGCGCGCAGCATGCCCTCGCGCTCCACTTCTTTCCTCACTCCCAGCCGCGACAGCTCCTCGGCCGTTCCAAAACGAACGGTCACCGCCCGGTCTTCAAAAATCACCTGATTCGCCGCTCTCTCCGCTCCCTCCAGAATCTCCTCCGTTGGCTCTGGCCCGCGCAAATCAATTGTGCAGACTTCCGAGCCGAGATGGAACGAAACCGTCGGCCGTCCATAGCGCTCTTGAAACATGGCCGAGAGGAGATGCTGCCCCGTGTGCTGTTGCATGTAATCAAAGCGGCGCGGCCAGTGGATGCAGCAATCCACTTCCGGATCCGCGGGCTTGCGGTCAACGACGTGAAGGATTTCCTCGCCTTCGTCTCGCACATCGAGCACGTTCGCGTCGCCAATCTTGCCCAAATCATGCGGCTGCCCGCCGGAAGTGGGATAGAAAGCCGTGCGATCGAGCATCAAGCCCCAGACGGTTCCCGGAATCCCGGCCTTCACATCCGGAGGAAGCACTTCGCAATAGACAACTCGCGCGGTGAACTCCTTCAAGAACGCATCTTCGTAGTACAGCCGGCGCGTGGACACAGAGGTGAACCTCCAAATCTTTCACACCCATGAGGAAATTCTTGCGATTTCCGAAATTCGAATGACGTACTTCGTGTTTGCAGCTTCTTTGAACGTCAGCTGCTAGCTGTGAACCGTCGACAGCGCTCGTTCCCACGCCTCCGAGTACTTGTACCCCGTACCCGTATTGAACAACACCACCGTCTCGTGCGGCTTGATCCACCCCGCTGCTGCCAGGATGCGTGCGCCCACCACCGTCGCCGCTCCTTCAGGCGCAGCGAATATGCCTTCGAGCTTCGCCAGTTCCCTTCCCGCGTCCAGCATTTCTTTATCGGTCACCGCGATGGCTGTTCCGTTCGTTTGGCGCAGCATGCGCAAAATCAACTGATCCCCCAGCGGCCCCGGCACGCGCAGTCCCGAAGCAATCGTCGCCGCGTTCGGGAAGAATTGTGCCGTACTCTGATGCGCCTCCCACGCCTTCACAATCGGTGCGCAACCTTCCGCTTGGACTGCCACCATCCGCGGTCGTTCCGAGCCAATCTTTCCCATTTCCTGCAGCTCATCGAATGCCTTGCACATCCCGATCAGCCCGACCCCGCCGCCCGTCGGATAAAAAATCACGTGCGGCAGTTTCCCGCCAAATTGCTCCCACAGCTCGTAGCCCATCGTCTTCTTGCCTTCCACGCGATAAGGCTCCTTCAGCGTCGAGACGTCGTACCATCCTTCGCGGTCTTTGTGCTCGGCCACATATTTCCCGCAATCCGAAATCAATCCATTCAGCTTCACCACCTTCGCGCCAAATGCCTGGCACTCCATCACATTGGCCGAAGGCGTGTCCGCCGGCATCACGATGACTGCGGGAATCCCCGCCGCGGCTGCGTACGCCGCCAGCGCGCCTCCCGCATTCCCTGCTGTGGGCGCTGCCAGCGCTTTCACTCCCAGGCTCTTCGCGCGCGTCACTGCCGCCGTCATCCCGCGCGCTTTGAACGATCCCGTCGGGTTCAGCCCTTCGTCCTTCACGTAAAGGTTTTCGAGATAGCCCGTCCCGCAAGGCATCGCCGCGCCCAGCCGCTTCGCATGAATCAGCGGCGTCATGCCTTCGCCTAGCGAAACCGGAGGATCGTTCGGCAGCACTTCCGCGTAGCGCCACAGGGTTCGCGGCCGGTCTTTCAGCGTTTGCAGAGTTAATGTCCGCGCGGCGTGCCGCAGATCGTAACGCGCCAGCAGCGGCTTTCCGCACGTGCACAGGTGCTGCTCCACCTCCGAGTCATACTTCTTCCCGCATGCCGAACATTCCAGCTCCACCAGGTTCGAACTCATGGACATAATTTTCGACATTGGACTCGTAACTCTGCCAGTCTACCACGCGCCCACAGCCACGCTGCCTCAGGTGATTCCCCAGCGCTCCGCATTTTTTGTAGAGGCCGGGCTTCAGCCCGGCTCTTGTCTTCCATGCTTCTTAGTGCCTGGGCTTTCGCGAATTGCGTGGTCAGCATTCGGAGGACGTTTAACGCAGGCCGTCCACGATGTACAACTCCGAAAGGTAGCGGTCATAGCCGTAGACATAAGCCTTTTCGTCCGGCGTCAGATGGACCTGCCAGATTTCCAGAATACCAGCAGGGTCACTTGGACTTAGCTGCTTGACAAGTTTTTCCTGCCCTGTGGCCATGTCGAGTCGCCAGATCTTAGACGGCGGAGCACTTCGCGTATACAGATAGAGATAACGCGAGTCGGACGACCAGCCAGCCGGCCACAACTGCCACGTGGTCCCCGGTATCGTCTGGGACTCTCCACGTTGAATATCGTAGACGACATGACTCTGATCCTGCCTCTGCCCCACCAGATAGCGGCCATCCGGAGAGGGCAATCGGCCGAGGAGTCCTTCCGGCGTGGCCGGGCGGACTGTGCCGCCCTGGACGCTCTGAATATACGAGCGCGGTGAATGTCCCGACTCGATTCCTGCAAATACAACGCTCTTCCCGTCGGACATGAACCAGACCGCATAGGCATAGGTGCGGATACCAGGATGTCTGAGTTCCTTTCGCTCTCCCGCACCAATCGGCAGCAAGAAGGTGGATTCCGGAATTGAATTGACATCCGTGGCCGTCCACTTTCCGTCCGGGGAGAAACCTCCTCCCCAACCTTCTCCCAAACGGACGGGAGGTGAACCGTCTATGCTGCGCAAGCCGACTAGGTAATCTGACCCAGCGCGCTCGCTCTGTTCCTCGAGAAGGACATCTCTGCCGTCCTGCGAGATCGCTGTCGGAAACGTGATGTCAATCCACGACAGATCGCGCTCACCGGCCGGGGTAAGTGCCATCGTGCCGACGCGCTCATTGTCCACGGTCAGCAAAACTCTGCCATCTGGAGAAATGTCTTGTAGTGTGATGCCACCAGGAACGTGCAGGATTGTGCGTTGCCGCCCATAAAGGTTGACCGCAAACAGATCGCGTCGTTCCCCGGCCTTTGCCGCCGTAAACCAAATCTCATCCCCGCCTGCTGACCACCCCAGACCCTGAGCCGATTCCCAGCCCGTCGAAAGAATCCTTTTTTTGCCCTCCAAGTCTACGACCGCAATCGCCCCTCGATCGTCTGACCAGATGGGGTGGTCTGCAAAGGCGATGCGGTCGTTTCGTGGCGAAATCCGAATGTGGCTGATCCATCCCGTGGTTTCATAGAGCACTCTGCCGGCCGGATATTCCAGGCGGCTTCGGCCATTCAAATGGTGCACGAGGGCAAGTTCGCCATTATGGTCAAAATCGGCCCAGCGCACGTCCTCAAGCAGTTGACGCGGCGCTCCGCCCGCCATGGGCGCGCGCGCGAGCGTGCCTCTCAGGAATACCGGATAAGACTCTGCATAACCATTCATGGTCAGCGCCAATTCACCCGTTGCTGAGATTCCCAGCAAATGGGCGGATGCTAGGTCCAGCGGCATTGGCTGAGGTGTTCCTGAACGGGTCGTAAAGATGCGAATGGCTCTGTTGTCCCAGGAGGCGTCGTAGACAATCTGGTTGTCGGGCGCAAAGCGAGCCGAGAAGATAATGCCGCGCTCATAGGTCAAGCGAGTGAAGGATGGCGGAGTGACTGTGGCAGTTCTGTGCTTACCCACCAGATAACCGCCGCCAAAGCAGAGAGCAAGCACAACAAGAGCTAAGACGCCCCACGGCAGCAGCTTTCGTTTAGGCCGTACGGCGGGAGATTCATGCGTAGCCAATCCCGGCTTTTCCACTTTGATGCTGGCCGGCGCAGGCACTCGCCCGATTCCCTCAACTGGTGCGAGGAAGCGATAGCCGCGACGCGGAACAGTCTCGATCCACCGGGGGCTGTCTGCGTCGTCATCCAAAACCTCACGCAATTGGCTGATGCACACGTTCAGTGCATGCTCGAAATCACCATAGCTGCCATTTCCCCAGATTTGTTCGCGAAGTTCCTCGCGCGTAATGAGCTCATTGGGGCGAGCCACAAGCAGGGCCAGCACTTTTGCCGGCTGTGGCTGCAGCTTGAGCGGACGGCCGTGCTTCCGCAATACGCACGTCTGGGGATCGAGGTCAAACACCCCGAAGCGGAGCAGTGATCCGTTCGGTTGAGGAGGCATGGGCAACCCCACATGCGGGGACGCTTAGTAGTAGAGAGCATATCATATGGGTCAATTAGCTTCCTGACGTTCGCCGCTAACGCTTTCTGCTTCTGCCGCTTAGCTCCTGATAGGCCCGTCATGAAGAATTGACGTCTCGCGAATTGCATCCCCATCCGCTTTCCTTCAGTTTTCCACAAAAAGAAGTGCACAGGGGCTGGAGAGGAGTGGGACCATGAGCAACCTTAGGGAATCTGAAATAAAGCGCCAGATTGTCTTCGCTCTTGGAGCCGTGCTTGCGACAAGTCTAGTGTTCAGTCTAGTGTTCAGCCTTGGTCGTAAGGTGCAGGCTGCGGGGCCAACATTCACCACGATTGATTTCCCGGGCGCGTGCGGCACGATCGCGACGGCCATCAACTACACGGGCACCATCGTCGGAGACTTTGGTTTCAGCTGCAAGACACCTGAGGTACTCCATGGATACACACTGAGCCAAGGCACCTTTACGCAGTTTGATTTCCCGGGCGCGACATCCACGAGACCGTTAGGAATCAGCGACGCCGGCGACATTGTCGGCTGGTTTAGAGACAGCAAGGGGGGAAAGGACCATGGGTTCCTACTCAGTGGCGGCGCATTCACCTCGATCGACTTTCCGGGCGCCAGCCAGACTCACGCGATCGGCATCGATTCCGTCGGCACAATCTTTGGTAGTTACTGCATAGGCGGCAACTCATGTTATCCGGTCGACCAGCTCCATGGTTTCATGCTCAACGGAGGGGTGTTCACGACCATCGATTTTCCCGGCGCCATCTCCACCGAGGTCTGGGGACATGATCGCGCGGGGCAGATCGCGGGAAGGTATCAAGACGTAAGTGGCGTCTTCCACATACTTCTACTGAGCCACGGCAGCTTTACCTCGATCGATTTCCCGGGAGCGGCCGAAACCGCACCGAGCTGGTACGCGTTTGGTGGGATCAATGCAGGCGCCGACATCGCGAGCGGTTATTGTGCCGCGGAGCCGTGCACGAATCCGTCGCCGAGTCTGCACAGTTTTCTCATGAAGAATGGTCAGTTCACGGCCTTCGATCCCCCGAATTCGCTTGGGAGCGAGGCCTCTGGCGTCAACTCCGTCGATGAAATAGTGGGAATTGAGGTTGGCCAGGACGGGCACTACCACGGCTACCTGCTGACGCCTTAACGGGGCCGCCGTGAATCCGTGACGGCGATCTTTTCGCGGGAGACTCGCATGGAAGATACTCGGCCGGGTGCCCCAGGTTTGACTTTGAAACCTGGGCCTCTTCCCGTTTCAAAACGTTGCAACCTTCGACCTTAATTTCGACACTTTTCCTTGCCGCTATCTCCCGCCATCGAAACGACTTAGCGATTCTTGAAAAATCGTCGTTCACGGGAAAATTGACTATCCGATGAGGATAGTCATCCTGAGCCCCAGATGGTTTTACGGGAGCGAAGATCTCTCTTCTAACCTTATGTATTTACGGGACTTAGAAATTCCTTTACTACACTCAGTCCTGTGGAGATTTTACCCGCTGTATCTTCTAGCATCCAAAGCACTTATTAACGGCTTGACAAATCTTAACTTTCTGATACACTAGGTTTGACTCTGAAGAACGGTTCTTCCTCTCCCCATGACCCGCCACGGTGTCCCCAAAAATCCTCAGCTAGCGCTCCATCTCCCGCATGGGACAAACTGCTCCGAGCTTTCACCCCATTCCGGCTTTCTTTGTTTTCAACAACTTACAACCGTAGCAATTTGCAACCTCTTTGTTTTGATAACGTTGCAACAGTACCCGGGGTGGGTGGGGGTATGACCACTGCCGGAGTGAAAGTCTTACTTGAACTCCCTACCTCCCTACTCCGCATCCGGCATCGCCATGCGCGGGGACTGCGTTTCGGCCTTTTCCACGGATCTTTGATCTCGGCTCGCGCCGCACTGTCAGCTGTGAGCTGTCGGCTGCTGACTCGCCTAAGTTCTTTAGAATGCGCAGTTCCACGATTTCGCCTGGTAACCCCTTTAGAATGCGCAGTTACAAAAGCGCCCTCCCGTAAGTCCTTTAGAATGCGCAGTTCCGAAAAAAGGTGGGGGGGTACCCGTTTATGGTCAGCCAGAGTCCGCAAAATGAATTGGATGCCAGGCTTCCTCGACTGCCAATCGCCCTGCGCGAGATTCTCTCCTTTTCGTTCGCCAAACCCACGACTTACCACTTACAACCTACAACTAGCGTTCGCTACAATAGGACAATGCCCGTGAAACTCATTGCCTTGGACATTGACGGCACCCTGCTGGACAGCCACTGGCACGTTTCCGAAGCGAACCGCAACGCCATCGCGGAGGCGGCCCGTCGCGGCATTGAAGTGGCGCTCGTCACTGGCCGCCGCTACGACTTCGCCATGCCCGTCGCGCGCCAGTTGGACGCGCCCCTCACCATGATCGTGAACAATGGCGCTCTGATTCGCTCCAACGATGGCCGCACCCATTTGCGCCACTTGCTTCCCTTGCGTGTCGCCGACCAGGTTCTGCGCCTCACCAAGGCCTGGCGTGAGGGCGCCGCTGTGATTTTCGATCGCCCCGCCGAAAACCAGTTGATGCTCGAGCGGCTCGACCCCGACGACTCGCTGCGCTACGCCTATTATTCGCGCAACAAACAATTCATCGGCCTCGCGAATCCGTTAGAAACCTGCTTGACCGAGGACCCCATACAGGTAATGCTTTCCGGGAAGGTTGCGCCGATGCGCGATGCGGAACAAGCGCTCCGCGGCGCCGAATTTGCCCAAGAGTTCGCCCTGGCGGTGACCCTGTACGAAGCTCGAGACTTCGCCATGATCGATGTCCTCAATCCAATCTGCTCCAAGGGCGCCTCGCTGGCGGAATGGGCCGCTCTGCGCGGCCTGGCACGCGAAGAGGTCATGGCCATCGGCGACAATCACAACGATCTCGAAATGTTGACCTTCGCAGGCATTCCCGTGGTGATGGGCAACAGCGTTCCCGAACTGAAAACTTATGGCTGGCATGAGACCCGCACGAATGACGAAAACGGCGTCGCCCACGCCATCGAGCAATTTGCTTTGCGCGAGGCCGCCCCATGCGCGTGATCACCACTTGTGCCTCGAGGTCCAAGGGCTCCGTCATTTCGAGCGAAGCGAGAAATCTCTCCTCAGCGTTGAATCTTTTCGGGGTGTTGGTTCTACTGGCAGCGTTTGCCGCTCCTTCCGCCCGCGCCGAGTACATCGTGCTGCAAAGCGGTCTGCGTCTTCACGTCACCGGCTACCAACTCCTCGGCGAAAAGTACAGGCTGCAACTGCAAGGCGGTTGGATGGATGTAAGCGCCGCCGATGTGGTGAAGATCGAACCGGAAGAAGTCTTTGTGCCGATTCCGCAACCGCCGGCAGCGGCGCCCACCACTGCGGCAGATCAACCTCCCTATCGCGAATTCGTGTTAGCGGCTGCTTCGCGCTATGGCGTGGACGCGGAGCTTATCAGCAGCGTGATGGAGGTCGAGTCGCACTTCGACGCGAAAGCAGTTTCCGCTAAAAATGCGCGTGGCTTGATGCAATTACTCCCGGATACCGCGGCGCGCCTGGGCGTGAAAGACATTTTCGATCCAAAAGAAAATATTGACGCCGGAACGCACTACCTGCACGACCTGCTGCAACTCTACAACAACGATCTGACGCTCGCGCTCGCGGCTTACAACGCCGGCCCGGACAACGTGCAGAAATACGGCAATGTTCCACCCTTCCGCGAAACGGTTTCGTATGTAAAGAACGTCAAGCGCAAATACCAAAAGAACAAATCCACCCCCGCAACAAAAACGACAACCCCGCCCGCGTCATCGCCTGCTCCCAACGCTGCACCAACCACTCCCGGTGCGCCCACTTCTTCATCTCCTACCGCGCCCTCAACTCCTCCCAGCACGCCTCCCGTGGGGCCAGGAACGGCCATCGCAATCCCCCCCTCAGGGGGGATTGTGAAGCCCACGGAAAAACCAGGATCGGCTACAAGCTTGTTAGAAATGAATAGCGATGCCGAGGGAAGCCCGAGTGCAATTCAGTGTCTGGCCGGAATTATGCAAGCCGACGTAATCGATTTGCGGACGCAAATAGATGCGCGGAAGTATACCGATATCCACGCCTCCGCCAACGCTGAAGGCAAGCTGGTTAGAGGAAAGGCCCCCACCGCTGAGACGCGAGCCACCGACCAAACCTTGCACGAATGGATTGATTTTCGTGGGGTTGCGAAAAGTCAGGCGCGGGCCGAACATATACGTGTATGTATTCAAGGAAACTCCACCTGGAGAGGCGTGATAAGCGCCGAAATCACCAGCAATACCGAACCAGCGGTTGGGGTTAAAGGCGATGGAGCCGCTGGCCCCGTTCTGGTTGATGCCGTTGGAATTGCCCAGGCGGAAATAGGAATAGCTGCCGGAGACATCGAAGGACTGCGCATGTGAGGGTATAGCGAACAAGAACAGCCCTAGGGCTAATAAGAGTAGCTTTTTCATTGCGTTCCATCCTTTCGGGGACAACGAGAGTTCGGAAACGAAGCCGCCGCGACCTGTCGGCAGACTGAATACCCGTGCGCAGAGGCTTACCTCTAGTCTTCAATAGTCTGCGGAAAAAGTGCTGGGAACGACTGATACGGTTTCCATGCGGACAATATGAATACGGCGGAACAAGCCGTCACCACGAAATAAACCGGGCAAAACTAAAGGGTGCAACTAGGCTGACTAAGCCCACACTTCCTTGGGTCATTTCTGAGCGGCGTGATGGTCGTAGCTGATGACGCGGGTAATCTTCCAGGCGCCATCTTTGCATTGCCAGAGGTGAATGAAGCTGGCCTCGCCCACGCCTTCGGTGTCTTCGTGCCCCGGATGGTGGAAGCGGTGGACGCCCATTTCGACAGCGCCATATCCTTTCATGTAGTGAACCTGCAGCGTTCCGGGAACGAGTTCGCGAGTCGTTTTGCCGCAGATGTTTTTCTTTATGCTGTCAGTGAGCGCCGCTCTGCCGAGCGTGACGCCGCCCTGATCATGGTAGAACTCGACGTCGTCCGCGAAGAAAGAAGAAAACTTTTCCAGATCGCAGCGATTGTAGGAATCGAAGAGAGCAGCATCGAGCGAGGCTATGGCTTTGTCCAGCTCTGCTTGAGATTTGATGTTGTCCAGAGACGGCACAGCCTGAGCGCCGGCTCGCTGGACGCAAATTGCAAGCAGGAACAAACACACCAGGAGTCTTGACGAAAAAAGCGTCTTCATTTGGGCAGTCCTTTTTTTCAGGTTTCGTTGCGCGAAGGAAGATACGGGAGGCGGCCAGACAATGTTCCGTGGATTCGTGTCCCCTTCATCTTCGCGAGGCAGCCTGACCGTTCGCGGGACGTGGAGTCTATACCGAATGGTTTTGAAGGAATAAAAAGGAATAAACTTGTCCGTCATTCATTTCAGTTGTTCGTTTGCGGAGGGCTCATGAGAAATTCATTCGGTTTTTTGAGACGGCAGCGGATTCGCAACTCGGCAGCATTGCTGGTGGCTGGAACGGCATTCGCCTGGATGAGCATGGAGCTCCGCAGTCAAGGATCTACTGCGGAAACCCGGTCAGGTGAAACAGCGGTGCCACAGGCGACAGTACAAGAAGAACGGATTCGAAAGATTGAAGCAACGGCGGTGGATATTCCCATGGGGGAGAAGGAGCCGCTGCGGCTGAACCTGGCGCAGCTCATGGAGTTGTACAAGGTCCCGGCGCTGAGCATTGCGGTGATTGAAGACTTCAAAATTGCCTGGGTAAAGGGATACGGAACGATTGGGATGGGATCGAGCGCGCCGGTGACGACAAAGACGCTGTTTCAGGCGGGATCTATCAGCAAGCCTGTTGCAGCTACAGGTGCCCTGTACCTGGCGGAGCACGGCAAGTTGTCGCTCGACGAAGACGTCAACGTGAAGCTGAAGACGTGGAAGGTTCCCGAGAATGAATTCACGAAGGAACAGAAGGTGACGCTCCGGCGATTGATGTCCCACACGGGCGGGCTGACCGTTCACGGATTTCCCGGGTATGACGTGGACGAAAAGATTCCGACGCTGGTACAGATTTTCAACGGCGAGAAACCGGCGAATACCTCGCCGATTCGCGTGGATGTTGTGCCAGGAACGCTGGAGCGGTATTCGGGCGGCGGCGTGACCATCGAGCAGCAATTGATGATGGATGTGACGGGGAAAGCATTTCCGGAATTTATGCGTGAAAGCGTTCTGGACAAGATTGGAATGACGGACAGCAGTTACAAGCAACCGTTGCCGCCAGCCAGCGCTTCGATGACGGCGATTGGAACGTACAGTGACGGAAAGCCGGTGCATGGAAAATGGCACGTCTATCCGGAAATGGCTGCGGCGGGACTCTGGACGACGCCGACGGACCTCGCGAGATTTGCGATCGAGATTGCGAATTCGCGGCACGGAAAATCGAATCGCGTGCTTTCGCAGAAGATGACGGAAGAGATGCTGACGCCGGTGATGGAAGGAGCGGGATTGGGATTCTTCATGGAGAAGGAAAACCCGGGACAGTTCGGGCACAACGGCGCGGACGAAGGATTTCAGGCGATATTGACGATGAATTCAGAGACAGGCAAGGGCGTGGCGATGATGATGAATTCCGATAATGGCATTGGCATGGCGAATTACGTGCTTCGCCGCGTGGCGCAGGAGTATGCGTGGAATTATAAGTTTGAAGGCGACATACCGACACTAGGGATAATCGCGAGGGCGCGCGGGGCGCAGGCGGCGCTCGATCGATATGCCGAGTTGAGGAAAACCGGAGAGCTTCAAGGGGAACGCGCTGAAGCTTCCTTGAACCAACTTGGCTACTCGCTCTTGTATTCCGGGCACGAGAAGGATGCGATTACCGTGTTTCAGCGAAATGCACAGGAGCAACCGCAATCGTCGAATGTATATGACAGCCTGGGCGAGGCGTACGCGAAGGTCGGAGAAAAGGATTTGGCGATTGCGAATTACGAAAAGTCGCTGCAATTGGATCCGAAAAACCAGAATGCGGTGCAACAGCTGAAAAAGTTGCGGGAAACGAAATAGGAAACGCAGGCAAAGGCCGCGACTTTCCCGAGGAATCAACGGGATGCGGGAGGAAGCCCGTGTCCCCAGATGGGATTCGTAACGGCGATTCTTTCGAAATTCGCAACAAGGGGCTTGGCTTGAGGGATAGCGTTCTTTACTTGCGGCAAGGATAGCGAAGCGTCGTGACTGGCGGCAGTGTCCCAGACTTCCGTGACCCAAAGGACGTTCTCATCCGCCGCATCCTTGGCGACGACGTAACTGAAACAGCCCGGCATGTCTGCAGCACTCTCTTTGAGGACGCGAATCATCTCCTCGCGCTTGCCCGGAACAACGGTCATTTTCACGATGAGTCCGTACATTTCGCTCGCTCCCTGCAAATCGCAAGAAACACACGCGCACACTAAGCCCGAGGCGGTTACGTACTTCAGAAAATTCCGGCGGTCGACTTGCACGCTGGAAGAATAGCATCGGACCGCTGGAGGATGCGCTGAATGGTTTCTTGCGCGTGCCGATTGTAAGGCCGGACTCGACCGGGATTCCGTCAGTGTGAAAGCAGCGGCTTTCGCGGAAGCCTTTCATCGCGCATGGCAAGTTGGTACACGATGAACGCGGCGACTGCCGCAGACTGCTTCAGGTCATCTTCGAGAACATGGTCGTAGGTGTCCATGTTCGTGTGCGGAGCCCTGGTGTCGTTGCCCTCCATATAGTCGCGTATCCATTGAAAAGCCGGCAGCCCGATGTCATCGAAGGGGATGTGATCGCTGGCGTTCACGCCGGAGATGGATAGTGTAGAAGCGCCAAGATCTCTGAAAGGTTCGAGCAAGGCGTGGAAAATCGGGCGGGCGGCCTG
>Ga0307471_100000151_pt1 | contig 34156 bp, 70 predicted proteins | sample atmos_gasesAM3C__2_FD_204566 | JGI IMG/M metagenome (GOLD analysis project Ga0307471, IMG submission 204566) | Hardwood forest soil microbial communities from Morgan-Monroe State Forest, Indiana, United States - atmos_gasesAM3C_515 | ecosystem: Environmental > Terrestrial > Soil > Temperate... | reverse complement strand
TTTTTCAGTCCCGCTGAACGAGTACGCACGGGCTGTGTCGCTCTGCTCCAGCCACCATTTCACTGTGCTCGGGTCAATGTGGCCGGTCATCTTGCGCATATCGATCGCGTACCCGGCAGAGTCGAGGATCTGCGTATCATCAAACATAACCGCGCCGATGGACAGCACAGCAGCGTCTTTCCGTGTGGAGAGAGTTTCGATATCAACCATCACTCGTTTCATGCTTCACCTGTTGAGAATAACTTTTTCGATACCTGTGCGGATGATCGCCTGATAGAGCTGCTTGGCCGCACGGTTGGTACTGAAGAGATCCATACCTTCCTGCGCCTGGAGAAACTCCATGACTGTCTTGATAGCGTCCATGCCTTCGATATACTGTTTGCTCCATGCACCGAAAGTCTGCGTGTCAGCGGGCATTTTGTTCCAGTCAAACGTGCAGCTGACTGCACTTGTCGTCGCAGCGATAAACGGATCAAACGGTTCCTGTGGAGGAGTTGCCTTTGCTTTCATCAAGTCAGAGAGCATCGATGTCCGTGTTACGTCGTCAAGCTGGTCCCCGAATTTCTCCAGAAATTTTTCGAGCTGCTCGATTGACATTCCGCTATGTGCCTGCCAGTCGCTCATTGTCAAATATCCTGTGAACTGTTGTAGACCAGTAGCTCGTGCAAGGTTGCTCAAGCCACACTTTCAGATCAAACAGATCCGGACCCTTCCCATCGATCACGAAGCATGATGCACCGGACTTCGCGATCCGGCGCATCGTGGCCCATTGTCTATCGGTGGGTTCTTTTCCGGGAGCCTTTGTTTCGATGACGAAGGCCAGACCCTTGTGGCTTCCGTGGTAATCGAGCGCGGGTGAACCCAGCCCGTTCTGCACTGGTTTCAGGTAGTACGCTTGGTGCAGGTTCAGTAGCTTGTCTACAAGTGTCTTGACTCTTCCTTCGGGTGTCATCTCGTTCAGCCTCAATGTCCAGTTGCAACGCGGCGAGTATCCGCCATGCTGCATTGGCCAGATGACGGGCTTTTCCATTGTAACGCTTGCCCATGCGGTGGTCCATCATGTGACGGATCGCCGTGTTATATTGGTCCATGGACTTGCCGCGAGCCCAGTGCAGCGGCTCGCCCGAGTTGTGTTGCTCGTTGCCGATCCGGGAGACTTCAGCAATGGCAGCGATGGCATCCGGGAAGTACATCAGTACGCCGTCGAAGATCGGCAATGCCTTACGGGCTGCGTCATCATCGGGAAGCCCGACGTGACCGCCACTCTTGACTGGCGCGAAGCGATGCAGAGTTACTCCGCCCATGCTCCGCGTCGCGTTCCCATCAAGCGAACGTAAATGATAGTAGCAGTTCTGATCCGCGCAGAAACACAGATTGCCCGTTAACTCGGTCGGGCCGAAACACTTGTCACATCTTCTTTTGGTAGCCATCTCTTGAAGCTCCTCAATGCCTGACTGCGAATTGCCGCAGTTGTTGCATCCACCATCCATAATCTCTTGCGAAGTACGCTCGACACCGCACCAGATGCAACTGAGATCAATTTTTGCTAGAGCGCTCACGTAAAATTCTCGCCATTGTTATGATCCAGGCCGTGTTCCCCGCAAACAGCACCATACCAGCTGTCCACGAGAACCACTGCTGCAGACCGTAGTAGTACCAGATATTCCAGACACCCCACAGCTGGTACACGACTGTGAATTGCCAGATAACGCCTTTGACTTCCCTGTCACGCCGGAGCTGCCTGACATTCATCCAGGCGGCCCACGCGCCGAACGTCTCGAATGTCGCGTTAACGAGATCGAGTAGCGAGATCATTGTAGCGATGTTTGAACTGTATCTTCGCGAAGTGCGGAAGAAAACATCGGATCTCGTAGTGCAGATCCGCCGCCTGCTCTTTGATTCCTTCGGGAGCGATCCACTCAGCCGCCTGACTCGGCATCAGTATCTTGGCCTCTATGAACAGGGCCAGCCAATCCGCGCGCTTGATGCCTTCAGACATCACTGCAGGAACCCCGGCCCACTCACGCAACGGAGCCTCGATGCGGGCTTCGAGCTTCTTGTAGTCGGGCAGCAATGCCTTCCAGGGAGCGGCGATGTCCGACAGATACGCCTCAGCCGCGTCATGCATCAGACCCTCGAAAGGATCACCCAGGCCCAGGTCTTCGACGATCCGCGAAACCAACAATGAATGTTCGGCCACAGAATAGAACGCCTTGCTGTGACCGGTGTACCGGCACTGATGCGCCAGGGCATGGATGATGTCGCTGATATCGAACTCGGGCCGGTCGATGTAGAACTTCTTGCCCCCTGCAGTCTCGATGTACAGCTCAGCCTCGTTGGCCTTGTAGTGCTCAGCGGCTGTCGGCAACACTTCGGCGGGGTTGTATTCCGGTGGTCCGTCATCCGGCACCAGCTCGTTCCGTGGATTTTCTACGCTCATGACGCAACTCTCGGGCTGTCGGCCAGAGTCGCGATCATCGGGTGCGTATCGATACACACCGGGAACGGCGTCGCTTGTAGTCCGTCCGGCCCAGTCGGTTCTTGGCCATCTTTGTCAGCGATGATCTTCGCCGCAGCTGTCTGACAATCCGCCACGGTATTCACCGACCCGACGAGCTTGGCGCCGATCGTCTTACCGTGGAGGATAAACACAATCATAACAATAACAGGGCTCATGTGCTGGTTACCTTCTTTGGGATGGACACCCATGCAGTCTTCGACATCTTGGTACGCGCTTCGCAGTACACGGGCGTGTCCCAGATGATTCCATGATCCGGGTGCGTGATCCAGAAATTCTGAGAGGGGGGCTCGGGCTTGAAGTTGTTCTGCATGGTCCACTCGTCATGCCCCTTGAGTGACGCGTTACCACGCAGACGGGAATCCAACAGCCGGCGATGCCAGTGCCCGAACACCATGACATCGTAGTCCTGCCCGACCGCTTGGCGGGCTGCGAGCTTCTTCTGCTCACCACGCAGGATCGGCCCGATGGGTCCGATGATCGAGTCACCGGCCTTGAACTGGTCACCATGTGTTAGCAGATAACGCAGATCATAGGAGCGGTACCGGGCGTCGGATCCATCGGGAACATAGAACGTGACGCGCTTGTCTTCTGCGAAGCGCTCCGCCAGAAACTGATACAGCATCCAGCTGTAACTGGTGTGATGACGGTTCTTCGCCTGGATCTTCTTGCCGTTGCGGTCGTGGTTACCTGTCACACATGGTAACACAACAGCACCGAATGCATCAGCCAGCAGTCCGATCGCCGGGACAAGATGCTTGTACAGATCCAGTACAGTGGGGATGCTTTCCAGCTCGTTGGTCCGGGCAAGCTCCTCGTGGATATCACCCGAGATCATGTCGCCACCGAGTGCACAGATGATGCCGGGGTACCGCATCTGGGGATCGAGTACCCGCGCCAGTGCTACAGTGCTCTCCACGACGGTACGCAGCCGACGCCGGGCAATCGCGAGGTTGAACGAGTTGATACCGTCCATCTGCTTCGGATCGACATGCTCGCCCCAGTGCAGGTCTGACAATGTCAGATGCGGCGTGCCCGGTGACTTGGCTTCCTTCGCCTGAGTCATCCACTTCGGCGGATCCAACTCGGAGATCCCGAGCTTGGCAGTACCGATCCATTCACGGATCTGTCCTGAGATATCCGCCTCAGTGCGTGCATCCTTCAGTTCGTCTTTCAACTTGCCGATGACGGTTTTTGGGTCGGCTTTGACTTTCCAGTCGTTGAGTGTCTTGCTCATGATGCCTTACCCCCGCGCGCTTTCTCAGCCACCTTCGGGTCAGCGAACCAGTACACAGTCCCCTCGCGCCCACCCAGCTTCGAGTAGACAACGTGCTGCTTGAACTGTTCGCGGTAGTCCTTGAGTTTGTTGACCGCGATTCCCGCCGCGTTAGCGAAGTCCGCGTTGGTATCGTACTCTTCCGGACCGATCTTCAGCATCGCTGCGAAGCGGGCCTTGATCTTGTTCGGAACAATCACTTCTTCGACATTGTTTGCCCGCCAATCGGCGAGCGTCTTGGGCTTGGTGTTGGCTTTCATCGTGGTCTCTTGTGTGGAACGGATACTTTAGGCTTGTTCAAAACAATCCACCGTTCCTCCAACCGTCGTCGCCGCTGGTTCCACCGGTACACTACACGATGTTTCAAACCACAGCCGCAGCAGATGTCAACTTCGTACTCGCCCACCGGTATCCATGTCGTGTCATACAACTGCCGCGTCTTTGTGACACGTATCCGTCGTTTGACCGGTGGGCGTTTCTTCATGTCAGCCTCGACAGCTTCTCGATCGTGCCGGTTCTGTTGAACAGTCCCTCAAGCCAGCTGAATATTCGTCGGAGCCATGGGGACCAGCGCAATGAGAAACGTGACCGTCTGGGACGGAGCGGATACAGCACCCTCCTTGGTGACATCGGACACTGTCAACGTGTGCTGACCGGCCGGGAGCGCAGAGTATCCTGCGACGCTCTTCAATGTCACTGACGTGATCGCGGACGATGCGGGTACAGACACAGCTGCCTGCCCATCGAATGCGATCTCGACACCGGCCATATCGGACGTGGCATTCCACGAAACGATGTTGCCGTTCTGATCTGTGGCCTGGGTTGCGTTGGCCCAGGAGACTGTTTGCGGGTTTGTGACCATGTTGTTTCTCGTAGATTAGGACCAGCAACCTTTGGGGTTGCGCTTCAGGAAGTCAGCGATCTCGTCTGTCTGCTTCTTTCTCTCCTCACCACGTGAGGGTGTGCGCTTCAAACTGGTCGCCTTCTTTATCAGCGCTTTTCTTTTCGCGAGCCTGATACGCGACTGCTCATCTGCAAGCTTGCGTATGTACTCGTTCATCATTTCTTCTCGTTGTAGGGGCACGCCTTCACAGGGCAGTACCGACAATGGAATCCCTGGCGGGCTGGGAACGCTTCGTTGTCAAACGCAGCCTGATACGCCACGAGGCGCGGATGCAGCGCTGCCCACACATCGGGCATCTCGTCGCGCGTCATCGTGTCAGTGTCAACTGTTTTGTTCTTGAGCCACACAAATGACATGGAGATGGTCTCCAGCTCGGGTGCGATCATGAACATCGTCGCAGCAGCAACACGCAGCTGCGTGAAATCTTTCTTGGGCTTCCCGGTTTTCCAGTCAATCATGATCGCCCGGGGCGGCACCATGATGGTGAGGTCCGAGATCACACGCAGGTATACGTCCTTGTCAAACCAACCGGTCTGCGCATAATTTGCGTTGATCGCGACCTGTTGCTCTACGATATGCTCGCCCGGAGCGTTCCTGAACTTCGAGAGCAGTGGCGTGTAGTGCCGGATCGAGATGGGAAGCGGCGTGCCCTTGGTCAGGAACTTGGCAAACGACTTATGCGTCTCGTCGCCGTAGATCGTGTGCTCGTTCGGCGGGTCTACAACATCCTTGCGGACGGAGATGTGCCAATGCTTCTTGGGACAGGTCTCGAAGGATTCGAGGCGGGAGAAACTCCAGGCGATGAGGTTAGTCATGGTATAGATCCGCGAAGGCTTCCAGCCACATTTCTGGAGGAGCAGCTTTGTTCAGGAATCGAACAGCCTCGACGAAGCCTCTTTGACTGGTATACCGCCGGGTGATTCTGTAGGACCCCATGTCTGTCTGGGCAACACTGATGTCAGGAGGAGCCATATTGACGATTGCGCGGATGTCCTCCGCCAACCAGGGCAGATTCCCGGTGTGATGAATTGACAGATCGCTCATTCGTCATCCCTGCGGATGATCGTGCGACCTTTGAAGCTCCATACGGGGAAGATGGCGATGCACAGAATCACAAGCCCAGCCCAATGCACGTAGTTGTCGAAGAAGAACTGACAGAGCCACTTGGTTAGTTCGATCATTTGCACTCCGCGTATGATTTACCGATGCCCACTTCACAGTCCACCGGTAACCTGGGCAGGAAGTCTACCGGCATTCTAAGCGCGATCTCAATAGCCCGCTTGACTTTTTCCGCATGTTTCTCCGGGACGCAGTACACCAGTTCATCGTGTACCTGCAACGCTGCGCGCAGTCCAGCCCGGGCCAGCCGCAGCTCTGCTCTGGAAATCACGATACGGGCGAGTGCCTGTACCACGTTCTCCGTGACAACGCCGCCCCAGAGCTTGTTGGTCGCTCCGTCCTCTTTGGACCGCTTGCTGGTGAACTCCATACCCCCCAGCTTGGCCGGCTTTAACCCCGGGTAAATCAACGGCATACCATTGGGGAGCACGATCCGTTCATGCAGGAAAGTCAGGGGGCCGAAAGTCAGCATGGCCTGGGGATCAACACACTTGCCGAGATAGTCCTCCAGTACTTTCCACAGCTGGGGGATCTCCCGATACGTCTCCCGGTACAGATACACGATGCGCTTCGCCTGCTCAGGCGTCATGCCTTTGACCTTGGCAAGCAACATCTGCAGAAGAAACTTCACCCAGCCCATCCCGTAGCCGAGCCCGAGAATACAGGTCTTGCCGACGAACCGTTCTACCGGGTCGTTCTTCTTGTCGATCGGGCGCCCGTAGACGCGCGTCGCGAAGATACCGTACGTGTCCTGTTTGCTCGCGAACTGCCTGACGAGGTCGTAACATCCCGCGAGCGTCGCGACGATGCGGGCTTCGATCTGCGAGAGGTCTCCTGCAACAATGACACAACCTTCCGGCGCAACGATGCTCCTACGGAGCCATCCGCTATCAGGGTCAGGAGTCTTGCCGTCAGCGAGGAACCTGATACGTGGTAAGTTCTGGAGGTTAATCTTGTCGAGGCCAGAGAAGCGCCCGGGATGCGCGCCGTAATATAACAGTGGCACGGGTAGGAATGTGTCTCGACTAACATCCAGTGCTGCGATCTCATCAAATCTCGCAAGGCGGCTCTCCTCCATCGTGGATGACAGTTTGAGGCGTGCTGCAACCAGCTCACGCACAACCTCGTTGTCGTGGGTCAACAGGTCCATGAACTCAGCGTCAGTCTTGGACATCGCCAGCGTCTCTTTTGGCTGGCCGAACTCATCCTTCGCGGTCTTGGATTTCTTCTTGGGCATCACGATTCCCTGGCTCTCCAGCACCTGCGCGAACTGGACACGGGATCGCATGATCGTTTCGACTACCACCGGCTTTTCGATCGGCTCCACACCCTGAAGCAGATTCTGACTGTCGAACAACTCGACAAGATCCGTCCGCAGCTGCTGCCGTTCTACCACAATATCGTCACGACGCTTCTGCAGCGCTGCGCGATCCAACTTCAACACCGGCCGTGTGAACTTCTTGATCGTCTGGTCGATCAGGTCCTGCTCATCTTCGGGAAGCCATTGTGCCAGCAGCTCGTATGCCCGACATGTCAGCACGACATCGTTACAACAATACTTGCCGTATTCAGCCAGTTCGGCCGGTGAGAAGTCCTGGCGGTGTTTGCCATCGGCGCGGATTACCTCATCCCCTTTCTCGCCGACGTTCAGGAACTTCGCCACCGAGCCGAGCGACATCCGGCCCGTATACGGAGCAACAAACGGACGGCTTCCCATCATCGTGCAGAAGTACTTCGCGGGTTTGAAGCCGAAGATCCATTCCAGTATCGATCCATCGAAGATCGCGTTGTGCGCGATGAGCAGTGTCTTATCCCAGGGGATGTTGCTCAACACTCGCTTGACATAGTCATGGGAACCGGAGAACCACACCGGCAACACGGCACCCAGTCCGAGGCTGACCCCGATGGTCTCGAACCTGGGATCCAGTACATACTGGGAAGTCGTCAGCTTGCTCAGCGTGTAATCCCGCGTGCTGTAATAAGTCTCGAAGTCGAGCGTCAGCGGGATCAGTTTCGCAGTCATACTATTCTGTCACCAACAGCAACATGGTTTCGACTTCCTGCCAACGCTCACGCGACAGGAGTACTGCTCCGGGCTTTCGCCAGAACCGCACCAGATGCGAGTTCAATCTACGCCTGTACCATCCAGCGGGTGGAACGAAATGCCGATAAGCTTCCCAATTTAAAGCCCTTGGCAATTGGATGTCAACGTAGTCAGCATAGCTGGACAGATTAAGTATCATCAGTCGAAATTCACTCTGGGCTGTGTCAGCGCATTGGTCGCCGGCCCATAGTTATAAGGCTGAAAGAACGGCCACGATCGGCGCTTCATCAGGAAACGCAGCTTCCGGTAAGGTCGCCGGGCAACCGGGACCAGCCAGTGCCATTCAGTATGACTGTTATAGATAACCTCATCGTGAATTTTTTCGTAGCGATCGACGACTACAATACGTACGGGGAACCACGCAAACCATACTTCCCAGGGAGGGGATGCCACTGCTTGTTGACGCATCTGTGCTGACAGAATGCTCTGGTGTTGCATGCTCTTGGCGATGCTGTCAGCCCACATCTTCGGAACAAACACATTCTCATTCTTCGATGTGTTCAAAACACTGCCTCCAGTGACATGTACAGTTTGGCCCGCAACGTCTCGATCTCTTCCGGTGCCAGCTTATACTTCATATCACGGCACATGAACCGGACGCCATAGTATTTCTGCTGTCCGTGCGCACTGGTCGGGCACTTCCGCCAGCCGCGCGGCGCCTTGATACGCTTCCACAGTTTGAGGTTGATCGGCCGCTGAAAATAGAACTGCAATACCAGCCTGTAGTTTGTCGCGCTCTGGCGGGCTCGGCGGTTGTATCTCTCCGGCCGCCGCTTCGGTTCCCAGATCCGCCCTGATGACAGAAGAATCTGTCCGCGCTTCATTGCCGGCGTAGGATTCGCAACAATCTCGAACCGCCTGGGCCTCAGTGCCTCACACCCTGCAACATGCACACAGATATCCGTACCGCCTATCAGGACAAATGTAGGGCACGGTTGAGCCGCCGCTGCGCCGCAGGTGCAGTATGGGTATGCTGGCCCAGAAGTCTCCGGCAGGGCAAGATCGACTGCGCCCCACGGCCTGGGCCTCACTTCCGCTCGGGTATTTTCACGTGGACCGAGACGCCCCACGGGGCCGTGATACCTTCTGAGGTTATGCACCATATCGTGGGTACTCCCGTATCTGTTCCGAAGTTGCACACACCATCCGTGAGGATGATCTCGTAGGCCACGGTGATCCCGCGCTTGACCAGCTCCTGATGCATGATGGTCATGTCGGTACCGCCGCCGCCGCCCGCTTTGGACTTCAGATCCAGCACCCCGTTCACGTCGTCGATCTCGTGGATCTCGTCATTGAACAGAGCCGAGTCCACATAGCCGGCGTAGATCTTCTCGGGCTGCACGTCGCTCATGATCCCATGAGCCTCTGAGAGGAATACATTCAGCTCGTGGTCAGAGATCGAGCCCGAAGTGTCGATCTCCAGGGAGACCGCCTCAGAGCGCGTCCCAGCCCGTCCTGGCATGTACACGTGAGGAGCCACTGCGATGCGGCGCCGGTTCGGACGGCACCATGTCTGCTCGTTGTTACCTGCGAACGTCACGATAGCAGACCGCAGATGCTGCGCCCAGTTCACCTGCGGCTCAAGGATCTCATCGACCAGTCTCTGGAGGCCCGCTGGCATCCTTCCTGAGGCTTTCTGCGCGGCGGCCGCCGCAGCCACTGCCCGCTGGATTGTCCCCTTATCGGGCAGCTTGCTCGGATCCGCAGCCACTTCATGGTGATCCCAACCGTTGTTCTTGTCCTCGGGCTCGTCGGGGAGCTTCAGGTAGACCTCGTCTACGAGATCAGCCGAGCTGATCTGTCCGTTGAGCAGGGTGTCCATAGGCTGGTCGCCGACCTTCAGCTCGTTCAGGTAGGCATTGATGATGTAGTCCGCTGCCCGGTTGAACTTGCCCGGCTTGAAGTCATTCAGGTCAGGTCCGTAGCCCAGGTCCGCGTACATCCGCATCCGCTGGGGATGCTGGAAAATCACGTGACACACCTCATGGGCGATCACGTAGATGCGCTCCTTGACGGTGAGCTTCTTGAGAAACTTCGGATTGAACACGAGCCGGGTCCCATCGGTGTACGCTGTGGGGTTGGGACGGTTCGGATCTGTCACGATCGATTCGGATTCTTCGATCGTCAACATATCGCACATCAGCACCGCGAAGAACGGCTGCTGGACCAGGGTTGCCGAGACTGCCTCGACCAATTCTGCGGAACGCTCAGCCATGATTTTGCTCACTTATGTAAGAACAGAGACATGCTGTCTGCCGAGCTACTGAGCCTGACAGCTTCCGTAGCCCGACCAGCCGGAGTATATACATCAGACACATGTTCAGCATTGCCAGGGTTATCAGCCCCCAGAGCTTGAACACGAATGACATTTTCATTTCCAGATCTCCTCCAGTGTGGCTTCAACGGCGAGTTCCCGGGCACTGTCCGCCATCACCGCCGCCTTGGTCGGATCATCCTTATACACCGAGATGGGATTCGCCAGAAGCTTCAGTTCGATCTTCTCGGCCAGTTCCGTGAGCCGGGGATTGTTGGTCAGGTTCATGTTCCTGGCCATCTGGACCAGACCCTGCATGTTGGTGATCAGACTTTCATACAGACGGGTCTTCTCACCGTTGGCATGCTTGGCCATCTGCGTATGGATACGTTCCAGCTCGGTGAGCATACGGTCACGCATCTCGTTCATCGCGTTGGTCACCTGTTGGGACGCTACAGCCATATGCCGGTTGCCCAGCGCCGTGGCCAGCGCTGCCGGAACATTCAGGCGGCTGAAATCCGTCATCGCATGCGGGGGTTCCATGTCGATGGATACAGCGAACTTCTTCGGAAGATCCGTTGCGCTGGGATAGTCCGATGCATCGGCGAGCTGCCCGAGGTTCTTCATCGCCTCCCCCACGCGCGTATCCCACACCGCGACCAGGGCTCGCACAGCATCGTCATACTGCTGTTTGTAGACTTTGAACTCCTGCAGAAAATCCATCGCAGCGGAACTTGCCAGAAGGCGGGCGCCGCGCTGTGTGCCTTCTCCGTTGGAGCACCACGGCAGTGTGCGGGAATACACGAAGTGCCGGAGGGTTGCTGCGTGCTGGTGAACAACCTTCAGCTCTTCGCCGGCTGAGGCCATCAGGTTCTTCATGAAGGCGCCCGAGTCCTTGGCGGCCTGTTTGTTTTCGATCACCTCCCTGGTGGCGTTATTGTCGGTTGCCTTTCCACTCCATGATCGTATCTTCAGATCACACAGCAGATAGTTGGATGCCAACGCGTCATTAAGATCCGCGTTGCTTGTCTCTTGCGTAGTCACGATTACGTGCCTCTTTGTCGAGTGATTGGCGGGCTTCGCGGCGAAGCCTACGTAGAGCCCGCGCTACGGAGTTAACAAATGTGGACGGCTGGCAGGTACCAGTGATGCTTAATGTGTGCATGATAGTACATGTCTGAATCGTAAGAGGCTTGTAGCGGCCGTACGACTGCCAGCTGTAATTATCCCGTACCCACACAGCCCACTCCGAGTGTAAGAGCAGCACCTTGAGAGCTATCTCTTCCCACTCGGCCTGGGACCGTCCGCGTTTGCTCCGCTTGGCTAGAAGTTGCTGGCGTTGATCAACGTGCGGTTCTTGCCGATCCATGCTCCTAACGCCTTTGAGTTGAGAAGAACACCGGCGCCTTTGGCGACGAGCTGCTTCGCCACAGATACCTGCAGCTCCTTCTTGAGGCGCTCTGTATAGGTCCAGAGCTTGTCGATGTTGGTAGGATTCGCATAGTGCAGGCACATCTGCGCTGCAGCGTATGCGGCCGAGAGCGAGTCCGGACACTTCGCGTCCTTCGGCTTGTCGAGGATCTCCTGAATCGTGGGCAGATCATCAGCGACTTTCAGATAGGCCATGAGCTGCGCGCACGCACCTTCTCCGATATCGCCGGCTACCATCTGGGACAGGATGCCCGACTGCGGGATCACCATGTTGGGATTGCCATCGTTGTCCACACCCGCCGCCTGGGCGAGAAGCTTCGCCGCAGATACGAACGAACGCGGTGTACAGAACGCACCCTCACCTTTGGGCACCGACTCAGTGAAGACAACACCGGGCTGTTGCTTCGCGAACGCGATCAGCATCGGATGGATGTCGTGTGATTCACCCCAGATCGACCAGCTGAGAACATCGCTCTCGATGTTGAGAGTACGTTCCCGATTGACCAGATGTTTGGGCGACTTGATCACGCCCGAGTTGTCCTCGACCCGGTTGCTCGCGGAGATCATCCACCAGCCATCGGGTAAGTATTCTTCCCCGAAGCGCTTCGACAGCACGGCGGGCGCGACAGCCTTCTGCGTGAGCAGATCCGCCGCATTGCGCTCATCCATCAGCATGATACCGCGCGGGTGCGCCGCCAGATACTCACGGGACGGCAGGATCGCCGATCGTGTGAAGAAGCTGGTCGGGTGCCCCTCCTTATCCTTGGTGGGAATCAGAAAGCCACGGATATCCGGAGCATCCACGGTGGGCAGCAACACGTCATGGTACCCGAACTCCTCGCCGAAGGCCGCCGAGAGTGCGGCCCGTACGTCATACTTGATCGAGTCGGACTTACCGACACCTGGGGGGCCGACCAAGTGTAAGGCCGTTCCTGACTTGTACAGATCCACGGCGCTCTTCTGAAGCTCTAGCAGTTTCATCTTCTGACTCCTGTTGGGGTGACATCATTCGGAACGGCTCCAACGCATGTTTGAAATACTGGCGCCGGAGCGAGGAAATTGTTTCCGGGGCACGGGCTTCCGGATATCTCTGGAATATTTCGACGGTTACTCTACGCTTCATGGCTGCAGTCTCTGCGGCCAAGCGGGCGACACCCGGCTTTTCCAGCAACATCCAATATGGTCCATGAAGAGCGGATACCTTCGGTGGTTGCTCAAAGTCGGGAGAGCATCGGCGAGACTCGATCATAGTATCAATATCTTCCCACAATGTTGCCCAGGATGTGGGGAAGTTAACAAAATCTGTGACGAAATACGTCGCCATGATCGTAGACAGATCGGGCTTATCCCACAACACAATCCATGGCAGCGCAGTATGCTGGCAGACGTGGCCGGAATCCGAATTGTCCATCATCCAGATGTGCAGCCAGCGCTTGAACTCGTTGTTTGTGTTGACAGACCGGGTCTGCTCCAGCAGTTCGAAGCACTCCTTGGAGACCTCGAAGCCTTCAACGGTTGACGGAAACGGCCCGCGCTGCCTGTTGGATCTGCTTCGCGTGGGCGAGGATCCATTTGACGATGGCTGGCCGGCTGTTCGCTGCGGGACCAACGTCTTTGAAACGCTCGATGACATGGCGGAAGTTATCCTCAGTGGGAAACCGGGTGTAGTGGTCGATCAGCCACTGCAGCGAATCCAGGCGGGCTTCGTGCTCACGCCCAACTCGCTCCGCCTCGTGAACCGGGCAGAGCTTGATCCAGCGGGTAGCATCACTGACGCACCCGCAGGGTTCTTTATATGTGGTCATCGTGGCCTTTTGCGGATAGGTTCCGCGAGCAGGTACCGGTCGCCCAGCTGCTCTATGGCGCGATCCCGGGCCTCACTGTAGTCTTTCACAGGCAGCTTGACCGGGGGCTTGTACCGTCTCTGGCGACGGAAGATCTTGGTCAGTATGTTCATGGAGATAGTTTGCCTTCCCAGGCGCTGACAGTCCAGTTGATCGCGCTCTTGTTCCGACGCACCCACCATACCAGCTCAGGACTTACGAAAAATACTCCGCGATGAGTCTCAATGAGCTGTCTGATCCTGCCGACATTACGCGGGCTCGGATCTTCCCAGGCGTCTTGAAGTATCCTCCATATCCCGGTATCCAGCGCACCGAGTACTGAGTCTCTGATCGGGGGCATAACAACACTCCAAGTAAAAACCCCGCGAAGGCTGTTACACACATCGCGGGGCGGAAGGGCGGGAACAGCTCCGCGAGCTGTCTATTTATCCCGCAGACCCAACAGACCACACGTAATCAACACAGCCAGTACAACAACCGCAGCTGCGATACACGCACCGGCAATAACAGGTCCCAGATAGTGGAATGCTGTGATGGTGTTCACTGTATCTTCCTCAGAGGATGTTTGTCGAACCCGGCTTTCGCATAGTTGTCGTACCGCAGTCCGGCAATACGGGCATGAAGCACTCCTGGCAACATCTGCGCAGGGAATATCTGCGCGGCTATATCGGCGTCGATCACCACCCACCGGCCCGTGTAGAAAGCGCGCCCGTTAGGCAGGGCGGGATTACCGCATCCCGGATTAGTCTCGATCACCTCGAAGACCGCGATATCATCTCCACGCGCATGGAGGCAGCTGGCGCACATGTTCCTTATGTCCTCGCAGAAGGGACGGGGATGCGCCCAGAATTCATAGTTGAGATTGCCGCCGCACCAGAAACAGAACGGCTCAAGTGGTGTGACCATCAAACACCTCGATAGGTTCGACTTCGAACTCGACACCCGTGTAGTCTATCGTTATGTGTACATTGAACTGCAGGATGAATGCTGTGGCAATTGCATCACGCTTCTCGGGTCGGTAGATATCCCTCAGCAAAGCCTTTTCTACTCCCTGCAGTTCGAACCAGTTCTGTATTGCCCGGAGACAGGTCTCGGCTGCTTCTTCAGTGGGACAGACGAATAGGTTGTAGTTGCATCTGTCCGCGTAGTCCCCCGACTTTGCTGTCACAAGGAACATCTTTGCCACAACACTCTCCCGTAAAATTATAATCGGGGCCGGTGTGGACACATCGGCCAGCTAGCCTCCCGCCACTCCGTACGCCTACAACACTCATGTTTCCCTGCTATCGGCAGCTACGCCTTCCAGGCTACTCCACAATGTCTGGCTCACCCTTTCCCACTGGGCTCTGCTCCTACCCCGATTTGGCCGTTACTTGGCTAACGCAACGGCTCGTGCGATTCAAATAAGTGCCGCCCAACTCTAGTCCCGGGCGGCGGGGGACATCCTGTTACTTGTGAACGTGGAGAATCACGTAGCCGATACCGGCCAGTGCCCCTCCGTACACGATCCAGCGCCAGTTACGCTGCACAGCTCCCGCGAGCTTCGCGTACCAGGGCTTGGTGAGCATGAACTGCTCCAGCTCGCTGGCGCCGGTCTCGACCGCAGCCACTGCCGGCACCAGAGTCGCCTTCAGCTTGTTGGCGGCAGCGATCTCGGCCGAATGAGCATCCGCTGCGGATGCGTGAGCGGCGATATAACTGTCTACTTTCGCGGACAGAGACGCCTTGCGGGCTTCGTACTGTTGGTTCGCGGTTGCCCAGAGCGCATTGAGTTTCTCAATGTCAGCCTGGACGGCTGTTATATCCGGTAAGGCCATGTTATTACCCTGTCGTCGTGATGGTGAAGTTGCCGACAGCGGACGGCGTCGGGTGAACCGAAAAGGTCCCGCTGGCGGTCTTGCCAGCGACTCCTTTCTTGGTCACGACTGCAATCGTCGCTGTGTGAATTCCGGACGGGAGCGCGTCTACCTCGGACAGGGTGCCCAGGTCGAAGCTTGTTCCCCAGGTCATGGGGAGCTTGATCGGAGCGCCGCCGTTCACGGTGACCAGATACCCGTTGTGGTCAGCCTCGCTGTACGCGTTGCCGTCTTTATCGTGCGTCGGATTCGTCCAACGCGCTATGATCTGCTGTGACATCGGTCATCGCCTTCTGGCGGGCCATACGCGCGGCCCGGGTCTCGCGATTGTACTCCCGGCGCAGCGCATGTCGAGCCCGGATCTCGGCGATCTCTTCCTCGATCGTAACCTTATGATCGTGCACCAGAACTCCATACTTGTTCCGGTACTGCCGGTAGCGTTTGTGCAGAGGATTCATCGGGTCGGGCTCTCGCGGGATCAGCGGGCCAGTATACTGTCCGAGCATATGATCTCCTAGTCCAGATGTCCGTAGCGGGCTTCGACTTCGCGGCAGGTTGCCATCCACGCCTGCATGCTGGTCCAGTCTCCGGGCACTGTGCAGTAGTGGAGCTTGTACGAGTGCTTCTGATACTGCACCCGCCACACCGAGCCACCGATCCCGTTCCCGCCTGTGTATGCCTCCATTGAGTAGAGATCCAGCAGGTTGGTCACAGCGATGGCGAAAGTACGTGACGCGCCCCGCATTGTGAACAGTTTGATCTGATACTCGCAATCCGAATCTGTATCGTTCATGGGAACTTCGTCAGTCTTTTGATGATCGCCAGATCGCGCTCAATCTGAATCATGTGGGAACTGAAGTCCGCGCTTTGCCAGTAGCGGTTGGATGTTTCGAAGTCCAGCCAGAGATCTCCCTCTGTGTACCTCTTGATTGCTGCCATCCACTTGTCGAGGTCACACGAGCCGGTCATCGTGAACGCGGCGCGGGCCGTGAGATGGTCTTCTCCAGCGTTGATCACTTTCCAAGCCCATATCAGGGCGCCCCTGTTGTACATGCGTTCCTTGGCGGGCCACGCTTCGAGGCTGTGCAATGCCAACAGGTTCTTCACGGCCTCGGGCAGCGCGGGGATACGGTTACGCGTACGTTTATTTCCCATAAAGTCGCTCCCACATGTCTATTTCATTCATCCACTGATGGATGGAAAACCGTAGATGCACAATGCGTCGCCTGTAGCTGTTGATGCCTTCCGCTTCCGGGAACATGTAAGCCATGTTGTCACACAGTTCGGTAACGCTGAGACTGTGCAGCGCCAACAGGTTTTCAACTGCCTCGGGCAGCGGAGAACTACACTTATTTCCCATGACGGCGCTTCTCCAGTCTGAAGATTTCGTCTATAACATCTTCGGTACAGGGCGGTGTAGACCAGCGTACCGGCGATGAGTCCATGCTCTTAGGCACACGAACATCGCGTGCGCACATAATTACATACCATACCTGCGAATCGAGCGACAGCCTTGTACGTCTGACCAAGAGATTCGGCCGGTGCAGACGCATTCCATATAGTCTGAGTGCATTCTTGATCCTCGCCCAGTCCAGCGAGGGACGCCGTTTATTACTCATTGTTGTGTTCGTCCAGGCCTGTCAGGATGTCCTCGATCATCGCTGCCTCGGAGTCGATTCCAAGACGAATTACAGCGATGCATACCCTGAGCTTTATCCGTGGAAGTACCATGACAAACACGTCGTATATGCCCTTGTTACGCTGTTCCCGCTCTGCCTTGTACCGCGATTCAACACTCAACGAATGCAACATCACCAGACTCCGTACTGCTCTCGGCAGGCTTCGCGGAATACTGCTCATCGCAGCACCGCCATGTAGTCCCGGATCCGCTGGATGCTGACCTCGTCCGGGTCGTGGCATTTGATGGTGCACAGAATGCGGGCTTCGCCGCCGCAGCGACGTACGTTATACTCGTCTTCGAAGTTCCGCCACCTGGGCAGTCTGCGATTCGCTTCCAGCGAATGCAGTGCCAGGAAGTTCCGCACTGCTCTGGAGAGTCTGAATCGTTTCACAGCGAGGGGGTCAGACGCTTTACGTCTTCCAGCCATGATTCCTCCGTCGAGTCCAGTTCCACCCAGCGGGCTATGCTCCTGCGTGATTCGTGGTATATCAGGAACCCACCGGCATAGACATTCTCCTGACGCTTCAATCCGAAAAGCGTCAGGAGAGTATCCAGGGCCTTGATACGCTGTAAAAACTGCGCCCGCTGATCAGGTGTCATGTTCTCCGCTATCTCTGACACTGTCTCAGTGCGACCCAACAGCTCAGAATTCGGTAAGTACGTGTTCATGGTCAGCTCCTGCCCAACAGGATATCACTGCGCACGGGCGTACCACGCTCACGCATGAGCAGCCAGTGCAGGACACCCGCAGGATCTGCGTCGCTGTGCAGCGTCCAGACTTTGTCGGACTTCCGTTGCTTCCCATACGGATAGATCGTCCAGAGCTTTTCATCCCGGGAGCGTTTGCAGCGCCAGTTGTATCCGTACAGCCTCAGAGCATTGGCCAGGGCTTCCGGCAACTTGGTCCGAGGCAGTTTGAGATTACGTACCCTGGTCATCTGCCGGCTCCATGAAGTCCAACGCCTGAGACACGAGATCCGCAGCCACCATGTCACCAGCACGCCCGTTGAGCACGGGCTCGAATCCGTTCTTCAGGCGCCACTGGTAGTAATCAAACAGGTGCGCTATGCACTCAGCGGGCTCACCGTTGTGGAGTGCTTCGAGCGCGGATTTCAGACAGGCGAGTGGATCCATGGTTATTCTCCTTCGAGCAACCCATCAATCTGCAGGGAGTGCATGATGGCATACCCGAGTTTCTGGGCGGCCTTGTCGTAACTCAGGTTATGCTTCACCTCCTGGCCGTAGGTCACCGTATATACGATGTCCTGGCAGTCTTCGCAGTGAACACCTTTGTCGAGCTTGATCACGAAACTACCCATATCAACAGCAAATACCGTCGAACCACCGACGTAAGGGTGATATCCATTCTGACGGAGCTGCGCGAGATGGACACTAGCGTCGCGATGCTGGCTGCACTTCGTACATGGTGGCGCTTGGTCGGGCATGTTGAATTCTCCTGAGTGTTCAAGATCACAGCCCGCATAGTACGCTGGAGAACCAGCGCCGTACTGTAATCAGCCACGAGATTATGCGGGCTGTTATGTTCAAGACTCAGCGGAACGCTGTCGGAATGCGGACGCCGGGCGCGATCTCCAGCTCCTGAGAGGTGCTGTATTTCGTGTCTGCAAGGGCTGCGATCAGGCGCATGTCGCGGGCTGCGGGCTGCGCGGGCCATCTGGACATTCGCCTGGACGAGCGACTTACGCAGATCTTCACTGCGCTCCTGCTCCTGTTTGAGCCTTTTGCTGTCGTACTCGCTCTCCCGCTTCATCGTTTCCAGATTGCTGCTGAGAATCGACTTCTCACGCCTCAAAGCAGCAATCTCCATGCGCAGATGTTGGATCACATCTTCGTTGTTCGGCACCGCAAACTTGCTGACATCCACTGTCGGCGCTGTTGATATAGGCTTGGGGGATTTGCTTGTCATCTCAGTTTGTCTCCTGTTGTGAACATTCATGAAGAGATCCCCATCACCGCAGACCCGTTTACCGGTCCCCGCACGTGACCCCGGTTCCCGCGACTGTTTTTGTCCGTTGCAACAGGGATCTCTTCATCAACGTTCAGAGCAAGCCCGGTATCGTTGGCCAACCTAACCCCGCGCAGTGCGGACCGAGCCAACACAGCCTCTGATCCGGCTTCCCGGGCTTGCTCTCAACGCTGTTGGATACTGACCCTCTCCACCGTCCATATCCACTCTTCGAGCGGCGCTCCTGTCCTGAGGTACAGTCCCTGGTCGAGACTTCTGGATGAGCGTGGCCGCACAAACCAGTGAGTTTTGCAAAAGAGGGCGCCCATGCCATGGAGAGCGAGCAGATTCTCCACATCCTGAGGTAGCTTACCACCAGCGTCTGCGCTCATTGACATCCTCCACCGTGACTATCCACATATAAAGCGACGCACCGGGCTCGATGTAGAGCCCGTGATTCGGCTCTCTGTCCCCGACCGGTTTCACGATCCAATGTGTTGTTACCCAGACTGCCTGCAGGCTGTTGAGTTCCAACAGATTCTTCACAGCCTGCGGGAGCCTATCTTCTGGGGAGTTCACGGTCGCATACCTCTACTGCTGCTATCCACTCTCCAAGCGTGGCTTCATATCTGATGTAGCGTCCTGATGCGCCCGGCTTGAGTGGATGTCTGAAGATCACCCATATGTCCTGAACACTCTCGCGATCAGTGTACGCCACCAGTGAATACAGCTCCAGCAGAGTCTCCACTTCTTTATCGACGTTGCCGTAGTGGGGAACTCTGCCGGTGCTCATGACAGCTTACGCTCCAGCCAGTTCAGAGCATCCCACACCAACAGCGCCGGGATGAACAGAACATACATCCAGAAAAAGTACAGGTTGAACCTGCCCCTGCAACGCGACCGGTTGCTTTTCCAGACTTCCGTGATAATCACAGCCCGTTGCTCCAGATATAAGCCATCAACCGCGCGAACGCGATGAACAGCGCCACACCCAGCACAGCCAGTGTTATATCCAGCCTGTTGATAAGCCGTGACTCCCGGGCCATCGCCATCCGGTTCTTCACACGGCGTTCAAACGCCCTGTTGTCCTGCCTGCGCGTCTCGCGGTACACCCGCAGCCGCTCTGTCAGCTGGATACGCCATGTGTTGGTCACATCGACTGCATGTGACACAGCATCCACAGTGCGCGAGATAGCAACCTCATGCGGGCACAGCGGGCCAAGCCCCAGCGGCTCAAGCTCCACTGCCGCAGTCTCGGTCAGCAGCTCCGCGAGCCCCATGGGGAATTCCGACAGAGACGCGATCTGTACCGCAGTCTGTATGTCCATACGGACCCGGGGCTGTTGTGTTATCCAGGGACGGTCACGGAAAGGCGTGTTCGCTGCCCACCACCGGTACCCGGGATGGAGCAGCTGGGCCATGATCGGGCGCGAGTCGTCCTCACGGCGCGCAGCACGGCGCCACGTAAGCCGTGACAGATGCTCTCGCCACGCGAGCGGCGTGTAGTTGAGTCTGTTGTCCATGGGAACCTCGTGTGAGTATATTATATAGATGCACAAGCCTGAGCGAAGCCCGCTCCGGTGTCAGACATCTCCTTGGTTACATGCAAAGATGTGAGATGTGACAGGTCGATTCGGGCTTCGCTCAAGCCTGCGCAGTCCCCGCGATCCACAACGCGCTGCTGCAGCAACGCTGGCGAGAGAATCCCACAAGAGCCCACGGGTACACGCGGGCTCGGCGGGCCATATCGCTTCAGTGTCGTCAGGGACTGGACAGGCGGACCTACAGCTTTGCCATGGTTACCTCTTCTTGCGACGAATCTCTGCGCTACGATCTACCAGCCACGATGTGATATCCACAGTGTCATATGCCATGTCGAGAAACGCAGCTGCGAGGACTGCGTTTACCTCAGCCGCCGGTATTCCCATTGCACTGGCGCACTCGCGTACTGAGACAATCTTGGCAACCACGCTACCGTCCGGAGCGCTTCGGCGCATCACAAACCGCGCTCGACACCCCGCTGGTAATCTGATGGCTATATACTGCGTGTTTCTCATGCCTTAATGCTCCGATTCGAGGCTTTATGACAAGAAATGTTCTGTGAGATCAGTCACTTAGCCGTGTTTTTCGGCGCCTTAACGCCATACCCTATACCCAACGCGACCGATGTCGCTCTTATACAGTGGTATATCTATCTAAGAAATCAATGACTTACAGGTCAATATACAGTGCCTTCACCTGCGCGCTCAACATTGTATATAAGAACTATGCCGCTTCGCCACTAGGCGGGCTTGGGTCTACGGATGTTCTCAAGAACATCCCGCGATATAGCGATGTGTCCCTGGAAATATTCGGACTAAAACCATTAAGGCATTAAGGCAAAGTGTCAGTTTAGCCTTGGTAATCAGGGACTTGGGATGCCTCGATGCCCGCCTCGATGCCCGCTAAGTCATTAAGGCATCAAGGCAGACTTGCTTGTAGACTCTTCGTCACAAAGAATCCACAAGCAAGCCGAGCCCGCTAAGCGGGCTCAGACTCACTGTCACGAACATCTAAGCAGCAACAGCTTCCATCGACTTCGTGATCTCGGCCTTGTAGCTGGCCACAAGCTTCGCAGCAACAGCCTTCGCAGCGGGCTCGACCTCGTCATCATTCGCGGTCGCACGCTTCTCGATCCAACCGATCAGCTTCTCCAGCGTGAGAGCTGTTGGTTTGCTCTCCTTCGTGAACGTGCCGTAGTCTTGGTCCATCGCGGCATCCAACAACTCCATGCGCAGCATCTCGTCGCCGAGCTTGGACGAATCCAACACAACACTGAACGCGCCAGATGCTTTCTTGATTGTCAGCGCGTTGTTCGAGAAGTGAGCGAACCACACTGCCAGCGCCTGCACACGCTGCCCGTTCGGCAACGCATTCAACAGACGCGTGACACTGCGGAAGTCACCGTGTTCGAACGTGTGGGACAGCGCGCTTACAGCGCACTGATGAATCTGTGACTGCAGCGCTCTCGCTGTCGTCGCGATCTTTTCCAACACTTCACCGATTGCCGACACTGTCAGGATTTCGATTTTCATTGACATAACTCCGTGGGATGAGGATATACATAACACCAGTGCTGAGCCCGCTAAGCAGACTCAGCCCGCTGTTATTTATAGTTGCGCACGACTCGCGCTGTCGTACCGCACAGCGGCAACCTCGACCAGTTGCCTCGCACCTGCGATCGGTTCGCGACCCGGTCCGTCAGGCTCAACACCTTTGGAACAGCGAAGAGCCTGCGACCGCGTTTGATCGTCGTCGGATGACACATACAACACCTCTTTGGGACTGACTGCGAAGCATGCTGCGACACACTTCGAACTCAGCCCCACGAAGCTTGTTACTTGCGCCCTGGGTCGTACCCGTAGCTAGCACGTTCTGGCTTAGAGCGAGCACCATCGGCGTGCTGCTGTTACCGGCCGAATTACTCGGCGGGCTAAGCGGGCTAGTCTGCGCTCCGTAAGCACTCACTGAGATGCGCTGGTCCGTCCATGTCGAGGTCAGCTTGGGAGCGAGACCTTCCCGAAGACGGGGCGCAGAGCCGGTGAGGCGTCTGGGCAAGGCAGCACGTATCTTCCCGTGCGCAGTGTTGTTCACACTCGAACCCGGAGACCAGTGGTCTGACGAAGTTCGCTGCAAACATTGGGATTTTCAGGGCATTATGTTAAATACCATATTATGTCAAAGGCCCCCTGGGTAGGTCGGACAGGGGGGTGGGGGTGCCCTGGCCGCCTCATCTGTAGCCCGCATAGTTTCTGAAATATTTTGACTATATAGATATCGTCCATATAGAATCTATTCATGCCGGATCTACGACAGACTCTGTACGAAGAGCGCAAAGCGCTGGTGTCGCTGTTTGACGGGATGAAAATCGAAATGGGAGTTTCGGGGTTCGACCGAGTGTTCAGGATCGACTACCACCCGAGCGATAAAGAATACTACTGGGCCTATATCAGGAGTCTGAGAGAGCGGGCATGGAGAAGAGCGATCAGTGATCTGCTGAAAAAGGCGCGTCGGTATCAGTGTCTTGGGCATGCATCGGTGTAGGATCTTCTGATGTCCGATCTTGCAAAACTCCCTGACGGTGTCCTTGAGATGCTGAAACTCGCTGATCTGGAAGCGGCCGTCTTGCGCTCAGGCCGTTGGGGTGTGTTCTATAAAGAAGACTCTGGAGAGGGTGTTATATTGCGCGCCAGCGCGGACTACGCCCGCTTCGCCCGCGCAGCCCGTTATCTGGTGGAAAGCCGTGATGCCCCGCGTCTCCCTTAAAACAAAACAACAGCTCGCCGCCTTGAGAAATCTGGCGGCGTTGCACAGTCTGGATGTTGAATACTCCAGACGCGGGCAGTACGCGACGCTGAAATGCCGACAGAAAGCAGGCAAGCTGGTCTGGGGCTCTGCTCAGGTATCTCTGGACAGTCCGGAGATGTGGACGTTGGCCATACAGAAACTGATCCATGCATAGGCACAAATCAAAAGCCGGCCGCCGCCGTTCCCGCAACCGCGATCGTCGCAGAGAGGCCCGCCAAGTCTGGAAGAACTTCGCGGCACTGCATTCCTACAAAGCTCTGTTTGGTAATGGACAGGTCCAGCTGTTTCGCAGGAGACCCGATGGTGGCACACAGGGATCAACGAAAGTCAGTGTTCTCATCAATCCGGGCGTACTGGCGCGCGGTTCGCGCATTCTTTGCTGGATCAGGAACGACTGGGAACTGGAGCCGTATGACACTCCCTAAGCTACCTGTAATCGACCTTGACGGGCGTCGCGGACCGACTGAAGAAGGCAAACTCTTGAAACTCCCTGATGACTTCGAGCTGCCTGGAGATCCCGAAGACCGTCTGCGCTACGAAGAGCGTGCAGCGCAGATCAATGCGTTGCTGCGCGAAGAAGAGCAGATTGCCCGCGACGCCGGTATGACGGTCGATGAGCTGCGGCACTACAAGGATCTGCTGGAAAAGAAGTTCTGATGAGCAAACTGTTGGAAGCCAAGCGCGATGAGTGCATTGCTACATGTCATGTGTTTGGCGTGAAATGTGAGCTGGCACAGTTCGGCACTTTTCACTGGATATACACAGTCACCGCCGCAGGGATGGTTGATAGGCAATGCACTGTCCAGGGCTACGATGTGAAGACTTGGCGGGAAGCGATAAAGCGGCTACTATCCGACACGCCACAACCTCTGTGGTAAGTCAAGAGTTATGATCATGGCAAAGAAATTCATCGACAAGGCGATCAAACGTCCGGGCCAGCTCCATCGCGACCTGGGCGTGCCGCAGGGCAAGAAGATCCCCGAGAGTAAGATCCGCTCGGCCGCGAAGAAAGGTGGCAAGGTCGGGGAGCGTGCCCGCTTCGCCGAAACGCTGGAGAAAGTGCGAAAGTGAACGTACGCTCGGATTTCTGCGAGATCATAAGCGACGAACTCCGGGCGTTTCTTCACATCGCGGGCATAGAGTTCCGGCGCACTCCGGCCGGGTCTCTGTGCCCGTTTCTGCGGATAGGCGATATCGACTGGGTACTGTACCTGCATGATGGGGACATCCTCTCGACGGAGTACTGGCGACAGGTTGTTATGTACGCTTACGGCGAGTTCCCTCCTTTAGACCACTGGATAGCTCCCTGGAAGTAATCTGACATGTACCGAAACCTGTACAGTGACGGGGATGTGCGACCTCCTGAAGAGCTGCGCGCCCTGTGCGGGCTTTGCGACATCAAGTGGGAGTATGTCTACGGTCGCCCGGGGCATGCATGGAAATTGTGGGCAGCTGCCGATTCAGACTATGTGATTGTCATACAGTCAACTCAGTACGAGGATTGGGTCAAAGTTGTTGAAAATCTGGTACGAGGATTATGAGTGTCAGGTTGGTATCAGCGGACTATGTCACACAGCCTTATATGGCCGGAGCGTCGTTGTACGGAAAGCCGTTTCCGCCTGACGATGTAAAAGCTTACTGGAGTATGGTACCCGCTGAGATTCATGTCGAATGGTCAGCTGCTCTGGGCGTGTTCTTCGTGACCCGGTTCGGCGACTATCTTATAGCAGCAGGCAGAACGCTCGAAGGCGACGAGCCGCAGCCGCCCAGGCGCTGGCAGATCATGGCCCGCGACGCGGACAAACTCCAGATATGGATGAGAGTGATCTCGGAGATGGCCAATGGCACTCCCTGACTTCGCGAGTGCGACTGATCCTAACAAAGACCGGAGCCTGTATAAGTCTCTCGGCATACCCGAATGCCTGCATGATCTGTTTGCATTCGCAGAGGTGAGATTCGCACCTAAGCCTTACGCCGACGTATTGCGGCCCGATGATCCTGTCTGCTGGATACTTGTGATGCCGTGCAGAACTCCTGGCAAGCGCGTTGAGATCCCGATCAACGATCCGATCGACAAGGATGACCCTGAGGGACACTGGCGCGCGATCCTGGCAGCAGCCGCTGATTTTCAATATCTCGTGAATTCCGGGCAGTATACGCCCGCTTGACTGCGCATCTCAGGTACCATATTATGTCTCTACAGTATGCGGACAAAATAAAAACGATGACCCGCGCGTCGGCAGGCAACGACAAGATCAACATCTACTTCAACGCGAAGGTTCTCGCGGCGATGAAGCGGCTGGCTCTTGCGCGCGGGACGACGTACTCGGAGCTGATCCGCGAAGCCTGCCGGGAGTTTGTGTTGAGAGAAGGCCCCAAGGTGCTGAGCGACGACAAGGCCGTGAAGGAGATGACAAAGTGAGCAAGGTTCGCCGGTTCATTTACGTGGTACCTCCCACCGGGAATCGTCTTCTGCACCGTATCTACAAAAGTCGGTACAACCCTGTTGAGGGTGACAAGACCGGATGTAGTGCTGTGATCACGACAAAATGGCGCAAGGCCGGGTTCACTGACAAGATCACGCGCCGCCGGTGCTCGAAGTGCGAGAAGGCCGATGTCCGATGATAAAAATGTTGTTCCGATACGGCGGACCAAGAAGCAGAAAGTCACGCGGGAAGATGCTATTCAGAAAGTCATCGACGCGGGCGCGAAGAATCTTGTCATCGTTGGCGAGACGGACGATGGTGTACTGGTTTTCAACACCAGTCTGACCAACGCTGAGATGGTATTTCTGCTGGAGTATGCCAAGACTGCTGTGCTCATGGGTGAAGACTGATGCTTCCGATGGAACTCGGGTTCGACGCTTCGGGCGCACTCAACGCCAGTGATGCCCGTCTGATATGGGAGCTGGTAGCCAACATCTCGCCGCCCCTGGATATCCTCAAGCGGCATGGACTTACGCCAGCCGATCTTGCTGCGAAGCAGAAAGACAAGATGTTTGTAGCGGCGTTCAAAGAAGCGAAGACCGCCTGGGCATCGGACCTCAACGTACAGCAGCGGATCAAGATCAAGGCCGGGCTGCTGCTCGAAGACTCTCTGATGGACATCCTGATGATCATCAAGACTCCTGAAATGAACGCGGCCAACAAGTTGGAAGCAACGAAGCAGCTGGGGCAGCTCTCTCAGACGATCAACCCGAAACCGACCGCCGGGCCTGAAGGCCAGGGGTTCAAACTGACAATCAACCTGGGCGATACAAAAGGCGTCACGATCGATGGACATACTGTCACCAACACCATCCCTGCCACCCTCGACGCAGAGTAAGCAGCACTGGCCGCATGCCCCCGCACTGCGCGGGCAGACTTACGGTACGCCTGACCCGATCTTCGCGGGTGACCAGCTCGTTGTTATGTCAAATGACACGTGGTTGGATTACGGCACGGCGTTCGAGGCTCTGCGCCGGCAGAACGAACAGCTCATGAAAGCCGCGAATGAGTTGAAAGTTGCGTACGATATCGCGCTGAAATCCCTTGCGGATCTCCGCGAGAAGCACGAGAATCTGCGGGCCGCCGAAAAGCGGCGACGCAAAGCCTCAATGGGCTTGATCGGCAAACACTCATAGGACACACCATGTCTCAGACAATTGAACATCTGGAAAAGGTACTCGGAGATCTCATCAGTAACCGCGCTCGCTTGGTCGAGCAGAACAGCGGTATGAAAGTTCAGCTCGAAGTGAACGAGGCACAGGTCGATCATTTTGACACTCTGATTGCGACCGTTCGCAGCACGCTGGGCGATGCGGCGGCCATCGCCAAAGTGGACGAACTGATCGCCACACCGCAGAACGAGTATACGGGTGGCCACGCCCCTCTTGGAGATGCCGGAGCCGGTGCTGAGACAGCTCCCGCCCCGGCTGGCTTCGATGGTCAGGGAATCCCAAGCCAAGGGTAAGGGAGTCTCACTCGCACTGCGAATCCTCCTCAAAAAAGAGGGGATACTGTTCTGAATCTCGGTGCCTCGGTGCCTCGGTCCCTCCCTACCGATAGCACCGGGCTAGAGCCGGAAGGAGTTATGAACCTTCTGGCTCGTCTTATAAATAACAAGAGCCACACATGGCCACAGATTTCTACGTTCACCGGTCGGGCAGCTTCGAGACTCCAGGCGGAGTTCACTGGCCCGTGCGCCCGAAAGATGTTGTGGGACTTCCACAGAATCCGCGCATCCTGGCAGCACTGGAGAAGTGGAAATGCACTGCCCGGGTCGTACATAACGGCTACGATGTGATCAACGAGAAAGGCGACGCTGTCAAGATAGACTTCGGCGCCAGCATCGAGACATGGGAAGAAGTCGCTGAGTTCATGGGTCAGTACCATGGCTGAGCTGATATACACGCCCCCACCTACGATCAGACGGTTCATGGAATCGGACCAGCGCATCCGTATCGTGCGCGGCCCGGTCGGCTCAGGCAAGTCATCTGCCATGGTTATGGAACTGATGCGCCGCGCTGCGCAACAGACCCCTGATCCAAGGGATGGGATCAGGCGCACGCGCGGCGTCATCGTCCGTAATACGATGCCTCAGCTCAAGACGACATCGCTGAAGACGATCCGGGAGATGATCGGCCCTATTGTTGAATGGGAAGCCCAGAACCATACCGTCTGGATCAGACAGGGCGATATCGAGGCCGAGTGGATCCTGATGCCACTCGATACCCCGGACAACATTCAACGTCTTTTGTCGCTCGATCTGACTTACGCATGGCTGTCCGAGCTGCGCGAGCTGCCGGTGAAAATTCTTCAGGACGTGTTCGGTCGCTGCGGCCGGTTTCCCTCGAAGATGCACGGCGGACCGACATGGCGCGGCGTGATCGGCGAGACCAACTCGTTTGACGAAGACTCGGACTGGAATAAAGTCCTCGAAGACAAGGAGCTTGATGGCAAACCGCTCCCGAAGTCCTGGGGCTACTTCGTACAGCCGGGCGCTCGCGAGGCCCACGCAGAGAACAAAGAGAATCTGGTTGCCGGGTACTACGAAGAGCTGATCGAGAATAACTCGGCCGTGTGGGTCGAGCAGTACATAGACAACATCATCGCGCCATCGCTGTCCGGTGAGGCAGTCTTCCGGGCGAGTTTCAAGAAGCACTTCCACGTCGCCGCCGCGTCGTTGCAACCGATACCCGGTACCATGCTGATCATCGGGGTTGACTTCGGCCGGCACCCTGCCGCTGTTGTGACCCAGATGGACCAGCGCGGCCGGCTGATCGCTCTCGACGAAGCAGTTGGCGACAACATGGGTATCGAGCAGTTCGTAGCGACGAAGCTCCGACCATTGCTGTCACAGACCAAATACATGCGTCTGCCTGTCGGAGTGGTAGGCGATCCATCCGGTGTCGCTCGGGGACAGATCGGTGAAGAGTCCGTATTCGCGGCATTGAAGCGCCTCGGGTTCTCCGCTCAGCCTGCGCAGACGAACCTGATCGAGCCCAGGTTGCGCGCGGTCGAGAAATGGTTCCTGCAGCAACGCGGCGGCGAGGCAGCGCTGCTGATCGACCCGGCATGTGAGATGCTCATCAAGTCGATCAGCTCGAAATACCGCTATGGGAGGCGCAAGGACGGCATCCTGCAGCCGACGCCTGAAAAGACTCATCCATGGAGCGATATCTCGGATGCCTTCCAATACGCCGTCCTGGGGCATTCCGGGACCGTTCTTGCGCGGCTTGTCAAGACTCGACATAATGCCCCAAAGCGTCCACCCTCGGGTGGGTGGACGTAGGACTACCCATGCTGGCGCGCGGATAATAAGAAAAATCAATGGCTAACGATATCCCGATGTCGACGATGGATACCCTGTCGAACTCGACCGGGCCGACTCCAGCGTATAATTCAGCGGCTCTGCCGATGCCCCGCGCGCCAGCGGCCGGCGTAGGTCTCCCGTTACGGCAGAAGACCCGGTCTTCCCTGGAGCCCGCACGCGCCCGCCGGACGACGGAGCCGATGCAGCATCATGGCGGCGGGTTCCTGCGTGTCGTGACCAACGAGATGCTCGAAGCTACCAAGCGCGAGCAGTCTGTCAGCCTCGCCGATGAGAAGGAAGATGTCATCACCCGGCTCGCGAACTATGTCCGCAGCCGGTTTGAGAAAGCCGTCAGGAACCGCCGGACTATCGGAGTAGACGATGAGCTGATCCGCGACATGCGTGCGTACAACGGCATGTACGATCCTGCCAAGTTGCAGGAGATCCGGCAATTCGGGGGAAGCGAGATCTACTCGCGCATGATGTCCATGAAGTGCCGTGGCGCGACCGCGCTGCTGCGCAATGTGTACATGAACTCTGACCGCGCCTGGAGCCTGGAGCCCACGGCTGACCCGGTCATTCCTGACTCGCTCGACGGCAAGATCAAGAAGCTCGTGCAGCTGGAAGTACAGCAGGCCAACGAGCAGATGCAGAAAGTACCGCAGCAACAGATCCAACAGCGTCTGAAGGCACTGTACGAGGCCGCGAAGCTGTCGGAGCGCCGGAAGGCTGAGAAGGAAGTTCGGGACGCAGAGCGGAAGATCGACGAGATTCTGGAGAAGGGCAATTTCTACAAAGCCCTGTCGGATTTTCTGTCGGATCTACCGGTCTACAAGTACGCGGTGATCAAAGGACCCGTCACCCGGCGCGCTACCAAGATCAAGTGGGGACGCGGCGGCAAGTTGGATGAAATTGAGTCGACTCAGGCGTACTGGGATCGCATCTCGCCGTGGGATATCTGGTTCTCACCGGGTGCGACAGACATCACCAACACAGAAACCTTCGAGCGCCAGCGCTTGTCGGTGATGGATCTGTGGAACATGATCGGACTACCGGGGTACCGCGATGAAGACATTCGGGACATCATTGCCGCTTACGAGGGACGCGGATTCCGTGAGTGGATACAGGTGTTTGAGTACGAGCGGGCATACATGGAGGGGCGAAATAACACCCTCGATGACACTTATATCAATGCCATTGAGTTCAACGGATACGTGCTGGGTTCTTACCTCGAAGAGTACGGACTGAAAGGTCCGGATGGTAAGGCGCCGGACCCGCAGCGTCCGTACTTCGTGACCGCCTGGATGGTGGACAAGCGCATTTTCAAGGTGATGATGAATCCGAGCCCGCGTAAGCGCGTGCCGTACTACATCTCCAGCTTCGACAAACAGCCCGGATCTCTGTACGGGAATGGTATTCCTGCGCTCGCGAACGACATCACGGACGTGATCAACGCCACAGCCCGCGCTCTGGTGAACAACATCGCCATGGCGTCCGGCCCACAGGTAGTCTACGACGACGACATCGTGGATGTGAGCGCCGACGACAGTATTTACCCCTGGAAACGCTGGCGCTACACGGGCGACCCGTCGAACCCGAACCGCGAGCCCGTGAAGTTCTTCAACGTTCCGGACAACTCACAGCAACTCATGGCTGTGATGGACAAGTTCAGTGTCATGCTGGACGATGTCTCGACGATCCCGCGCTATCTGACAGGTGGTGGAGCTAACTCGGGCGCCGGTCGTACGGCCTCGGGTCTGTCGATGTTGATCAACAACGCGAACAAGACTCTGCAGAATGTCGCGGACAACATCGATAAGGACATTTTCGATCCGCTGCTGCATGCTCTGTACGATTACATCATGCTGACGGACAAGACCGGCATGTTGCGCGGCGACGAGTCGATTGTGATCGATGGCGTACGTCAGGCTGCGAAGCAAGAGCAGGACATGACGCGCCAGCTCGAATTCCTGAACATCGTGAACAACCCGAACTATCAGGCGCTGTTGGGCGCCGGAGAAGTCTCGAAGTTGTTGCAGGCCATCGCGGATAATCTCGGGGTCGAGCTGAAGGTGAAGAATCCGGATGACTCGCCGAACGCCCCGCCGCCAGGGCTCCCCCCTGGAGTGGTACCGGGCGCCAATGGCAACATGTTCGGGCCGCCGCCACCCCCGCCGCCACCCCCGCCGCCACCCCCGCCGCCGCCGCCGAAGGTGAACCTGAACCTGCAAGGGCAGGCACCTCCGGCACTTATTTCCAAGGCGACCGGCGTACCTATGGGCAGCGGGCCGAATCCGACCGGAAACAATACCCCGAACCCGAACCCTGCACAGGCAGCGCCGGGCGCGGGTGGCGTGGTCGGGCTCAAGCCGGGTCCGCAGGTCGGCGCTCCCGCCGGGCCGGTGAATCAGACGGCATGACTTGCGTCTGATGCCCGGCGTCGATAATATGTAAACTGCCTTTCGGGTCATACCAAGAATTCGAGGTCATCAACAATGGCTGGTCCATCCCATAGCGGCAAGATCAAACCGGGCGGCGTCGTCTCCGATAGCCCGTGCGGCACCACGTTCACTCATGGTGGTACTCACGCGCCCGAGCTGCGCAAGGGTTCCAACACCATGCCGAAGGGCAAGATCGCGGTTAACGGTGTCGTCGGCGATTCGCCGCACGGCACGACTTTTCCGAGCGCCGGCAAGGAACCGTTCGACACGCCCAACGCGGACAAAAAGCCGCGCGAGAGCAAGGTTATCTCGTCCGGCTCCGCTGAGGAATACCTGCCCAAGGGCAAGGGCCTCGCATATGGTCAGGGCGATGGAATGAAGTTCGGCGTCAAGAACCCCCCGGTCAAGAAGCGGTAATCATGACCAGCCCGACCTACCCGAAAAACGGCCAACTGACACAAGAAGAGCAGTCCCCCGGGACGAAAGGGCTCAAATGCGAGCACCTGCATCTCGGGCAAGCTGCCACAGTTGGGACCGTCACGACAGATCGCGTGTACTCGCGCGACTACTCGAAGACGGATCCGGATAAGGATCAGCACGACGATACGCTGTCGCCGTTCCTGGGGAACCCGCTGGGCTGGTAATGTCACGAGCAGATGTCAAAGCGGCGCTGAATGCGCTGCAAAGTAGTGCCGGTTTTCGCCAATACGTCAATACATTGGAGAGCGAATTAGACGACGTTATGGTGAAGGTTATCCTGCCGGAAAATCGAGAAGTACGGGACGAACTGTGCGCTGAAGCCCGCGTATATCGTGCACTTCTTCAGGGCATTTACAACAACACGAGCATGAAATAAACATGGCCCAACCAAGCAACCTACCCCCGGCGCTCCGCCGGCAAGTCCGCGAGGCCGCGCGCCAGCAGACTGCTGTACAGAACGGTGTCGACCCATTCCAGAACAAGCCGCCAGCGCCGGCTGCTTCGCCACCGGTCGCCCCCGCCGCCGGCCCGACGCTTCAGCCTGTGCCGCAGTTCGCGGTAGTGGGCGACGAAATTCCGGAAGGGTTCGTACCGGTGGATCTGACTCGCGGCGATCCGCGTGCACAGCCTCAGCCTGCGCCGGCCGCCGCGCCTCAGCCGCCGACGAACCCGAGTTCTCGCTGGGTTCCCGCTTCGCAGGGTAATCAGCCGGCGCCGGCCGCCAGCCCGCAGCCCGCAGCCCGCCAACCTGCGCCGGCGCAGGTACCCGCCAATATGCCGCCCCCCGGCGCGCAGCCCGCTGCAAACGATGGTGATCAGCGCTATCGGGTGTTGCAGGGCAAGTACAACAGTGAGACGCGGGAGCTGCGCGGCACTGTGCAGCAGCTCGTAGAGCAGAACCGGCAGCTCATGTCGCTGGTGGCAACACAGCGTGCTGCGCCGGCAGCTCCGCCGGCAGCTCCGAAAACCGTACGCGAGCGCGCGCTCGCAGTAGGATTCACCGAGAAAGAGATCGAAGAGTTCGGCGAGGAGCTGGTTGCCATGATGCTCCGCACAGCGGAAAACGTCGCGGGACCGCAGCTCGCCCAACTTCGACAGGAGAATGCCCGGCTTGCCAGCACTGTGCAGAACACTGTCCAGAGCGTATCCAAGAATGCTGTGGATCGGTTCTGGGATGATCTGTCAGCACTGGTGCCGGAGTGGGCTGAGATCAACGCAAGTCAGGAGTGGCTTGACTGGTTGCAAGTCCGCGAAGTATTCTCTGGACGCACCCGTAACGACGGGCTGCAGAACGCGTTTGCGGAGCACGACGCCCATCGGGTCGCTGGAATCCTCAAAGCGTTCAAGGCGGAAGACGCACGTGCTCCAGCTGCCGGCGCCCAGACTCATCTGGACCCTGCAACACTGGTAGCCCCCGGTCAATCCGGTGGCGGCACGCCAGCTCCAGCCGGCATGAATGGCGACGCGGATCGTCGGATCTGGGATGAAGAAGAAGTAAACCAGTTCTACTCTGCGAAGCGACGCGGCCGAGTGAAGGGCGATGAAGCCGTCCGGATCGAAGCCGAGATCAATCGGGCACTTGTTGAAGGTCGGATCAGGCCGACACGGAACGATGCCAACTTGATCAACAGCCGGTAATAAGGCTGACGGGCTACAGAACAACAAGAGCGGCTGAAGCCGCCAGGAGCACAAGATGTCTGGTTATCCAGTTTCCGGCTCGCCCTATCTAGGGTCGAGCGCCACGCCGGCCTACTCGGGTATTTTCATCCCGACGATCTGGTCGGGCAAGTTCGTCGAGAAATTCTACGACGCCACCGTATTGGGCGCGATTGCGACCACCGACTACGAGGGTGAGATCCGCAATTTCGGTGATACCGTCAACATCCGGACCCATCCGACGATCACCATTCAGGCGTATCAGGTGGACCAAGCGCTGAACGTGCAGCGTCCGTCCAGCCCGCTCGTCACTCTGCAGATCAACCAGGGCGCGTATTTCAATACCGTGCTGGATGATGTGATGCAGATCCAGGCGGATGTGGATCTTCTGAGCAACTGGGCGGACAACGCCTCGGAGCAGATGAAGGTCTACGTCGATACGCAGATCCTGACGGTGACCAGTATCGGCAACAACGTCGCTGGCAG
>Ga0307471_100000150_pt1 | contig 34363 bp, 41 predicted proteins | sample atmos_gasesAM3C__2_FD_204566 | JGI IMG/M metagenome (GOLD analysis project Ga0307471, IMG submission 204566) | Hardwood forest soil microbial communities from Morgan-Monroe State Forest, Indiana, United States - atmos_gasesAM3C_515 | ecosystem: Environmental > Terrestrial > Soil > Temperate... | reverse complement strand
CAGGAAATAACCGAGCACTGTGGCGTAGCATAAAGTCCATTCGCCGCTGCCGGTGCGGATCAGATTCGCATGCGGCCCGCTGCCGGTTCCCGGCGAAAGGCCGCTGGCCAACGTATAAGGCGTGCCCACCACCAGATTGTTGTTCTGCCACGAAAGCGCGCAGCCGAAGATCGCCGAGAAAGAGCCGCCGGATACGTTCGTCATATAATTGACGAGCCCGCCCGCCACCGGCGTGAATTGTGCGTAACCGAGCGGTACGCGCGTGGTGGAAGAGCCGGCGCCCCACACGCCGAAAAAACCGAGATTGACGATGCTAAGGCCGGCGCGGGCAAACACTTGCAAGCCGCGCACGCCGCCCGAGGTTTGGTCGATCACGAAATGCTGCGCATCGATCCAGGCCACTTGCTTGGTGGTGGATGACGTGCCCATGCTGACCGTCAGCACGGTGCCGAATTGCTGTGCCTCGATATCGTAAATAACGAAATTGTGCGTATGCGCCGCATTGTCGAGCAGATAAAGCGCGAGATAACGCCCGTCCGGCGCCAAAGCCCAGCTGTGATCTTCCGGATCGGACGCGGAAAATGTGCCGCTTTGCGTGCGCGTTAATTCGACCGGCGCCGTGCCGGTGACGTCATACGCCACAACCGTAAAGGTGCAGGAGGAACCGGGCGAACTATAGCCGCCCACCAGAATCTGCCGCGCATTCGCGCTGCTGCCCGCGATGACAATCGGACGCAGGCCGCTGCCCTGCGCGGTTTGCGGCCGCTGATCGACGCCGGCATCGACGCTGCCGAGCCATTGCGGATCGGCCGAAGCCGGCACCGGCAAAATCTCGAAAGTCAGATTCGGCAGACGATTGCCGAAATTGGCAAGCTGCAGGGATTCGAACACCACATAGGCAAGCCCGCGATAGGCGGGCACATTGCCGCTGCCCAAAATGGATTCCGAAAACGCGTCGGGATTTTGGCTGGCGGTGCCGGTGTAAATCGAGGCCGCGCCGGCCACGCCCGACACCCATACGCCGTCCTGATAAATCACCTTGCTGTCGGCCCAAATGGTCGCAATGCCGCCGACGGGTCCGGCGCAAATGCCCACCGCGCAATGCACGCTATAGGTATAGGTGGTGACCGTCGTGCTGCCGCCGCCCTTGCCGCCGTCCTGATTTTGCGTGTGCGTGGCCTGGATCAGATTGGTCGACCAGATCACATTGCCGGCGGTGCGCATATTGCCATAGACCGTCGGGATGCCCGCACCGTAGCGCGAATCCTGCACGCTCAGATTATCGAGCCGTGGCCCTTCGATCTTGGCACCGAGGCCGAGCGCCCGGTCGATCGAGGCGCCGGCCGCGCCGCCCAGCGCACCCAAAAACGCGCCGCCGATGCCAGGCAAAATCGCGTTGCCGACCGCGGCGCCGACGGTGTGGAGGACGATGGAGGCCATATCAGCGAACCCGGCAAAGGCTTGAATTGACTGCGTAGGAGCGATGTTTTATTATAGAAAAATGACAAAACTTCTCGATCAAGCGCTCGAAGCCGCGCGTAGTCTTCCTCCAGATGCGCAGGACGATATTGCCCATATCGTTCTTCGATTGAGTGGCGCGGATGATGAAACGCCGGTGCCACTCACCCCCGAAGAGCAAGCCGCTGTCGCCGCCTCAAAAGCCGCCGCCGCCCGTGGCGAGTTTGCGTCCGACGAACAAGTGCGAGCGGTGTGGACCAAACACGGTCAGTGAAGCTTCGCTATACTCTTCCGGCTCTTGCTGATCTTGGCGCAATTCTCGATTACATTTTTGCCCATTCACCGCAGGGCGCGCGGCGGGTGCAGGCCCGCGTTCAGGCCCTCACCGGTCTTCTGTTGCAGTATCCTCACATCGGTCGCCGTACGAACGACCCAGCCATTCGTCGAATGACAACGACGCCTTATCCCTATGTGGTTTTCTATGAGGCCACGGAGAGCGAGATCATTGTTCATGCCGCCCGGCATGCGGCCCGCGACCCGTCTGGAATGCCTGGATCCGCCTGATCAATGAGAAGTTAAATTTTCCATGGCGAAACGGTAAATACCGTTCAAGTAGCGCAATAGCAAAATATCGCCGGGCTCGATGTGCGTGACCGGCACCGCGCCGACGGTGTGGAGGACGATGGAGGCCATGAAACGGTCCGCAATTGTTGGTTAACTCGGTTCAATGCGGCAAATTAAAGTTTTACTTTTGGCTCGGGTTGGCTATATTTCAGCCGCGATATCGAAACTTATTTAAAGGATCTAAAATGCCGGCGAATGATTTTGACACCACGAATTTCGAACTTGTTTACCCGACCAGGGAGCTGCCGCCGGTTCCCGGCCTTAGAAGCTATGCACAAGCCTACATGGAACCGGGCGCGTACCAACGGCTTAAACAAGCCGTGGGCGACGACTGGAAAGAAGCAACGGCACTCACTATCAGCGGCGAAGGTTTTCGTACCGAGACTTCTGCCAAGTCTTTAGCCCAAGCTTTCGAAGGCATATATGATGCCATCGGCACTCGAGCGGAAGGCTCTGTTGTAACGGCAACAATCGAATTAACGCACGGCCATGTTCCCGGTCCAACAATCGAATTGGAAGCCAAGCGCAAATCGAATCGGCTTTATTGCAAATATGCCGGCATACCCCAACCCGCATCTATGCGCTAAAGCGATAAATTCCATTTAATCGCCGCCGCCAGTAATCGCCGATGATCGTCTCGACCACCTCGCCCGCGACGGCGAAACTGTGGATCATGCGATCGGATTCGGTCGCCAGCGCCACATGCTGCGGCTGGTTGTCGTAGCGGAATAACAAAATATCGCCGGGCTCGATTTCCGCGACCGGCGCGGCGCCATGGTCTTGCAAAGCTTTGAGCAGGCTTTTGCCGTCCGGCCGGCGGGCGTAATCGGTGCGATCGTTGACGTTAAAGCCGGCCGCGCGCAGCGCCACCACGATCAAGCCGATGCAATCGATGCCGGCCCCGGGCCGGCGCCCCTGATGATGAAAGGGTGTGCCGATACACCGGCGCGCGGCGGCGATCATTTTTGTAACGTGGTCGGGTATCGAGTGCATGGTCGCGCCGTTTTTCTCAGCGTCATCCCGGACAATTTTCTTTTCGCCGCAGCGAAAGAAAATTGATCCGGGACCCAGTTACGGATTCGGACAGATCGGTCTTACGGATAGCGTGACTGGGTCCCGGATAAGTTTTCTTTCGTCCCGGCTTCGCTGCGCTACGCCGGCCCGCAGAGAAAACTTTCCGGGATGACGATTTTTATTGCGTTTCCGGATACTGAAGAATGTTCCCGACGCCCGGTACGTAGGGGAATCCGCCGAAATTTACCGCGTTGCTGAATTTGTTGGCGCAGGTGGTGAAGCGCTTGTCGCAGCCGGGGTAAACCGAATAGGTATCGCCGACCGTAATTGGGTTCGGCATCGGCAGCCACAGCGTGAACACAAGGCTGCTGCCGTCCCAATGTTTCACTTCCATGCTGAGGCCATCATTGGCCCCGCTGGTCCAGATCAGTTTGCCGTAATTAAAAAATCCGTCGGCTTCGGTGCGCGCGCTGTCGGCGAAATTTGCCTTGTCGGTGACGGCGGTGACGGTTCCCATCACCGTCAGCGGGGTCAAATTGATCGTGCAGCGGCTGTCACCGAGATCGTAACGGCACTCGGGCGTGTAATAATCGCCGACTACGCGCTGCAGAAGATCGTGCAAGCCACGCAATTCGGCCGCGTAATGGCCGCCCGAACGGACTACCTCGCCCAGCCAGCCGCGCCGCAACTGCACCGTGCCTTGCGTGAGATCGGTCCAGTTGCAGGCATAGACATCGATGCGCGCATTGTCGTAAAGCCCGGCCTCGATATCGGCCGCGGTGATATCGCTGCTATCGAGAATGCCCGTTACTTCCAGATTATCGACCGAAAGGCCCGAGGTGCTTTCGAGTGCGCTTGGCGTGAGCGCGCCGTCGGCCTTATAGGTCACGCCGCCGATGGTCAGATTTTTGTCGAAGGTCGTGAAGCCTTTGATCGTGCCATCCGTGCGCGCGATTTTCACCAAATAGGCAAGATTCGTCAGCTCGCCGGCGAGATGCGCCTGTAAGGTAGAGGAGATGGGTTTCATGGGCTGTTTAGGCGTTTTTGTCGGTTGCCGAAGCTTTAATAAGACTTTCTCTTATTAAAGTTTCGAAGGTTATCCTTTAATAAGAAAAATCCTCGCCGCCGGGACCGACCCGCTGCCCTAACCATTACTAGACCCTTATCTCCACAATCGGTATCTCCGCCTTGTAGGTGCGGAAATTTTGCGCGGTGAGCGAGAGCTGGTCGGTATCGAAACGCGCGGGCACGTCGAATTGATAGCCGGCCGTTATGGCACGGCCCGAAGCCGGCGCCATGGCGAAGGTTACGAGGCCGGTGGTGGTATCGACGCTCCAGCCGCTCATCAGCTGCGTGCCATTGACGCCGATCAGGACCGTGCCGGTCACCGGCTTGCCGATGATACGCTGATGCGTCACGGCGGCGCTGGTGTAATTCTTGATCAGCTGAAAGGTCAGCGTCACGCCGTCGGCGGTGGCAATCGTTTGATCGTTGAAGGCGGGGGCCGAAATGCCATCGCCATTGCTGGTGAAATCGCTCCAGTCCTTGAGGCGAAAGCCGCGCGCGCGCCCGGCGCGGGCGCAAAAGAAATTCAGCAGCGTGCCGACATCGGCGGCCGAGCGGATACCAGTGCGGGCGTCGTAGCTGCGCCGCGCCTGGCTCCAATTCTGGTTGCGGCGCTCATAGCCGCTGTCGATCACCACCACCTCGGTCGAAAAAGCCGGACCGCCGCCGGAGCCGAAACTCACATGCAGCGGCATTTGCGCTTCGTCGAAGGACATGAGGGTGCCTTATGAAATCCTCTGGCCGCGCAGCGAGGCGTTAAACAGCTTCGCGGCGAATTGCGTGGCGCTTTGCTGAAAACTGCCGCTGCTGGTGCGGGAATTATTGCCGGAAGTGCTGCTGTTACCCCCCAAGCCATCGATAAAAGCGTCGCCGGATAGCAAGCTGCCGAAGCTGGAGGCGGCCACCGTCAAAAACAGCGACGGCGTCGTGGTCGAGCCGCGAATGGTGCGCTTGCCTCCCCTCGGCCTCGCCACATGCAAGGAGCGGTTGATGCCCGCGAGGCTCGCGCGCGCCGCATGCAAGGCGGCGGTCAATTCATGCAATTGCCGCTCGGCCTCGGCGGCGAAAGAGTGCGCCGATTGAGTGCGGTTTTTTCTGCCGGGCATGGGCCTGCCTCTCTGGTCGAAATTTGTTTTGATAGTGAGATTCCCGCGCGCGCCGGCTAAAAGATCGGCCAAAAGATCGGCCAAAAGATCTTGCGTTTTTAATGTTTTTCCTTTATTAACATGGAGTTATGAAACAAAAACAATCGGCCAAAAAAGCGCCTTTGGAAAGCGTCCAACGCATCGAACCCACGCGCCTGGAGGATATCCCCGAATCTCTTTCCGATGCCGTCGCCGAACTGGCGGCGGCGGCGGCGAAGTTAGGACAAACGCTTCATCCGCGCACGGCGGGTAATCTCGCCACCCTCGTGCGCATTATGAACAGCTACTACAGCAATCTTATCGAGGGCCATAACACCCGACCGAGGGACATTGAACGCGCGCTCGCCGGACAATTCGACAATAATAAAGAGCGCCGCAATCTCCAGATCGAGGCCGTAGCGCATGTGCGTGTGCAAGCCGAAGTCGATGCCCTGGCGGCCGACCAGCGTTTGCCGGAACCGGCCGCGCCGGAATTCATTCTATGGCTTCATCGCGAATTTTACCGGGATGCTCCCAAAGAAATGCTTCGCGTTCAGGGTAAGGACCGGGAATTCGCGATGAAACCAGGCGCATGGCGCTCGCGCGACGAACACGATGTGGCGGTCGGTCGGCATTTGCCGCCTTCCAGTCAACGCGTTGCCGATTTCATGTCCTATTTTGCCGAGCGCTATCAATTCGAGCGACTGGGTAAAGCCGCCCGCATTCTTGCTATCGCGGCGGCGCATCACCGGTTCAATGACATTCACCCGTTCCCGGACGGGAATGGCCGGGTCAGCCGTTTAATGAGTCACGGCATGGCGCATAGGGCCGGCATTGGCGCGCATGGTCTGTGGTCGATCTCCCGCGGGCTTGCGCGCGGTTTGGAAAGCCGGGGCGATTACAAGAAAATGATGGATCATGCCGATATGCCGCGCCAAGGCGATCTCGACGGCCGCGGAAACCTTTCGCAACACGCGCTGATTGAGTTTACCTTGTGGTTTCTGCGCGTATGTCTCGATCAAGTTAATTTTATGTCAGGTCTCTTTGAACTCAATACGCTAGCGCAGCGGCTTCGCGTCTATGTCGAGCGCAATGAAAAACTAAAGCCGGAAGCCACCCGTCTATTGGAAGAAGCGCTTATTCGCGGCGCGTTCGAGCGCGGTGACGTGCCGCGCATCACCGGCTTGCCCGAACGTACCGCGCGGCGTGTTTTCAATGATGTGGTTGCCACCGGTCTGCTCGCCTCCGATACGCCGAAAGGGCCGGTATCGCTGCGTTTTCCAACCGATACCATCGATGCATTGTTTCCCCGCCTGTTCCCGGAAACCTAGCATGGGCGGCCTCTAACTGCTCTGCGTAATGACGCTGAAATGCGCCTTGCCGCTATAGGTGAGGCCGTCGCTTTCGGGCAGCAGGTCGGCGCCGGCGAATTCGCAGGAGATGAACACCTCGCCGCTTACGGCCAAACTGGCGCGGTGCAGCGCATCGTAAAGCGCTTGTAGAATATCTTTCACTTCTTTGGTGCCGCGATAGCGTGACCAGATATCGAGCGTCACGGTTTGCACGAAGCCGGTCTGATCCTTGTTATCATAAGGCAGGGCTGTGATCGCGCCGAAGGTGACATAGGGAAACACCGCGCCCGGCGGCACATGATCGTAAAGCCGCGGCGGATTGCCGAGCGCGGCTTGCACCGCGCTGCTGGCGGCCAGCACATTATACGTGGCTTGCTGCACGGCGAAGAGAGCATCCGTCATATCGCCCCGCCTTCCTCAACCAGCAATTCCCGCCACTGGTTGCCCTCGTCCGGATTAAGAACGCTGCGGATGTTGAACACGCGATTGCTGTAAACAAACCGCATGTCGCTGGTGATCGTGATATCGCTGCGATAGCGCATCGTGACGCGGTGTGTCACATGCCCTTCCAGATGCTGCGCCGTGAAAATCTCGCGGCCGCTAAGCGGCTCGATATTCGCCCAGACGGTGGCGATATTCATCCAACCCAGCGCATAGCCGCCGGCGCCATCCGGCGTCGGCGTCTCGGCCTGAATGGTTATTTGCTTGCGTAATTCGCCGATGCGCATGGGATGACCTCAAACGGCCAGCCGCCGGATGCGATAGGGATCGAGCAAAGCCTGGATTACCAACGGCACCGGCACGGTTGGCATGATGATGGCGCCGCGCGCGCTGGCGGCCGTTGCCGCCTCGCCGCGATGCTCGTACCAATGCGCGACCAGCTGACGGATCGCGAGCCTGATCACGTCCGGCACATCCGAGGCATCGTTGCCATAACCGGCGACATACTGGATGCCGATGCCATTGGTGAGGCGCCCCGGCACCGGCCATACCGCGCCCATGCGCAGGGCCAGACGCCCCGGCTCGCGCATCGTATCGACGAAATAATTGGATGCAGCCCAGACGGTTGCGTTGTCGCTGTTGTCGTAAAAAGTGACGCTGGTGACCGAGGCCAAAGGCGGCCGCGGCAGGGTGATGTAATTGATCTCGTTGAGGCTGGAAATGGATCCTTCGCGCATACCGTCCCACCAGGCGCCAAGCGCGGTCGATCCGAGATCAAGCCACATCTGCCAACTCTGATTGATGAAGGCGCGGCCGGTATAGGATTCGGCCCATTGCCGGGCGGCTACGATGAGACCGGTCAGCAGCGCGTCATCGACATTGGTGTCAACGCGCGCCTGCGCCTTGGCCTCGTCGAGCGTTACCGGCTCGACGGCCGGCGGTGTGAGGAGTTTGAAAGAGGTCATGAAGTTGATTTTCCTGCCAATTTACAAATTGGCAATTTTTGCCAATTATGATAGTTTCGGGAAAAGGAGATCCTTTATGCTGACGCGTAACATTCATTTAACCGAGCATTTCGACCGCTTTATCGCCGATGCAATTGAAAGCGGGGTCTATCAGAATGCCAGTGAAGTCGTGCGCGACGCGCTGCGTACGCTCAAACAAAAACAGCAAGAGGACGCCGCCAAGCTCAAACATTTGCGGGCACTGGCGAAGAAATCTTTCGATTCATTCGATCGCGGCGAGGGAATTACTATTAAAGACAGTGAACTGGATTCATACCTATCGCGCCTTGGCCGCATTGCCGTGAAGCGCGTGAAAAAGAAACATAGCCGTACCTGATTCATGCGCCGGAAGCTTACGAGCGAGGCGGAACAGGACCTCATCGATATTCTCGAATGGAGTTTCGAGCGTTTTGGCCAAGCCGCTTATGGGCGTTATCGAACATTGCTATCCGCAGCGTTGCGCGAAATCGCTCGAAATCCAAATTGCCCCGGCAGCCGGGCACGTCCTGAAATTGCCAAAAATGTCCGCACTTATCATCTACGTTGCCACCATGGAGGCAAAGTTCGAAACCCAAGACATTTCCTGTTATATCGATGCTTGCCGGGAAGAATCGTGGAAGTTGGCCGCATTCTCCATGAATCGATGGATATCGAAACCCATCTTCCCGAAACATACCGGCGCGGCGGTTAGGCTGCAGCCGATTTATTTTCTGTTGCCGCGATCACCGCATTCACAACTTGCTCCGCCGTAATGCTCGCCGCACAGGCAGCAGCGGCGGTGGCTTCGTCCTGCGGGCACCACTCATGATTGAAATGCAGGCGGTGACAGGGGTAACAGCTTACCGTCGGTGCGAGGGCCGTGGTGGCGATCCAGTCATCGGACAAATTACGCACCGAGGAATGCGACAGCAGCAGCACTTTCGGCACCGGCTGCAGGCTGACGGCGTTCATCACGCCGGTTTCCGGTCCCACAACCAGGCTCGCCTGATGCGCGAGCGTTATGATTTCGCGGATCGAATTGGTATCGGTCAAATTATGCAGGCGCCCGGTATCGCCGTGATATTTTTCCACGGCATCGAGAATGGCATTAGCCAAAGGCGCGGCCTCGACATCGCCGGCCAGCACGAAATTCAAGTCGGTTTTTGCCAGCAATTGGCAGATTGCTTCGGGCCCGTAGGGCCACCATTTATGCACCGCGCTGCCGCGCAGGCACCAAAGGACAAACTTGCTATTTTGAAAACAGCCGGTGTCATAGCGTTCCCCTCCCCTTGCGGGAGGGGTCAGGGGAGGGGTTTTCTCCGCAAAACCAGAGTTTGTGATTTTTGAGAGAACCCCCCTCCTAACCTCCCTGTCACTCGCTCGCGAGTGACAGGGGGAGGAACGCCCCTGCCCTTGCTGCCAAGCATGTCCTCCAATTTCCCGCGCCTTTTGCGCGGCCCACGCCTTTTCTTCATCACTCGGATAAAAACGCACCCGGTAAGGGCCCGGCACGCCGGCGAGCTTGTGCAAATAACGCAGATAGCTGCGTCCGCAATGCCTGCGGCGCTGCGCGTCGGGCCATCCGTAATCGCCGCGGCCCGGCTGCTTGAGCAATTCGCCTTCGACCGAATGGGTCAGATTAATGAAACGGTCGAAACGCTTTTCCCAGGCCTGCCAGTAGTAAGGCAGCTCCTCTTCCTTCACTTGCCCGGCGCCGAGCGGGATCAGCTCGTCGATATGCGGATCGCTTTTGAGGATCGCGCAGCCCGGCGCTTTGCTGATAAAACTGATCGTCCAGCCTTTATGCTTGAGCCACGGCAGGATCGATGACGCCATCAGCGCATCGCCATGCGCGCCGGTGCGGGCGATTAGCAGATGTTTCTTCTGCTTGCGCCAGGGCTTTCGGATTTGCACGGCATCGCCGCGCCGGCGCCAGACAATATACATGAAGCCGTCGATCAGATCGGCTTCGTGCAATTGCCAGCCGCTGCGATGATCGAGCGTATGTGCGATATCGTCGAGCGTGAGTTTTGCTTCCTCCGGCGCAAGGTTATGATGCCGGCAATCGGGCAGCCACAGAATGAGGCAGCCGCCGATAACAAGCGCGTCGAACCAATCTTCCAGCACGTCGCGCCAATTTTTGGCATCGCACAAGACGCGATCAGCAAAGATAAAGTCTGCCCCGCGCCTTTCGGATTCGATCTTCTCGCCCACGCGCGCAACCAGCCCTGTGCCCTGCATATAACGCAGGCCCAGATACCAGCCGGTGGTTTGCATGAGTTGGCACGTTTCGCTTGAATTTCTTAACCAGCTAGGGTGTTCAAATCGCTCATGAAAATATAACGGAGACAGGAACAAACCGGCTTATGTGGTAAAATAAATAGGCATATTTGTACGTTGTTTTTTGAAATGAAAAGTTGAACGGAATTTAAGTTATGTCTGACGTCATTAAACATATGTATGTCGTCAGCCGCTTAGTCACCGGGAGCCGCTTTATTCCTGGCGTTACCCCTTATGTTCCCGGGGAGAAGCAAAGGGTTCTTGCCTATCTCGGAACCAAGGCAATCGACGGAGGCGGCCGCTTAATTGTATTCAACCCTGAAACCGAACGGTATATTCATTATAAATCGGCTGACCTGAGGAATGGATTGACGACGCTCGGAGCCGATTTGGCGGAGTTCCCCCGCGAAATGACGCTCGATGAGCGCGCTTCCGGAGATCCAACAAAAGAGGCTCTGGACCGCATTCTGGAACAAGCCAAAGTTCCACATGTTTACATTGTTTTCGGCAGCGATGATAACAACGACATCATTGCTGATCTCGGAATCGTGAATGTCGAAGTAAGTAGGAGGCATCAGCCCGACGAGCGACCGCCCGAAGAACTTTTAATCGTGTCCGACCCCAAGACCGATGCGTATGCTCATTATGCGTTAAAGAAACTGGAGCGCGACCTGGACGGCATCGGAGCCCGATTAGAACAGATGCCTCCCGGCATGCCGTTTGAGCCCTATCCCGAAGGCAGCGTTACGAAAAGGATGATAGATAAAATTCTGGGGGATGCCGATCTATCCCATCCCAAACCGGGCGGTTAATTACGACTGATCGAGTCCGGAAGCCGGTATCTCCGGCTTCCGGCTTTCTCAATTTTCTTACTGCGTCGGTCCGGCGTGCGGATAGCCGGCGACAATATCGCTGGCGCTGGCCGCACCGCTGGTGGCGCCCGCCACCGTCATGACGACCTTGAGAAAGCGCTGGCTGCCGATATAGCCGACTTGCTGCACGTTGTTTTGTCCGGCGGTGCCGCTGACGGCCGTAAAGGTGCCGAGCAGGTCGGAAGCCGCCGCCGCGTTGTAAGTGGTGCCGTCGACGGACGAAAGCACCGAAGGTGTATGGGTGCCGTCGGTCCAGGCGCCGAAAGATACGGTGACGACGGCGCCGTCATAGCCGCGCAAATCGACGGCGGAACCGGTGCCGGTGCTGGTGCGCACGGCCGGCGCCAGACTTTGCGACGTCAGGGTGTTGCGTAAAAGATCACGGGTTGCCATTGGGATTGCTCCTTGTTGATAGTTGGGGATTAGAGGCTAGAGGCTAGAGGCTGGGGACTGAGAGCCAAGAGTTCGGGAAAAACTTTCCCTAGCCTCCAGCCTCTAGCCTCCAGCCTCTTCGTCCTTACGATGCCGAGAAGCTCAAGAGCTTGATTGCCTCAAAATTGACGACGTCGCCGCCGGTGCGCTTGGTGCAGCGGAACTTGACGAAGGGCGCCGCCGTGTAGGGATCGCGCAAAATCTGGAAGCCCATGCGATCGACGATCGTATAGCCCTCCTCGAAATTGCCGAACGCGAGCGAATAGCTGCCGCTTGCCACCGCCGGCATGTCTTCGCCGAGATAAACCGGGAAGCCGAGCAGCGTTGCTGGCTGGCCCTGTTGCAAACCAGGCTGCCAGATATAGGCGTTGGTGGTGTTCTCCTTGAATTTGCGGATGAGATCGGCCACCCCGCGCGGCATGATCCATACCGCTTTCGGATGATAGCCCGCCCGCAATTTATGCATCAGGTCGAACAGACAATCGGCCGGATTGCTGCTGGCGAAGGCACCGCTGGCGCCGGTTGCCACATATTGCAAGACACCCCATGCCCGCGTGCCGTCATCGACCGCCTGCGCGGAGTAGCTTGTGAAGCCGCGCGGCTGCGTGACGCCGTCGCCGGATACGAAGGCCGTATTCTCGGCGCGCGAGAATTTGGCCGAGACTTTGTTGACCAGCCAGTCTTCCACGTTGATGAACGCGTCATCGAGCAGTTTCTGCGTCGCCTTCGGCTGCGCATAGAGCTCGAATACCGGAATGCGCACGCGTCCCAGGGTGCTGTCGGCCGTGTCGGTCGGCGTCGCCGTTTCCGAAATCCACTGGGCGACGGGTTCGTTGGTGTCGCGCAGCATCTCCACGGCGTCGGATGAGATCGTCATCACGGTCGCCACCTGCCGCATGGGCGTGGTGTCGAACTGGCGGGTGATGATGCGGTTGGAAAATTCCGGAGGCACCATATAGCCGCCTTCGGCGCTGTCGATCACCTGCAGAGCCTTGCCTTGCAGGGCCGTGAGGTCCTGATCAAAGCCTTTGGTGATGTAGCGCATGAAGGCTTGCTTGTATTCACTGTCGCCTTCCGTGACCGGCGCGAGGCCGCCCTTGTTGGGACGGCGCAGAGCGGTTTTCACGCTCGAGATGTCGTCCTGCAGGCGGGTGATGTGGGTGTCCATGCGGCCCAGTTTTTCATTGAGCAGCACGTCCGGACTGCCGCGGCGCTCGATCTCGTCGAGCCGGCGGTCATTGACGCTTTTGTATTCTTCAAAAGTCCGCGCCAGCGTTTCAGCGGCGTTGCGGACCTCATTGACCTCGATCATTTATGAATCCTCCTTTGGGGATTTTGCTTTGGCTTGAGAAAGCGGGCAGCTTGATGCAACCGCGCGGCGGCGTCCCGCATTTCGCCGCGCAGGTTTTTTGGGGCTTTATCGCTTCGGGCCGGCGCCTTGACGTCGCTCACGCGCGCCGCCTCGTTGGCCGGAAAAGTCACCAGAGAAATTTCAAACAGGCTGACTTCGGTCAACACGCGCGCCTTGCGCGCGGTATCGACCTTGCTCGTCATCACCTTATAGCCGATCGAAAGGCCGGTGAGTGCGCCGAGCTTCAGCAGCTCGTACGCCTCGCGGCCCTTTTGCGTGCCGAGCGCAAGCCGCCCTTCGACCGCGAGGCCGTTTGCGTCTTCGCGGATCGAAAGCCACAGGCCGATCGGCTGGGTGGGGTCGTGCATCCATAGCATGGCCGGCCCGCGGCCCTGCTTCTGCCATTGAGCGAGCGTGCGGGCGAAAGCGCCCGGCGCCACGATTTCGTTCTGGCTGTCAATGATGCCGAACACGCTGGCATAGCCGGTGAATACACCGCTCTCCGCCAACGCCTTGACCTGCAGCGCGCAGGCCACGTGCTTGATGTTCATGGTAATCTTTCGTGTGAAGGGGGCGTCCAGAACAGCGATTAACCATAACCGCCGATTGACGAAAGTAATTGTCGGTCTTAAGCTTCAACGTATTAAAAACGTGGAGAAATTATGCGGCTACCGAACAGATATTCTTTATTGCTTGTATCTGCCCTCGCGGCGATTTCCGCTTCCAAGACTGGCCGCGCGCAAGAAGAGGCGAAGCCGGACCCTTCCTTGCGGCAAGTTGAATTTACAGCTTCATGCCCAACCGATTCCTATCTAAAGCAGTGGGATTCGTATGAAGGATATATTACTTTTGGGTGTATAGATAATGTGAGCGGTCGTTCTCTTTTTCGTGGCTTCCTACGGGATGCCAAACTCATCACGGGAACGAGCGATAATTCTTATCTAACGGTGGAAATCAATTGTCCTGAAAATTCGAAGCCGACAGTTTCCGCAACTAAATTTTTGGGGGACTTCCAGTTTTTTTTGGGTTACGAGTCCCCTAAATTTGGGTGTAAAGGGTATAAAAACTTATGGTGGCCTTCAAACTGGCTCAATCCTAACGGCTGGGCCAAAGCGTCAGGAAATTTTGATGATTCCTATAAAGTCGAGTCATATCCCCAAGAAAGAGACGCGCATTTTGCCAGATTGATCGTTTATCCGGGCCAAGCATCAGCCGAGGTCTCTCCAAGATAATTGACCCTATTCAAGCCGGTTTCTTTTTCTTCCCTCCTGCTCAATAAGACTCAGTCAGTTTCCGCACAAAGAGGAACCCGCCGATGAAAAAGGACAAACCCAAACCGAGCCGCGACGAATTGATCGCGCTGCTGCCGACCAAAGGCTGGCATCTGGACACCGGCGACAAAGCAGCGCCGAAAAACGGCACGCTGGAAGAATTGGCACGCGCCGCGCATGCGCGGCATACAAAGGGGCAAACGGCGGGCTTAATCAAAAAACTGGAGGCCACGCTGGAACTGGATTTAATCCATTTGCAGCAGCTTTGGGAATATATGGGCCTGCCGATGTAGGCCTTAAAAATTGTTTGTCAGTCGTTATCGACGCAATGCTGGACGGCGTAGCCGCATTGGTCATCCTTGGCGAACATCCAGTCGCCGGTCGGGCCGTTGTAATGCACCCTATCGACCCGGTCGTTACGCATCACGATGTTGATGTCGCAAAAATATTTCGAGTGCGAGCCGCTGTTGAAACTGCTGCCTTTGCTCGAATATTTGTAGCTGCCGGAGGTGCCGAGGCCATTGGTGGAGCGGTAGAACCAGACTTCGGTATCGCCTTCCTGCGCCTTGCGCGAGGGCACGCCCATGCAGGCCAGCACCTCTTCCTTCGGCATGCCGACCATCATGGTTTTGGCATAGCCGGCGGTCTGCGCGCGCTCATACTGGGCGCAGCCGCAAAGCAACAACACAGCCGCGAAAGCGGCATACAAACCAGACCGGAACGACATGAAAACAGGTGAACAAACAGGAGGGGTTGCCTACCGTTGCATGCTTAAGTTGCGTGGGCAAGAGGCCGGATAATTTATTGATAGAAAAAGGATTTCCCTACGCCTGTTTATTTTGCAGGCGGTCGGTGGCCTCTTTTTGCTCGATCTTGTTCAGGATATCCGCCGCCATTTTGCGGACGGGAATCATTTTTTCATCTTGCACAAGTTCCACCGGATGCCGATTAATCGGAATACCCTTTAATGTGGTTCTCAATTTCTTAAGAAGATTATCAACTTCCTCGCCATAGACCGGCTGATCTTGCTTATAGGCAAAGTGCAAACCGGTGCCACCGTATAGCTGCTCAGCAGCTTCCGTGAAAGACGACATTTCAGAGGGAGATGATCCTGTCCAAACGCGATCCTGAAAAGATTTATCTGAGAGTTCTTTCAGGCAATCTTTTATGATGTTGTGGTAGATTTTTACCATCTTGAGCTCCTACGGCAGATCAAAGAATTCGGCAGGTATTTCAAATTCGTCCATAGGAATATGAGCCTCTGACGTATACGCATCTGGAAGACGGTTTCCATTCGCATCCAATGCCTGACCATCTTCCTGCCATCTTACATATGGTTCTTGAGAGTTGGGAAAAGAGCTATTCGGATCTCCAAGCATAAGACGAACATAAGTACCTGAATTTTCGGGATCCGTAAATTGTGTTCCACCAGGAGTATCAGTAGGTGTTGCTATCCAATGATCGGGAACGCCCTCCGGGCGCGAATAGCCGAATGGGGCGTCGTCGGTTGGCGCCGGTATATCCGGCAGATAGAGAACATCCGGGCCAAGATTGTTGTCGCCGTCTTTCTCCTGCTCTCTCACTTCCGAATAAAATCTTTCAAATTTGTCCGGTTTGGAATTTCGCTTCGATGGCGTTGAAGAGAAAAATCTCGCTGCTGGCAGAGATGAAAATGGGGACCCTGAAGGCACCACCGGTTTCCTGTTCCCGCTATCCAGCACATCCCCGCCCTCGATCGGTCCGTAGCCGAGCGCGTGGCGCTTTTCGTTGACGGTGAGGAAATCGGCGCTTTGCAGTTTGTTCCATTGCGTGTCGCGGCGCACGGCGAGGGCGCTGACCTCGTCGGGATCGTAATCGAGATAGAGATCCTCGCCATACATGGGCGCGAGCCAATGATCGAAGCCGCCGATCACGCGATTGACCAGCGGCAGTACGGTTTCTTCATAAAGCGCGAGGCGCGCCTCGGACATGTTCGCGTAAGTTTGTGCGTCCGGGATGCCAATCAGTTGGGCGGGCACGCCGAAGGCAAGCGCAATGTCGCGCGCGGCCACGTTGCGGCCGCCGAGCCAATCCATATCTTTGGGGCTCAGGCTCATCTCACGCCAGTCGAGGCCGCCTTCGAGAATGAGCGGCCGGCCGGCATTGGTGTGGCCCTGATAGACTTGCCCGAATTCCTCGCGCAGGCGATGCACTTGATCGTCGGTGAGCGTGGCGGGCCCATCTTTCGGCGCAAAGACAAGCGCGCCCGAAGGCCGCGCGCCGTGATTGAGCAAGGCCTGGTTCCACGAACCGGCGGCGTTGTGCTGATCGACCGAAATCTGCGCGGCTTCCAGCGGCGCCATGCCGTACCAATCATCAAGCGGATGGAAATTGCGCAGATGAAGAATGTTGGAAGCGCCCGTGAGCGGATCGGCGGGCCAGGTCGTCGTTTGGCCATTCACCGTGTATTGATAAGCCTGCGGCAAACCGGTCGGACCCGGCACCACCTTCATGCGGTCGGGGCGCAGCACGTAAAGCTCGACCGGCATATCGCCGTCGCGCGGGCGCACCGCCTCGATATAGGCGTTGCCGGCGATTTGCAGATAGGCATAGACGCTTTCGAGAAACGCCATCCCGTCCTGCAGCGGGTTGGGATGCCGCAGGAGATCGAGCAGAGGATGCCGGTCCAGCTCCTCGCCGTCGCCGGCATAGAGGAGCCACGGGATGGCGGATGACGCGACGGCGACCTGCATGACGCAACGGTAGGCCACCACGTTCTTGCGGAATCCGGCTTCGGTTAAATTGTCATAGCGCCGCGGCGTCCAGCAGGGCTGGCCCACATGGCTCCAGGCGATCATGGGCCCCGCGGTGCTGGCCTTGGCGGCTTTGACATTGCCGCCCTGCGCCGGGCGCAACAAATTCGTTATGAGATCGCGGAATCTCATGCGGAAGCCTTTCGGAGCTATGAAGAAAGTTATCTAGCGGTCTTCGATCATCTTTTCGAGGCAAGCAACGAAATGCTTTGCGGTCTCGACAGCGGCGGAAGATTTTTCCAGTGGAATATTCGAGTTCGGACCATATTCGTAATCGGCAATCGCCTTTAGATTGTAAGCTTGCGGCAGGAAGGCCGCCAGTTTTGCGTCGATACGTTTGTCGTCTTTTGTCAGATCATAAAATCGATTGTGCACGCCCTTATGTGTTTTTGCGATTTTATTTGTCTTCTGGAAAATATAGGCTTGAGCAACGTGAAAGGCAGCCTGATAAGCCGCACGGCCAGCGGGATTGCTTTTTTTCATTTTAAGAAAATCTTGAGCGTCGGCCAGACTTTCGCGGCCCTTGGCAAGTAAATACGCGGCTTCCGGCGTCACAGGTCAACGCCCTCGCCACGTATTTCATGCATGAGCGGCGTGCGCTCTTGATAAGCGCCGGCTTGATAGGCCATGGCATGCACAAGTTCACCGGTTTCCATACCGATGCCGGTCGTAAGGTGGGCGAGTTTGTCCAACTCATCCCATCGTTGCGCGGGCGTCATATCGCGCAGAAACACCGCTACATCATAGTCCGAATCCGGGTGCGCATCGCCGCGCGCGCGCGAGCCGTACAAAACAACGCGTTCGATGCGGTCGCCGTAGAGTTTGTCCAACTCCTGGCGGAAGCGGGACAACACGGGGTCATCGATTGGTTTCTTGGACATAAGTTTCTCCCAAGCCAATATTATACGACAACGCCGCTTTACAAAACCCTAATCTTCGGTTCCCCCCTCGCCATTTCGCTCAGTTGGCTCAGCGACCAGACGAGGACATCCACGCGGTCGGGCGATTGCGAGACACTTCATCGTCATACCATTATCCGATCGACCTAGTCGCAGGAACCAAGAACGCCGCTTTTTTTGAGGCGACGCATAATTTTGGAGGCGAACTCAGCGCGCGAGTTGCTGCCGTTCGCATCGCCTTTTCCGCTCCAGATGACCCGCTGCGTCGCTCTATCGGTCAGGTTGATGGCGTAATTTGCGCGCACCTTTTCGGAATTCACAATGGAATGAGGATGGCTAACGTTGGAAAGTACCGTAACTTCGAGCATCGCGTCCGGTTGGAAATGATTTATTCTTCTTTGAACGCGATCTTCGAAAGCCTGGTCGTCCATGCTCAAGGTGACGCCGGGCTGGCCCATATCTTTATAAACCGATCCCTCGGTGATGCCACAATCATGCAGCTCCTTTGCCATAACGTCATCGAACGCATCCGTGCCTCGATCCGACTCGTCGCCCATAATGCCGACCACCAGAATTTTTCGCGGTAGAATCGGTTCGCTTTTCTTACCGGAAACGTCGGCGCTGCTGCAGGCCGCAAGGCAAAGGGCCAAACACAGAACAGGTGCCGGCCCTAAAGAAAAATGTCTTTGCATGACGACCTCCCGAAAATCGCTGGAAAGCTAGCCAACGGGACCATAAGGGATCAATATCCATTTGCCGAAAGGCTTTTATAAAATCCTTATCTTCGGCTCTCCCCTCGCCGCTTCGCTCAGTTCCGACAGTGCCCAGACGAGCGCATCCACGCGGTCGGGCGATTGCGAGACGTCGCCGGTGCCGGTGAAGCGGCACATTTGATCCTCGAGTTGCGAGAGCGCGCCGACATGGCGCACGCGCCCCTGCTCGTAAAGTGCGGCGACCGGCATGGCGCGCTCGGCCTTGCCGCGCAGTGCGCGTACGGGCTTGAAGAGAATTTGTGGTGCAACCTGCCGCAGCATGCGCTCGACCAGATCGCCGCCGGCATTCACCTCGGCCACGATCATCTGCGCCTGCATTTCATGATAGAGCGTCACGGCGCGTTCGGCCCAGCGGTCGGGCTTGAAACGCCCTGACCAGTCGGCCAGCACATAAAGCAATCCATCCTCGCCGCGTGCGGCGGCGACGATGCCGGTCTCATCGCTTTCGGCGCCGCTGCTGAGCGCGGGATCGATGGCGACGATCACGCGCCGCAATGCGGGCGCGCTCTGCACGCGGCAGGCGTCGATTTGCGCGCGCTGCCACATCGCGCCTTCGAGATCGTCCAGCAATTCGGCATCGAGCTCCTGCCGGCCAAGGCGCGTGCCGGCATAGCGGTCGGTCAATTGCGTGAGCACATGCTTGGACAGATGCTCGACATTGTCGGCGGTGCGGCCGTGCGTGAGATACACATCGCGGTCGCGGCGCTTGAAAAGATCGCGGATCACTTCGGTATTCCTCGGGGTGGTGGTGATGACGACGCGCGGATCGGCGCCCAGACGCAGGCCGAACCACAATTGATCGAAGGCCTCGCGCCCCGGCCAGGCGCCCAATTCATCGCACCAGACGCGGTGATGCTGGGGGCCGCGCAGCCGTTCGGGCTCGTCGGCGGAAAAAAGCTTGATGCGGCTGCCGTTGAACAGCGCCATCTCGCCCATGCTGCGATTCCATTTGTCGACACAGCCGGGCGGGATGGTTTTCAGGAGCCCGCTTTCGCCTTCGATACAGGTGTCGCGGGCATCTGCGTAAGTCGGCGCGATCACGCCGACGCGCACGCCCGGATTCCAAAGTGCAAAATGCGCGATATCTTCGGCGCCGGTACGGGTCTTGCCCCAGCCGCGCCCGGCCAAAATCAGCCAGACGCGCCAGTTATGTTCCGTCTGCGGCGTGATCTGGTTCGGGCGGGCGCTCTTGATCCAGCGCAGCCGGCTCGTAAAGGCCAGCAGATTTGGCAAGGGTAAATTCGGCCAGGATTCCCTTGGCCTCGGCGATGGCGGCATTGCGTTCTTCGGCCTTGCGTTTGCGTTCTTCTTCGCTTTCCTTGGGCATGAAGCGTTCGAGCAGCGTTTTGGCGGCGCTGGCGCGTGCGCTGTCGCTCACCTCTTCGTCCATCAGCATCAAGCGCAGGGTTTCCAGCGCTTCTTTGCCGGCTGCGTGAATATCGTCGGTCATGGGGCATTAATCATTAATCTTAACGGTTAGATTTCGTGAAAGTATTTAAATGAAACTTTTATGATACATTTTAAAATGGAGTTTATATGAATTTACCACATTCCTATGACGAATTATGCCGGGAAGAGCTGAGGGATTTCTATCTTGGAGAGTTTAAGAGAAGGCTTCATGACTTCGTTCATCGAAGCATTTTTCGAAGCCGCCAACTTGATTCTTCGGATACTAGAATAGCGCAAAACATTTATACCTCGGTTATAAAAGCTATTCCTCCCCTTCCTTCCCCGCGCATTGACGGGTGGCCTGGCATCACTTTGGAGCAGGTCGAGGCCATTCTTGATAAAAACAGCGGCGATGAATCGTTCAGTTTCCAAGGAAGTTTAATTACCGGCGACGCGATTGCGGGTCTTATCGCGCTACGTACTGTCATGGATGTGAGGCAAACTTTTATTGAATGTTTGTCGTTAAAAAATGGCTGGCATCGACAACTTCTATCACTTTACTTAAAAGGAGAGGTCGTCCTTGGACCCAGTAATTTTCACATGCTTTCGGAAAGAATAGATAGCTGGGCGCCTCAACTAACCGGCATTCTATACAAACTTGAGCTCAATCCTGACGGTACTACAACCAGTCATACTTATAGCCTGGAACATGTCGCGCGTTTGTATTTATTAAGTATTCGCTCTTATGCGAGTATGTATGGAGGGCGTGCAAGTCACATACTGCGTGCCCACGAACTGTTCGATCGGCCTTATGATACAAAATATAGAACAGGCGCGGCAGATATATTCGACCTTGCAATATCCATTTATTATCGCAGTGAAGTTGAGGTTGAATGCAGAAAACAACGTCTCAATACGAAAACATATTTAAAGGTCGTTGCCCTTAAATATGACATAAAGCCCACGAACGTGGACGAGGAAGAAGTATCGCGCTCCTTAGCTGTAGCGGCCCGCCCTAGTCCTGATGCTCCCAGAAAAGCTCCGGATGGACAGCCCTATAATTAGCTTATTCGTAAAGACTTCGCTGCAAACGCACTACGCCCTGGCATTGTCAAATCTACCGGAAGCCGGAATGAATGTCAAGGTATATTTTCCTAATTTAGGAATAAAGTAATAATATGTCGCGCCGCGACTCGGAAATTAATATTTCATTCACCCAAATCACCCCAACTTTGTCGCAGCAAGCGAATCAGGATGTTCGCTTTATCGCTTCCTAGGATAGGGTTCCCATCCGAATCAAGGACGAGGCGACTCTATGGTCGATTCCATAAATAGCAGCGGGCCGATCAGCACGCTTTTGCGGGCGCAGAATTCGACCCTCATTTCGATCAACAACAGCCAGCAGGCCGCGCAGACGCAGAGCGCGAAAGCCGCGTCATTGCTGGCGGCCGTTAAAGCCGTGGGGCCGGACGGTAATTTGCCGCGCGGCAGTCTGATCGATATTCTTGCCTGACGGCGCCGCGGGCGTTTCATCCTCGGGCAAGCCGTACCAATCGACCAGTTTTTCCAGGCCTTTCTGCAGCTGTGCAAGATCGCCCGGCCGCGGCAGAATATCGTGGCACACGACGGAAATGACAAGACCGGCCAGCCGGATTCCGAGTTCGCGCACGGCGTTGCGCCAGCGCTGATAGGCGGCTTCCTCGAAATCGCTGCGCTCGTAAATGCCGGCGAAAAAATCGCGCGCGCTGGAGGCGGGATTGTAGCGGCCGGTGAGGCGCGCCTCGAGCGCGGCGCGCTGGTAATCGAGCTTGAATTTGAACGCTGCCTCGCGCGCGCTGGGGCTTAAGAGGCGGCGCAGGACCAGTCGGTCGATGATATGTTCTTCGGTCGCGCGAGCCGCCAGCACGCCCGCCTGCTCGGTCAGTTCCAGCGTGCGGCCGGAATGTTGCCAGCGCTCAAAAGTGCCGTGATCGGGGCCGGATGCTTTGCTGCGGCGAAAACGACGGTCGGAGGCGACCGGCTGACGGCGGCGCTTGGGCATCGCAACTCCCCGAGAATGAATCGATCTTCACGGCGGGCGGGTTTGTATCCGTTTTGGATACTATTGTCAAGCGGTGTTTCCACTTTGGACTTTCTTTTTGAGCTGTTAGCTGTTAGTTTTTAGCTATTAGCAATTTTCGCTAAGAACTAACAACTAATAGCTAACAGCTACGATGAACCGCATCCGTGAATACCGCCAAGCGCGCGGCTGGAGCCTGCAAAGGCTGGCCGACGCCGCCGGCACCAGCAAGGGCCAGATCGACAAGCTGGAAAAAGGCGCGCGGCGCCTGACCGTCGATTGGATGGTGCGGCTCGCCAAGCCCTTGCAATGCGATCCGCGCGATTTTATGGGCGATGCGGCGCAGGAAAAATTTCAGTCCTTGCATTTCGGCGGCGGCAACACGGCGAAAAATCAGGCTTCCGGCGCGTTGATACCGGTGCGCGGGTTGGTGCGCGGCAAAAACAAGTCGGATTTTGTTTTAACGCCGGGCGCCGTGGATTATGTGGCGCGCCCCTATTATCTGGCGCATGCGAAAGACGCTTACGCGTTTTACGTCGCCGACGATGGCATGGCGCCGATGTACCGCCGGCGCCAATTGCTGTTCGTCAATCCCTACAAACTGCCTTCGGCCGGCGGCGGCGTGGTGATACTCGGCAAAAAGGGCGAGGTTTTGATCCGCGTGCTGATTGCCATGAGGCCGAACGGCATTGCCGTGCGCGTTTATCGCCCGCGCATGCGTGAGATGACGATTGCGACTAAGGATATTGCGGCGATACATGCTGTGGCGGGAACGGTTGAGCCTTAGTTTCCTCTCCCCTGGAGGGAGAGGATAGTTTTTCTTAGCGTTTTCCGCTTTTCGGAAAACGCTTAGAAAAACTTGGTGAGGGGGATTTTCAGGGGACGTCACATTTCCCCCTCACCAAGAAAATCTAAGCAAATTTCGCTCCGCGAAATTTACTAAGATTTTCTATCCTCTCCCTCAAGGGGAGAGGATATCAGGCCTGTGCCATCAGCTTCGAGGGGCCGGGGAATTTGGCGTTCTTGATGAAGAGGCCGAGCTTGTGCACCGCCTCGCAGAAGGCCTCGTAATCCATCGGCTTGGTCAGATACAGATTGCAGCCAAGGGCATAGCAGCGCTCGATCTCGCGCTCATCCTCCGCTGTTGTCAGCATAATGACGGGAATATGCTTGGTGCGCTCGTCATGCTTGATGCGCTCCAGCACCTGCCGCCCGTCCAGCCCCGGCATGTTGATGTCGAGGATCATGAGATAGCGGTTGTCGCGATGTTGCGGGCCATTCTGAAACAGAAAATCCACGGCCTTGAGGCCGTTGGAAAAATGCAGAATTTCGTTGGTCAAACCGCTGCGACCTAAATTCATTTTGACCAATTCGGCATGCGCTTCTTCATCCTCGACCAGAATAATTTTTACTTCCTTACTCTGCGTCATATGCCCTCCTCCTTAAGCGGCTTTATTGGCAATGGTAAAATGAACGACTGTGCCCCGGCCCGGCTCGGATTCGAGCCAGATATTGCCGCGGTGGCGCCGCACGATGGCCCGCACGAAAGGCATGCCCATGCCCTCGCCGGGGATGCTCTCGACATCGCCGGCACGGCGGAAAATTTCGAAAACCTTGTGCATTTCTTCCTTGGCGATGCCGCGGCCGTTATCACTCACGGAAAAAGCGACCTGCGCGTCTTCTTTCGTACCGTCGATGCGGATTTGGCCCGGCCGCGCGGGGTCGAGATATTTGAGCGCATTGTCGAGCAGATTGCCGAAAATCTGCTCGATGAAAGCGCGGTCGCCCACGATGTTCGGCAATTCGCCTACTTCCACCTTGGTGCGTGTCTTTTCGATCTGATGCTCGAGCGCGCCAAGACACTGATCCACCAGTTTGCGCGTCTCGACCGGCTCGAACACCACTTCCCGGCGCCCGACGCGCGACAATTCGAGAATCGAGCCGGACAGCCGGTCCATCCGATCGGTGGCGCTCACGATGTAACGCAAGGCCTTGGGGATACGTTCGTTCAATTCCACGCGCACTGCTTCGCGCTCATTCTCCGGCAGACTGGCCACCAAAGGCTCCAGGCGCGACACAACTACGCCCGCCGCGCGGTTGAGCTCGCTGGAGAAGCCCTTGAGGCTCACCAGCGGCGAACGCAGATCGTGCGAGGCGATGTAGGTATAGGTCTCGAGTTCCTCGTTGATGTATTTCAAGTCTTCCGCCTGCCGCCTGATCTGGTTCTGATGCTCTTTCAGCGAGCGCTCCATATCGGCATGGTCGATGGCGGCCGTGATCGTGCGGTGCAGAAGCTCGGGCGAGATGGCGGATTTAACGAGATAATCCTGCGCGCCTTCCTTGATCGCCTGCACCGCGATGGCTTCGTTGCCTTGGCCCGTGAACATGATGACGGGCAGGAATTTATCCATTTCGCGGATCTGCTTGAGCACGCCAAGGCCGTTGACGCCCGGCAGGGAATAATCCAGCAGCACGCAATCCGGATGCTGGGAGGCGATCATGTCGATGCCCTTAGCCCCCTCCCCCGCCTCGACATAGCGGTAGGTCGCACCTTCCACTTTCCTCAACATCCGTACGTACGATTCGCGGTCGTCGGGATTGTCGTCGATGATGAGGATGAGGAGATCCACGGCCGGTCACCGGATCATCAATGTTTCGGCCCGGGCAGCAGGGCGATATCGAACCAATACTCCTTCATCGTGCGGACCGCCTCGACCAAACCTTCGAAGCTTACGGGCTTCTGGATGTAGGTGTTGGCGCCGAGCTGATAACATTGCTCGACGTCTTTGGTGTCCGACGAGGTGGTGAGAACGACGACCGGAACCGAACGCAGTTTTTCGTCCTCCTTGATCATCCCCAGCATGTGCCGGCCATCAATGCCGGGCATGTTGAGATCCATCAGGATGAGGCCGGGCAGCGTGTCCGTGTTATCGGCATATTTGCCCTGATGCCGCAGATAATCGAGGCCGTCCTGGCCGTTCTTGCACCAGTGCACCGGATTGGCGAAATGGTTTTTCTTAAGGCTGCGCACGGCGGCTTCGTAATCGTCTTCGTTGTCTTCGACCATGAGGATGTTGGAGAGACTGTTAATCATGCTGCCTCCTTGCCGGTGTTGAGCGTGAAGTAAAAAGTGGTGCCTTGGCCGAGCTCGGATTCCAGCCAGATTTTGCCGCCGTGGCGCTCGACGATTTTGCGCACGAAAGTGAGGCCGACGCCGGTGCCCTTGGTCGCGTCGTCCTCGTCGTTAAGACGTTTGAAGATGCGGAAAACGTCCGCGTAGAACTGCCGGGAAATGCCGATGCCGTTGTCGCGCACATAGAAGGTGCGGTCCGTGATGCCGGATTCGTCGTTGGACGGTTTCAGGCAGCCGATTTCGATCCGCTTCTCGGCGCTTTTGTTGTATTTCACCGCGTTGGTGACGAGGTTGCGGAACACTTCGGTGATGCGCGGCAAATCGCACACCACGGTCGGCAGCGGTTCGGGCGTGACGATCGCGGCGTTGGCCTCGCGCAGCGAGGCTTCCATCATGGTACGGATATCCTTGATGACTTCATTGAGATCGGTGCGCTGAATGGCCAGATTCTGCCGGCCCAGACGCGAGAAATAGAGCAGATCGTCCATTAGCCGTTCCATGCGTTGGCACAGATACGTCATACGGTCGAGATGCTTGACGGTTTTCTCGTCCAGTCTGTCGGCGAAATCCTCCTTGAGGAACATCGCGTTGTTGGTGAGGCCGCGCAGCGGCTCCTTCAGATCGTGGCTGGCGATATAGGCGAAATCGTCCAGCTCCTGATTGCTTTGCTTGAGGTCGGCGATGTAGCGCTCCCGGTCCTGCTCGACCTGTTTGCGCTCGGTGATATCGCGGATGGTGCCGGTGAAAAATCGCTTGCCCTCGACCCGCATTTCCCGGAGGCCGAATTCCATCGGAAAAATACTGCCGTCCTTGCGCTTGCCGGTGGTTTCACGGCCGGCGCCGATTTTTGCGTCGCCCGAAGCAAGATAATTCTCGATATAGCCGCCGCGCCCTGCTTGCGCCGATACCGGCATCAGCATTTTGACGTCCTGACCGATGACGTCCTCGGGCTTGTAGCCGAAGATGCGCTCCGCCGCGGGATTGAAGCTTTGGACCCGGCTCTTGTCGTCGATGACGATAAGCCCGTCGGCGATCACATCGATGGCCATCTTCAGCGAGAGCGCGTCACGCACCGACTGCTGCTGCGCGCGCCGCTCGGCCTTCTGGCAAAGCCAGATGGAGAAAACGACAAGGATGTAAAACGCCGCCATGCCGGCAAAAATGAAAAAATTGTTTTTCTGGACGCCGGATTCTTCCTGTTGCGACCGGATGGCCAACAGCCGGTCTTCTTCGGCCGTCATCGTATCGACCAAATTCTGCAATTGCTCGACCAGATGCTCGCCGCGCGCCGGATCGAAATTTTGCAAGGTTCCCGGGCCCGTCGTACGGCGCGCCTCAATGCGGGAATCGAGATAATTGACAAATTCCACAAGACCGCGATTGACGTCATCCAGATTTTTCTGCTGCACCGGATTGTCGGAAGTCAGCTTCTTCAGCATTTTCCATTCGCGGCCGATCGGTCCGGCGTCCACGTTTTCATCGCTTGGCAACAAGCCCCGGATGTCGTTCCGGTAGGAGTCCAGATATTTATCCTGACCTGCGATAAGATAGCCGCGCTCACTAATCACGGCGTTGCCGAGCAGGATCACAAAACTCTGGATATGCTCCTTGACCTCGTAGGTGTGCTGAACCTCGGCCTTGAAAACGCTGTTGGTTTCTTCCTGCTGGTAAAAAACGAAAGCAATCAGAACCATCAAAAGCGTAATCGCGACGACCGCAATGCCGGTTGCATGCCCGACCAGAAAGCTCTCCACGCCGCCCAGGGATTGGCGGCGCCGGGCGCCTCCTCGTGGCGCGGATCCCTTTATGCCCGCGGCATACATCAGGCGCGCTCCGCGGCGGAATTTTTGGTGCCCGCTTTCGCCGGGCTGGCGGGAAAAACGACGAAGAAGACCGTGCCCTTGCCGGCTTCGGTATGGAAATCGATTTCGCCTTGCATCAATTCAACCAGTTGGCGCGACAGGCTGAGCCCGAGGCCGGCGCCCTCGCGGCGCGGCGAATTTGCATCCTGCGCCTGCGCGAATTTCTCGAAAATGCGCGGTTGAAAGTCTGTTGGTATGCCGGCGCCGTGATCTTCCACTTCGATCACGATTTTGCCGTCCGCTTTGCGCGCACGGATGGTCACATCCGCTCCCGGCGGCGAAAATTTGGCCGCGTTCGACAGCAGATTGGTGATGACCTGCATCAGCCGGTCGGGATCGGCGGTCACATCCATGCCGGCGGGAACAGGCTCCAGCCGGAAATGCACCTTGAATTTTTCGGCGTAGGGTTCGTTGTACGCAACCGTCTGCTCCAGAAACGGAGCCAGGGAAACGGACTGCATCGTCACGCGCATTTTGCTGGATTCGATTTTTTCGGAGTCCAGAATGTCGTTGATGATATGGACCAGCCGCTCGCTGTTGCGGTGCGCGACGCTGAGCAATGCTTTTGCCTTCGGCGGCAGCTCACCGGCCGCGCCGCTGACCACCAGCGCCAAGGCGCCGTGAATGGAGGTGAGCGGCGTGCGCAATTCGTGGCTGACGGCGGCGACCAGCTCGTTGCGGAGATGGCTGGCCTGCGCGAGATCGGGCACTTCCGCCGGCGATTTGGGGCGGGATAATGAAACAGGTTTCATGCTGTCATTATCGCCGCACAAAGTTAAATTTTCCGGTTCCGCGGGCGTGAAAAACGATTTCCATCGCGGCGTGTCCGATTGAATACCATGCGCCGGTATGCCGGAGCTTTACCGAATAACAAGGTTCGACGGCGATGATGCGGCACCTGCAACCGGCGCCGGGTTTCCCATGGCCGCGGACCTTAAAAATATCCTGTGCATCGACGACGAACAGGACATTCTCGACATCGCCAAATTCGCGCTGGAAACTCTCGGCCATTTCCGGCTCGAAATGTGCTGCGGCGGCAAGGAAGCCCTTGCGCGCGCCCCGGCTATGCATCCCGATCTCATTCTGCTGGATGTGATGATGCCCGGCATGGACGGCGTCACGGTGTTCCGCGAGCTGCGCCAGGTGCCCTCTTTGGCCAATGTGCCGGTCGCCTTCATGACGGCCAAGGTACAGCCGTCGGAAGTGCTGAATTATCTGGAAATGGGCGTCGAGGGCATCATCCCGAAACCCTTCGACCCACTAGCGCTGCCGGAGGCGGTTGAATCCTTATGGAAAGGGCACGACGAGAAACAAAATAAGGCCCGGTCTGCAAATTTGAAAACGCCGCGTTCCATTGACTGAAACTCGTTTTATTTTATCCAAGTGTTCTGCGGTCCTGTAAGTAAGACAGCAGTCTTGCCCAATCTTTTCCATTCTCGCCAGTGGGCCTATTTGCATCCACGAGCATCATTCTTCGGCCATCCGGACTTTCAAGGTAGTTCAATAGGGCATGCTCTTCGGCCCTATGAAACTCTTTACATATTTCTGCCACATCGGAATTACCCGTGACGGTGCTCTCAAAAAGGCCTTGTTGCGGAATTTCTTCAGAGACAATAATAGGAAGCGCCAATTGAATCGGCTTCCCCATTTCAGCAGATACAGCTTTCACAGAAGTTATCCAATGCTGCAGCCCTGTGGTTTCGGGTATAAAAAGCTTTAGATCTTGCCCGTCAGCCACAATATTACTTTTAATGTATGTATGACGGCGCGTACTTCCATGAGTTATGCGTTTTGCCAGTTCGGCCTCGGACTCAAAAAATGCATCATAAACTTCTGCCCGGACTCCCAATTCCGCTCCATCCATGCCAGCCGCGGCCCAGCGGTTTAGAAAATTGCTACGCTGCTTTCTTTCAAGCTCGTCACAAATATCAATTGTTTGCCCCATATCAGTGCCTTTAAGATTGTTTTGCAAACCGGCATTATATCGGCAAAACAGCATTAACAAGATAGCTAAATACTTTCATCGTTTTAAAATGCGGTTCGAAATTGCGTAAGGTTGCAGCTTATTGATTGAATTAACCTATTTTACAGCGCCGAAGCCGGCTGATCGGCCGTGCGGGCCAATCCTTTGCGCTTCATTTCGCCCCACGCCCGTTTGCCCATCAGGAACTGCCACCAGCCGCGCAAGCGCCAGATGTTATTGATCTGCCGGTAGCCGAAATTTTCGATCACCGCGACGCCGAGCAGCGTCAGCAAATCGCGCGCGCGCGGCACGCGGTGCAATTCCATTTCCTCGAGAATAAGCGATATGGCGCTGATGAAAATGCCGAACAGAAAGGTGAGCGCCAGGAAGGCCAGCATGAAATCGGTGCTCAGCATGCCGGATATATAAAGCAGCGGCACCAGAAAATAGCCAAGCACCTCGGCCGTCGGCCCCAAGACATCGATCAGGAGCGAATAGGTAAAACCGACCATGCCGATGCGGCCGTATTTGGGATTCATCAGCATGTCGCCATACTTGAAGAACACTTCAAGCGCGCCGCGCTCCCACCGCGCGCGCTGGCGGCCCAATTGCTTCCAGCTTTCGGGCGCTTCGGTCCAGCAGACGGGCTCCGGCACATAGCGCATGGCATATTCGCGTTTTTGCTCGCGCAAATAGCGGTGGATTTTGACGACCAGTTCGAAATCCTCGCCCACCGTGTCGGGCGACAATCCGCCGACCTCGACCGCGATGTTGCGGCGGAAAATGCCGAAGGCGCCGGAGATAATGGTGAGCACGCCAAGGCGGCTTAGGGCCAAGCGCGCGACCAGAAAGGCGCGGATATATTCGAGCGATTGCACCAGAGGCAGAAAGCTTTTTGCCATCGCCACCTTGCGCACTTGTCCGGCGCGAATATCGCAACCATTGGCAACACGTATCGTGCCGCCGACCGCGACCATGCGGCGCGGATCTTCCATGAAAGGCCGGATCGCGCGCAATAGCGCTGCAGACTCAAGCAAACTGTCGCCATCCACCACGCAGAACAACGGATTGCGGGAAAAATTGATGCCGGCATTGATGGCATCGGCCTTGCCGCCATTTTCCTTGTCGATTACATGCAGCTGCGAATGCAAGGGCGAGCCGTAGACCTGCCGGATGGCAGCATGCGGCACCGCGGTCTCGAACGCGCGCGTCGCGGGCTTGAGCGAGAAGGTTTCGATCAGCCGCTCCAGCGTGCAGTCTTTGGAGCCGTCATTGATGACGATCACTTCCACATCCGGATATTCGAGCGCCAGCATGGCTTGCACGTTTTGCACGATGCCGGCTTCCTCGTTATAGGCGGGCACCAGCAGCGACACCGGAATGGTGATGTCGGACACCAGCATTTCCCAGGAGGATTCGCTGTCTTCAGATTGCGAATAGTTGCGCAATTCCATCCAGGCCAAAGGCAATTGCACGATGTAAATCAGATTATGCACGATGCCGACGCATAGAATCCACCAGGAGACGCCGAGCACCCAGATCTGATGCTCGCTCATGAATTCGTGTAGCGCTGGCAGGTTGTACGGCATCAGGCGGCCTCTTTCTCGCCAAGCAATTGCGCGGCCATATGCGCGGCCTGATCGGCTTCCTTGCTGCGGGTTTGCAAAAACGACTGGCCGATGGTGCCCATCTGGTAGAGCGCTTCCGCCGCGCGGTAGCGCACCCACCAGGACGGATCGGCCAGCATGGCGGCCAGCACCGGTGACGCCATGCGCAATTGCAAGCGCCCGGCCGCCTTGGCCGCGCGCACGCGCACGGCCTCGTCCTGGTCATGCAGGGCAGCGATCACGCATTGCTCGGCGCGCACATCGTTCAAGTGGCCGAGCGCGGCGACGGCTTGCGCGCGGATATCGACGAGCGGATCGGCGGCGAGCTTTATCAGCGCCGGCACGGCCTGCAGCGAGCCGATCGCCTCCAGGGCTTTGATGGCGGCTAATCTTATTTCCGGCTGGGCCACGCCGGAGGCAAGCGAAGCCAGCATCTTAAGCGCGGGCTCACCAAAGCGGCGCAGCACATCGGCCAGCATGGTGGTGTTCTGCCGCTTGGAAAAAACCAGATTTTCGAGAATTTTCGGCAGCGCATGCGTCGCGTTGCGCGCCGCCAGCGAGCGTAGCGCGGCAAGCTGCACGTAAAAATCATCGTTGCTCATCCATTGCTCGAGCGTGGCGAGGCTTTCGGCATCGTCGAAACGCGAAAGCAGGGTCAACATACGGATGCGCTCGCTGCGGCGGCCGCGGGCAAGGACCTGCTTCACATGCGCGCGCACCGGCCATACTTCCACCAATGTGATGATGCGTTCGGCTTCCTCGCCGCGCAGGGGACGCAGGATGTTGAGCGCCAGATCGCAGATCAGCATCACATCGTCGCGCTGAATGGTGGGCAGGCATTCGGGCGATATACGAATGGCCGCACCCAGCGCGCCCCAGAAGACGCGTTCCAACTCCGTGCGCCGGATTTCGCGCTTGCGGTCGCGGTAATTCTCATAATGGCGCCGCGCGACCAGCATCAGCCCGATCAGAAGCGCGCCCGCCGCCAAGATCAGCGAGGCCCGCCACAGGCTTTGCAGCAGCGGCTCTTCAAAACTTGCTAGAGAGGGCAATGTCAACGGCATGGCGGATCCAGGAATGCTGGCGATCGTCGCGGGTATAATCGAGGGTCGCGGTGTGGGCGTCGTCGATGGCGTAGGACAGGCCGCCATAGATGCTGGTGGTGTAAACGATGATGGCGTTTTCGGTTTCCGGCGCATCTGTGTAGCCGGCGTAAAAACGCAATTTGTTATAGAGCGGCCCGTCGAGCCGCGTGTTCCAGCCGAACAGCGGCGTCGAGCTCCATGGTTCGACTATCACCAGATTGGGGCTCAGAATCCATTGACCCCATTCGATGCGCGCGCCGGGATCGATGGTGGCGATGGAGACGTTTTTATATTCGTCCTCCTTGATATCGAGCGTGAACCACGGTGTTGGCTGATCTTCTTGCGGCGTGTCGAGCCGCACGGCGCCGCCCGTTCCCACCCGCCAGGCGGGACGGAAGGTGGCGTCGAATGTATGGCCGGCATAGAAAAACCCGTTCAGATAGGGTTCGAACTGGTGATCCACTCCCAATTCGGCATAGGTGTTGCCGGTTTCGAATTCGCTGAAATGCTCGAGCCGTCCATGCAAAGCGGTCGCGCCGCCGTCGAAAAAATGCGTGAGCTGGGCGAATTCGTCGTTCCAGGGCGTTTGCGACTGGCGGGCGAAGCTGCTGTGCTCGTAGCCGACATCGAATTGCCAGACAAAGCCTTCGTTGGTTTTTTCGCCATCCTGCGCGAGCTTGAGCCCGTCGGCGGCTTCGGCGAAATTGGGATAGGTCACCAGAATTTTGGAGAATTGTGCCGCCGCCGAAGCATAGTGGCCCTGATAGTAATCGATAGTGGCGGCGAGGGTGCGCATATCGGCATTGTCGGGATTGGACTTCATCAGCGCGTTCAGTTCCGAGCGCGCCTGATCGTAATGTCCCTGCCAGGCATGCACGCGGATCACCTGCAACTTCACATCCATATTGTCGGGCTCGATTGCGGCGGCCTCTTTCAGGCTCTGCAGCGCGAGATCATATTGTTTGGCGTCGGCCTGCTTGTTGGATTGCGCGATCAATTGATCGGCGGTTGGCGGCTCCGCCAAGGCCGGATGCGCCCAGAAACATAAGACGAAAAGGGCCAGCGCGACTTTCTTCACGGCCGGCCCGTTTCCTTGAAACCAAGCGCGCGCATGGCCCTTGCCACGACTTCATCGGGCATGAAAGGCTTCACGATATAATCGGTCGCGCCCAGATGAAAGCCTTCGACCACATCCTTGTTCATGCGCTTGGCGGTGAGCAGGATAACGGGAATGTCGCGCAGCTCTTTTTCGCCGCGCATCATCTGCAGCACCGCGAGCCCATCGAGCCCCGGCATCATGCGGTCGATGATGGCAAGCTGCGGTTTGGATTCACGCAGGATACGGATGGCTTCCTGCCCGTCTTCCGCCTGCAACAGCCGGAAACCGAGCATGCGGAATTTGTGCCGCAGCAAGCCGCACACGGCGGCGTCATCGTCGGCGACCAGAATGGTGGTTTTCAGGCAGCGCAACAGGTTGCGGATGCGGCTGACCAATTTTTCGGGCTCGAAGGGTTTAGTGATGTAATCGACGGCGCCCGCGCTCATGCCCGAGATGATATCGGGCGTACGGTTGTTGGCCGTCAGCATGACGATTTGCGCCGGCAGCGCGGTGCCGGCGGCGCGCAATTTTTCCAGCAATTCGAGGCCGGTCATGCCGGGCATGCGGTCATCGAGGACGACTAGGTCGGGCTTTCGGGTTTCGATGAGCTTCAAGGCTTCGGCGGAATCGGCGGCCGTCAGGATGTCGGCATCCTGGCTCATAAGCTGTTGAAGCATGCCGCGGATAGCGGGATCGTCATCGACGATTAGCATAAGAGGTTTGCCAGGGGGTGCGGGGGCTGACTCCTCGGCTTTTGCCGCGGGCGCTTGTTCCTCCGGCGCGGGCGGGGCTGGTTGCGCATTCAAAGCTTCGTCGCAGGAGGCAATCACCCCACGGGTGAGGGCCGCCAGCGCCAATTGATCGGCGCCTTTATCCATCGCGTCTTCGAGCGCCGCGCCGGTCGCGCTGATTTTGGAAAAACCGTAGGTTTTACCGGTGCCGCGCAGGCTGTGGGCATGAATGCGCGCGGCGGCGCATTCGCCGGCGGTGGCTTCGGATTTTTCGCAATGCGCGAGAAATTGTTCCAGCTCGAGCCGGCGCGTCTTGAGCTGCGTGAAATATTTTTCAAGGAGGCTCGCCGGTAATGCGGGGGGCGTGTCGTTCATGAGATCTCGCCGGAATGAAATGAGTGGGTCGGGCGTTTCTTAGGCCGGGCAGGATCAACACAAGGTTAACGGAGCGGCTCGATTTCATACGCGCCTATTCACGGCGCGATATTTTTTCCGCTGTGATGCGCACCGCTTTGCCCGCGCATACATGCGCATGAAAAATTTCGATCTCAACCATATCGAAACCAGCACCGGCTTAAAAGCACACCCTCCCCTTGTGGGAGGGTCGAAAAATCATGATCGCCAGCGAATGATTTTTCGGGGCGGGGTTCTGTCACGGACTTTGGGAAAGGACCCCTCCCCGCAAAATGCTTAGGTGGGCAACG
>Ga0307471_100000149_pt1 | contig 34380 bp, 37 predicted proteins | sample atmos_gasesAM3C__2_FD_204566 | JGI IMG/M metagenome (GOLD analysis project Ga0307471, IMG submission 204566) | Hardwood forest soil microbial communities from Morgan-Monroe State Forest, Indiana, United States - atmos_gasesAM3C_515 | ecosystem: Environmental > Terrestrial > Soil > Temperate... | reverse complement strand
AGCAGGGGTCATGGCGGCAGGCATTCCTCACCCATCCGCCTCGGCGACGTCAGCGGTCACCAGCGAGCGTCGACTGCGATCGGAAGGTCACGACCACATGCGCGGGGCGGGAGCGGGCGAGCTGAACGGCCAGCGAAGAAACGAACCGCTGGCCCAAGGAAGTTCGCGGAGTGTGATTGGTGTTAGACAGCTCGAACTGCCGTGGGTACGACGGCGGTCCGCACGGTCTCACCCACGCCGACGGTGCACCGCGGTCCACCACGGTTCAGCTACGCGTCAATCAGGTCGCTAGCTGAATGCCGTGCATGCACTTCGATGCCCGCGAATGCACCAAATGGCGCAGTCGTAAACGGCTGGCTATGGACGCGCTGCGGCCACATCTAGTCACGGCCCAGAGCCAGGCCTTCCTGATCGGCGTCGGCGCGAAGCCGCCTACCATACGCGGCGATGCCCATTGGTCAGGGTCTTGCCGACCGCGTCGCCATCGTGACCGGCTCCAGCCGCGGGATAGGCCGGGTCATGGCGCTCCGCCTCGCCCGCGAGGGGGCGTCGGTAGTCATCACCGGTAAGTCTGAGGAGTCAACCAAGAAGCTGCCCGGCAGCATCCATTCCGTCGCGGACGAGATCGAAGCCCAGGGGGGCACCGCCATCCCCGTCCGCGTCGACGTGCGACACGATGACGAGGTCAAGGCGATGGTCGACAAGACCATCGAGCGCTTCGGCCGCCTCGACATCCTCATCAACAACGCCGGCGCACTCTGGTGGCAGCCGATCATCGACACCCCGCCGAAACGCTACGACCTCATGTGGGAGATCAACGTGCGCGCGGCGTACCTCTGCTCGTACTACGCGCTGCCGCACATGATCAAGCAGCACTGGGGCCACATCATCAACTGCTCGCCGCCGATCGGCACCGAGGCCAACCCCGGCTACGTCTGCTACATGACCACGAAGATGGGCATGACGCGCCTCGCCATCGGCATCGCCGCCGAGCACGAGAAGGACGGCATCGCGTGCAACTCGCTGTGGCCGGTCACGCTCATCGAGAGCCTGGCGACGATCAACTACAACGTCGGCGACCGCAGCATGTGGCGTTCTCCCGACATCCTCGCCGACGCCGCGCTCGAGATCGTCAAGACCGAGCCGCCGTCGCTGACCGGCCGGCAGATCCTCGACGAGCCCTTCCTGCGCGAGCGCGGCTACACCGACGAGCAGATCGACTCGTACTGGCTCGAAGGCAAGCCGAGCACGCCGGTCTTCATCGACGGCCGCGCCGGCTCGGCGATGTAGCGTCAGGCTGCGGAGAGCACAGGCGACAGGGTCGCGGCCTCGATCGTCACCCGTCGCGGGTGCGGCAGTGTGACGACGACGCCGTCGTCGTGGGCGATGAGCCAGCGAGGGCTCACGAGCGTGATGCCCACGAGGCGGCCCTGCGCGTCAAATCGCAAGTGGTGACCCTCAGGCGACTCGTCAAAACCCACGGCGGACGAGGGCTCGCCCACGTGAAGGTAGAGCACATCGGCTTCCCGGTCGTAGAACACGTTGTCGAACGTGATGTCGCCGATGATGATGCACACGGGATTGATCTCCTGGGAAACGCGGTCACGATCAGCCAGCGGCCGCGCCGATAGCGTACGACGACCTTGAGCCACCTGCTTGGTCCAGCGCCGTCGCTGTAACACCACGACTCGTCGGGTGTGCGGCCTGCGCGGAGGCTGCTCGGCTGGCGCACGGCAAGCAGCACGCGAGACCAGCTCGGGATGCCGATGGCAGATGTGCTCCCATCGTTCACGCGTCAGGTCGACCCGACGCCTGAGCGGATCGACGACCGAGACCACAGGGCGCGTCATCACCAGCCGCGGCGGCCCGCAGCGACGTCCGCCCAGCTCCACGCCGAAGTCGTGCACGACCATGCGAGGCTGTGTCGCGCACAAGGACAGAGGACGGACGGTCACGGCGTGCGTCGGCCGCGAGGCGCCGGCGACATGCAGTTGTCGCCTTCCCAAAGCACGCTCGCCACATGAAATTCTCGTGGGATGAATGGCTTGATCAGACGTCGAGGCCATCGCGCGACTTCTGGCCTGCGCACATCGGGCCGTGGTGCTGTCCGAAGTGCGGCGGCGGCATGGCGGTTGGTCCGCGCGGCTGTTCGGGGCGCTTGAGCGTTCGGTGCATGGACCACGGCACTTGGATCGCGATGCCGCCGTCCGACGGTGGCTCGACGACACCGCCACTCGCTCGTGATGACGGAACCGGCCACATGCTCAAGGAGGAGCGGCTGTGTCTACTCGCTCACGCGATGCCGGTCTTCCTCAGCGCGGGACAAGGCGCCCAGCTGATTCTCAACGTGGCGAGGCAGTGCTGCGAGTACATCATCCTGACGCACGAGGGGAACCTCATCTACGTGCAACTTGGATCGCGCGAATGGGATTGCGAAACCTACGGCAACAGACCGCTCTCACTGCGGGCCATCCGCAGGCTCGAGCAGATGAAGTTCGCGCGCGGCGGGTATCGGTGGAACTACTGGGTCACTGGCGAGCCCGAGGATCCCAACGGCATGACGTTTGTTCTGCGAACGCGTGCTGCGCACCGGCTACGAGCTGCCGCGCGACTACGAGTTGAGCGTCTTCTGCGGTGAAGCGGAGCTCACGGGCCGGCTGCTCGACACGCTGGCGCTACCCGCGCACGCGAAGCCGCGAGGCTGATCGCTCAGCGCGGCCGGTCGGGTACATGAGGATTCCGCGATCACCACGGACGCGAGATTGAAGGCGTCGCCCGCGGAGTTCGTCAGCGTCTAGCCATTCGCTGCCATGAAACCGTCCGACGTGTCCGCGCATTAGATCGTCACGATGGTCAGGGGCGGGCGGTGAGATCGACCTACGCAACGCGTGCACGCCTCTCCGATGACGCGCGGGACGTGCTCGAGGCGGTACGCCAGGGGATCCTGACGTCTGAACAGGCTCGCCGCTACTTCGGCCTTCCACTGCCGCCGGTTCCAAGCGCCAATGCACGCAGGCCGATGGCACAGGCGTTTCCCCAGTTGGTCGAGCGCAGTCTCGATTCGCGGGACAGCCATCCAGCGATCTCGTATCTGACGCGGCTCTGCTTCGGCATCTGCTGGCGGACGTTGCTCGTGGGCACCGCGATCCTGATGGCGCAGAGCGGCTACGCGCCGCCCCTGCCGGCCGTCGGCGTGTTGCTCCTACTCGGCTCCGTGGCCGGACTGTGGCGACGACCCGGCCCGCTCGGCCAGGTGTGGCGCTGGGTGGCGCTGAGCGCGGCGGTGGCATGGGTCGGGCCGCACTGGTCGAGCGAGTACGCGCACCTCGTTGCCCTGGCGCTGATCCTGGCCACGGTCGCGTCGTGGCGGTCCAACGGCAGGCCTCGCTGAGCGGCCACGCTGCCGAGGTCGTCGCCAGATGGCGGCGGGCCCGACCGGCGGGCTAATGATTGCGTCGCCTCTGTTTTCTCTGCGCTCGATGTTCTTCCGTTTCCAGTTCCAGAAGTCGTCGCAGTGCCGGTAACACCACAGTGTCCTTCTCGCGCCCGGCGGCTGCCTTGCTCCTAACTATGTCCTCGAGCGCGGCGACGACAACCTCAACGCCGCCGAGATCCATGGTCGAAGCCCGCTCCGCAAGATCGGAGTACCCGGTGGTACCAGCCGGCTCGAAGGTGATGTCGAGTCCACCGAACCGCGTGGCGAGATTCCAAACGATCGCGTCCTGGAGAGAACGCCCGTCGTGTTCGAAGCGCAGCGTCTCGTCGCGCGAGACGTACACCCGCGCATCAAGGGCGCGCAGCGCGTCAGAGAGCTTTGTGAGGTTCTGCCGACTGCTTCGCGGAACGATGTCGACATCGACCGTCACGTATGGTGACCCGTGAACAGTCGCGGCCAACCCGCCGATGAGGATGTAGTCGACACCATGATCAGCCAGGACGCGGAGCATCTCGACCGGCTGAAACGGGCCACGAACCTCAGGCACGGCGCAGCGCCGCGACGTTGACAACGCTGGCCACGCGGTCGGCGGGCGACCGCATCCGCTGCTCGGTGATCACCCGCTCCTGGTCGGCATCGACCGGGCGCAGGCGGAGATCGAGATCGAAGCCGCAGGCTCTCGCTGCCGCAGCTACCGATTCAACGGTGGGCGCGGTGGCCAGCGTTTCCCAGCGAGCGACGACGCTCTGCTTGGTGCCCAGGCGCCGGGCCAGCTCCGCCTGAGAAATGCGCGCCCGCCGTCGTGCTTCTCGAATTACCACGCCCCCGGACATAAGTAGATGATAGCAGATCTGCTATCACGCTTAGCGTCACGACGTCAACGGGACATCCCCAGATCTGTGAAGCCGCTTCGGAGTGGCGCCCGTATGATCGAGACATGCCCGAGTTCGAGCGCCCCGACGTCGTCCGTCGCGCCGTGGCACTCGCCGCGATGGGCGCGGCCGCCGCGATCTCCGCGCGCGCCTTCTTTCGCAGCGGCTCGTCGACCGACCAGCGCAAGCTCGTCGACTGGGACGCGGTGCGCCGGGTCGCCATCCAGCGCAGCGGCGAGCGCGAGGGCGCGCCATCGCTGAAGGACGCCGCGCGGCTCTCCGCCGAGTACGACGAGATCGCGCACGAGCTTGCGCCGCTTCTCGCCGAGGTGTGCGGCGCCATCCCGACCGACTACCCGCGCTTCGTCGCCCTCGACCGGCGCGGTTTCATCGACGCCAACCTCATCATCGTCCGGCGCCTGCTCGACCCCGTCGAGCAGCTGCGCGCCAACCTGCCCGACTCGCGCGCCACGCAGGCGATGCGCCGCCTCACCGACCGCTACGTCGGCGAGCTCTTCGGCCTCATGGCGCGCCGCGTGCTCGGGCAGTACGACCCCGTTCTGATGCTCGGGCCGATGGCGGAGGGAACCTCGGACGCGCCGTCGCTGTACCTCGTCGAGCCGAACATCGCCGCGTTCCAGCGCGATCACAAGCTGCCCGGCAAGGCGCTGCGCCGCTGGCTGATCCTCCACGAGCTCACGCACGCCTGGCAGTTCCAGTCACACTCATGGCTCGGCGAATACATCACCTCGCAGATGCGCGAGATGCTGCTCAGCGGTATCGCTGCCGCCGACGGATCTGCGCTGCACAACCGGGAGATGCTGCAGCGCCTGCCCGACACCGTGCGCGCGCAGCTGCGCGGCGTGTCGCGCCTGCAGGCGGTGATGAGCGTGCTCGAGGGCTACAGCAACTTCGTCATGCACTCAGTCGGCCGTCACCACATCAAGGACGCGGACAAACTCGAAGAGGCCGCGCACCGGCGCCGCAGCCAGCGCACCATGCTCGAGCGTCTTGTGCTGATGGTCACGGGCCTCGAGATGAAGATGCGCCAGTACGAGATCGGTGAGCGGTTCGCGAAGCGAGTCACCGAGCGCGCCGGGCTCGACACGCTCAACCGCGTGTGGGAAGGCCCCGAAACCCTGCCCACGATGGACGAGCTGCGGCGTCCGGACCGCTGGCTGGCGCGGATCAAGCGCTGATCAACGCCATCCGGTTCAGCTGAAGGGACGCATCCGGTGCGCACCGTGAGGATCGGCGCGGGACAGGGGTTCTATGGCGACACGCCCGACGGGGCCCTGGACGTCGCCCGCAACGGCGACGTGTCCTACATCTGCTTCGACGCACTCGCGGAGCTGACCATGGCCATCCTGCAGAAGGACCGTATGCGCAACCCGGAGGGCGGTTACGCGCGCGACCTTCCCTCGTTCATGCGCCTGCTCCTCCCCATCGCACGCGAGCGCGGCATCCGGCTCGTCACCAACGCCGGCGGCATGAATCCGGCGGGCGCCGCAGCGACTGTGGGCTCAGTCGCGCGCGAGCTCGGCATGTCCGATCTGCAGGTCGGCGTCGTCGAGGGCGACGACCTGACGGCGCGCGTCGACGAGCTGCGTGACAGCGGCGTGCCATTCGCCAACCTCGACACGGGCGCCGATGTCGGCGCGGTTCGCGACCGCTTCGTATTCGCCGTTGCGTATCTCGGTGCCCAACCCGTCGCGCAAGCGCTGGAGGATGGCGCCGACGTCGTGGTGACCGGTCGTGTCGCCGACGCGTCGCTGTTCGTCGCGCCGATGGTGCACGAGCTGGGTTGGGGATTCGAGGACTGGGACCGCCTCGCCGCCGGAGTCGTGCTCGGCCATCTGATGGAGTGCAGCGGCCAGGCGACCGGCGGCAACTTCAGCGGCGACTGGTGGAACGTCCCCGACCTCGACCGCGTCGGCTATCCCGTGTGCGAGATGCGCGAGGACGGCACCGCGCTGCTCACCAAGCCCCACGGCAGCGGCGGCCGAGTCAGCGTCGACACCGTGAAGGAGCAGCTGCTCTACGAGGTGCTCGACCCGCGCGCGTACATGAACCCCGACGTCGTCGCCGACTTCACGACGGTAAAGCTGCGTGACGCCGGCCCCGACGCCGTCGAGGTGAGCGGCGTGCGCGGCCGGCCCCGGCCGGAGCAGCTCAAGGTGATCGCCGGATACCTCGACGGCTGGATGGGGACGGCGATGATCGGCTACTCATGGCCGGACGCGACCGCGAAGGCGCGCCGCGCGGCGGAACTCATCGAGCACCTCGCCGCCCGAGCCGGTCTGGAGCCGCTCGAGCAGTTGGTCGAGGTGGTTGGTGTCGACAGCCTGCACGGAGACGCGGCCCCGCACGTCGACGCCAATGAGGTCGTGCTGCGCGTCGCGGCCCGCTTCGCCAGCGAGCAGGAGGCGGCGAAGTTTCCCCGCGTTGCGATGCCCCTCGCGCTGAACGGACCGCCGTTCATCGGCGGCGCCGGCGGCCCGACCGGCCCGCGCGCGCTGCTCGGTGTGTGGCCGACGCTCGTGCCGCGCGAACGTGTGGAGTCGCACGTAAAAGTCACTGTGCAGCGCGCTGGGCAGGACGCATGAGCCGCAGGGTGCGACTGGCCGAGGTCGCGCAGGCGCGGAGCGGCGACAAGGGAGACCTCGCCAACGTCGCGCTCTTCGCCCCCACAGATGTGCTGTACGAGGTGTTCAAACGCGAGGTCACACCCGAGCGAGTGCGCGCGCACTTCGGCCGATTCGTGCGCGGTGGCGTCGACCGTTACGAGGTACCCAACGTGCGCGCGCTCAACTTCGTGCTGCATGAAGCGCTCGACGGCGGCGCGGCGCGGTCGTTGCGCAGCGATCCGCTGGGAAAGTCGTACGGCTCGTTGCTACTGCGGATGGAGATCGCCGTCGACGACGATGCGCTGCGCGACCTCCCGTCGCGCACGCCACCTAAGTAACCGGCGCTTAGATTCTTTCGAGGACCTGGCGGCGGCGGCGCTGGAACTCGTCGGTGGTCAGCTCCCCGCGATGACGCAGCTGGCTGAGGTTATGGATCTCGCTGAGCAGGTCGACCAAGGGCGTGTCGGCCCGGTGCAGCGACCAGTGCGCGGTTTCGCGGAAGTATTCGCCGGCGCGCGAGTCCCACGTCTTTACGAAGAACACCGCCTTGATGGCCGAGTGAGGGATGGCGAGCACGTCGAGCACGTCGAGTCCGGGGCTGATCAGCGAGATCTTCAAACCGTGCTGGTGTCGCTCCACGTCCTGGCCGATGAGACCGGTCACGACATCGCCGTCCCAGTAGTGGATCACCACCTTGCGCAGCCCGGTGCCATCCACAACGCGTCCGTTGCCGTTGCCGTTCGATTGCGAGTGCAGGTCGCGGCGCTCCAGCCGCACGCTCTTCACCGACGACAGCGGGATGAGCGCACTGCGATTGTTGGTGCTCGGATCGCCGTCGGTGAGCAGCAGGTCGGGACTGTCGAGGTCGAACGCCTCGACGCGGCCCTCGATGATCTCGCCGTCGCGCAAGCGCACCAAGACCCCGCTGCCGTGAATCTCCTTCCCCCCTTGGTGGGTACTCACCCGCCTCGGTCCTTTTCTGTTGTAGGCCTGGATCTCGGCGCCGACGCGCCCCTCACATGACTAAGACGACCCACTCCCCCAAATCTTGCAGCCGCCATGGCTGAAATTTGAGATCGCGCCAGCCTCTCAGGCCGCCTTGCCGTATTTGACCCCCCTCAAAATGCTTCGTATACTCGCTTCGAACGAAGCAAGGTGACCTACTCGCGTGCTGCGCGAGGATGCCCCTGGCTTCACGGGCATCTGGGGCACAATTTGACAACGACCGTCGGCGACGACGTCAGCCTGATCATGGCGTACCTCGACGGGGAGGCCGCAGCCTTCGATTCGCTGTTCCAGCGGTATCACGACCGCGTGCGTGCCGTCTGCATGCGATACGTCGGCGACGAGTCGACAGCCGAGGACCTCGTGCAGGAGACGTTCTACAACGTCATCCGTGCGCTCAATCGGGTCACCGAGAGCTTCAACTTCGGCGCGTGGGTGCACCGAATCGCGGTCAACATCTGTCAGGACGAGTTGCGCCGCCGCAACCGCCGCGCGGTGCACACCGACCAGAGCGGCAGCGATCCGCAGGAGAAGATGCTCCGCCTTCCCGACCGTGACCCCACGGGAAGCCCCGAGGCGGCGCTCGAGATCAGCCATCTGCGCGGCGTCGTGTGGGAGGTCGCCAAGAAGCTCCCCGAGCGGCAGCGCATGGTGCTCACGCTCCGCGAGCTGCAGGGCCTGTCGTATGCGTCCATCGCGCACGTCATGGGCATCAGCGACGCCGCCGTGGAGACGCTGCTGCACCGCGCCCGCAAACGGTTCAAGGAGGAGTACTTGCTCCTCGAGAGCCCGGACGAGACCCGCAGCCGCTGCGCCACGGTGGCAGACCTGGTCGCCGGTAACGGGCGCACCACGCTGCGCCGGGATCAGCGCCGCCTGATCGCCGAGCACCTCGACACCTGCGCGTGGTGTCGCGCCCAGTACCTGCCGGGAGCCGACATCGAGGAGTCCGTGCCGGCCGAAGTGACGATCACCGGCCGGGCCGTCTAACACCCGCCCTGCCGATCGCGGTCTGCGCGCCAAACGCCTTCAAGGGGACGCTGTCCGCGTCCGCTGCTGCTCAAGCCATGGCCGCCGGCGTGGGCGCCGCGGGCGCCGAACCCCGTGTGCTGCCGGTCGCGGACGGCGGCGACGGCACCCTCGACGTCCTGCTCGCGACCGCGAGTGGCGGGTGGGTCGAGCACCACGAGGTTCACGGGCCCGATGGGCAGCCGCTGCCCGCGCGCCTCGGTTGGCTGGACCCGCAGACCGCGGTGGTCGAGATGGCAGAGGCCGCCGGGCTCCGCCTGGTTCAGGGCGACCGTCTCGACGCCCTGGGAGCCACCTCCCGGGGGACTGGCGAGCTCATAGCTGCCGCGCTGGACGGCGGGGCCACCAGGATCATCGTCGGCGTCGGCGGAGGCGCGAGCACCGACGGCGGAGCGGGGATTCTGCAGGCGCTCGGAGCCCGCCTGGGCGACGCCGACGGACGCGACATCCAGCCCGGCGGCGCAGCCCTGCTCGACCTCGACCGGATCGACCTCATCGGCCTCGATCGCCGTCTTCGTGTCGTGCGCATCCGGGTCGCCGTCGATGTGCGCAACCCGCTGCTCGGGCCCGACGGGGCGGCCCGCGTTTTCGCTCCACAGAAGGGGGCCGGCCCTGAGGACGTGGAGGTGCTCGAGCAGGCGCTGAGCCACTTCGTCGAGGTGGTGGAGCGCGATCTGGGAAAGAGGCCGCTCGCCGATCTCCCCGGCGCCGGAGCCGCCGGCGGATGCGGCTTCGGGCTCGCGCTCATCGGCGCAGGCCTCCTCCCCGGCGCGAAGCTCATCTGCGACCTGGTCGGGCTCGACGCCGCGCTCGAAGGCGCGGACCTCGTGCTCACCGGCGAGGGCCGGCTGGACTCGCAGACCGCCGCCGGCAAGGCCCCAGCCGAGGTGGCCGAACGGGCACACCGACGCGGCATTCCTTGCATCGCGATCGCCGGCAGCGTCGACGACCCACCGAAGGGAATGTTTCAGTCAATCTGGTCGCTCACCGACTTGGCGAACGGATCTGATCCGCACACCAACGCCGCCGAACTCATCCGCGAGGCCGCCCGGCTGGCCGCTAGTAAACGGGGGTGAGCCACTCCTCGTATTTCGGCCGGCCGCCGCGCACGATGTCGAGGTACAGGCCCTGGATGCGCAGGCTCATCGTTCCGGGCTCACCGTCGCCCACCCGGCGCCGGTCCACCTCGACGACGGGGGCGACCTGCGCCCCGGTCCCGCACATGAAGATTTCGTCGGCCGTGTAGAGCTCGGAGCGGTCGACCGAGCGCTCCACCACGTCGAGGCCCATCTCCTCGCGGACGAGGTGGATGATGGCCGCGCGCGTGATCCCCTCGAGGATGTTGTCGCTCACCGGCGGTGTCACCAGCTCGCCGCGGCGAACGAGAAAGATGTTCTCGCCACTGCCCTCGCAGACGTGCCCGTCGTACGTGAGCAGGATCGCCTCGTCGAAACCGGATTGCAGTGCCTCACTTTTCGCGAGCGCCGAGTTCACATAGATCCCTGTGCACTTGCTCCGCGCCGGCGCCATCGTGTCGTCGATGCGGCGCCACGACGACACCATGCACCTGATGCCGTCGGTGCCGATGTACGGGCCGACCGGGGCGGTGACCATGCCGAAGCCGTCGGGGACGTCGTGCAGCTTGACGCCGATCTCCTCCGCCGACTTGAAGCAGATCGGACGAACGTATGCATTCTCGCGGTACTGGTTGCGGCGCAGGAGGTCGAGCGTGACGGCGCTGAGCTCCTGCACGCCCCACCGTATCGACATCTGCAGCGCGCGGGCACTCTCATGCATCCGCTCGTAGTGTTCGGGCAGCTTCACGACGAAGAGCTGCTCGCGCTCCTCGTTCCAGTACGCGCGGATTCCCTCGAAACAGCCCGTCCCGTAATTGAGGCCGTGAGTGAGCAGGCCGACCTTCGCTTCGGTGTAGCGTACGGTCTCGCCGTTGAAGAACACCCACGAGTTGTCGCGGCGCGTGCCCGCCGCGGTGGTGACCGGCAGAGTCTGGGTCATGCGCGAAGCGTACAGCCCCATGGGGTTTGTTCGGCATCCGCGTCCGGTGACAATCGCGCATCCGGCGATCGCAATCGCGCGGCTGGTATGCTCGACCTCGCCAATTGATGACCTGGCCGAGGGTGCCCACGGGGCGCTCAGGGGGTGGGAGGCCAGGAGGTGGAGAGGTGCCATGACTGAGGTTGTTCCGACCCGCGCAGCTGCGGTTCCGGCGGCTCGCTCGATCCGTTGGAATCCGTCACCGGCGGAGCTGCGCGAGCTGACCACGCGAATGCCCAACGCGCGTCACACCGAGTTCGACAACTACAACGTCCAGACCCGGGTGGTGTCGCGCAGCAAGGCCAGCACGTACATCGCCACCGATCGCCCCGAGGAACACTCGGATCAAACCCTGACCCGGGCTGAGGCACAGCGCATCGCCGACCGTCAGGACGAGTACATCCGCGACAAGGACATGGTCGTCATCGACGGCTACATCGGCAACGATCCCGATTACCGTGTTCGCGCGCGGCTCTACATCGAGGCTGCCAACGCGAACATCGCCGGCATGCAACGCTGGCTGTACTTCGACGCAGCCGACACGGGACCGAATTTCGAGCCGCAGCTGACCGTCATCTACACGCCGAATCTCGAAGCCCCAGGCTATCCCGCCGACCGGGTGATCGTGGTGGACCTCGAAGCCGGCGTCACCCGCGTGCTCAACAGCGACTACTTCGGCGAGTCGAAGAAGGGCGGTCTGCGGATGTGGAACAAGCTGACCTACGACCGCGGCGGGCTATCGCTCCATGCCGGTTGCAAGGTCGTCCCGACCGAACGCGGCGAGCAGGCGATGCTGATCATCGGCCTCTCCGGCACGGGCAAGACCACGACCACGTTCACGCGTCAGAACGACAGCAAGCCGGTGCAGGACGACTTCGTCGCGCTGTATCCCGGCGGCCTGATCGTCGCCACTGAAAACGGCTGCTTCGCAAAGACGTTCGGCCTGGACCCGAAGTTCGAGCCGACCATTCACGGCGCCGTCTGCAAACCCGAGGCGTACCTCGAAAACGTCTCGCAGGACAATGGGAAGGTCGACTTCTTCGACACCTCGTACACGCAGAACGGACGTGCCGTGTTCCGCATGGACGCCCTCGGCTGGCACAAGGACGCGCGCGAGGTGAAGTCCGTCGACCACCTGCTCATCCTCAATCGCAACGAGAACATCATCCCCGCGGTTGCGCGGCTCACCCGCGACCAGGCGGCGCTCTACTTCATGCTCGGCGAGACGCAGGGAACCAGCGCCGGAGGCAAGGACGAGGAGGGCAAATTCCTGCGCGTGCCGGGGACCAACCCGTTCTTCCCGCTGCGCCACGAGCAGCAGGGCAATCGCTTCCTCGAGCTCATGGATTCGTGCAACTTCCAGGTGTATCTGCTCAACACGGGACGCGTCGGCGGTCCGGATCGCGACGATCGCAGCAAGAAGGTGACCATCCCCTACTCGAGCGCCGTCGTGAAGGCGATCGCCGAGGGGACCATCCAGTGGGAGCCCGATCCCGACTTCGGCTACGAGGTCGCCACATCGCTACCGGGCATCGACGATGTCGAGATCCTGCAGCCCCGCAAGCTCTACGAGCGCCAGGGGCGTGGCGGTGAGTATGCAGGCATCGTGCAGCGACTCAAGGAAGAGCGCCGCAAGTATCTCGAGAAGTTCCCGGGACTGCGCCCGGAGATCGTGCGCGCAGTCGCATGATCTCGCCGCCATGACCGGCAGCACCGCGACCACCGACACCGCGGCCACCACCGTCCAGGCGCCGAACGACGTGGTCAGCCTGCAGGTCGCGGCGCCGCCCGAGAAGCTCTGGCAGCTGATCAGCGACATCACGAACATGCCGCGCTGGAGCCCCGAGACGTACAAGACGCGCTGGATCGGTGGCGCGACGGGACCGAAGCCGGGCGCGCGATTCAAGGGCAGGAACCGGTGGCGCTGGGTGCGCTGGACGACAACCGTCGAGGTTCAGGTTGCAGATCCCGGCCGCGAGTTCACCTTCGACACGATCATGGGCGGCGTCCCGCGCACCCGCTGGAGCTACCTCTTCGAGCCGAAGGACGGCGGGACGCTCGTGACCGAGACCCGCACATCATTCAGCCGCACGTGGCTCCGCGGCACGATCCAGGACGTGTTCATGCCCGGCCACATCGAGGGTTTCAAGGACGGCATGCTCACCTCGTTGCAGCGATTGAAGGCCGCTGCAGAATCGCGCTGAGGGACTGCGCAAGACCGTCATAGGTCCGGGGCCCCGGGTGGCTGCCACGACGTGCCTTCGCTGCGCTCCAGCGCCCCTCGCAGCGCCGCCAGCTCGTCGCGAAGGTCCTCGAAACGCGCCGCACCGAATTGCTCCTTCCATTCGCTCTCGATTTCGGCGATCGCCTGCAGCGCCGCGGGCTGTGTGTCGCGGCCCTTCTGGGTGAGCCGTACAACCTTGGCGCGCCGGTCGCCCGCATCGACGCCGCGGGTGACGTAACCCCGCTCCTCGAGGTACTCGACGATCTCTGCCATCGACTGTTTGGTCATCTGCGCTCTTCGTGCCAGGTCAACCACGCGCGAGCCATCTCCGACGTATTGGAAGACAAGGCCATGGTTGCGGCGCAGGTCGCCGTAGCCGACCGCGTCGAGCTTCTGGTGCAGCCGCTGGTCGAGCAGCGCGTGCGGATCCCTCAGCAGCGCGCCGATGTTGTAGCGCCAGAACGGGAGGTCCTTGGCGCGCGGGCGTTTGCGTGAGGGCCGCCGGGGTGGACGTGGAGGAGACCTTGACATTAGACAGGCTTACCTGTCTATACTAGCTCACCGGTCGTGCCGCCGTCTGATGCGCTGAATCCACGACCAACAATCCGAGGAGATAGACATGAGGCGATGGGGGCTCTGGGCCCTTCCTGCGGCCGGCGTTCTCTACATCATCGGTGTCGTTGTGCGGGGAGCATTCATCAATCCAACCAACTCCAACAGCGCTCAGTTCGTCAGCTGGGCGTCGGGTACGGCGATCCCCGTGGCGTATACGTTCGTCAGTCTCGCGGCCGTCGCGGCGATCATCGGCTACGTGTTCCTCGATCGCGAACTCAACACATCCGCGAGCCGCGTGGGGATGCTCCTTGCCGTGAGCGGCGCGGGATTTCTGCTGACGCTGTTCGGACTGTTGTGGTTCGCTATTCCTGCAACCGCGGCGTCGTACAACGCGGGCAACCACGCCGCGGTTGACGTCATAGTTCGAGCGTTCTCTGACTCGACGCCCGTGCAGGTCCTCTCCGGTCTCAACATCCTCGGGCACATCGCATTCGCCGTCGCCGTATGGCGCATGGGTTCGCTTGCCCGCGTGGGCGCGGTCGCGTTTGCCGTGGCGCCGATTCTCCAGGCGCTCGTCTTCTCGTACGGAGCCGAGATTCTCGGTCAGGTGCTGTTTCTGCCGGGTGCCGTCCTGGTTGTCATGGCTGCGACATCAGCCCCCAGATCAGCAAGCGCTTGAACGCGTAGAAGTACGGGCGCTCGTCGCCAAGTATGGCGAGCAGGCGTTCTCGGTAGCGGGCAACGAACTCCTCGAACACCGTCGCCGGCATGCGTACCTCGTAGTCGGTGAGCAGCGTGCCGCGCACCCAGTCGACGACCGCGTCAGTGGATTCCAGCACGTGACCGTAGACCTGCATGCGCACGCTCTGGCGCGCGAAGCCAAGCCCGTGCAGCAGCTGCGCGTACGCCTCGGGCGAGAGGACCGGGACCACGCGCGCGTGTCCGCCAAGCGCTGTGGCAAACGGTTCCTCAAGCGCCGTTTCCGCTGCCAGCGCGTGCGACGGGTGATCGAAGTTCGCCGGCATCTGCACCGCGAGCTCGCCGCCCGGAGCAACGACTCGTGTCAGCTGCGCGAAGACATGCTCGTGGTCCGGGACCCACTGCAGCGCCGCATTCGAGAACACCACATCGAACCGCTCGCGTGGCTCCCAGTCGACGATGTCGACACGTTCGAAGCGCAGGCCGGGCACCGCGAGTGCTGCAGCGCGCTCGAGCATCGCGGGCGACGAGTCGGCGCCGACGGTCTCAACGGACTGGAGCTCGCGGTGCAGCGCAGCGGTCAGCTTCCCCGTGCCGCAGCCGAGATCCACGACGCGCCGCATCCCGCGCGCCTGGATCAGCCCGACGAGATCCCAGAAGGGTTGCTCACGCTCCGCACTGAACTGCTCGTATTTGTCCGGATTCCACTGATCGCCCGCGGACACCGACGACTCAGCGCGCGGCCGGGCTCGGACGGCCGCTCGTTCCAGTGAGTGGCGCCGTCGCGATCGGCATGCCCAGGTCGGCGAGCATCGCGATGTCCTGCTCGGCGCTGCGGCCGAGCGTGGTCAGATAGTTGCCGACGATCAACCCGTTCGCACCGGCGAGCATGCCGTAGGCCTGCAGATCGCGCAGCACCACCTCGCGACCGCCTGCGTAGCGCAGCACGGCTGCCGGGTTGATGCAGCGGAACACTGCGACGCATCGCAGCGCGTCGAGTGGACGCAGGAGCGTTCGCGGTGCAAGTGGTGTGCCGGGCCGTGGGTCGAGGAAGTTGCACGGGATCTCGCGAGCGTCGAGACCGCGCAGCACAAACGCGAGGTCCAGGCGGTCGTCCCACGTCTCACCCATGCCGAAGATGCCACCGCTGCAGAGCTCCATCCCCGCGGCGCGTACCCGCTCGCACGTTGCCACTCGGTCGTCGAAGCTGTGCGTGGTGCAGATCTGCGGGAAAAACCCTGGCCCGGCTTCGAGGTTGTGGTTGTAGCGGTGGACGCCGGCGCCGGCGAGACGCTCCGCCTGGCCGTCCTGCAGCAACCCGAGCGACGCAGCGACCTCGATGTCGACCTCGGCGTGAATTGCAACGGCGGCGTCGATGACGGCGCGCATCATCCGTTCGTCGGGCCCCTTGACCGCGACGACGATGCAGAATTCCGTGCCGCCGAGCTCGCGTGTGCGGCGCGCCAGGTCAACCAGGCGGTCGGTGGCGAGCATGGGCTCGCGCACGACGTCGGTCTTGTACCGCGCCGACTGCGAGCAGAACACGCAGTCCTCGGGGCAGCCACCGGTCTTGGCGCTGATGATGGACTCCACCTCCACCGCCGGACCCATCCACGCCAGTCGCACCCGATGGGCAAGCGTGATCAACTGCGGCAGCTCTTCGTCGTCGAGGTGCACCAGACGCTCGGCGAGACCGCGATCGATGTAGCGGCGTTCGTCGAGCAGCGTCGAAGCGGCTTCCTCCAGCGGCGCTGATACGGCAGGCATGGGCGCCGAGCATACATGCGGGGGGCCAAGCCCCCCGCAAACCCCCCAACATACGGAGGCGATGCGAAACCTGGTGCGCGCGGTCGCCGTCGACGCCGGCGCGCTGCGGGAGTCGCAGCCGTTCCGCCGCCTCTGGTTGGGACAGCTCGTGTCGCTGGCCGGACGCCAGATCACGACCGTCGCGGTGCCGTTTCAGGTGTATCAGCTCACGCGGTCGCCGCTCGCCGTCGGCGGCGTCGGGCTGGCACAGGCCATCTCCCTGATCGCGGCGTCGCTGGGCGCCGGCGCCATCACCGACCGCCTCGACCGCCGTCGCATCCTCCTCGTCACCCAGGTCGGTCTCGCCGTGTGCTCTGCTGCGCTGGCGCTCGGCGCGCTCAGCGGACATCCACCGCTGGCGGCAATCTATGCCGTGGTCGCAGTCGCCGCGGCGATCGCCGCGGTGGACGCGCCGACGCGCACCGCGATCATCCCGAACCTGGTGAGCGCTGACCGGCTCACCGGCGCGCTGTCGCTCAACATCGCACTCTTTCAAACCACGCTCGTCGCGGGACCGGCGCTCGGCGGCCTGATCATCGCGCGGTTCGGTCTGCCGATCGCGTACACGGTCGACGTCGCGACGTTCGCCGCCGCGCTCATCGCGGTTGCGCTGCTGCCGCCACAACAACCGGTCGCACAGCCGCACGAGGCGCCCCTCGCGGCCATCCGGCGCGGGCTCGAGTTCGCGCGTCATCAGCCCGTGATCCTCGGCGGCTTTGCGATGGACCTGGCGGCGATGATCTTCGGCCTGCCGCGCGCGCTGTTCCCGGTGCTCGCCGCCACGACGTTTCACACCGGGGCGGTGGGTGTCGGCCTGCTCTACGCCGCACCCGGCGCGGGTGCGGTCGTCGCGGCGCTGTCCACCGGCTGGATCAGCCGCGCACGCCGTCTGGGACGAATCATCGCCATCGCCATCGCGGTGTGGGGTATGGCGATCATCGGGTTCGGCTTCGCGTCCACCATCGCGGTCGCGCTCGCGCTGCTCGTCGTCGCGGGTGCCGCGGACAGTGTGAGCGCGGTGTGCCGCACCACCATCATGCAGACCATCGCGCCCGACGACCTGCGTGGACGGCTCACGTCGGTGTACTTCATGGTCGTCGTCGGCGGCCCCTATCTCGGTGACATCGAAGCCGGCGCGGTGGCGACCGCGACGACAGCGCAGATCTCGGTCGTGTCCGGCGGTGTGCTGTGCCTCGTGGGCCTCGTCGCCGCGTCGCTGTCGTTTCCCGCGGTCTGGCATTACCGCGCATCGGCGCGGCGCGCGGTTACGAACGCGGCTCTGTGAGCCGGCCCAGCAGCTCCGCGTACTGCATCAACGAACGCGTTCCGAGGAAGTGCGCGCGCGCGCGGCCGTGCGCCGCCTCGCCCATCGCGCGTGCGCGCTCCGGGTGCGTGATCAGGTCCGTGACATCGCGACCGAACGTGTCGAGGTCACGCGGATCGCGCAACAGGATCCCGCTCACGCCGTCCTCGATCTGGTCCTGGATGCCGCCGACTGCGCTGCCCACGACCGGCCTGCTTTTCCACATCGCCTCGGCGACAGTGAGGCCGAATCCCTCTGCAAGGCTCTTCTGCACCACCACGTCGGCGCGCCGCTGCAGCGCGTTGACCATCGCGGCGTTCTCCTCCTCGTCGTCCATGGGCAGGCTTGCGAGATGGACGCGCACCCGCGCCTCCGCGGGCATCGCCCGCATTGCCTGGACGACCTCGGCGTAGACCTCCTGGCCCTCGGGATCGTCGGCGACGTCGGCCACCGAGGGACCGGCCAGCATCAGTTCTGCGGGGGAGTTGGGCACGACGACGCGCCGGAATCCCTCCAGCACACCGATCGGATCCTTCAGCCTGTCCCACCGCGAGACCTGCAGGACGAGATGTGTGTCGCGAGTGATGGGCCGCTCCTCGCACATGTCCGCGATGCGCACGACCCGACCGCTGCTGCCGTCCTGACGCACGAACTCCGCGCCCGTCCCGTCGCCGTCTTGCGTCAGACCCGCCGCCACCAGGATCGCGTGGATGGCGCTCCCGTCCATCTCTCTGTTCTTGGCCGAGAACGGATCGATCGACGGCGGAATGATCAGCACGCGCAGCTCATCGAGACCATCCCAGACGAACTGGCGCCTCGAGAAGATCAGCTCGGTCGCCTTGGTGACGTACGGCAGCAGGAACTTCCACGCTGCGCGAACGCGGTCGTTCGGCGTGTCGACGCCGACGTGACACCGCCACACCACCGCGGAGCAGTGCTCCATCAGCATGGGAATCAGCCCCGCGGTCTGCGGGTCGTGCAGCACGACGATGTCGTGAGGCCGCAGCACCTGTCGCAACGCGGCAGCGCGCGACACCAGCAAACCCTCGTAGTGCGCTCGATCCTCGGCGGTCAGTGCCGGCGAGTCCCCGTCCGCACCGTGCAGGTGGTTGTGCAGCCGCTTCGTGATGCGAAAGAACTCCGGGTCCCCCTCGATGACCAGCCAGCGCGCGTCGACGCCGGCGCCGCACGCGTACGGGAGCAGTGCGGTGAGCATCTCCGCGACGCCTCCGCCCTTGGCCGTTGAGTTGATGTTGTAGACCGTCCGCTCCGCGAGAACTGCGCGCGCGCGCTCGGTGTGCTCACGCACACCCTCCATCTGTTCGTCCGTCAGCACGCTCGCATAGCGCTCGATCGACAGTGACGGCACCGGGACGTCCACGAGGCCGGCAGGCAGTGCGCTCCGGATCACCATCGCTTCGTCTCCATCGTCATTCCCTCCCGCTATCGTGGTCGGGAATGGTACCCACAACGCGCATCGGCGCTCAGCGAGGCCCACGTGGCAGAGCCCCCTGACCTCGCCCTGGTCGAGTGCGAGCACTGCGGAGCGCTGGTCCCGGAGGGCGCGTTCTGCGGCAACTGCGGCGCCCACCTGTCGGATGCCGGGGGCCGCTCGCGGATGGCTGAGTACGCACCGACCCCCGCTGAGCACGTGGCCAGGATGTCGCTCATCTCGACATTCTTCCCGCACCTGCCGCAGCGCCACGCGCATGTGTTTCGCGAGGCGCTGATCATCGGCGTGGTGGTCGTCGTGCTGCTCGGCGCGCTGCAGCTGTACGCACCGGCGCTGCTGGTCGCGGCAGTGCTGCTTCCCGCGGTCTACCTCGTGTACCTGTACGAGATCGATTTGTACGAGTCGGAGCCGGGCCGTGTGTTCGCGGCAACACTCGTGGCCGGCATCGCGCTCGGCACGGGCTACACGCTGGTCCTCTCGCATCTGATCAGCGGCAGGATCGGTGGCACGGTCCAGGGACCGTTCGTCACCGGTGGCGCACTGCCGATCGTCGCGCAGCTGCTGATGCTCGCCGGACCGCTGCTGCTGCTACCGCGCGCCCGCTTCGACGAAACACTGGACGGCCTCACGTTCGGCATCATCTCCGCGCTCGGCTTCACCGCCGCCGCCGTGATCACCGGCGACTGGCACGTGCTCACCGCACCGCTGCGCGGCGCCGCGTCGGTGTCCGCGGAGAACATCGCCGGCGTCATCCGGTCCGCGATCCTCGCCCCGATCGTCAACGCGAGCACCACGGGGATGATCACCGCCGCGTTGTGGCTGCAGCATCACGGCCGCTCACGTCAGCGACACGTCAGCGCGTCGCGCAGCGTTGCCGCCACGGTCGTGGTGGCATTCGGCGCGCAGGTGATCCTGGGCATCGTCTCGTATTACTCGACGTCGGTCGCGATGCTGCTGGTGTTCTGGGCGATCGCCGCCGCGGCCCTGCTGGTGTGGCTGCGCGTGATCATCCACAACGCGCTGCTCGAGGAGGGGTCGGAGCAGGCGATTGACGAGCTCTCGGCGTGCCCGGAGTGCCACCGTCTTGTGCCGACGATGACCTTCTGTCCGGCGTGCGGGGTGGCCAGATCGGCGGCGTCGAAACGCACGCGCACGCAGCGTCTCGTGGACGAGGGGGCTTGATGTATCGCTACCCGGTGCTGCCGTCGGCGCGCGTCCCGGGAGCGCAGTACAGCCATGTGCGCTCGCTGCTCCTCGCCGCGGCAGTGATCGCGATCATCGTCGGAGTCATCTCGGCGATCGTGCAGGCGGCGCGACCCACAACCAATCCCTGCGGAGTGGCATGCCGGCCGCACACCGGGCTGCGGCTGCTCAACGCGGCGACGTACACCAACCAGCAGTTCGGCTACACCGTCGCGTACGACGCCAACCTGCTCAGCGTCGGCAACCAGGACCAGAACGGCGTGCAGCTGCAGGCGACAAACGGCGACGGCGAGATCGACTTCACCGCGACATCCGGGTCGGATGTGAGCGGAGCCGTTGCCGCCGAGGTCAACAACCTCAACACGAACCAGTTCCAGAACATGCAGCAGATCGGCCCGGTGCGCGGCGCGGAGATCGGCCTCGTCCTCGGTCAAGGGCTCGCGTACTCGGCGGACTTCGTGCCTCCCGATGGAACCGGGCAGTCGGTACCCGTGGGGCTCGTGGTGATGGCGGCAAGCCAGGGCGGCATCACCATCACCGTCACCGCATTCAGCGCGCAGAGCATGGACATCCAGGTCGAGCCCTACGGGCTGGACGTGGCCCAGGCGTTTGACTTCCCCGTCACCAACACGATCTGGAAAGGGCAGCAGTGATCAGCGTGCGCAGCCGCATCGGCGTGATGGGATTCGGCGCCCTCGCCCTCGGGGCCATGGCGGCGTGCGGATACGCGGCGGGATCGACATCCCACCGCGAGGCGCCGCACACCCGTGTCATCGGCCGCGCCCCTGGGCACCCGCTGCTCGCTGTCGCAATCGCCCGGGGTCGCGACCTGGGTCCACTGCCGGCGAGCACCGTGCTTCACCTGACGCTTGGGCTTGCGGGTCGAGACCCGGCCGGGCTGGACGCGGCGCTCGCCGCCGGAGAGCGGTTCAGCCCCGGCGTGTTCGCGTCGCGCTTCGGACCCAACACCGCCGCCGTCGCCCAGGCCCGCGCCGCTTTGGCGGCAGCAGGCATTGCCTCGCGGTGGTCGCCGGGCGAGATGACGATGAGCGCGACCGGTTCAGCCGCCGCCGTGGACACGTTTTTCGACGTGCGTATCGACCGGCGCGTCGCGCCGGACGGGCTTCGCTTCTTTGCGCCGGCTCGAACCATGACGGTCCCAGCGCCACTCGCGGGCGCGGTGAATGGCGTCACCGGACTGAACGACTACCCGAGCACGCAGGTCGCCGCCACGGCCGGCAACGTCGGCCTCACGCCGCACGACATGCTCGATTTCTACAACGGAACGTCGCTGCGCAACGCCGGGATGGACGGCAGCGGCATGACGATCGTGTTCATCGAGATCGACCGGTTCGACTCGCAGATGCTCGACGCGTACGCGGCGAAGTTCAACCTGCCGCCGTTCAACGTATCGGTGCAGCGCAACAGCTTCTCGTGGGGCCTGCCCGGCTCCGAGCAGGGTGAGGCCGACCTCGACCTCGAGATCGCGCACGGCATCGCTCCCGGCGCGAAGGAGGTGGTGTACTACGCCTCAGGCGACAGCGCCAAGCTCGCCGCGGCCGAGGCCGCCGCGTACCAGGCCTTCCCGCAGGGGGCGATCGAGAGCAAGAGCCTCGGTGCCTGCGAGACGCCCGATGCGCAGAACGACGCGGGCGTGGTGAACGACCAGACATCGCGCGCCGCGGCTCAGGGATGGAGCATCTTCGTGGCGTCGGGCGACCGCGGCGCGTATGGCTGCGTTCCGGACGGAGACTTCAACACCCTGTCACCGAACCTGGCCGCCAGCGTGCCCGACGTCACCGCGGTGGGCGGCACGTACGCGCTGCTCAGCACCGCCGGGGGGTATTTCAAGGAGGCGGCGTGGGGCGAGCCCATCGAGCAGTGGGGCAGCGGCGGCGGCGTGTCGATCTTCTGGCCGCGGCCGAGCTGGCAGGCCGGTCCCGGCGTGCGCAATCAGTTCTCGAACGGAAAGCGGCAGACGCCCGACGTCAGCGCCAACGCCGACCCCGAATCCGGCTGGGACGTGTTCGCCGCCGGCATGGAGGTGCCGGTCGGCGGCACCTCCGCTGCCGCGCCCTTCTGGGCTGCGGTCACAGCGCTGATCGACCAGGACCTCACGTCCAAGGGCCTGCGCCCAGTCGGCTTCGCCAACCCGGCCCTCTACCAGTTTGCGCAGAACCCGTCGGGGCTGCCGTCACCGGCGTTCCACGACGTCACGCTCGGCACCGACCTGTACTACCCGGCCACCCCCGGGTGGGACTTCGGCACCGGGCTGGGCACCCCGGACATCGCCGCGCTTGCCGCGGACTTCGAGTGGTTTCAGCGGTCGCGCAGTTAGAGTCGCACGCACCAGTGCCGCCGACCGCGTCATCAGGAGACCCGCACCCCATGGCCATCAGCGAGGCGAATGATCTCAGCGTGATGCCGCCGCTCGGCGACGTCCCGGCGCAGATGCGCGCCCAGGTGATCCGTCCAGAACGCTACGGCGATCCGCAGCACGCGTTCGTCGAGGAGATGATCGACACGCCGCGAGCGCGCCGAGGCGAGGTGCTCGTCTACGTGATGGCGGCGGGGGTCAACTACAACAACGTCTGGGCTGCGCTGGGCCGCCCGGTCGATGTCGTCGCAGCGCGACAGAAGGCCGGTGAGGCCGAGCCGTTCCACATCGGCGGCAGCGACGCGTCCGGGATCGTCTGGGAGGTGGGCGAGGGCGTCAAGGGTGTGCGCGTCGGCGACGAGGTGGTCGCCCACTGCGGGGTCTGGGACGATGCCGATCCCTGGATCACCGGCGGCGGCGATCCCATCGTCGCCCCGAGTGCGCGGATCTGGGGATACGAGACCAACTGGGGGAGCTTCGCGCAGTTCACGCGGGTGCAGGCACACCAGGTGCTGCCGAAGCCGGCGCAGCTCACCTGGGCCCAGGCGGCGGCCTACATGCTGGTCGGCGCCACCGCTTACCGCATGCTCTGCGCCTGGCCGCCCCACACCCTGCGCAAGGGTGACGTCGTGCTGATCTGGGGCGGATCGGGGGGCCTCGGCTGCCAGGCGATCCAGATCGCGCGCGCAAAGGGCGCCATCCCGGTAGCCGTCGCCTCCGGTCCCGAGCGCGGCGAGTTCTGCAAGCGCCTCGGCGCGGTCGGCTACATCGACCGCAGCGACTTCGACCACTGGGGCGTCATCCCCGACTGGCGGGACGCCGCCGCGTATGGCAAGTGGCTCGAGGGCGCGCGTGCATTCGGCAAGGCGCTGTGGGAGCGCCTCGGTGAGAAGCGCAACCCCCGCATCGTGTTCGAGCACCCCGGCGAGGCGACCATCCCGACGTCGATCTTCGTCTGCGACAACGGCGGCATGGTGGTGATCTGCGCGGGCACGACCGGCTACCACGCCGCGGTGGATCTGAGATATCTGTGGATGCGACAGAAGCGGCTGCAGGGCTCGCACTTCGCCAACGACGAGCAGTGCGCGGCGCTCAACGACATGGTGAGCCGCGGCGAAGTGGATCCCTGCCTGTCACGGACATTCGGGTTTGCCGAAGTCGGCCTTGCGCATCAGCTCATGTACGAGAACCGCCATCCCATGGGCAACATGGCGATCCTGGTCGGGGCTCGCGACGCCGAGCAGCGCGACACCGCGTAGTCCCCGCGATGCCGCGCTGCGTTTGCTGAGACACGAACCGTTCTAGCGCAGTGAGGCCGCGACCTCCTCGAGGTCGTCCATCGCCTCCTGCAGGCCGCCCTCCATGCCGGAGTTGACGTGCGCGTCGCGGTGCTCCCTGCTCGAATGCTGCACGAGGATCGCGAGGGTCGTGCGCCCGTCCTGCTCAGTGAACGTGCACGTGTCCAGCGCTTGCGCGTCGGGCATGCCCTCGAACACCTCGGTCGACACGATGCGCTCGTTCTCGACGATCTCACGGTACTCGCCGTGGAATGCGACCTCGAATCCCTCGTTTGCGGTCATCACGTAGCGCCACGTACCGCCGACGCGCAGGTCGACGTCGACGCTGTTGACCACACCGCGGTCCCCGCTCCACCAGCGCTTGATCAGCTCGGGCGTCGTGTATGCCTTGTACACGAGGTGCTTGGGCGCGTCGAACTCGCGCGTGATCAGGATCTGCGTGTCCGTTGGGAGTGTCACCACTGCCCGACCGCTACTTGTCACCGACATCTCCTTCGTCCTCCGTGTTCTTGAGTTCCTGCAACACCACGTCCATCCGATCGAATCGCCGCGACCACGACTGCTCGTACGTCGACACCCAGTCGTGGATCGGCTTGAGCGGCTCCCCGTTGACCGAATACAGCCGCTGCCGTCCGTCACCGCGCACCCCGACGAGCCCGACCTCGCGGAGCACCCGGAGATGCTTCGACACCACGGGCTGCGCGAGGTGAAGCTGCACGACGAGGTCGTTCACCGGCAGCTCTCCCCGGGCCAGGAGATCCAGGATCTGCCGCCGGCGCGGCTCAGCCACCGCGTTGAACGCGTCCGCCGTCGTCGCCGCTCGTGCCATGCCCCGGATCATATACCAATATGGGCATATGTCAATCGTCGCAAGTTTCGTACGGTAGCGAACGTTCCTAGAAGCACTCAGGAGGGGAAGGGACTTTCGCTCCGGCGTGTCGTACTGCGGCACGCCGGAGTGTCCCCACACGGGGGGCGACCCCCGTGTGCCCCTGCTAGCCGCTGGCGGCGATGTCCGGGTTGAGCCGCTCGCCTGCATCCGGCAGCACCGCGGCGACCAGCCCGAGCACGTGCTCCGGTGAGAACACGGCGACCTCGAGCCGCCGCCCGCTGCGCAGCCAGTCGATCTCAGCCGCTGCGAGCACGCCGGAGAGGTCGGTCGGCATCCTCGCCGGAGCGCCCTCGATCACCTGATACCGGCCCGCGGCGACCGACTCCGGACGTATCCCAGCATCGATCACGCGGTCCACCCCGGCGTCGCGAAGATGCACGGGCAGCGCGCAGCCCGCCGGAGACGCGTCGTGGAGCGCGATCACCTGCGCAACGGGCAGCGGGTCGGGCAGCGACGCCGCATGGACCGCGACGACGGACGCAAGTCCCGCGTTGTTGGTGTTCGCGTTGACCAGCGCCGCCGTCTCCACCATGTCGCACACGACGATGGGGTCCGCGCCGGCGAGCATCCACGACGGTGGATGCGGAGCGGCGAGGTCGATCAGCCCATCCCGCGGCCGCGTACCGAAGCGGTCCATGAAATCGGTGTAGGAGATGGCGAGCACGCGCCCAAACAACACGGGTCGGGGCCGCATCCGCTCCACAAGTCCGATGAGGATGAGCAAACCGGCGACGGAGAGCAGCGTGATGAATGCGATGCGGTGGCTGATCACGATCAGGCCGATGAGCAGGAAGATGATCCCGAACCCGATCACGCCCGATGACATCGAGCGCGCGGACACGGGCGGCGCCTCCGCCGCGGCGCACGACGCGTAGTACAGCTGCCGCGGCGTGTAACGCCATCCCCCGCCGGCGAGCTGTGCGGCTGCTTCATCGACGAGCTCGCTCGTAATCGGGAGCGCCATCGGCCGAGTGTCGCACAGGTTCCGGGCAACTTCTCGAGTTGGCGCGAGATATGCTGACTCGATGATTTCCGAGACGCAGCGGGCGTCGGAGACGGCCGCCGACTACGCCGAAGCGCTGCAGGAGTGGGAGGAGTCGCGGCTGGCACCCGCTCGGCGCCGCGGTGAGCGTCTCGAGAAGTTCGAGACCGGCAGCGGCATTCCCGTCAAGCCCATCTACACGCCGCGCGATCTCGAGCACCACGACGCGCTGCGCGACGAGGGCTTTCCCGGCGAGCCGCCGTTCACACGCGGCATCCAGCCGACCATGTACCGGGGCCGGATCTGGAGCATCCGCCAGTACGCGGGCTTCGGCACCGCACGCGACGCCAATCAGCGCTTCCACTATTTGCTGAGCCACGGACAGCCGGGACTCTCGGTCGCGTTCGATCTCCCCACGCAGATGGGGCTCGACAGTGACGACCCGCGCAGCGCCGGCGAGGTCGGGCAGGTGGGCGTGGCCATCGACTCCATCCACGACATGGAGGAGCTCTTCGACGGCATCCCGCTCAGTGACGTGAGCACGTCGATGACGATCAACGCGCCGGCCCCCGTGCTGGTGGCGATGTACGTCGTCACCGCCGAGCGCCAGGGTCTCGCGGCGGACGCGGTGATGGGAACTGTGCAGAACGACGTGCTCAAGGAGTACCTCGCGCGCGGCACGTTCATCTACCCGCCGCGTCCGTCGCTGCGCCTCGCCGCCGACCTCATCGCGTGGTGCACGCGCTACGCACCGAAGTTCAACGCGATATCGCTCTCCGGATATCACATCCGCGAGGCAGGCAGCACGGCACCGCAGGAGATGGCCTTCGCGATCGCCAACGCCTGCGCATACGTGCAGGCGGCGATCGACCGCGGCATCGACGTCGACGACTTCGCCCCCAAGCTGTCCTGGATCTTCAACACCCACATCGATTTCTTCGAGGAGATCGCCAAGTACCGGGCACTGCGCCGGATGTGGGGACGCATCATGCGCGACCGCTTCGGCGCGAAGGACCCGCGCTCGATGATGCTGCGCACGCACACGCAGACCGGCGGATCGACGCTGACCGCGCAGCAGCCGGAGAACAACATCGTGCGCGCGGCGCTGGAGGCGCTCGCCGCGGTGCTCGGCGGCGTGCAGTCGCTGGCCCTGTCCTGCTACGACGAGGCGCTCTCCATCCCCACCGAGAAGGCGCAGCGCATAGCAGTGCGCACGCAGCAGATCATCGCCGACGAGGCGGGAGTCACCAACACGGTGGACCCGCTCGCCGGTTCGTACTTCGTGGAGTGGCTCACCGATGAGCTCGAGCGTCGCGCCGTCGAGATCTACGAGGAGGTCGAGCGCCGCGGCGGCGCGGTGGCGGGGATCGAGTCGGGATGGATACAGCAGCTGATCCAGGACGAGGCGTACCGCGCCGAGCAGGACGTCGCCTCCGGAGAAAAGGTCATCGTTGGCGTAAACAAGTACACCGAGACCGAGGAGGCGGGTGCGCCGCTACTCTTCCGGCCCGACGAGCGCGTGATGAGCGAGCAGCGCGAGCGGCTGGCGCGCTATCGGAGCGAGCGCGACTCGGCGGCCGTGACCAAGGCCGTCGACGCAATCCGTGCAGCTGCCGGTGGCGATGCCGACCTCATGCCGGTGATCCTCGAAGCGGTCCGCGCCCAGGCAACCCTCGGGGAGATCTGCGGCGCCATGCGCGAGGTGTTCGGCGACTACCACCCGCCCACCACCATCTAGCGGGCGCACCCCGATTCACGCCCGTTGATCGAGCGTCTGCGCCGGGATCCGCGACCCCTGGTCCTCGCCGTCGTCGCTCTGGCGATCATTGGAGCGTTCTTTGCCGTCGTCGCGCCGCTGTTCAGCACGTCCAGCGCGCCGTCGGCAGATCTGGCGGGCGCGATCCCCAGCACGGCGTCCGCGAATGCGCCGCTGGAGATCGATCTCGGGCTCGACAACACCAGCTACACGCTCATCTCCGCGATCTGCGTGAGTGCAACGGTGGCCGGTCCGCTCCTCGTCGAACGCGCCGTCTTCGAGGGACTCGACAACGAGCCGTTCCACAATGGCCGCGTCTGCGGCGGCGGCCTCAACGGGCAGGAAACGATCAGCGTCAAGATGTTTCTGGCGCCGCAGGGGCCCGGCACGGCCACGATCGCCTTCGCGCCGACGCAGGGCACCAGGATGCTCGGCAACCCGCTGCGCGGGACCATCGCCTTGCTCAACCAGTAGCGGGGCGGCCGGCACCAAGGCGTAGGCTAGGCACCACCGCTCGTCAAAGGAGGTCGGCTCTCACATGCGCGAATTCGCCAGCTACGAGGAGTTCTTTCCGTACTACGTCGGCCAGCACAGCAAGCCGGCAACGCGGTGGTTCCACTTCGCCGGGACGCACCTTGGAGGGCTGGCACTGCTTGCCGGTGTCAGACGGCGCAAGCCCCGGCTGATGGCCGCCGCACCCGTGATCTCCTACGGGCTCGCCTGGTTCAGCCACTTCACGATCGAGGGCAACAAGCCCGCGACCTTCGGCCATCCGCTGTGGTCGCTGCGCGGCGACTTCCAGATGCTCGGCATGATGTGGCGCGGCCAGAACGCCGAGCTCAGCCGTATCGCGGCCGATGCGCTCGAGGCGGATCAGCCCGGCCTGCAGGTCGGCAGCGCCGCGTAACTCTCAGGCCGGCAGCTGCGCGCCGAGGTCCCAGGTGGAGCCGGCTGGCGTGTCGTGCACCTCGATCCCGGCATTGATCAGCAGGTCGCGCAGCCGGTCGGCACCGGCGTAGTCGCCCTCGCTGCGCAGTTGCGCGCGCAGCTCGAGCACGCGGTCGACCACCGGTGAGAGCCGCTCGCGCGGGTCCGCAGCGCCCACGCGCGCCACCTCGCCGAGGCGCACCACATGCTGACGCATGCTGGCGCGAGCGCGGTCGCGCTCGTCGGAGTTCAGCGTGTCGTGCGCCCATTCGTGCAGCTGCGTGTCGATTTCGAGCAGGGCGGCGACGGCGGAGTCGACATCACGGCGGGCGAGTGCGCTGTCGGCGATGTCCGTCTGTTTCGCAACCTCTTCCATGAACGGTGTCGCGGGCGGCAGCTCCCCTCCCTCGCCGGCGGCGGCAAAGCGCGGTTCCGGCGCTGCCGGGTGCGCCGAGCCCGTGCGCGACGGCAGCTCGGCGATGGGCATCACGGTCCCGGACTCGTAGCAACTGGATTCCCCGCGGTGCCGCCACGTGACGACGCCGCGTCCGCGCACGCTCACCGTCGCTGCATCGAGATCGAAGATGCACGCCGTGTGCTCGTCGACTCCGAGGACGTCGACGCCGTCCGGCAGCTGCTGCTCAAGCATCGACAGACGGCGCTCCCCCATGTAACAGAAGCGCGTGTCGTGCGTCCCGCCCTCGGCGTTGTTGTAGTGCGGGATGACGGAGGCGCGCAGCCCGGTGACGCTGAGCAGGTCCAGCCCGTCCAGCCACCGCGGCGCTTCACCGACCTTGTACACCTCGTACACCGGCAGCGAACAGACCCCGAGCGTCACAGCAGCAGCGCTCGCGAAGACGACGCACCCACCGTCGCGCAGCTTGCGCGCAAGCAACCCGGGTACTGGAGAGTCGCGCCACTGCCGCAGCGCGTATGTGGGGCTGCCGGGCCCCGAGAACACGTAACGCGCGTCGCTGATGCGCGCGATCATCGTCTCGTACTCGAGCGGCGTCGCCGTCTCTGCGTTGCGAAACGTCGCGACGGTGAGCGGCGCGCCGACGCTCTGCCGGAAGTACGCCACGGTGCGCTCGCAGATGTCGTCGGCGTTCTCCTGGAAGCCGAACGGCGTGTCGAGTAGCACCGCCGGCACCGGCGGTGGCCCCATCCGTGCGAGCAGGTCGGCGTGCACTGACGTCATGGTCGGCGCCGTCTCGCCCGATCCCATGACGCAAAGGATTCGCGGGGACCCCGATCGCTCACTCGCCACGACGACCCATCGTATCGGGGTCTCATGCGTTCGTTACCGTTCCTCGAGTTCAAGGCTCGGGATTGCCGGCGTCGAGCCGCGATGGTCAGACCTCTCGGCAGGGGGTGATCAACGGAGGCGCGCCGGACATTCTCGGAGCACCGGGCGCGCCGAGTTGTCAGCGACGGAGCGCCCCCTTTGAGCAGTTCGGACGAATTTGTGGAACGCGTGGGCGCTCCGATCGCGTGCCCCGGCGAGAGGTCTGGTCATCGCGGCTCGGGTTGGTCGCGAAGCTCCGTGCCCAAAACGAGATAGCGCGGATCGCCCAGGTCGCTAAAGCCCGCTGCCCCCTAGCGAGACCGGTACCGCTCCTCGAGCTCATGGATGCGGCGGACGTTGCCGATCTCGTCGGCGTCGACGCCGCCGGCGTCGAGCCAGGCGTCGACGATTCCGGTGGCGGTGTCCGCTGCGGTGTTCGAGAGGCCGATCGCGAGGACGTTCGCGTCGTTCCAGCGGCGGGCGCCGCGCGCGGTCTCGGCGTCGCCGCAGAGCGCCGCACGGATCCCGGGCACCTTGTTCGCGGCGATGCTGACGCCCGTGCCGGTCCAGCAGCAGAGCACGCCGGTGTCGACCGCGTGCTGCGCGACGAGGCGCGCGACCTGGTCGGCTACGTCTGGCCACGCCGTGTCCGGGCCATCCACCGCGCCGCAGCGGACGACCTGGCAGCCCAGCGACTCCAGGTAGTCGGCCACCGCGGTCGCGGTCTCGTGCCCGGTGTCGCTGCCGACGGCGACGCGCAGGGGTCGATCCATGCCCTCGATCGTACCGGCGGACGCGGGTGGTGGCATCCTCACGTCCGTGAGCTGGAGCGACGTCAAGGCCGAGGTGGTCGCCGAGGCACGCCGCATCGGCTTCGCCGCGGCGGGTGTCACCTCCATGGAGCCGTTCACGCGCGAGGGCGAACGCGCAATGCGCGCGATCGACGAGGGACGCATGCAGGGCATGGAGTGGTACTCGCGCACCCGCGTGATGGCGGCGACGGACCTGCGCTCGCGCTACCCCTGGGCGCGCTCGATCCTCGCGCTGGCGTGGCCGTACCGGCCCGCAGCGTCACCAGGCACCGACGTCGAGGCGCCGCCCGCACCAGGACGTCCTCGCGGGCGCATGTCCGCGTACGCGTGCCTCGCCGACGACGGATCAACTGTCGACTACCACGCGCTGCTGACGCAGCGGTGCAAGGAGCTCACGACGTGGCTGCGCGCGCGATTCCCCGACCTGCGCAGCAAGCACTTCGTCGACCACGGATGGGCGATGGACCGCGCCATCGCCGAGCGCGCCGGCATCGGCTTCACCGGCAAGAACACGACGCTGATCACGCGTGAGGCAGGTTCCTATGTGCTCCTTGCCGAGGTGCTGCTGTCGCTGCCGTTTCCCGCTGACGAGGCGTCGCGCAAGGCGTGCGGCAGCTGCCGTGCCTGCATGCCCGCGTGCCCCACCGACGCGATCATCGCCCCGGGTGTGATCGACGCCCGGCGCTGCATCGCGTACCTGACGATCGAGCATCGCGGCGCGATCCCGCTCGAGCTTCGACCGCTCATCGGCACCTGGGCGTTCGGCTGCGACCTGTGCCAGGAGGCCTGTCCCATCAACGAGCGCCTCGCGCCACGGGCGCTGAGCGCAGGGCCGACGACCACGGCATCCGGGCCGGTGCCCTTTCCGGACCTCATCGAGTGTCTCGAGCTCTCCGACGCAGAGTTCGCACAGCGGTTCGGATCGACCGCCATCTCGCGCACCGGACGCGCAGGCCTCGCCCGCAACTGCGCAACAGCTCTCGGCAACGCCGGTGACGCTGCGGCCATCCCTGCGCTGGCTCGCGCGCGTGACGCAGACCCCGACCCGGTTGTCCGCGACGCCGCGACGTGGGCGATGTCGCGGCTGGGCGCGTAGGCCGGCGTTGCGTCGCTACCACCTCCAGCTCGACGACGGCGATGCCGGGCGCTACGTGCTCCTGCCAGGCGATCCAGCGCGCTGCGAGCTGATTGCGAAGCGCTTCGACAACCCGCAGCGAGTTGCCGCCAACCGCGAGTACACAACGTACACGGGGACGCTCGACGGTGAGCGCGTGGCGGTCACCTCGACGGGCATCGGTGGGCCGTCAACCGCCATCGCCATCGAAGAGCTGTGCAGCGTCGGTGCGCGCACGTTGATCAGAGTGGGGACGTGCGGGTCGATGACCGACCGCCTGCACACGGGTGACGTCGTGGTCGTGCAGGCGGCCGTCCGCGACGACGGCACGACGCACCGCTATACGCCAGCTGCATTTCCCGCGGTTGCACATCTCGATGTCGTGAACGCGCTGCGCGACGCGGCGCGTGCATCCGGACGCACCACCGCGACGGGGACCGTCGTTTCGACGGACTCGTTCTACGCGCAGCGAGGCGCCGACAGCATGCCCGCGGCCGCTGAGCTGCGCGCGCGTTGGGACGCGTGGCTGCGCAGCGGCTGCATCGCCGTGGAGATGGAATGCTCGACCGTGCTGGTCGTCTCCGCGGTGCGCGGCCTGCGAGCGGGCGCCGTCCTGGCGATCATCGACTCGCTCGCCAACGACGCCGAGCCGCTGCCCGCGCCAGACCGGCTGCCGTTGGTGGGAGCGATCGATGTCGCGATCGACGGAGTGCGGCGCCTCATCGCCGGCGACCGCCGCGATGCTGCAGCACGCTAATTCGGCGTCAGCACCACCTTGCCGACGTTCTTGGCCTCCATCAGCCGGCGGTGCGCGTCGGGCGCGCGCTCGAACGTAAAGGTCGAGTCCACGACGGGCTTGACCACACCCGCGGCAAGCAGCTCACGAAGCGGTTCCAGCAGACGCTCGAGGTTGCCCTCACGTTCCCACCAGTGCAGCAGGTTGAGGCCGAACACGCCCTTGTTCTCGTTGAGCATCGCGGGCCCCTTCCACCACGGCATCGTCGCGAAGGGAAAGCCGAGAACGGTGCCGATCGCGGCGCGCATGTTGCGACGATCTCCCTGCTGCACCTGCGACGCGCCGTAGGCGACGACGCGCCCCCCAGGACGAAGCAACTGCCAGTCCGCGCGCAGCGACGTCGGACCGAGCGCGTTGAACGTGACGTCGACACCCTCACCGTTGGTGATGCGACGCACCTCGTCGGAAACCGACTCCGTGCGGTAGTCGATGCAGTGCTCGGCTCCGTTCTCGCGGACGCGGTCATGCTTTGCGGCCGACGCGGTCCCGATGATCACAGCGCCGAGATGGCGCCCGATCTGCGTCGCAGCGATGCCGACTCCGCCGGCTGCGGCATGGATGAGCACGCGCTCGCCACGACGCACGCCGGCCATCAGGACGAGACCCGCGTACGCGGTCATGTAGGCAACCGGGATCGCTGCGGCTTCGACGGCCGACATCCCGTCCGGGATCTGCAGCGTGTCGACCGCTTTGGCCACGGCGAACTCCGCCTGGCCCTTGAAGTGCGTTCCCGCCATGACCCGGTCGCCAGGATGAAGCGACTCCACACCCGCACCGACGGCATCGACCGTGCCCGCCACCTCGTAGCCGAGCACGCACGGGAGTTTCGGCGCGTCCGGATACAGACCGGCGCGCGCGAGCACGTCAGCGAAGTTCAGCCCCGCGGCCTCGACCGCGACACGTACCTCGCCCCGCCGCGGTTCCGGCTTCGGTCGCCGTTCGACACGCAGGACGTCCGGGGAACCCCGGCGGGTGACGACCACAGCTCGCACGGCCACAGCATGCGCTCAGCCGGCCTGCGCGGTCATTCCCTCCAGTCCCGACAGCACGTCCTGCGGCCGGCGCAGCGCGAAGTCGCCGGCGCGGTTCTCGCGCCCCGGGTGCGCCCACGACGAGCGCCACGCGGTCACACCGGCGCGGCGTCCGGCCTCCATGTCAAGAGTGCTGTCACCGACGAACACCGTCCGTGCCGGCGCGACCCCCAGGCTGCGCATGGCCAGCAGCAGCCCCTCCGGGCTGGGCTTGGGTTCGACGACGTCGTCGAGCCCGACCACCGCCACAAAGGCGGGGCGCAGGCGGGTGGCGCGCAGCCCCCACTCCAGGGGATCGCAGCGACGGGACGACACAACCGCGAGGCGCACGCCGGTCGTTCGCAGCGCCGCCAGGGCGGCACGGATGCCCGGAAAGACGCGTGGGCGCACCGCGATGTCGAACAGCGGAAGAATCTCGTCGACGCGGCCCGGCCAGGCGCGTTCGATGCGCGTCTGGATCGGTTGGCCCTCGCACGCCCAGAAAACCGCCGCGCCGTCGGCCGCTGTCGGGTCACGCCGCACCAGGGTCTCGACGGCGGCGATGTCGGCGGCTCCGGTGGCGACCAGGGTGCCGTCGTAGTCCCAGATCACCGCGTCGAAGGCGGTGCGCGATGGGGTCGCGAAAACAGAAGTCATCGTTAGGAGAAGCGGCCCGCCTCCGCAGCGATCGGCGGAGCAGGAAGGAATTTGCTCTAACGGAAGAGCAGGATCGCCGCACCGGCCCCGACCACGAGCGGTCCTCCGGCGCAGGCGGCGATCAGCGGCACCGAGTCGTTGTCGCGCGGCCACCATGCACGAGGCAGCGCACGGCTTATCGGCACGCGAGCGCGCCGCAGGCTGGCG
>Ga0307471_100000148_pt1 | contig 34481 bp, 26 predicted proteins | sample atmos_gasesAM3C__2_FD_204566 | JGI IMG/M metagenome (GOLD analysis project Ga0307471, IMG submission 204566) | Hardwood forest soil microbial communities from Morgan-Monroe State Forest, Indiana, United States - atmos_gasesAM3C_515 | ecosystem: Environmental > Terrestrial > Soil > Temperate... | reverse complement strand
TACCATCGCACTCGTCCTCTTAACGAACAGGGGCATTCCCTGGCTCAGTGGCCAGCTGCCTTCCGCTTCTCCTACGGCGTCGGCGTCCCGGAGTGAGTTTCTTACGCGGCTGAATACCCGGCCCGCACGGTCCCCTGTCAACGCTTCGACGCTGCTCTTGCGAACAGCTCCGCATGACTCGGGGCCGATGTGGGTCGCTATTTCACATTCGTATGACTTTTGCATTCACTACACCTCGCCGGTTTAGCCGGCGCACAGGAGAGAGGAAATGGCTACGAAGAAAGCGAAGAAAACGGTAAAGAAGCTAAAGAGGGCTAAGAAGATGGAAGCAACCAAGCCGCTGCCGGTCAATGCATACGTTCCAATAAAGGATGTCCAGGGCGGGTAAGCCTGCTTGCATCTCGTACTTGTTGAACCACGGGAATTGCAGCGGAGGCTTGCTACTCCCAGCCGCCGCCGAGTGCTTGATAGAGCTGCACCAAGGCGTTCAATTCGTTTCCTTGGGCTTGTGCCAAAGCCAGTTCCGCGGAAAAAGAGTTTGTTTCGTTGGTTAGAACTTCAAGGTAGTCCGTAGTGCCGGCTTTGAACCGTATTTGCGAGAGTCGCGCGGCATCCTGAGCGGATTCCACAAGGTGTTGCTGCTGAATTCGGAACTCACGATTCTTGCGATACGCCACAAGTGCGTTCGCAACGTCGCGGAACGCTCCCTGGATGGTCTGTTGGTAGGTGAGAAGCAATTGTTCGTGCTGGGCCTCCGCCAAGCGAACGCCGGATTTGAGGCGTCCCCCTTCGAAGATCGGCTGCGTTAAGGTTCCCGCCAAGTTCCAGACACCGGCCGGTCCAGTGAATAGACTTGTCAGCGCCGCGCTTTCATAGCCAGCGTTTCCCGTCAACGAGATCTGCGGGAAATAAGCTGATCTCGCCACCCCGATCTGCGCATTGGCGGCAATAAGGTTCTGCTCGGCTTGGCGAATATCGGGACGGCGTTCCAAAAGGGCAGAAGGAAGTCCGACGGGAACCTCGGGCGCATGGGGTTGTTCGGTAAGCGGCAAGCCGCGGGGAACGTCCCCCGGGTCGTTTCCCAGGAGGATGCTGATGGCGTTCTCCTGCTGCGCAATCTGCCGCTCGAGGTCAGGCACTTCCGCGGCAGCGGTGTACACCAATTGCTCGGACTGGCGCACGTCCAACAGCGAGTTGATGCCGTGTTGTTCCAGAGTTTTTGTCAAATCCAAGGAGTCCTGGCGGGAACCCAATGTGCGCCTGGAAATCTCGAGTTCCAGATCCAATTGACGAAGTTGAAAGTAGCCGCTGGCAACACTGGAGACCAGCGTGGCCATTACTTCCTTTTGGGCCCATTCATTGGCGAGAAGAGTGGCACGCGCGGATTCGGTCGCTCTTCGATAGCGGCCCCAGAAATCAAGATTCCAGGCGGCGGAGGCTGTGACTTGTCCCTGAGTGACTTCATAACTCGGGATAGGGCCGATCCTGGGATTGCGCACGCTGGAAATATTACCGCCGACACCGAGAGAAGGCAGCTGGTCTGCGCGCGTTATACCAAGTTGAGCCTGAGCTTCGAGAACTCGCGCAGCGGCAATGCGCACATCGTAATTGTTTTTGAGAGCTGTACGGATAAGCTCCTGAAGTTGTTTGTCCTGGAAGACTTCCCACCATTTCTCGTCACCGAGTGAAGCGGGCGCAGAGCTGCGGGTAGTGGCCAGATTCGATGAAGATGGCGCCGGTTCCATGGCGGGGGCTTCGGAACCACTGGCGCCTCGATAAGCGGCCGGGACTGTCACGGCCGGCCTTTTGTAGTTTGGGCCGACGGAGCACGCGTCCATGCAAAGGAAAGCTCCGCAGAACAGCAGGGCCTGCAAGAATCCTGAACCCTTGCTTATTGACATGGCCATTGTTGTTCTAATCTCCATTGCGTTCTTCGAGAGCATAGGCAGGGTTTGTGGCGGGAACTTCGGGGAAATGCTTACGCGCGGCCCGGAAGAACGAAAAGCGGTCCAGCACCTTTTCCTGGAATTCCTCAAGATACAGGTAAATAGCTGGCGTGACGAACAGAGTCACGAACTGGGACACGATCAAGCCGCCGATCACCACGAGACCAAGGGGCCGCCGCGACGAACCGTCAGCCCCAAAACCGAGAGCTATGGGAAGCGCTCCGAGTAGAGCAGCCATGGTGGTCATCATGATCGGACGGAAGCGTTCCATGCTGGCGTCATGAATCGCCTGATCGTCCTTGATTCCCTGCCGTACACGCTGTTCGGCGAAATCCACGATCATGATGCCGTTCTTTTTCACAATGCCCATCAGCATGAACATGCCAATGTAGGCGTACAGCGAAGCTTCCTCCTTGAATAGCCACAGGGTGAGCAATCCGCCAACGAGAGCCACGGGCAACGAAGAGAGCACCGTGACCGGATGGAGGTAACTCTCATAGAGAATCGCGAGAATGACATACATGACAAAGATGGCCACCAGCATTAACAGGACGAGATCGGAAGCCGTGTTGCGAAATGTCAGAGCTTGCCCCTGGAGACTCCCCCGGACATCAGGGGGAAGGATTTCCTTGGCACTCTTCTCTACAAAGTCGGTGGCTTGCCCGACGGTGTAGCCGGGTTTCATGTTGAAGAAGAGAGTGACGCTGGTGAACTGGTTGATGTGGTTGACCGCTTGTGGTCCGATGACCGCATGCGAGGTGGTGACCGCATTCAGCGGAACCATGCGCTGCCCGTCGTCACTCTTGATGTAGAGTTTGCTCAGATCCTGAGGGTCAGAGCGTTGATCGTCGGCAACCTCAAGAATCACCTGGTATTGATCGGTGGTCTTCTTGATCAGGTAGCTGTAATTCTGCGAATAAGCGTCGCGCAGCAGCGTGAGAACGCGCGTCTCGGAAACCCCATAGAGCTTGGCCTGATCGCGCAGGATATCGACCTGGAGGTTCGGGGTGTGGTTGAAAAGATCGGAGTTCACGAAGAGGAAACCGGGATATTCGTGCATCTTCGCCATCAATTTGTTTGCCGAGTCATAAACCTGGTTCGGGTCAATGCCGGACAGGGCGTAGGCGAATTCCCCCTGCACGTTGGCAGTTGCCCCCGTGCTGATCTCGAGCACCGGGTTCGGCTGGAGAAAGGCCAGCGCTCCCGGAACGGTGGACATGATCCCGCCCATGAGTTGTCCCGCGACTTGCTCGATGGGCGCACGTTGGGAGGGGTCCTTCAAAAACGCAATCAGAAATGCCTGATTCGCCGGCAGGAACTGACTATTCCCGCTCATGGTGAACGTGGATATCACGGCGGGATTGGCGTGCATGATTTTCTCTGCCGCGTCCTGATAAGCGTGCATTTGTTCAGGCGATGAGCCTTCCTGCGCCACGAGCACTCCGCGGACGAAGGAGCTGTCGCCAACGGGAAGGAAGGACTTGGGCACGGTATAAAACAGGTAGCCGGTTCCAAGAAGACAAATGAACCAGATCACGGCGGAAATCCAGCGAAAGCGAAGAAAGAACCACAGCTGACGGCCGTAGACATCCAGCACCCGGCGTTCCACGCCGCCGATCACTCGCTCCACCCAGGTCTTCTTTGCTTTTGCCCCACGATCGGAAAGCAGCCTGGAGGTCATCAGCGGGGTCAGCGTCAGGGAGACAATTCCGCTGGCGAGAATCGAAATCACGATGGTGATGGAGAACTCGCGGAAGATGCGCCCGACCAGGCCGCCCATAAACACCAGGGGAATAAACACCGCGGCAAGTGACAGAGTCATGGTTAAAATCGTGAAGCTGATTTCCTTGGCCGAATTGAGTGAAGCTTCCAGGGCGTTCTGCCCTTCTTCCATCAAACGAACCGTGTTCTCAAGAAACACGATGGCGTCATCAACCAGAAATCCAATGGCCAGCGTGAGGGCCATCAGCGACAAATTGTCGAGGCTGTAGCCGAGGACATTCATGGCCACAAAGGTGAGAAGCAAAGAAAGCGGCAAAGCAACGGCGGGAATGAGTGTGTCGGTGGCGCGGCCAAGAAAAACGAAAATCACCATTACGACGAGAACGAAAGCGATATAGAGCGTCGCCTGGACGTCCTTGATGCCCGTGACAATCGTTTGCGAGCGGTCATAAGCGGAGACGATTCTAACGGACGAGGGGAGTTGGCTCTGGATGCTGGGGAGCAGATCGCGAACGGCCTTCGTGACTTCCACGGCGTTTGCTCCGGCACGGCGGAAGACCGCCACAACCACGGTTGCGCCGGGAGTTGGGTAGCCGCGCGCCCAGAAACGCATGTCGATGCGTTCGTCCTGAACGCCTTGCTTCGCCGTAGCGACATCCTTCAAGAAGACAGGCGCACCGTTGTTCTGTCCAACGATCAGTTGATCGTATTGTTCCGCAGTGCTCAACTGGCCTTGCGGCTGAAGCAAGAAAGTGCGATGCGGGCCATCGAATTGGCCGGCTCCGGTGTAGCTCGTGCCGTTCTTGATCGCGGTGGTCAGGTCCTCTAGCGTGATGTTGCGGACGGCCATGACGGATGGGTCTGCCTTGATACGAACGGCGGACTGAGTGCCGTAAACCGCCACTTGGCTGACACCTGGCAGGATGCTGATGTGCTCGCCGACCTGTGTGCTGGCGTAGTCATAGAGCTGACCTTCGGTCGCGGTGTCACTGACGAGGACCAGGTACTGAATGGGTTGATCGTTGGGATTTGTTTTCGTGAATGTGGGCGGGCTGGGCAAATCGACGGGAAGTTGCGCGGTCGCCCTTGTGATTGCCGCTTGCACATCGGTGGCAGCGCCGTCGAGGCTCTTGGAAAGGTCAAACTGAAGCACGAAGCTGGAGTGCCCTTGACCATTGTTCGAAGTCACCATTTCGAGCCCGGGTATCTGCATGAACTGGCGCTCGAGCGGGGTGGCGACATTATTGGCCATGGTTTCCGGCGTGGCGCCCGGATAGTTGACTTGGACCTGAATCACCGGATAGTCAACCGCGGGTAGGTCACTCACGGGCAATCTAAGATAGGCAAATACGCCAAAGAGCAGGACCGATGCCGTAAGGGCCACGGTCATGACCGGGCGGCGAATAAAGAGTTCCGAGAGATTCACGAACGGCCTCTTTCTGAATTCTTGGCCTGATTGCCGCTTGACGGCGGCGTTGTGACAGTTCCGCTTGTGTCGATGTGCACTTTGCTGCCGGGGCGCACCAACAACTGGCCCGCGAGAACCACGCGCTCGCCGGGCGCGAGCCCGCTGACAATCACGACATCCGTACCCTGTCGCTGGCCCACAGTGACTGGGCGGAGTTCAGCCGTGTCATCCGTCTTGACCACGAAGACAAAAGCTCCCTGCTGGCTGATCTGCGTAGCTTGGCTGGGAATGAGCACTGCCCCTTTCTGCGTGTCCAACACGAGTTTTACGTTGACGAATTGGCCAGGCCAGAAGTGATGATCGGGATTGGAAATCGTGGCCCGCAGGTTGACTGTTCCCGTGGCGTTCTGCACGGCGTTGTCGAGGAACTCGACTCTTCCAGGCCGCGTGACATTTTCCGAATCGCCAGGGAGCCGGACAAATGCTTTCAGAGTGCCGCGGCTCATTTCCTTTTGCACTTCAGGAAGATCGCGCTCGGTTATGGTGAAGTTTGCGTAGATGGGGTCAAGCCGCTGGATAGAGAGGAGCGAAGTTGTGTTGGCTTGCACAACATTGCCAACATCAACCAGTCGGGCACCGGCGCGGCCGCCTATAGGAGAGTGAATGTAGCAGTAGTCCAGATTGATCTGCGCCGTTTCGATGGCAGCTTTCGCGGCCTCTACCTGGGCCTCGTTGACGTCGACTGTATTCTTCTTTGTGTCGTAGTCCTGTTTGGAAATGGCGCGAGTTCCGACCAGCTCCTGATCGCGGGCAAACTGGATTTTTGCCAGCTCGAGCGCCGCTCTCGCTTGCGCCAGGTTGGCCTGCGCTGAATCCAGTTGCGCTTTGTAGGGCCGCGGATCAATCACGAAAAGCAGCTGGCCTTTCTTGAGATTTTCTCCATCCTGGAAGTGCCTTTCCGTGATTCGCCCTGCGACTTGTGGCGTCACGCTCACCGATTCAAAGGCGACATTTCTGCCGATCTCGTCCAGGTAGCGAGGCACGTCTTGAGCGGTTGCTTTCGCCACGGTCACAAGTGGCGGTGGCAAGGTTGCTGGACTGTCTGCCCGCGCACTGCCCCGGTTGCAGGAAACACAGATCAACGGAAGCGCGAAGAGCAAAATCATTCCCAAGACTCTTTCACGCAAAGGCGAATTGTGCTTCGCAGTTACCTGCGCCGCTGAAGTGAGTTTTCTGTAAGTTTTGTTACTCCTAGGCCTCATATTCCTTTCTCCATGGTCCCTAAATCTTTTGCCGTCAGTTTTTGCTATTCGACAAGACCTTATCCATCAGGTCGATTTGCCTCTTGGGCGCCACTCAATTCACAGGTTTTGGGCTGAGGTCTTATCAGGAGATCTGAGCGGTCTCCGTTCTGCGTTGCCCACGCTTCTCAGGGACGTGGCCGAAGCATCGAACGTGGGTTAATACTGCAACGGGCTGGAGCCCTGAGGGAATGGATTTCTGCGTTTCTTCGCATCCAGTTCCACCCACTAAGACGAAATAAATTCCCTTGGTTTCTCTTATTCCAAGGTTCTTGTTCGATGCAGAGATAGCTTCGAAGGGTACTCGGAGGCAGGCAGGTCCAATTTCTCAGATCGACTCTGTCGCATTGCACGAACTCGCCGCCCGTGAAGTCTCAACCTGTGCCATGCGAGGCTGCCGCCGCATCACTTCCTTGATGGCTCGGCGCTAAAGTCCTGAGTCTCAAAGTACCCTGCTATTCGGTCCTGGCTTTGGAATGCCCTGTAATAGCTGGGAGCCATGACTGCAGGGCGGGTCGCTGCACGCACGTCGGCCAGGAGGGAAGCTCAATGGGCCACAAGGAAGTCCCTCTCCTTGAAGGCGGCCGGATGGAAACGAACGGGGCAGGCGAGCCGAGTCATCTGGCAACATTTGACCAGCATCGGGGCCTGCTTTTCTCAGTCGCTTATCGGATGCTGGGAAGCGTCGCGGATGCCGAGGATATGGTGCAAGAAGCGTTCCTCCGCTGGCTGCGCACTTCAGGGGAGGATATACGCTCACCCCGCGCACTTCTGATCACGATTGTCAGCCGTCTCTGCATCAATCATCTCCAGTCCGCGCGTATCCAACGGGAGGAGTACATAGGCCAGTGGTTGCCGGAGCCGCTGGTGACGGATCCGCGGAGCGACCCACACGGAAAGCTAAGGATCGACGAATCGCTTTCCATGGCGTTCTTGCTGCTGTTGGAGCGTTTGACACCGATCGAGCGCGCAGTCTTTCTCCTACGCGAGGTATTCAGCTATAAATACTCAGAAATCGAGGAAACCGTAGGCCAAACAGAAACCAATTGTCACCAGATTCTGCGGCGTGCCCGGAAGCACGTCGGCGTGTTGCGCCCACGATTCAAGGCCGCAGGTTCGGAACATGACGAGATCCTTGAGCGCTTTTTGAAGGCCAGCCGAAGCGGTGACATGGACGGGCTGATCGCTCTGCTTTCGAAGGATATCGTTCTTCACTCGGATGGCGGGGGCAAAACGATTGCCGTACCCAACTTGATTTATGGCGCGGAAAGGGTCGGCCGCGGAATCTTGCGGAGTATCAAAAAGCTCGTGCCGGAAAATCTCGTGTCTCGTAGCGCGCAAATCAACGGCGAGCCGGGTTTCGTTGGTTATCTAGATGGAAAGCCATTTTCCGTCATCACGTTGCACGTCACGAAGGGCCGCATCCGGGAGATTTACGTCGTGAGCAACCCGGAGAAACTCAAGCACCTGGCAAATCTGCCTGCGGCGCCCTCTTAGATCCTCATGTCACGGAAGGAGGGCCTCTTCGGTCTTCTTTACCGGAGGGGAGGGAGCAATGAAAATTGTCGTACTTGGTGCCACAGGAGGAACCGGGCTGGAGATTATCCGCCAGGCGCTTGAACACGGCCACCAGGTTACTGTATTGGTTCGTTCATCGGAGCGGCTCAATGGATTTGGCGACCGCATCTCCATTTTTCGCGGTGACCCTCTTAACGCCAACGAACTCCAGCGGGTCATCGAAAATCACGACTCCGTCTTGTCAGCCTTTGGCCCTCGTGTGCCCGTATTGAAAGCCGATCATGATCTTCTGCGGCGTTTTGCTGCCGGCTTGACGACCGCGATGCAGCGCACGGAGGTCCGGCGTGTTGTAGTTGAGTCCGTGGCATTCCTGTTCCGAGACTCGATATTTCCTCCAGCATACCTCCTGGGCCGCTTGTTCTTTCCAAACACGGTTGTCGATGCAGGTGGAATGGAAGAAATTTTTCAGCGCAGCAGGCTGGACTGGACACTTGTGCGTCCGCCACGACTGACCGACAAACCACGCACCCGCAGCTATCGAGTGCGCGAAGGCCATCTTCCCAACTTCGGTTTCACCATCTCGCGCGCAGATGTGGCCAATTTCATGCTCAAAGCCGTCGAGAATCGTACGGGAGTCGGCAAGGTCGTGGGCTTAAGCAACTGAGTGTAGGGCAAGGGCGTACTGACTGTAAAAAAGGACGGTCTGATTATCCGGCTGTCGCGGATCAAAAACGGCGTTCGAGGCTATGTGGTGCTTGCCGACTTTGCGGTTTTGCAGGAAGCGAGGCGCTGGCGGGCATAGCTGCACCAAGGACCCACGGGATCTAGCCTGACATAGGCTTGCCAGTGCTGCTGCGCTTCGGGATACGCGCCAAGCTTTTCGCAAACGAAAGCCAGATTGTAGTGCGCGTCGGGATAGTCCGGGTGAAGATGGACAGCCTGGCGAAGGTGCTGCCGTGACGCTTCGAGTTCGCCGACTTCTTCCAACACACTTCCCAAATTAAAGTGCGCCAGAGCGTTTTCGGCGTCCAAGGCAAGAGCGCGCTGGAAATACTCAGCGGCCTTTTCGAGATTTCCATCCTCGTAGTAGAGCGTGCCGCAATTGATGAGTGCTTCAGGCCTCTGGGGGTCGACGGACAAGGCGTGATCGTACGCATCGATCGCTTGGGCCCTGGTCTTTCCGTCGGCTTCACACTGGAGCGCTGTGGCAAGCCAGTCGTCGGCATTGCGCCCGACCATGACGCGCACTTTTTCGTCGAGCTCGCGAGTCTCGAAATTCAATACGAACTGGCCCGACAGCGGTTCCAGCCGCGCTCCTTCGCTTTCCACAATGACGTCTTTTCCGTCGGAAAGAACGCGAAGCTCTGCCAACGGCGCTGGTACTTGGGAAAGCTTTTCCTGAAGGGCGGCCAGGGCCCGCTGGAGCCGGTTGGCGGGAACCCCTTTTTCGATCAATTGTTTTACGGTGCGGAGGCCAATCAGATCGCGGAAGTCGTAGAAGCGGTCCCCTGCTTCTTTTCGGGGAGAGACAAGGCGCAAGCGGTCCCAATAGTCCAACTGCTTCCCGGAAATGCCCAAAATGCGTTGGACGTCCTCGGGGCTGAATCTATCCGTCGCGCCCATTAACAATTATCCGGCCAGCTTCTTCCCCGCCCTCTTCTGCACAGATGCAACTGGCTGCACGGCCCGAGCCGGCGGTTTCTTACCCATGGGTGCAGACGTTGGAGCCGCAGGCGTTAAAGCTGGAGCTTGCTTTTCCGCGAGGCTCTTCTTGAGGGCTTCCATCAAATCGATGACTGGGGCCATATGCGGCTGGGCCACTTCGGTCACTTCCTGGCCCTTGAGCTTGGCGGAGATCATGGCGCGCAGGTTCTCTTGATATTCATCGCGATACTTCTGCGGGTCGAAAGGAGCGGCCAGACTTTCGATGAGTTGCTGCGCGAGCTTCTTTTCCTGATCTTTCACTTCGACCTTGTTGGTAGGAACGGATTCCGCCGCGCGAATCTCATTGGAATAGAACATGGTGTGTAGCGTCATGCCCTTGGTGCCAGGCCGAATGATCACGATGTGTTCGCGCTGATGCATGGTGAGCTTTGCGATCGCGCCGTAACCAGATTCTTCCATGGCTTTCATGAGCAGTTGATAGGCCTTCACGCCGGCGTCCTCCGGCGTAACGTAATAAGAGGAGTCGAAGTAGAGCGGATCCATCTCGCCGAGTTTCACGAACTCCAGGATTTCCATGACGCGCGCCGAAGCAGGCTCGATCTTGTCAAGCTCTTCCTCGGTGAACAGAACGTACTGATCCTTTTCGTACTCATATCCTTTTACAATTTCGGACCGTTCCACGTTGCGGTTGCAAACAGGGCAAAACAAGGGCTGTTTGAGCCGCGAATGGCATTCCTTGTGGAGTTGATTGAAACTGATGCGTTCGCCGCGCGCCGCGGCAAACATCCGCACGGGCACGGAAATCAAGCCAAAGGTGAGGTGGCCTTTCCAGACAGTTGTGGCCATGGGCAAGCTCCTTCGGTAACCAGCCAAGGGATTGTACACGAGGGTCCAAGGTTAGCTTTCCGCCGGGCAAGAATCAAGGTGCATCGGTGGCAGGTATTGCTCATTTTTACACGGCTCTATCCAGAGAACCGATTCTATTACTCGTCTGACGTGCCATATACATCTTTGATGTTGATGCCGCTTGTCACGAAGCGGTCATTGCCTTCAGCCGCCCTCTTGTGCTCTGAAATAACCAAATCCGAGGCGCGCCCAATGGTTTCTGTTTCCGTGGCAGCGCGCAATATCCTCTGGGCGTGCCTGATTTTCTGCGAATCCAGCCGAAAGTGCTTGTGAGATCGTGTTCCGCGAATCGCCATGCGATCATCCTCCTTTCATATATAGCGTACCATTTCCACGCAACGACAACTTGTTGAGACAGAGACAGCGCCCGACAGTGACTAGATATGAGCGAAAAACGGCAGTAAGAAGCCAATCATGCGACCGCACCGCGGCCTGAGATAGAATCCCGTGCATGGGCAAGCTTGAAGAATACCTGCGGAAACGCCGGTTCGACAGAACTCCTGAGCCTTCGGGGAAAGAGGCCGGACCTGCAAAAGAAAATACTTTCGTGGTGCAAAAGCACGCGGCTCGGCGGCTGCATTACGATTTCCGCTTGGCGGTAAACGGCACGCTGAAGTCCTGGGCGGTGCCAAAGGGTCCTTCACTCAACTCCGGGGATAAGCGCCTCGCCGTGCAAACCGAGGATCATCCGCTGGAGTACGCGGGTTTTGAAGGCAAGATCCCCGAGGGAAGTTACGGCGCAGGGACAGTGATGGTGTGGGATCGCGGAACGTTCAGGGTGATTGGCGACCCGGGCGCTGGCAAGCAAATCGAGCGAGGCGAGATCAAATTCGATCTGAACGGGGAGAAGCTGCGTGGGAGTTTCGTTCTCGTCAAGCTTAAGCACAGCGAGAAGGGCAACGAGTGGCTGATGATCAAGCACAAGGATGCCAGCGAGGATCCTGCCTGGAACATCGACGAGCATGATGGCTCGGTCATCACAGGTCGCACGCTGGAAGAAATCGCAGAGGAACTGCCGCCGAAACGCGGGGCAAGCCCTATCCAGCCAGGCGAGTTGGACGGCGCTCGGCAGAGCGCCCTGCCGTCTCGCGTTGAACCGATGCTGGCAACGCTCGCCGAGCATCCATTCTCCGATCCGGGATGGTTGTTTGAGATCAAGTGGGACGGTGTGCGAGCGCTGGCCCGAATTGAAAATGGCGCTTTGACATTGCGGTCGCGTAAAGGCGTGGATATCACCAAACGCTACCCTGAACTGGCCTCTCTTCCCCAAGCCTTCGCTGCCCGCCAAGCAATTGTTGATGGAGAAATCGTTGCTCTCGATGCTCGCGGTCACAGCGATTTCGAGCGCTTGCAGGAACGCATGCACGTGCGTGCTCCGAGCGAGCACGCCGTTTCGCAGATGCCTGTCGTTTACTTCGCCTTCGATCTGCTCTACTGCGACGGATACGACCTACGCGAAGCACCTCTGCTGGAGCGCAAGCAACTGCTGCAACGCTTGCTGCACACATCCGAGCGGTTTCGCTACGCCGATCACCAGTTGGAACATGGCAGAGAGCTCTTCGAATTGGCGAAACAGACAGGCTTGGAAGGGATCGTTGCGAAGCGGGCGGACGGCCCGTATGTTTCCGAGCGCAGCGCGTACTGGATGAAGCTGAAGGTAACGAAGACACTGGACGCGGTGGTGGGGGGCTGGATCGAATCTCGCAGCGCCGCTCTTCTCTTTGGCTCGCTGCTGTTGGGCTTGTATCAAGGCAAAAAGCTTCGCTTCATCGGGCACGTGGGCAGCGGATTTGACGCGAGAAAGTTGAAGGAATTGAACGGCAAGTTGAAAGAGCTGGCAGCCTCGGCTTGCCCATTTGACGTTGTGCCGGAAACCAACGAAAAGCCATCGTGGATATCTCCCGAGTTGGTCGCGCGTGTGAAGTTCAGCGGATGGACAAAGGAGCATTCCCTACGCCACCCTGTGTTCCTCACGCTTCGAAAGGACGTGGGGCCCACAGACTGCCAATGGGAAAGCGAGGTAGCCCCTGCCACCACCGCTCCACCAATCACAGTTCGAGTCCCCCAAGTTGTGGGCCGAGTGCTCAATACAAAAGCGCAGATTGAAGCGGAGTTGTTCAAGGGCCGGTCAGAAACAGTCACTATCGAGTTGGACGGCAAACGAGTCCGGCTTAGCAACTTGAACAAAGTCTATTTCCCCGAATCCGGCTATACCAAACGGGAGCTTCTGGCCTACTACTACCGCATGGCAGAGTTCATCTTGCCCTTTCTGCGCGACCGGCCCCTGGTCTTGCGCCGGTATCCGGATGGAATCAAGGGACAGGCTTTCTTTCAAAAAGATTTGCGCGAGGGCATACCAGAGTGGTTTACGACCGTGCCCCTCGAATCCGAAGAACGCGGGAAAGAAATTCACTATGCGACCGCCGATGACCGTGCTTCCCTTCTGTTTTTGACGGGCCTCGGCTGCATCGACCACAATCCGTGGTCCAGCCGCCATGCCGACCTCGAGCATCCCGACTATTTCTTTTTTGACCTGGACCCTTCGGAGGGCACCGAATTCTCCGTGCCGGTCACGATTGCGGGAGCGCTGCATGAAAAGTTGGAAGAATTGCGTTTAGTGAGCTTTCTGAAAACTTCCGGCGCAACCGGAATTCACTTGTACATTCCCGTCGAGCCCGTCTATACGTACGAGGAATTGCGGACCTTCGCCGAGATCGTGGCGCGAACGGTGGCCACCGAGCACCCGAATCTGGTTACCAACGAACGGTCCGTAGCACGGCGTCCCGCAGGTCGCGTCCTCATCGACGTGCAGCAGAATGCTCGTGGGCGCCCGCTGGCCGCACCTTATTCCGTGCGGGCATTTCCCAAAGCGCCCGTTTCCGCGCCCATCTTGCCGCATGAACTGCGGAAAAGCCTGCGGCCCGAAACCTTGAACATCAAGACCGTCTCTGCGCGGCTTAAAGAGAAAGGCGACCTGTGGGACAATTTCTGGAAGCAGCGGCAAAGACTGGAAAAAGCCATCGAACTTCTCAGCGAGCGTATGCCGGCGAGAACGAAGAAAGCGCTTTGATTGACAGGCGGGCGCGGGCCTTTGCCTTTTCTGAGCGCGATGGCCGTGATTAAATGGCAGGGCACGGGGGTGCACCATGCCACGCTCGGGCCAGCTTCGTGTTGGGACTTCCGGATACTCTTATAAAGAGTGGAAAGGGAATTTTTATCCCCAGAAGCTTGCGGATCGCGAAATGCTCAGCTTCTACGCGCAGCAATTCTCGACCGTAGAAATCAATCACAGTTTCTATCGCATGCCGACGGAAAACCTGCTCTTGCAGTGGGCGAAAACCGTTCCGGAAGGATTTCGCTTCGCCTTGAAAGCCAACCAGCAAATCACTCACATTCAAAGGCTGCGCGGGTGCGAGAACACGTTGAAGCGCTTCCTGGAAGTCGCCAGCGTGCTGAACGAGGGCGACCACCTTGGCCCGATCCTTGTCCAGTTGCCGCCCACATTCAAATTCGATCGTCCCCTGCTGGTAGACTTTCTTGCCCTTCGCCCGCCGGCTTTCACATTTGCCTTTGAGGTACGTCACCCCTCCTGGTACACGGATGAAACGTATTCCGTTCTGCGCCAGCACGAGACGGCGCTCTGTCTTTCCGAGACCGAAAAGCAAGCGCCCCCTGACGTGCTAACCGCCGGGTTCACCTACGCCCGCTTGCGCCTTGAAAACTACACTGCGAAGCAATTGGGCGCCTGGAAGAAGCGCTTTGACACGTGGCTCGGCCAGGGTGTCGACGTGTACGCCTATTGCAAACACGAAGATGCCGGCAAAGCGCCAGCCTATGCTCGCCATCTCCTGGGAAAAACAAAGTGAAAACGCCCGAGTTCTTTGCAGGTCAAATCTCCTCGAAAACGAGATGATAGACGGGCTGAAGACTGCTACGTAAAACGCGACTCGCACTCTCAAATATCATGACTTCTTCGCCACCGAGAGGAAGGCGAACATTCCGAGTTGAGGCATTTGGGATTTCAGGGCGTCTTCTAATGCCGCCCAGAAAGAATACGTGAACCCCGGCATCAAGCTGCGCAATCCTAGCCCGCCGGAAACAAGGTAGCGGAAGGGCATAAAGGGTCGAATTTCGGTAATGGCAAGATCGGGGAATTCTTCAGCGAACAGCTCATAGTCCCGCTCGAATACAATCCAAGGCAATGCCCCGTTGGCGCCCGAGAGTGGCCCGCTGGATGGGAAAGACCAATCGGTGGCCGCGACCTCAAAGGGTTCGTGATGGAAACGGCTATAGACCAGTTGAGACCAACGAGTAACCCACGGTTCAATCATGAGGATTTTCCCTCCCGGCCGCAGGCATCGGGAGGCTTCTGCGAAAAATCGCCGGACGCAAGGCATGTGGTGGAGCACGTTGGTCATAGCGATGGCGCGAAGGGAAACGTCCGCAAATGGCATACGCTGCGCATCAGCAACTATACAAACGCCTGGGAAGGAAATAATCTCCGATGTAATTAGGTTCGGAATGAAGCGATGGCAATGGCCGGCACCCGAGCCTAGTTCCAAGACCGCCCCGTCTCCGAATGGAATCTCCCGCGCCAGCAAGGTGTACCACTCGTCGTAGATGGCCTTCAGGAATGGCTTTGTGGAAATGATCTGTTTGCGAAGTTCTGTTGTGGCCGGATCATCTATGTCCAGATTTGCGGTCAGTGGGTGGGCGAGTAAGCTGCGTAAGAATCCAGTGAGCAAAGAACTCTACCCTCCGAGGCGCAGCCAAGCATGCCAACAGATGCGAAGCATGCGCCAGCCGTTGGCGATGACATGAGTCATCTTGGTGATGCCATGGATACGCTCCTGGTAGTGAACAGGAACTTCAACGATTTCGAGGTGGAGCTTGCTGGCGCCAAAGAGTAACTCGTAATCTCCCCACAAATCCTTGATGCCCCAACTGCCCAGATGAGGTTCCATGCGCAACCAATCTTTGCGCCACAGAACTTTGGTGCCGCAGAGGGTGTCTTTGATGCGCTGGTCGAGTAGCGAAGAGAAAAGGAGGCCGAAGAATTTATTGCCGATCATGTTGACAAATTTCATGGCTCCCTGCTGCATAGGGTAGACCAGGCGGCTGCCGTTCACGAAACGCCCGTTCCCACGGATGAGGGCACGAAGGAATATAGGCAGCTCTTCCGGCATGACGGTGAGATCGGCATCCAGGATCATCAGAACATCACCTCGAGCAGTGCGGAAGCCGGTCCAGACATTTTCCGCCTTGCAGATGCCCGGCCCCTGGACTAGGCGAATATTCTTTTCCGGAAAGAGCTGTTGCATGTGGCGGACTTCGTCAGCAGTAGTGTCGGTGGACTTATCGTCGCAGAAAATAATTTCGGAGCACTTGCCCATGGGGGGAATTCGTTCAACCCCCGCCTTAATGTTCCCCGCTTCGTTGCGGCACGGGACGATCACGGAAACGCTCACGTCTTCTTCGTTGGCGCCAACGCAAATGGGCCGCGCGACCATCACTTGCATCAGGCAGAGATGTCGAAAGCCCGGCAGGCGCGCAAGAAAATCATTCGCAAGAGTCGAAATTAACGGAATCCACTTCGGAAGGAGAAGCAGACGATATTTGCGGACTGGGCGGAATCCGGCAAGGCTGAGGAATCCTCGAATATCGTTTTCGCTTACCCAGTTCGGTTCGATGAATTTGGAGCGGAGACCGAGTCGACTAGCGAGTTTGAGGATAGGCTCCCAGATATGGTTGAAGTTTATGACGATCAACTGTGTAGCTGAGGAACAGTGCTGGCGAATACGGTCGAATGCCGTCAGGATATCAACGGTATCGAAGATGTGGTCAAAGATGATGAAATCAAACGTTTCCCCCAAGTCGAACTCCTCGGGGTCGCAGCGAGCATAAGAGAACTGGGGATGCTCCTGGCGCGCGCAATCAATCATGGCGCCGCTGATTTCTACGCCTACGCCGTAACTTGGATCCACGCAGGCAAGGAATTGGCCTGTCTGGCAGCGAATTTCGAGCACTCGCTTTTGGGGGTCGACGATGAAACGAAGGAGGCGCTTTAGACGATCATAGAAATAGCTGTTAGAACGAATCCATTTGGATCGCTCGTGAGCAACGTTTTCCTGATGTCGTCGACGAGCATCGCGTAACTGCCGGAGGGCAGCGGGCCCCCAATTCTCGGTCTTAGCCACTCCTCTTTCGATGGAAATCATGGTAAAGCGCCATCCGGATTGCGTTCCCAAACGGCCGCTTGCCAATCCCCGAAGGATCCGCTATGGGGAGGCAACAGGCCGAGGCGATGGTAGCGGGCCTTGAAGAAATCGCCTAGCGGCCTGTCAAAATCTTTGCCGAAAATCGGGGCTCCGTATTCCGGGAAAACGCGGTTGGACCAAAGTAGAAAATGCGGAGGTTTCGCGTCTAGTTCGCGAAGCAACTTCCCTGTCATAGGCCCCGGGGCAAGGATTCCGGGGACAAATTCAAAAATACGGTTTGGACTAGAGGTACTCGAAAGGAAATAGACCGCAGTGTCTTCTGGTAGCAACAGAACTGTCTGATCGTTCGTATTGTGCGCTTTCATAAAACGAAGAGCCGCGGAGTAATTGTCCGCGTCAGCTTTCTTAAGCCAGATATTTCCTCGTTCAGTCGTCAAGAGAGACAAGGCACTCTTCCGAACGGTCATGAAATGAAACGTGTGATAACCCACAGTAAAAAGGCACGCGGCGCAGAGAATCAGTTCACCCCAAAACCGGCTGCGGACCGAAGGGGCGAAATAACCAATTCCGAGGAACATGAGCAGGAGAAAGGAGAGGATGGCAGGCCCGTTGTAATAGACCGGGTATCCCGCGGGGCCATTCTTGAGTAGGATGCGCACGGCCAGTAGTCCTGAAAACGTAAAGAGCAATGCGAAGGCGGCCCACCGGGGCGAACGTGCCTTGCGCCAGAACATAAACCAGGCGGGGAGAGCGGCAAGTGAAGCGTATAAGACCATATCCTGCGGGAAAAAGAGACTGCGCAGGCTGGTATCCAGATTGAGAAAAGGAATTCTCAAGGCAAGGGCCATCATGGTCAAGAGCAAACCGCAAGGAAGAAGAAACCGGCGCACGCCTTTGGCTTTCCAGAAAAAAATCACGTAGAGGGTAAATAGGCCCGCAGCGAGAGCAGCGCCACGTTTGCAGGCTTCGACAATGGCCTGCCCACTGATTTCCATACCAGTGTGAGCCAGCCAGAACTTACCATAGGTGTGCATGAAATAAGAGGTTGGCCAACTCATCAGATTTTCCTGTATGAGGAAATCGATTCCACCAAGGGAAATCATCCAGTGGACTACCCAGCCACAAAGTGCCACGCCGGGCAGAGCCGCGGCAAGGTCTTGGAACAAACGTGACCAAGATCTTTGGGCAATTGCCCGCTGCAGGATGAACATAGTGAGGGCCGCGTAACACGCAGCGCCGAACTCCATCTTCAAAAGCAAAGCGATCGCTGCGGTGAAGCCAAGTCCGAGCTTCAGCCCGGTGCCGGGGGATTCGCAAGCAGTGAGCAGCAACCACAGGAAGAAGCAAGCAGTGAAACAGCCATAAACAGAAGCGTAGCTGTATGGAAATGGGAAGTTGAAAATCCCACTTTCGAAGGTTTGCAGGAGGACAACGACAGCGGTGACCCATCCTGCCAGCCGGGATGAGAGCCGTATGCCTGACAGATAGAGAAATACGGCGGAGCCGAGTGCGGAAAGAGATCCAGCAATATAAGTTACTTCGAGGCGCGTCCCAAGAAGGCGATACAAGAAGCTGTTGAAGTAGGGAGCCGCTGGAGGGTATAGATACCAGATATCTTTATATAGAATCCGACCTTTTGCCAGCATAGCAGGAACATAAACCTCCCGCCCGCTATCGACGCTCAGGCTCCCCCAGGTTGCCCAAGTGGACCACATCCGCCAGGACCAGAAAACGAGTATGGACAAGAGACCGAAGTAGGTCAGTGCTCGCTCTGAAAACGGGAACGGAATGGCCGCTTGGTTCGCGTAACCAGGAAGCGAGGAAGGGTCCGACGGGGATGAACGGGACCGCGCAATTTCGGGAGCGTCGAGGACATCGGCTGGAGAGTGGAGGGCCACTCGGAAATGATAGCAGCGGTGACATAGGGCTCCTGACAGGCGATCGGTTAGTGTTGTTCTGTGAGTCAATAACTGACGATAACGTACTCGCGGGGCAGATAGCGGGTGGTTGAGTTGTCACACAACTGATTGCGCCTGAATGGTTTACCAAACCTCATCGGGAAAGTCCTGTTCGAAACACACTGAATCTTGCCGCTAGAGTTGCTGCTCTTCTCTGCCGATAGACATAGATAGGAGGCAATAGTGCCGTGAGCTTGCCAGTCCTTCGTCCAGGAGCGGCCGTAGAGAAGCGGCGGAGCCAACGCATTTTGCTTACCGTGCCGATTTTCGTTTCGGGCATAAGGATGAATAACGCACCGTTTACGGAACACACGACAACCGTGGCTGTGAATGCCCATGGAGCGCTGATCCGGCTTCGCGAAGCCGTGACCGTCGGGCAACTCGTAAAGGTCACCAACATTGGGATAGAGGAGGAAGTGGTTTGCACGGTCGATGTCGACTCAGGGGAACCGGATGAGCCCATGGTCGGCATTGAGTTCGCGCAACCGAACGCACGATTCTGGCGTGTTTCTTTCCCTCCCTTGGATTGGAATTTGCGGAGCCCGGAGGCCAAACAAGTCACAAAGAGTTCTCTCGCGGCAGACAAGCCGCAACTCGCCAAAAAGCAATTCCCCCGTTCGGATGCCGAAAGATAGTCTGCCTGTGTAGCTTGCGGAGGCCCGGCCGCATCGCAACATTGTGCCCACAGAAGTTAAAATCTGCTATTGTCTGCGGAGGTGAATGATGAGGTCTGTGCGTATGCTGCTCACAGTGATTGGGATTATTGGCGCTATCGGAGCCGTACTGCTGCTCACTTCGCGAACGCGGGGAGGCGAAAAAGGCCCGGCCGTGGGCTCGGCGGCACCGGACTTCACGCTGAATTCGCAGGATGGCAAGCCTGTCAGCTTGCACGATTTCAAGGGGAAATGGGTGGTGCTGTATTTCTATCCGAAAGACATGACCAGCGGCTGCACCATCGAGGCGCACAATTTCCAGCGCGACCTGGCCAAATACGATGCGAAGCATGCGGTGATTCTGGGCGTGAGCGTGCAAGATGAGAAAACCCATCAGGAGTTCTGCGCGAAGGAAAGCCTGACTTTCAAACTGCTGGCCGACACCAACAAACAGGTTTCCAAGGAATATGATTCGATCCTGAATTTTGGCGTAGCAAAGCTATCAGCGCGGCATACTTATCTGATTGATCCAAACGGCGTGGTCCGGAAGGTTTGGACGGATGTTGACGTGAAGATGCACAGTGATGAGGTGTTGGCGGCGATTGGGGAGCTCGAGAAGACAGCTTCCAAGCAGCAAAGCGCAAGCTAACGAATTGTTCCGCGTGTGCCTCCCGCTCATGGCGAAACCAAATTTCAGATTTCCGTCACCCGGTGTTTTCCCGAGTGCTCTCAATGGAGCCGGTGAGGATCATAGGCGAAACTGACTAGCCCTTCGCGGTAATCGATCTTAACGTCCAGAAGGTACAGAAGAGAAAAGCCGATGATGCCGGATATTTCAATTCCGGCATTCTGGCTTTGATCGGAGAGATCGAAGGCCATCACATTGCGGACTTCCTGCATTAGTTTCGATTGAGGGAACCAAGCTTCACGGCATCCGCGCTGTAGACATTTTTTACCAGGCCATTGATTCCCTTCACCGTGGTGAAATCGTCGTTGTGGACCCTGGTGATTTGGCGAGCGAAGTCGACGTTCAAATTGATGTCGTAAGAGCCCGTGTCCAAAAGGAAGAGCCGGGTATTGGCCGTGGTGTTCACATAGGTGGGCAAAAAAAGATCGTGTCCGATGCGGTAAACACGTTCATAAGACTGCATTTCTGGCGCGATGTAGCGATCGCGCAGACCAAACGGGGCGTAGACCCCAGAAAACAGACCGAGCGGCTGCTCGGAGGCTTCGGGTGACTTAGGCAACTCCGAGAACTTCAATTTCTCGTCGGGGAAATTAATTTCCACAAGAAAGCTCTGGAAGACATCAGAACCGATGAACCCGTCTTCGCCCATGGAACGTTTCTTATCCAGAACCAAAATCTTGCAACCCTTGAACTCCAGGCCACCAACCTGGATGGAGTCGGCCATGGCAAAGTAACCGGCAGCTGCCCCGGCGTCGCCAATACCAAGAATTTTCGTGTCTTTAAAAACGCCGCAGACTGGCTTTTGCGCCATTTTTGTATTGATGGTGATGCTGCTGGCGCCGGTGCCCAGCATGAGGGTCGAAGCCGTGCCATTCACAGCCACCTTCAGCCCAAATCCTCGAAAAAACTCATAGTTAAGCATTAGTCTTTCGAGAGGCGCTTCGGTCGAGGTGGCAGTTGTTACCAAACGGCAAGCCGTTTCCCGGGCTGCTCCATCGCCTTCGGAAATCTTCAGGGGTTCCACCGGTTTGTCCTTTGCACCCAAATTCGCCGCCGAGTCGCCATGCAGGTTTGCAACCGGATCATCCGTCTGCGCGTTACGCGGAAGCGTCATGCGCCAGAATGCCTGCACTTCCGTGTCCTCCGGGGCCAGTGCGTGAGTTTTATCAATCAACTGTTTGCCATGCTTGTAATTTGAACTAATCCAACCAAGGCGAGCCTCGCCGTAGTAGGCACGCGGATCGGGGATCCCTGCTTTGAGCGGTGTCAGGAACTGCCGCTCAGCTTCCGGAAATCTCCCCTGGCGAAAATAAACTTCTCCGAGCGCGGAATGCCCTGTGGGAAGATTCTCTGAAAGAGTGAGTGATTTCTGGGCCGCTGCTTCTGCCTCGGCCACATTGCCAAGATGCAATTGCGCGCGAGCCAACCAAGCGCAGGCTTTAGGAGCATCAGCGCCGCCTGTCTGGGCGAGTTTTGCAAGGCAGTTGCGGCTTCCCCATAGTTGTGCTCCCGATATAAGTGCAGTGCGGCATTCAGCGGGTCAGTTACTGGGTTAGAGGGGCCTGTTGTCGAAGGCTCGTTCGCAGGGGCGCCGGGTTTCGCCGGTGAGGGAGCAGACGGCTGCTGCCCTGAGTCGCCGGCCGAAAATGGGGAAGAAACAAGCAACAATACTGTAATTCGAACGAGGGGCAGAGTACGCATGGGTAGACCGCCGGGGTGGAACAACCGGGGAGGGTTCTCCTTTGTCGGGAACTTTTGAGTTCGATTCTCTCCACTGGCTAGATACATGTCAATTGGTGTATGGGATACATTTTCCAGAGAAAGAGTTCGGATAAGAGTCGCTTAATACACGGTTGGCTTTTGTCAAAAGAGTCGTTACAATTTCCTTCGCTTTTTCCTGGAGGTTTTATGGCGCGCCGAATAGCCCTTTTTCTGATCGCATTTCTATTAGTCGGCAGTTCCATGGTTCTTATTCGCGCAGCGGCGACGAAGACCGAGACAGTGAGTTACAAGAGCGGGGATGACACGGTGAGTGGGTACCTCGCGCTGGCGGAAGGCGGAGGAAAGCATCCCGCGATTGTACTGATTCATGAGTGGTGGGGCTTGAACGATTGGGTAAAGGAGCAGGCCCAGAAGTATGCTGCGCAGGGCTACGTGGCGCTGGCCGTCGATTTATATCGCGGAAAAGTGGCGACAACCCCGGATGAAGCGCACATCTTGATGCGCGGATTGCCGGATGATCGGGGGTTGCGCGACCTGGAGGCGGGATTCGCGTATCTCGCTTCGCGTCCCGACGTGAATGTGGGCAAAGTCGGCTCGGTGGGATGGTGCATGGGTGGAAGCTGGTCGATCAAGCTCGCGGTGGATCAGCCGAAGCTGGCGGCGTGCGTAGTGAATTACGGATGGCTGCCGAGCGATCCAGCGCTGGTCGCAAAGATCAAGGCGCCAGTGCAGGGGAATTTTGGCGCAGAGGATCAGGGCATTCCTGCGAAAGATGTGCGGGCGTTTGAGGCGGCCATGAAGGCAGACGGAAAAATCGTGGACATCAAGATTTATGAAGGCGCGGGTCACGCGTTCGAAAATCCAAATAATAAAGAGGGGTACCGTCCGGAAGCTACCGCGGATGCGCAAAAGCGAATCTCGGCGTTTTTTCAGAAATACCTGAAATAGCGGAAAGAATAATGGGTCGGGTAGCGGTCAGCAAGCTTTGAAAATTTGAGGAAAGTTCCTTCGGGGCTTCCCGGTAAAGAGCACTCGGACGCGCTAAGCGCGAGCTCTCCATTTGAAAGCCGTGGTACTTCTTCCGGCGGAGAATCGCAGAGGGATTCCTCACTCCGCAGACTCCGTTCCGTTCGACTCCGCTCCCTTCGACTCCGCTCAGGGCAGGCAGGGCAGGCGGAATGACGGTGGTGTGGAAAGCGATTTTTTTCGTTCTGCCATACAGAGTGCTACGGTTCGTCGTCGCCATCGGAGGCGCCACCGAGAGGCGCAGCAAGCGGCTTTTTCGGATCCAAGGATGGCAAGCCCGCCTTGTTTAGCTCTTTATTCAGATCCAGGATTTCGCGCTCGCGCAGGACGCTCCATTTTTTGCGAAGGGCTGCAGCCTGTTCGTCGAGCTCCCTGGCAGCAGCGACGGCTTGCGTGGTTGGTGCAGCGTCGGCGCTATCGGCAACAGCCAAGATCGCTGAGTAATGCTGATTGAGCGTGGAGAGATTTTCCAGCGGTTTGGCGTTCGGGGGCGCGCCGTAAAACGCGCTACCGGTGGCGCCTTCGAGTTCGGCGCACTCCTTATCCAGGCTTGCGATGTGTTCGGGCAACTTCCCTTGGCCTTGCACTTTGGGCGTTAGGTCTTTAAGTTGTCCACGCACGGATTTGACCTGCTCGAGTGCTTCGTAGCTTTCGTCCATCCCTTCGACAGCGCCGAGTTCCATCTCCTGCTGCTTGCGCAAATCATCGAGCGAAGTTTTGATACGAGGATCCATCTTGACCATGAGAGGCTGCGTATAGCTTTTTCCGTCCACAGTGAGCTTGGCCGTGTAATTTCCAGAGAGCACCCACGCGCCCAGGGGATAGAGCGGCGTATTGCGGAGGATTGCCGAGATTGGGAATTCCTGTTCGAGGGCGAGTGGTGGAGGATAGCGAAGATCCCAGACAAAACGGTGCATGCCCCCACCACCCGAGAGAATCTGAGTGGGCCGCACCCAGTACATCGGGATGGGATGCTGGGCCGCGAGCTTTTCGAGGGGTTCGGGCTTATCGGTGCTGGAGTAGAGGCGGACGCGCGCGCCCTTCTCATCGAGAATTTCAAGCGTCACCGGGCTCTTCGTGGAATTCCCGAGGAGGTAGTCGATGATAGCGCCGTCCGGCGGATTTTTCCCGGCGGGAACTTCAGGGGGCAAAGGAGTATCGGTGTTGCGATTCCAGCGCCAGCGCACAGCTTCCTGGGGAACGAAGAGATAGACGGGCGAGTTGGCAACTTCGGCGCTCACCTGGCGCAGCGGTGTAATGTCGTCAAGAATCCAGAAAGAGCGGCCGTGCGTGGCAACGATGAGGTCGTCGCCATGAATGGTGAGATCGCGCATGGAAGTGTGCGGGAGATTGAGTTGCAGCGGCTGCCAGGAATCGCCGTCGTTAAAGGAGACGTAGACGGAAGTCTCCGTACCGGCAAAGAGCAGGCCCTTTCGCAGGGCGTCCTCGCGAACAACGTTGGACGGAGCATTGTCGGGCAGGCCAGCGGTGATTTCCTGCCAGGCAGCGCCGAAATCACGGGTGCGGTAGATGTGTGCGTGCAGGTCGTCGAGCCGGAAACTGTTGACCGCGACGTAAGCGGTGCTGGCCTCAAAGTGCGAGGCTTCGATGATGGAAACTTTGCTCCAGGGCTTGAGCTGGGGCGGAGTGATGTTCTTCCAGGTCTTGCCACCATCACGAGTGATGTGGACCAAACCGTCATCCGTCCCGGCCCAAAGGATGTCCGCTTCTTTGAACGAAGGCGCAAGAGCATAGATCGTGCCGCGATGTTTTCCCTTTTCCGGATCACCGGCTTCGAAGGGGCCGAGATTCGCTGGGAGTTCGTAAGACTCGCGCGTCAGGTCCGGGCTGATGGTGGACCAGCTGTGGCCCTGGTCTGTGGTCTTGAACAAAACATTCGCGGAGAAGTAAAGCGTTTGGGGGTCGAACGGAGAGAAAACGACGGGAAGCGTGCGGTCGTAACGATATTCGCCGCGCCGAATCGGTTCGGGAGCGATGTCGGCGACTTCGCCGATATCCTGCTTCGTGCGCGTCAGCTTTGCGCCATAAACGAGGTTAGAGTCGATGGGATCGACGGCGATATAGCCGTATTCGAAGACGCCTGGAATCGTCCAATCGCGAAAGGTGATTTCTCCATAGTCGCTGCGGCTGCGCGTGGCGATGCTGCCGCTCTCCTGCTGCGCGCCGTAGACCCAGTAGGGCCAGCGATTGTCCGTAGTGACGTGATAGAACTGCGCAGTCGGCTGATTGTACCAACTGCTCCACGACGCGCCGCCATTGACGCTGACGACCGCTCCTTGATCCGAGGTGAGGGCGATAATTTGCGGGTTCTCGGTGCTGATCCAGATGCGCTGGTAATCGTCGCCGCCCGGCGCGCCCTTGAAACCGACAAAAGTTTTTCCAGCGTCCGTGGATTTCCAGGTGGTGGTGTTGGCAACATAGATCACGTCGGGATTGTCGCTGGCGACAGCGATGCCCATGGCGCCGGGCCCACGGCCGCCGATGCGGTGATCGGAGTTGACCAGTTGCCAGCTATCGCCGGAATCGTCGGAGCGATAGATGCCTGCACCGTTCTTTTTCGTTTCCACAGTGAGATACATGCGCTTCGGGTCGGTCGGCGCAATGGCGATGCCGATGCGGGCGACGCCATCATCGGCGGTTGGCAAACCTCTCGTAATGGGCTGCCAGGTCGTGCCACCATCGGTGGATTTATAGAGGCCGCTGCCGGGAATGGTGAAGGACTCGCCGCTACGCACTTCCCAGGGGGCAACGCGCGCCGCCCAAAGCGCGGCAAAGAGCACCTGGGGATAGGAAGGATCCATGACGAGATCGGCGGCGCCGGTGTTTTCGTCCATATAGAGGACTTTTTCGAAAGTTTGTCCACCATCGAGCGAGCGGAACACGCCCCGTTCGGTGTTTGGGCCGTAGGGGTGCCCTTCAACAGCAACGAAGACGCGGTCCGGATTCTTCGGGTCTACAACGATGGCCGTAATCTGTTGAGCGTCATGCAACCCGAGGTGCCGCCAAGTGCGGCCGGCATCGGTAGATTTGTAAAAGCCATCGCCGACGGCGAGATCGGGTCGTTGCAAGCCTTCGCCGCTTCCGACGTAGAGAATGTTGGGGTCGGAAGGGGCGACGGCAAGCGCTCCGACCGAGCCCGAGGATTGCTCATCAAAGATGGGAAACCAGGTGTTACCAAAATCGGTGGTCTTCCAGACGCCGCCGTTCACTGCGGCCATATAAAAGACGTTAGGCTGATGCGGCACGCCGCTGATGGCTACGGTGCGTCCGCCACGAAAGGGACCAATGCAACGCCAGCACATTTCGTCGAAGAGTTTCTGGTCAAATTGTTGCGCACAGAGAGGCAACGCCAAGGTCAAGATCGTACTTGCGAGCACAATCCATCGAGCGGTTCCTGCAAAACGCATCGGTTTCCTCCAGGGAATAAGTGAGAATAGCGCGGGCGGTGCCCAAGGGCAAACGGGTTGAGGAAATTAATGGGCCGAGTGTGCGCGCAAGACAAGAGAGTTATCCCGCGGCGGGAGTGTGTTGTAGACTCTCAGCCACTTGCCGGTCCAAGATTCTGGACTGCCGGGGCTGCTAGCCTCCAGTGAAATCTTCCGGCCAGAAACAAAGATTGCCGTCCGGCAATTCAATGCCGTTAACGATGGCCGACGAACCACACCTTCTCATTGAGAAGGGACAAGGACCGCGCAATCCGGTGGTGTTGGCTCTCCTTTCTCTTATCGTGGGAGCTTTCGCTGGATTGGTGGGAGCGATCTTTCGCATGGGACTGTGATCATCTGACGCAGCAGGCGCTGAGCGGCAGCGTGTTATTAGGGGCACTGGGTTTGGCTTTCGTGGTGCGGTTTGTGCTGGGCCCTGTATCTTACGCCGCTTGCACCCCGGGCGGCATATTTTGCGGCGATGTTGACCATCGGTTCGCAAGGAGGGCTGCTTTTTCGGGTGGCTGTGGGGCCGCTGGTTTCTGAGTAGCTCGCAACTCCCGCAAGAGCTCGCCATCGTGGGAATGGCAGCATTTTTTGCGGCGGTTGTCCGCGAGACGATCACGGGGATCATCCTTGTAATCGAGCTGACGGGGAGCTTCCAGTTGCTTCTGCCGATGCTGGGAGTGGCGTTCGCCGCAGTACCGTTGCAACGATCTTGAAGGAGCCTCCGATATACGATTCGCTGCGAGATGTTCGGTAGTGAGCGCGCTTCGGGTCCGGGCAAAGGCCGACTAATAGCGAAATCCGAATTCCAGGCGCCAGAAGACGACATGGTTTAGTGTAGAATCAAGCTGAAATCCGCCTCCTCCCGCTCAATCCAGGCGGCAATTTGGCCTCTAGGAGAAACAAATGAAAAGCCCTTGGAAAATGATTCTGCCGCTGGTGTGTGTAGCGTTGACGGCAGAATTCTGCGCGGCGCAGACGCAGCAACCGGAACCGACTGCAAACGTGATTAGCGGCACTGTGGCCGCGATTGGATATCCCGTCGGCGGCGGGGGCACGAAGGTCAACATGGTGGGGACGGCGGCCGCCCAGCAGGCCAGCGGTGAGGCGAAGGTAGACGCCAAGGTGGGCGGAACCAACATCGAGTTAAAGGTAACAGGGATCCCGCAACCCACGGCGTTGGGAGCCGAGTTTCTGACGTATGTGTTGTGGACGGTGACGCCGGACGGAACGACGACGAATCTCGGGGAAATCCCCATTGATAAGAATGGGGAGGGCAAGCTGGAGGTCAAAGCACAGTCGCAGACCTTTGCATTGATCGTGACAGCGGAACCGTATTATGCGGTGCGCATGCCGAGTGAACTCGTAATTCTGGTGAACGAGACGCGCAAGAATACCAAAGGGAAGATCTATCCGGACAACAGCTACAAGCTGATGAAGCGCAGCGAGTACGCCAAGCAGGGAAATCCGCTGGCGTTGACGCCGGATTTGAAGAAAGTGCCGCTAGACATGTACGAAGCGCGGAATGCGGTAGAGATCGCGAAGTCGCGGGGAGCCGAGCAGTACGCGCCGCAAATTTTCGCGAAAGCACAATCCAGCCTGCAGATGGCGGAAAATGCGCTGTCGCAGGATTCCGGCAAGAATCAGGTGATCTCGGCGGCTCGCCAGACGATCCAGTTTGCCGAGGATGCCCGAGCCCTGGCGGCACAACGAGAACAAGCGGAACGCATTGAGAAGGAAAAGGAAGCGGCGGCCGCAGCAGCGGCGGCAAAGGCGAAGGCAGAAGCGGAAGCGCACGCGGCCGCAGAAGCGAAGCGCCAGGCAGAGTTGACAGCAGCAAAGGAAGCACAAATGAAGGCCCAAGCGGCAGAACAGGCGGCGGAACAGAAGGCCGCAGCCGAGGCAGCGGCCGCCAAGGCAGCAGCGAAAGCAGCAGCGGAACAAGCGGCTCTGCAGGCCAAGGAAGAAGCCGCCAAGGAAGCCGCGGCGAGGGCCCAGGCAGGCACGGCGGCTTTGCGCGCGCAACTTCTGCAGCAGCTCAATGAAGTGTTGCAGACAACCGATACACCGCGCGGCTTGGTTGTGAATATGGCCGACGTGCTGTTCGAGAGCGGCAAATATACGTTGAGCATGGACGCGCAGCTGAAACTGGCAAAGCTTTCCGGCATCATCCAAGCACATCCGGGGCTGAATCTGGGTATCGAGGGCTATACGGACAATACCGGCACGCCCGACTTCAACATGAAGCTTTCGCAGCAACGAGCCGATACGGTTCGGCAGTTTCTGATTACACAAGGGCTCTCGCCAGACACGATTACATCCAAGGGCATGGGCCAAGCTGATCCCATCGCCAGCAACGATACAGCAGCCGGGCGGAAGCAGAACCGGCGTGTGGAGATCATCGTCAGCGGCCAGGTGATCGGCGTAAGTATCAGCAAGTGAGCGATAGAAAAGTAACAGCTACCAGGGGCGGAGCCCGCTGGTGCAGGTGCTGCCCTTGTTGCATTTGAGGGGGCTGCGCGGGAAGATGCGTTCGCCAAGGAGGGCAGAGATGAGCCGAAAATTCTCACTGGGTGGGATTGTATTGTTGATCCTGGGTGGGATTGCGCCGGTGAGCCGGGCGCAGGCAACCGCGCAGTCACCCGCTCCTGCGCTTGCGAAGAATTGCATTGGGAAGGCCAACAAAGCGAAGATTTCCGCCTACGTGGTGCTCCTCCGTCTGCGCTGGGACTTGTACGCAAAGTGGAAAGAGACTGGCAAATGGCCCGATGATCCTGAGGCCAATAAAGCGCTCGAGGGGCACTCCGAGTATTGGTCGAAACAACTAAAGGATGGCCGGGCAGTGCTTGCGGGCGCCATGGGCGGAGAGTATTGGGATAATGCGGCGCTCATCGTTTTTGAGGCAGCCTCTCTGGAGGAAGCCCAAACCTTCGCTAACAACGATCCTGCTGTGAAGGCGCATGCCTTTCAAGCGCAGGTGCGGCCTTTCGATGTGTTCTGGGTGACCAACAAATTTGCGCCAGGTGCGGAAGCCTGTTCTGAGGAAAAACCTGTCCAGCCGAAGTGAGCTGAACGGGCTGGCCCCTTGACCAATGCCCAAAGCAGCCGAGAGAGCTTCAGTCTGACTTCGCAGATTTTGGTTCGCCAAGTTTTTCAGCGGGGCGGGCGGGGGTGCCGTCGGCCTTGACATAGTGGGCGTACCAGGCGAGGTAGCGCTCGTGAAGGTCCTTGATGTGGCTGGGCGTTTTGAATTCGTGATACTCGTCGGGGTAGACAACCAGCAAGGTTTCGCGTCCAAGGGCCTTCATGGACTGGTACATCTGCTCGCCACCGAGGATGGGCACGTTCCAATCGATGTTGCCGCCGACAAACATAGTGGGAGTGGTGATGTCTTTGACCTTCCAGAGGTAGGCGACGTGGTCCCAAGTTTCGCGGTGCTCCCAAGGATAGCCAAGTTCGATGGTGTAGTCGCGCTGATACTGGTCGTGACCCCACATGCTGGTGTAATCGGCCGCGCCAGCGCCGGAGATGGCCGCCTTGAAGCGAGTGGTTTGCGCGATGATGAAATCGGTGGAAATGCCGCCATAGGACCACCCGCCTACGCCCAGCTTGTCCGAGTCGGCGATGCCTTGAGCGATGGCGTAATCCGCAAAGGCTATATCGTCCTGGAAATCCTTGTTGCCCCAATCCGCCCAGATCGCTTTGCAGTAGTCCTGGCCGTAACCAGAGGAACCGCGAGGGTTCGGCATGAGCACAACGTAGCCATTCGCGGTAAGAAGCTGAGCCAGATCCTGAAATTCGGCGTAGTAAGCCCAGACGGGACCTCCATGGGGCCGCAGGAGCGTGGGGTACTTCTTGCCGGGAACGAAATCCACAGGCTTGTACAGGTACCCATGGACGATCGTGCCGTCCTTGGACTTGAAGGCGACGTATTCACCGGGCGAGAACTTGAATTTGGCCAACCAGGCGTCGTTGGCGTGGGAAAGCTGGGTGAGCTTACCGTCGGAAGCCGAGAAGATCTCGAAAGGCCGGTCCATGGTGGAGATGCTGGCTGCGAGCTTGCCGTGTCGGGAGACGGAGTAGCTATCGAGCATGAGTCGTCCGCCGATCGCGCGGGTGACTTTGCCGTCGGCGAGGTTTACCTCACAGAGATTCTGAGCACCGTCGTCATCGGCAATGAAGAAGATAGATTCCCCGTCAGGCGCAAAGTGCGGCAGGCTGGCCATGCGGTCGAAGGCCTGGGTGAGAACTTTGGCTGGGCCACCCGTGGATGGAGAGATGGCGACGTGTTTCGTGGCGTATTGGAAGAGTTTGGGATCAGGTTGGGTGTAATAGGTGATCCACTTGCCATCGGGCGACCAGGAAGGCGAGCCCTCCTCGCCGGGACCAGCGGTCACCTGGACGAGATGAGCACCTTTATCCGTATTGTCGGCAGCAACCACCCAGATGTCTGAGTTGTAGTTGGTGTCGGGGTCAGGCCTGGAGCGATTACTAGTAAAGGCGAGCAGTTTGCCATCGGGGGACCAAGCAGGCTCGGAATCGTCATAATCACCGGAAGTGACTTGGGTCATGGATTTGGAGGCAAGGTCGAAGACGTAGAGATGGGTGCGGCGGCGGTCGAGATAACCGATCGTGTCGGCTTTGAATTGGAGGCGGTCGACGACCCAAGGAGGGTGCGCCTTGGACTTCTTGGCGACGGACTTACCCTCGGCTTCTTCTGCCTTCGTATTTGCGGCCTCAAGTTCTTCCGGAGAGGGGTCGCGGAGAAGGAGGACGAGGCGCTTGCCATCCGGAGACCAGCGGAAATCCTCAACATCTTGAACGGTATCGGTAAGGCGCTGGGCTTCCCCGCCTTGGCGATTCAGAAGAAAGACCTGTGCTTTGCGTTCATTGCCTTCGGAATCCTTGCGCTCGGAGAGGAAAGCGAGGAACTTTCCGTCGGGCGACCAGCGAGGATGGTCGGAGGAGAGGTCTTCGGCTGTGAGGGCGATCGCCTCACCACCGGCGAAAGGGACCATATAGATGCGGGTCTCGGACTTGTCCTTCTTGAGCGAAGTGGAACTGACGGTATAGGCGACAAACTGGCCTTCTGGCGAGATTTGCGGGTTGTGGACCTCGCGAAGGTCAAAGAGGTCGTCGACACCGATGAGGCGAGGAGCGGAAGGCTGCTGGGCAAAGGTAATAGAACCGAAAACGGAACTAAGCACACCGAGAACAAACACAAAAAGGGCGAAAGCAATCTTCATGCGGATGACTCCGGGACAACCGAATTAAGTACGGGATCGGCTCGAAAGTTTAGCACAGGGGGCGGAGGCGCGGTTTGCTGCAGTGTCAGAGCCGAGTTGAAAGCAGGCTGACTTCTCGCGAAGAGCCGAAGAGCTGCCCGCGTAGTACGAAGATACGGTTGGCGGGTTGAAAAAAATTCGCTCCGATGCATTTTTTTTCTTGCGCGTGGTCGCAGAGCTTGTATTCTGCAACTGGTGAGCTTGCTTCTCTCGGTTGAGAGCGAGAGTCACTTTAGGAGGACGAGAGAAAAAAATTGAGCACATTATCACTCCCCGCCCAAATTCCTTCCCAAGCAATTCCCACCGCGAAAAAGAGAGTCGCAAAACTGACGCTTTGGCCGCTTGTTGCCGCAACCTTTTTCATGGTGTCCGGGGGCACCTATGGGACCGAAGCGATCATTTCCGGAGCGGGTTACGGCCGAGGGATATTGGTCTTATTGTTTCTTCCTGTGCTCTGGTGCCTGCCGACGGCATTCATGATCGGTGAACTGTCGAGCGCGCTGCCCGCGGAAGGCGGTTATTACGCGTGGGTGCGCCGCGGTCTGGGCAATTTCTGGGGTTTCCAGGAAGCGTGGTTGAGCCTGGCTGCGAGCATCTTTGACATGGCGATTTACCCGACACTGTTTGTGTTTTACCTGAAGCAGATGACCCCGTGGTTCGGCGAGGGCAATCACGGAATCGTCGCTGGTCTGTTCGTGGTGGTGACGTGCGCGGCGCTGAACCTGGCGGGCATTCGAGTGGTGGGGATTACCTCGTTGTGGCTGTTTTTCCTGTTGTCGCTGCCCTTTGGGCTGATCGTGTTGCTAGCCCCCGCAAAGGCGGGGGCATTCTCGGGACCTCATGCGGCTTCCGCGGGCGTGAGCATCGGCTTGCTCGGTGCCGTTCTGGTGGCCATGTGGAATTATATGGGCTGGGACAACGCTTCGACGATCGCGCAGGAAGTCGAGCGACCGCAGAAAACCTATCCGCGGGCCATGATTGCGGCGGTGATTCTGGTCTCCCTTACGTACATTTTGCCGTTTGTGGCCGTGTACTTCGCGGGGATTCCTGCATCCGCATTCAACGGAGACGGCTCCTGGGCAGCGGTGGCGGGACTGCTCGGTGGAAAGGTGATGGGGTTCGAGTGGCTGCGGTTCTTCGTGACGATTGGCGGGATGATGAGCGCGTTTGGGATGTTTAATGCTCTGGTCATGAGCTATTCGCGGCTTCCGCTGGCGATGGCCCGAGACGGGATGATGCCGAAGGTGTTTAGCAAGGTTACGCGGAAGAACCACACGCCGTGGCTGGCGATCGTGGTGCTGGCAAGCTGCTGGGCCCTGTGCCTTTGGCTGGATTTCAAGCGCCTGGTGACACTGGACATCATGTTATACGGCGCGGCGCTGATGCTCGAATTTGTGACCCTGGTGGCGCTGCGAATCCGGGAGCCGGAACTGAAACGGGCGTTCCGCGTGCCGGGTGGCATGGCCGGAGCGGTCACCTGCGGAATGTTTCCGCTGGTACTGCTCATTCTGGCGATGGTGGAAAGCGAGAAGGAGACCATGCTGGGAATCAATGGCCTGGTATTTGGTGCCATCATCATGCTGGCGGGCTTTGCCCTTTACGTCGCAACACGCAAGATACGGGCAAAGCACGTCGCAGAGGCATCCCTGGAGCCCATCGAAGCGGCTTAGCAAAAATCCAGAGAAATCCTGCCCAGTTCTGAAATTCTCGACGCCCGGCCCGAGCGAGCCGGGCGTTTCTGTGTTTGGCGGAGCAGGAAATGAGGTCTCTCTTTCGTGCCGCGGCGAGAGGAGACTCAACAGGAAGATGTAAAGTTTTGGTATTCTGCTCGACGTGAGTACTCGATTGACGCGACGAACAGCCCTGCGCGTGAGCTTCCTGACCGCAGCGGCGCTTGTGGTCTCCGTATTGGCCGCAAGCCAAGAGAAGCAAAAAAACAGGAGCGGCTCGGCGAGTGCAACATCGGCTCAAAACACTCCTGCCATCGCCGCTGCATTCCTGACAAACCCGCAAGCTTCCAACCAACCTGCGACTTTCGCGCCCGCCCCTCAGCGCGCGGCCTTAAATGTCGTCGTACTCGACCCCGCTCACGGTGGCGTGGATCTGGGCGCGCGGGGCACAGAAGGGATTCGCGAAAGCGAAGAAGTGCTGCTATTCACCGGGGCGGCGAGGAAGGCCCTCGAGGCCCAGGGTTTTCAGGTAGTGATGACGAGGGAGGGAAACGAAAACCCATCATTCGACGACCGCTCGGGGCGGGTGAATGCGCAGCGAGGAGCGGTATTCGTCACGCTGCACATAGCGTCGACGGGACTGGCGGGGACGGCGCGCGTCTACGTGACCCCGGAAATTCCGGCTCTGGGCACAAATACAACCGGGATGATCCTCTGGGAACGGGCGCAGGGACCATTCGTGGGGCTCAGCCGGAAATTGGGAGATTTCGTTCAAGCCGAATTGGCCAAGCGGTTTAAGGGATCACCGGATACCGCACAGGTGGCTCCGGTGCGGCAATTGCGCACGACGGCGGCGCCGGCTATAGCGGTGGAGATTTCGAGCGTGTCTGTGCCCGACCGCCATCAGCTGGAACGCATGATACCGGGAGTGGCGGAGGCCATCGCGCACGGCGTGGCGGCGTTTCGGCCGTCCTATGTAGTTGCGGCGGTGGGTGGCACCGGCGGAGGAACGCAGCCATGAGCCCGAAAGCAAGAGTGTGGCTCGCAGGCGGACTGCTGGCCCTGGTGATAGCCGCGGCGCTGTACTTGCCGGGTCTCCGGCGGCGCGTGGAAAAAGTATCACAGGTAACGGAGAAGTCCGCGGAACAGGCGCGGCGCGAATTGGTCTTCACACCTCCACCTACAAGTGGTGAGCCGAAGGAGAAGGCAAAGATGTTTTGGGGTTCGACGACCGAGGAAGGTGCGTTGACGCCTGTCACCGTGGAATTGCCGCTGTCCAATGAGCCTCTGCTGCGGGCCAAGGAAGTATTGAATACGCTGCTGGCGGGACCCGTGGACCCCGA
>Ga0307471_100000147_pt1 | contig 34503 bp, 47 predicted proteins | sample atmos_gasesAM3C__2_FD_204566 | JGI IMG/M metagenome (GOLD analysis project Ga0307471, IMG submission 204566) | Hardwood forest soil microbial communities from Morgan-Monroe State Forest, Indiana, United States - atmos_gasesAM3C_515 | ecosystem: Environmental > Terrestrial > Soil > Temperate... | reverse complement strand
CGGTCCAGAACGCGACGGTCAGACGGCCGTCGCGGTCCGGGAAGTCGGACGCCCAGTACGGCGCGGACGTGACGATGCACAGAGCAGGCTCCGTGGACACGGAGGCCTGCGTACCCTGCATCAGGTCGTACATGATCATGTCGTCTCTCCTTACGACGTCGGAGCCGAACAGCTCCGCACAACGCCCACCCCTTGGGGGTGGGCGCTCTGCATGCTGCGTCGGATCAGTGCTCTCCCCCGCCGCCGTTGGCGCGGGAGTTGAAGAGCATTTCGATCAGATGGCGGGTGTACTCCCCGCCGTGGAACGCCTCGAACAGGGCGAGCGGAACCAAGGCCAAGGCCCCGAGGATGATCCCGTCGTCGAACTTCCTGCGCACGTGGCACGCGACGTTCAGGGCGTGCCGTGTCCAGGTGGTGAGTTCCTCGACCAGAAGGCCGAAGATCTCGGGTGCGAAGAACCGCTTCTGACGGCCCGCACGCGTCCGTCGGGACGCGTAGACGCGGTGGACGCCCTTGACGCTGCGAATCTCGTCCACGCGCCACCAGGAACCCGTGTGGGGACCTGAGACCGCGCGGACACAGGTCCGGCCGAGGGTGATTTCCGCGCCCGTGGATGCCAGCGTGATGCGGTGGTTCATGTCAGCTCTCCTTCTGACATCGGAGCCCTGTTGCTCCGGGCAACGCACGGGCCCGTAGGTCCGTGCGCTCCCCATGCAATGAGGGGTCACTTGCGCAGTCGGTGCCACGCCTCAACGAGGATCCAGCCGGTACAGAAGGTGATCAGCAGATCCTGTAGGTGCTCTTTCATGCCTCCGTCCCGTCCTCGGTGCCGAGGTAGAGGTCGAAGACGGACGGGAAGAACTCCCGCGTCTCGATGCCGTTCTCGTGCCAGGAGTGCGAGCACTCCCACCCGAGGCCAACGGCGTGGCCGTCCGGGCAGAAGCGCTCCACCAGCACGCGGCCGGACGAGCTGCCGTACGCCTTACGGCTCACGCTCTTGAACACCCACTGCTCCCCCGGCTCCCCCAAGAGGGTGCCAGGGGACACACGGATGTTTCCGGCGCGGGTGTAGGCGTACTGAGTGGCGATGTCAGTGCTCATGATCTCTCTCCTTAGATCATCGGTGCCATACAGCCCCACCGGCCAAGGGCCGGGAGAACTGCACGGGAAGCAGGCTGTACAAGCCCTGCACCTGCGCCACGGAGCGTCCGGTGGGGGAGAATCCCACCGGACTAGGCGCAGGCCCGTACCGCGCCCCCCATTGGAGAGAGGGGGCGCGACGATCGATACCAGGGGTGCAGCAAGACTCCGGCGCATACGGTCTACGCCTCTGCACAGGGTGCGACGCCCTACGGGCGCACCCCTGGTTCGAATGCCTCATATCCACTGTTGAGTTCTCAAGGAGCCCCCGAAGGGGGTGCAACGCGGTCCGTTTGATGGACCGGATGAAGATCCGGCCATTTCTCCCGTCCTGCACATCTGTCCCTGCCGACCTACCCGAGTGCGGGGGCTGACGCCCGCTCCGCGACCTCTGCGCCTGATCGGGATCCGCGATCCCCACTCAGTGGGGCGGGCCTCCCGGGCCTCTCGGTCGTGCTGTTGAGTTGTGGTGTTGCGAGCCCCAACCTCTATGAACGGGCAAGCCCTGTCAATAGCTGTTTTCCAAGATTCTTTTGGAGATGCACGTATTCGCAGGTCAGAGGGCTGCACGAATCTGAAAAAGTCATCGATTTGTCGACACGCAGCGGCGGAGACAGTCCCCGCTTAGAGCGGGAAACCATGATCGAGAGACTGCCCCCGGGGCGCTGGGAGCCCCAGCCCTACCCCGCACGCCCCCAAAGGGCTGTGCGGCTGTCTCACGGCCCCGCAGGGGCACGCTGGCCCAACGGGGCCAGAGCGGGGGGAGAGACGCTCACAGAGGCGTACAGCCCCCTTCACGGGGCTGAAGGAGCGTAGGCCCGCAGTGCGGGCGCACTCACGTGCGTGTGCACGCCTCACGCGTGCACGTACGCATGCGCAAAGCAGGCACACCACAGCAGTGGTGTGCACATGTCAAGCCAACAGGCACAGCCCGATAGGGATGTGCACCCCCACGTGCACACGCAGGCAGCGTGTGCATGCACGTACGCGCACGCATCGCGTGCGTCACGCGCGTGTCACGCGCGTATATGCGCGCACCGCGCGCGTGTATGTGTGCATGTGCGCACGCGTAGGCGTGCGCATGCAAGGAATGTACTTACATATGTACAGCCGCAAGGGCGGCTGTACCTGTAGTGGACATGTGTGCTGCGGAGCAGCACGAGAGTGGGCGACACGAGACGTAGCGAGTGGAGTCCACTCCGTGGCCTCCCCGAGGCCATATCGTGTCCGATATGCCCTCGTTCGCCCAGGTCTGTGACCTGGGGGTGTTAAACGAGGGCCGAGGGGAGGGGATGGTACCCCTCCCCCTATACGGCCCAGACTCCTCAGCCCCCACCGGGGGCTCTGGCGGCCACCGGCCGCATGTGCGACGTCGCGCGGGGGCGCGAGTCGCCCGTGTCGCCACCGGCGACGTTTGCGGCGGCGAACGCGCCGCGCCCCCGCCACCGGCGGGGGGAGACAGGGGACCCTGTGAGGGGGACATCTGGGCATTACTCCAGATGAGCGCGGTGTACGAGCCAGGTACGCGGCATGTTCATCAGCCGCCCTCGTGGACGCCCCGGCGCTCCGGCCATCGTCGTCCTGGTCTCTCAGGGGGGTGTGCCCGGCCGAATCCGGGCACGTTTGTGCGGTGCCCTCTAACGGCCTGCATCGGCATTCAGTGCCGGTGAGCGGGGAGCGTGCTCCCACCGCCACCACTAGTAATAGCAGACCCCGGCAGGGGGTTACACGTATAACCCAGGATTTGGTACAAACGTTGGTACAAAGGAGCCCCTGGCGGCTGCCGGGGGCTCTCAGATCCTGTGTCGGTCACGAGGGTGCCAACCACCACCCCGAGACCCACAGGGTGACCAGGAGTGCCGTGAAGAGCACTCCCCAGGCCTGGCCCTCGGTGAGCACCTTGCCGGTGAGCTTCCTGACCGCCCACTGGGTGATCAGGAGCGGCGTCCCGAACAGGACGATCAGGACGGGGGTGAAGATGTTCATGGCTGCTTCTGCTCCTTCTCCTTGCACTCCTGGTGGACCGGCTCTCCGAGCCAGGCGACCACACGGTAGGCCTGGCCGAAGGGCGGCTTCCTGATCGGCTTGTCGCACAAGGTGCACGTGACGGCGCACCGGTTGTGTACATGCCAAGGGCCCAGCAGGTAGTAGTGGCCGTCGGCCTTCATGACGGTCACCCGGCATGCCGGACAGCGGTAGCGGCTGTGTGTCATAGTTCGATCACTGTTCCTTTCGAGGGATGGGTTGCGTTGGATGCGCAAGGAAGCCCCCCGGACACTTCGGAGCACGGGGGGCTTCGCTCTGCCCCCAGGGGCATACTGCGCTCATGGACGAGGGACTTCAGGCAGCCTGCTCCAATGGCTGGCCATTGGACCGGACAGGGGAGCACATCGGCTGCGGCACCGAGCTGGCCTGCGAGCTGTGCGAGTGCTGCTGCTACGACGACGGAGAGGAGTCCTGATGGTCCGGATCGAGGTTCCCGTCGACGACGACGGCCAGCCGAGCTACGGCGGCAGGACCGGGGCCAAGGCCGTGTCCCAGATGCGCAGCAACGCCCAGCGCTCGGGCGGCACGTCCGCCGCGTCCATGAAGACGATCCTGGCGGCCATCGAGCGCGGGTTCTCCATCAACGACGCGTGCCGGGCCGCCCAGCGGTCCCGGTCGGCGTACCAGTACTACCGGGACAACTTCCCGCAGTTCCGGGATCGTGTCGACGTCCTGCTGGCGCAGCGCAGCGAGGCGCTCGCGGAGCGCCGCTCGGACATGCCCGCGTTCCCGGACTTCTGCCGGGAGTACCTGGACACGGAGATGAATTGGCATCACCTCCAGTGGTTCGATCTGCTGGAGGGGCGTGAGCCCGCGAATCTGCACCCGAGGCAGATCTATGTGAAGGGCGAGCCGGATCAGTTCCTGATCAACACGCCCCCGGAGCACGCGAAGTCCACGACGCTCACGATCAACTACGTGACCTACCGGATCTGTCAGGACCCCAACATCCGCATCCTGCTGATTTCGCGGACCCAGGACATGGCGAAGAAGTTCCTCCATGCCATCAAGGAGCGCCTGAACGACAACCCGGCCTACGGCAAGCTTCAGGCGGCGTTCGGGCCGCCCGGCGGTTTCGCCTCGGGCGACACGTGGTCGCAGACCGCGATCCGCGTCAATGGCTCCGACTCCGGCGAGCATGCCTACACGGTCCAGGCCGTGGGTATCGGGGGGCAGATCTACGGCACCCGTGCCGACCTCGCCATCCTGGACGACTGTGTGGACCACACGAACTTCCAGCAGTTCCCCGCCCAGATCACGTGGATCCAGAACCAGGTCGGCACCCGCGTCGCGGACGCGGGCGGACAGACCATCGTCATCGGCACGCGTATCGAGTCCGTGGACCTGTACTCGGAGCTGATGAAGGCGCACCACTACGTGGACGGCGAATCCCCGTGGACGTACCTGACCCAGCCTGCCGTCCTGGAGTACGCGGACAAGCCGCAGGACTGGGTCACGCTGTGGCCCAAGACGAACCGGCCCCCGGTCTCCCAGAAGGGCCGTCGCATCGCCGAAGCGGCCGGGTGGCCGGACGGCGATGGCCGGTGGCCCATGTGGCACGGCGTAGCACTGGCGAAGAAGCGGCGCGGTATGTCGGCCAGGAACTGGTCGATGGTCTACATGCAGGACCAGGTGAGCGATGACTCGATTTTCTCGATGGAAGCCGTCCAGGGTTGTGTTGATCGAGCCCGTTACCCCGGTCGGCTCATGCCTGGTCAGCCAGGGCATCGAGTTCATGGCATGGAAGGGCTCTATGTGGTGGCTGGTCTGGACCCAGCGGCGGCCGGGTTCACGGCGATGGTCGTATTGGGTCTGGATCGGCAGACGGGAGTCCGATGGCTCCTGGAAGTGGTCAACAAGAGAGCCCTTCCGCCGCATGAGATGCGGGCGGAGATGGAGCGCCTGACCGACCGCTACCGGATCAACGAGTGGCGGATTGAGAAGAACGCCTACCAGGGCTCTATCGTCCAGGACCGATTGATCCGCGACATGCTGAATGCGCGCGGCTGCATTATCAGCCCCCACTTCACCGACTCGGGCAAGTGGGATCCGGACTTCGGCGTCGCCTCCATGGCGACCCTGTTCGACGGCTGGGACTCGGGCAGCAACAAGATCCGGCTGCCGTCGCAGACGCAGTCCGAACCGGTGCGTAACCTGATTGAACAGCTCTGCGCCTGGTTCCCGGAGACCAAGGGCCTGACCGACACGGTGATGGCGCTCTGGTTCGCGGAGATTCGCTGCCGGGAGCTGATGTTCACCGACTTCACCGACCACCACGTGGACTCGTCGGAGTTCATGTCCGAGCGCGATATTGAGGGTCAGGCGACTGTCGATATCGATTGGGCCCTGCAAATGCAGGGCACCCATCAAGGGGCCTGGGACGGCAGGATGCAGGGATGGTAGGAGAGGAAATGAAGCCGACGATTGGGCGTCTCGTGCACTACGTGAGTCACGGGACGCCGGACGGCAAGTACGACAGGGAGCACCGCGCTGCGATCGTGACGAAAGTCGGCGGCGAGTACAAGCCGGGCTATTGGTCCGTAGGGCTGGCGGTGCTGAGTCCCACGGGACTGTTCTTCGATCTTTCGATCCCCTACGAGCCGACTGGCTACGAGGGTGGTTCGTGGCACTGGCCAGAGCGGGAGGACTCCGATGGCTGAACCGATGACCGCAGCGACCTTGCTGCGGATCCTGAAGGCCGAAGGGTGCAGGATCGCCATCCCGCACAGCGGGTGGCCCACGCATGAGCGTGACGACGAGACGGGCAAGCCCTTCGGGCCCGTCCATGGTGTGGTCATCCACCACACCGCAGGACTGAACGTCGGCGACTACGTCTACAACGGGTCCACGGCGCTGCCGGGCCCGCTGTGCCACGGGTACATCCGCAAGGACGGCGTGATCGAGATGTGCTCCGCCGGTCGGGCGAACCATGCCGGTGGCGGAGACCCGGACGTCCTGAACGCTGTGATCGCCGAGTCCTACATGACCCGGCCCCCGGCCCCGAAGTTCCACGAAGGCTCTCCCGGTGCCGCGGACGGCAACGACGTCTTCTACGGCTTCGAGTGCGAGAACGAGGGCACGGGGTCCGATCCGTGGCCCAACGTGCAGTACGTGTGCATGGTCAAGGCGGCGGCGGCCATCTGCCGCTACTACCAGTGGTCCTCGAAGTCCGTCATCGGACACCTGGAGTGGTCCGACTGGAAGTCGGACCCTGCCGGGTTCGGCATGGTGACCTTCCGCGCCGACGTCGCCACCTGCCTGCGTGCCGCTCCCGGCACCTGGCCTACCGCTATCCCGGAGGAGCCTCCCGTGGCCACCATCGAAGAGCAGATCCTTGCCCAGGTGAACGCTGTCAAGGACGCGCAGAAGATCGCGCCTTGGCAGTACAAGAACCTGAACATCGACGACCGCGACATGCACGCGGTGCTGCGCGGCGTCGACGCGAAGCTGGACGAAATCCTCGCCAAGCTCAACGCCCAGTAGATTTGTCGCTTAGTCGACATTGAAGGGAGGGCAAGGTGACCATTTCCGTCATTTGGCCGCAGACGGACATCGCCCGTGTGGCGAAGCGCGTCGAAGGCCTGCGGCGCTTCTACCAGGAGCGCGACTCGCGGCACATGACCGTGTACGACGTTCGCACGGGAAAGATCGACAATGTCATGCCCGGCACCATGCCGGACATCTGGCCCAAGCCGATCGTCGCCAACGCGATAGACATTGCGTCGCGGCAGATGGCGGAGAACCTTGCCCCCCTGCCCGCCATCAACTGCGCCAACGGCGTGGTGTCGTCCGAGAAGCAGCGCAAGCGTGTGGCGAAGCGGACGAAGATTGCCCACTCCTACGTGGACTCGTCCAACCTTGCGTCCAGGATGACGCAGGGGTGCGACTGGTACCTGAGCTACGGCTCCATGCCGTTCGTGGTCGAGCCCGACTTCGAGGCGGGCACCCCGCGCATCCGCATCGACAACCCGATGAAGTCCTACCCGCAGTTCGACCTGGCGGGCAAGGTCATCAGCTACACGAAGGTGTGGCGTGAGGAGGCTTGGCGGCTTGCCGACAAGTTCCCGCAGTACGCGCAGATCATTCTGGGCCGCCAGTGGGGCCCGACGAGTGAAGTTCAGCCGGACACGCTCCTGGAGTGCGTCAAGTACTGCGACAAGGACGCGTACGTCCTCTACCTCCCGGAACGCAACAACTGCGTCCTCATGGATACGCCGAACCCGTTCGGAAAAGTCCCGGTCGCTATTGCCCTTAAGCCCTCCTACGACGACCAGGACCGGGGGCAGTTTGACGACATCATCTACCCCTACCTTGCTCGCGCTCGGATGGCACTCCTGGGGCTCCAGGGCACCCAGAGGAATGTTCGCGCTCCTCTTGCGATCCCGACGGACATCCAGCGCGTTCCGTTCGGCGACGACGCAATCCTTCGTACTAACAACCCGGACAAGATCCGCCGCATCACGACAGATCTACCTGCGCATGCGTTCCAGCAGGAAGCTGTCCTTCAGGAAGAGATCCGCAACGGCACCCGCACGCCTGCGGCGGCTACAGGCGACGTCCAGGCGAGCATCATCACGGGCAAGGGTGTCGAGGCACTCAATGGCGGATACGACACGCAGATCGCGACGGGTCAGCGTCAGATCGGCCATGCGCTAGAAGAGGCGCTGGCGCTGGCCTTCGAGATGGACGAGAAGTACTGGCCGGACCGCGAGAAGTCGATCCAGGGCATGGTGTCCGGCACGCCGTTCAATGAGCGCTACGTGCCCCGCAAGGACATCGACGGCGACCACACGGTCAACGTCTCGTACGGCTTCGCGGCCGGGATGAACCCGAACCAGGCCCTGATCTTCCTGCTTCAGCTCCGCGGTGACCAGGACATCAGCCGCGACTTTCTCCAGCGGCAGTTGCCTATGGACATCGACGTCAATGCGATGCAGGCGCAGATCGACAACGAGCAGGTGACCGACGCGCTCAAGCAGGGCGTCTTCTCCATGCTCGCGTCGGCGGGAATCATGGCCCAGCAGGGCATGGACCCCACCCAGGTACTCTCGCGCGCAGCGACGATCATCGATCAGCGCGAAAAGGGAGTGCCGATGCACGAGGCCATCCTGAAGGCCTTCCAGCCCCAGCCGCAGCTCACCCCGGCAGCCCAGGCTGCTGCCGGTGCTCAGGGTGGCGGCCCCCAGGGGGCCGGTGAGGGCGGAGCTGGAGTTCCCTTCGGGATGAACCCGGGGACTGGCCTCCCCGGAGGCACCGCCCCCGGACAGGCGCAGATGGGACCCGGCGGCAAGCCGGATCTCATGTCGTTGCTCGCGGGTCTATCTGCTAACGGTCGGCCGAACATGTCGGCCTCGGTTAAGAGGAGTGTTCCCGCGTGAGTTGTTCTCTGTGCGGACACGAGGAAGAGAAGCGTCACCACCTCGGATGCGCACGCATCGCGAACCCGGGGATCTCCGACCACGTACTGCGCGAGGCTGGTTTGCTCGCGCCGCTCCGGGCGAAGGCGCAGACTCCCGAGTCCGTGGTTGAGGTCCTCAAAGAGGGCTCCATGACCACGGTGCCCGAGGGCGAGGTGGAAGTTTCTATCTGCGACTTCGACGGCTGCGACAATCCCAAGTACAGCGACTCCCCTCGGGCGAAGTACTGCGAGGGGCACAAGGACCCGAAGAACCGGAAGGACTAGAACATGGACACCAGCGTTACCCCCTGGCCGTTCCCCGGCGACCCGGGTCACGAAGGCGGCTCCAAGCCGATGCAGGGCCTCAAGGGCGGGTGCTCGGGTGTGTACACCCAGGCCCCTGACCTTCAGGAGGCCAACACCGGCTCCGCCACCGGATCCCCGTCGGACACCTCGGGCGACATCAGCGGGTGGGACAGCACCACCATCGCGTCCACTGGTGGCAGTCACGGCATCCACTCGTCCGGTCTGTACAAGAGCTGATGGCCAGCGGTGGCTACCGCCAGCCCAGCAACCCGGCCCCCGTCTCGGGGCCGGGGGCGCTGAGCAAGCGGACCGACGGGGGTGGCCCCGGGAACCAGCAGCCGGTACGCGTGCCGACCGGCGGCTCGTACGGCGATGCCACCCAGATGCAGAAGCTCCAGCAGGCTGCGCCTCTTGCCGCTTCCCCCGGTGGAGACATGGCGCAGCCTGCTGGCCCGGCGCTGCCCCCTGGCGTCGACTTCGGCGCTCCGACGCAGCAGCCGGACGTGCCGGTCACGGATGGCGCGGATCTGGGCGCAGGCGCAGGTCTCGAAGCTCTGGGGCTCACGCCCCAGAAGGACGACGACATGCAGCGCCTGGTCCAGTACCTGCCGGTTCTCGAACACATGGCCAACCAGCCGGGCAGCTCGAAGGCGGCCCGGAACCTGGTGCGTTCCCTCAAGGGGATGATCTAGGTGGAATGGTGGGACGATCTAGGCGTCATGCTGCAATTCATGCCGGATACGCCTGCCCTGGCTTTCGACATGACCACCAGTGGTCCCGCCTATGCGCCGTTCAAGTACTCGCTGGCGTACAACATGCAGAACAGCCCCATGGGGCTGGAGATCTATCCATCGACCGAGGGGATGCCCCCCGGAGGAGAGTGACCCGTGGGGATTGGCGGCTTTCTCGGCGATATCGGCAACGGCATCAAGCACGGCCTGGATAAGACCGTTGAGGGCCTGAATGTCGTCGACCGGTACATCAACCCCTTCCACGAAGAGCAGACCATCACCCCGGAAGGGGAGAGGGCCGCAACGGCGGCTGGTGTAGCGGGCAAGAGCCAGACTCAGGGCCTGTTGGCCCCCAGTCTGGAAGACACCATGTCCGGGATGCGGTGGCTGTACTCGAATGGCGTGGCACAGCCCATCGCCACTGCCGCCCTGGTCGGCAAGCAGAATCGCGGCAACAACAGCCCCTGGGGTGGGGACTACTTCAACACCTCGGCGTGGACGAAGTCGTGGGAAGCCGCCAACCACATTTCTCCGGGCCAGGCATTCGTCATGAGTCCGGAGGAAGCGGAGCACGCGATCAATTCGCCACTGCTCTACTACAAGCCCCCGGAGGCGTACCTTCCGCCCGGGTTCAAGGATCTCCCCGTCGGGGATCAGCAGAAGATTCTGAAGGACGCGGGGATGCCCGCGATCGGCAACGCCTACGTGGAGAAGCTGCGGCAGAACAGCTCTTGGTACAAGTACGGCACCGGAGCCATCGACTTCTCCACGGTCGTCTTTGCCGACCCCACGTCTTTGGGTCTGGGTGCCGTCGGGCGTACGCGGCAGCTCGCTGCCGTCGAGAAGATGCCCAAGGGCGGCTGGTCCAACGCGCAGATCGACCAGATCATGGCGAAGACCAAGATGACCAAGATGATGGAAGGCATCTGGGCCAACAAGGACAACCCTCAGCTCCTGAACAACACGGCCCTGGCCCAGCACTCAGGCATGGGGCCGCGCTTCGGCGCGATCGCGTCCAAGCTCCAGGACCCCGAGGAGCTGGCGTTGTTCGTTCGCACCGGCATGGGCGACATGCGCGCGTTCGACGAGCTGTCGACGCGCAACGCGCAGGTGGCGAAGCGCATGGGGTCCGACACCACGCGCCTGGCGGCGCTGGACCTGATGCACTCGCGCTACGCGAAGTTCCCCAACCAGCAGGCGCTGGTGAAGTCGGAGATGGACCGCCTGAACAACCAGATCACCGCCGACGCGGATCTGGTGGCGCGCTATGACTCGATCATGGAGAGCGCGCATCTCCTCGACGAGCTTCACGTCTCGCGCTGGACCATGGAGCGCGCCGCCGACAAGACGGCGGCGCAGAACGCCTACCGTGCCGGTCCCGCTCGCGGCGGCGCTGGCCGCCCGGTCAGCTTCACCCCCAGCCGAGGGGTGCTGACCAACGCCTCGTACGAGCCCACGCCGATCAGTGGTGGGTACGTCAAGGCGAACCTGTGGACCAAGGGCAGCGACTACTTCACGGGTCCCTTGACCATGATCAGGTCCCTGAAGAACATGCACCCCAACGGGTACATGCGCCTGGACACCTTGGACAAGGACTCCATCGCCGAGCTGCGCGGCCACCTGGCCCGCATCCCGGGCATCAAGGAGTCCACCCGAGGGGACATCCTGAATCAGTACCTCAAGACCACTACCGAGGCGGAGCGCCTCGGCCTGCTGGAGGACGTGGGCCGCCTGGGCGCGGCCAAGGTGGCGGAGCGCTACGGGGTGAACCCTGACGTAGGCGAGGCGCTGTACAACAAGCACCGAGAGCTTCAGCTCGGCGAGCTGGACAACATGAAGCGCTATTCGGCGGCGCTTCGCTCCCCGGAAGATGTAGCTGCCGGACAGCCGTTGCATGTTGATGAGTTCTCTAGCGATGGCGGGAAAGTGTCTCCATCGCCCTTTACGGTGACTCGACTGGTCAACGGGCACACCTTCCAGGATCTCGATCAGCTCGGGAAGGTGCTCTCTCGTCACGGGTCTCGACTGGGGACGCTCCGCGTCGCTACAGGCAGCGCTCGCGACGCAGTGGAGAGCGGGGCCGACTACCTCAACTACCTATGGAAGTTCACCACCCTGTTTCGCCTGGGCTACATCCCCCGAGTCCTCGGGGATGACCTGGCGAGCCAGTGGGCTCGCGCGGGTACTGCCGCCATGGCGATCCGCGCAGGGCGCGGCATCACCAACGCCTTCGGCAACGCCGCCCTGCACTACATGCGTCCCGCGCTGGCCGCGCGGGAGCAGAACGCGCTGGCAGGCGTAGAGCATGCCGCCGACGAGATGAAGCTGCTGGATCCACAGATCCGCTCCATGAGCGGTCGCCTCCAGGCGCAGGCGGCTGCGCAGGCTGGCGCTCTGCGCAAGGCCACGCGCCTGCACGCCGCAGCGAAGGCGAAGGCGGACGCTCTCGCCCCTGGCGACGTGAGCCCCAAGGCGCTGGCCACTCGGCAGTTCGCCAAGCAGCGTGCGCAGCAGCTCAAGCAGGCCACCCGTACACACACGGGGGGCGTGTCGCCCACCAAGACGCAGCGCCTGAAGGATCTTCAGGACCAGCGCGACTTTCTTCAGCGCAACCACGACATGCTGACCCACCAGGCGACGCAGTACGCGGAGCAGCAGAAGAAGGTTATTCAGGGCAGTCAGGCCATCGACATCGACGGCAAGATCTTCCCCGCCGCGTTCGGCGGGAAGTCCGGCGACTATCACCGCGCGCTGGTCAGCGCGGACGAGTCGGTGGGCAACCTGTTCGCCACGAACAAGCAGCTTATGCAGGGCAACCTGGAACGCTCCTTTGACCACGGCGGTCAGGGCATCTCCGCTGCCCAGGACCCGGTCAAGCACGCCCAGGCATGGGCGCACGCGATCAACAATCAGATCATGCAGGACCCGCTCCAGAAGATGCTGGTCAGCGGGGAACTCAAGACGGCGGAGGATGCAGCCAAGTGGCTGAAGACCGACCCCCGGGGCATTGCCTACCGGCGTCGGCTGCCCAAGATGCTAGACACCGACGACATCGCGCAGAGCGCGAAGTACGAGGTGGATCAGTACCTGCACACGCCTGAGATCCGCATGAAGGCGATGGAGCCCGACGGGGTCACCCCTGCGTGGCTTCAGAAGGCCACGCCGAACATGGTGGACCGGCCGGACGTACACACCGGCCGGGTGGGTCAGAGCCAGCTTCATCACGCTCGCGCGCTCGACCGGGTGATCGAGAAGTTCTACAAGACGGCGGCCACCATCCCGGCCAACCGCATGTCCCGGCACCCCCTCTTCAACCAGTTCTACGAGGGGCACCTGAAGAAGATCGTCAACCAGCGCAAGCTGAACAACCGGGCGAACTTCACGGTGGAGGAGATCGAGCGCACCGCGCACCAGGCGCGGCAGCTCGCCCTGCGCGACACCCGTGGGCTGGTCTTCGACATCGCGCACCGCTCAGACGCGGCTGCGGCCATGCGGTTCCTGTCGCCGTTCTTCTCGGCGACCACGGAGGCATTCCAGCGCTGGGGCCGGGTCATTGCCGACAAGCCCCAGATCGTGGGCTACGGAGCGAACTTCTACAACGCCCCGGCGTACCTGGGCTCCATGCAGGACATGGATGGCAACCACATCGACGGCGAGGGATACACCTACATCCCGACCTACCCGCTCAAGCCGGACGGAACGCCGGACTACTCGAAGAAGCCCACGGTCACCAAGCGCCTGGTGCCCAAGTCCGAGCGGTACATCGTCACCCGCGTCCCCAAGTGGGTCGCGGAGTCTCCGCTGGGCAAGGCCTTCAACATCACCGAGGCCGGTGGCAAGCTCAACCTGTCCCAGAACTCGCTGAACATGCTGACCCAGGGCGACCCCTGGTTCAACCCGGGCGTCGGCCCGATCGTTCAGATCCCGGTGAACGAGTTCGTCAAGGACAAGCCGCGCGCGGCGGAGCTGGCGCGGCAGTTGAGCATCCTGCCCTATGGCGTCCAGGGCGGGACGCTCCTGGGTGACAACGCCCTCGGTCGCGCCGCGACCATGGCACTACCGGCTGTGGTTCGCAACGCCGTGACGGCGATCGACACCACGGATCAGCGCTACCAGCAGATCAAGCTCCAGATCCTTCAGCGCGAGATCTACGACTTCACGCAGGCCCATGACGGCCGCCAGCCGACCATGGCCGAGATCGGCTCCATGAAGGAGAAGGCGGCCTCCAAGACGCGGGACTACTGGCTCTTCTCTGCTGCCAGCAGCTTTCTTCAGCCGGTGGCCACCACCCGCAAGGATCCGTTCCAGTTCTACCGGGACCAGTACAACTCTCTGCGTCGGCAGAACCCGCTGACGGCGGACGACCAGTTTCTGAGTCGGTACGGCGAGAGCTACTTCGTGTTCGCCCAGGAGTCCTCGCAGTCCAACGGCATTCCGCCGACCAACAAGGCCGTGGAGTTGACCCAGAAGTACCGCAAGGAGCTGGCCCAGAACCCGGAGCTGGCGTCCCTCATCATCGGTCCGGAGGGCAACGGCCCCTTCTCTCCGGAGGCGTACGCCTACCAGCTCAACAACCCGCTCACGCCCGGTGGGGCGGAGATGCAGCGCACCAAGCTGACGGCGGACCAGGCGCTGGAGGAGAACCAGCGCCGTCTGGGGTGGGCCAAGTACACGGCCCGCATGAACACACTCACCTCGCAGCTCACGGCCGCGGGTTTCAAGTCCTTCTCGGACTCTGGCGCGGAGGACTTCGCCGCGCAGAAGAAGGCCTATACGTCGCTGTACGCCGAGCCGCTCTACCCGGACGGCTCGGTGAACCCCTACTACAACGAGCAGTGGTCGAAGGACTTCTTCACCCAGGACCGGCGCAAGTACGACCGGCTGATCCCGGCCCTGACGTCGATCGCGAACTCGCGACTCGCGGACGTTCCGGGCCGCTCGGATCTGAAGATGCTCCAGCAGTACCTCGGTGGCCGCAAGGCCCTGGTGGGCGAGTTGAACGCGCGCAAGGCCGCAGGCCTGCCGAGCACCATGGCGGCGCAGGCCAACACCGACCTGCGCAATCAGTGGGCCACATTCGTTGACTCGCTGATCGAGGCGGACACTAAGTTCGGAGATCTCTACCATCGCTACCTGAGTCGCGACATGAGCGTGGACGTGGAAGAGATGATGGCGCAGCAAGAGGAGGCGAACCAGTAATGGCGATCCTGTCAGGCACACCAGGGCCATCCGCGTCCTCGTCCTCCTCGGGCGAGGACGCGGGAGCGCAGCGCTTTGCGGCGGGGGGCGGCACCGGGACCGCTGCCGCCGGACAGGTCTACATGGGCACTCCCCAGGTGCGCGCCGAAGGTCACGGCTTCATCGCGGGGCAGCCCATCAAGATGGGCCTAAACGAGGCGTACAGCCTTTTCAACGGCTTCTCGGGAAAGCAGGTACGCGACTTCGTCAACAAGGGCATTGTCGCTGGGCAGCTCCAGGAGGACGCGGGCTTCATGGAAGCCAAGGCCCTGTGGAAGAAGCTGGTCGACGCGTCGGCGGGGCTCACTGCCGCCAAGCAGAACGTGACTCCGATGGATGTGCTGGACAGTTACCTGTCCTCTGGCCCCCTGGGGGCCGCAGGACGTACGGGTTCGGGAAGCGTGTGGCAGACCCAGTACCGGGGCGGTCGCAAGTTCCTGGTGAACTCGCAGACCGGTGAGGTCAAGTATCAGGGGCCGCAGTTCGAGACCACCTACTCCAAGACCATCGACCTGACCGACCCGACTACGGCCAAGGCGATTGCTACCTCGCTGTTCCAGCAGCTCATGCACCGGGACCCCGGCAAGGGCGAGATGGGGCAGTTCGCCAGCGCCCTGACCAATGCCGAGCAGAACTCCCCGGTGGTCACCAACACGACCACCGAGTACGACATGAATACAGGCGAGGCAATCGGCCAGACCAACAAGTCGACTGGCGGCTTCGGTGCCGACGCCAAGCAGTACTTGGCGACGCAGCAGATCAAGGGCAACAAGGAGTACGGGGCGATCCAGGCGGCGACGACCTATCAGAACGCCCTGGAGAGCGCCATCTTCAACAACCCGTACGGGGGGATCGGATGACACTTCTGGTCCCCGGTGACGCGATTGCCGCCGCCGCGAAGAAGGCGCTCGGGACCCCCTATGTGTGGGGCGGTAACAACCTGATCGCCGGGGTGGACTGCTCGGGCCTGGTGCAGCAGGTCTTCAAGCAGTTCGGAATCGAACTGCCGCGCGTCACCTACGAGCAGATCGGTATCGGCGCGGCCGTGAGCCGCAGCAAGATGAACGTGGGAGACCTGGTCTTCTTCGACACCGACAGGTCGAAGAAGGGACCCGACCATGTCGGGATCTACCTGGGCAACGGCAAGTTCATCCACGCCCCGACCCTGGGCAAGCCCGTACAGATCTCCTCGCTTACTGATTCGTACTATGGCGACCGCCTGATGGGCATCCGCCGCATCCCCGGCGTGGCTGGGGCGCACAGTGGCCTCCAGGGCACCTCTTCCGCCATCGGCGCGATTGACCCCTCCACCTTCTCCGGTGGAGGGGAGGCGGTGCGCAAGTCCAAGGACGAACTCGCCGAGACCTACGGCTACTCGGTGGCCTTCATGAACTCGGTGCCCGAGCTGAAGAGGCTGCTGGCGCAGGCGACGACAGAGCAGTGGGACAGCGATCTTTTCACCGCCCACCTGAAGAACTCCAAGTGGTGGCAGACCACGTCCGACGCGCAGCGCAAGGCGTCGGTCATGGCCAAACAGGACCCGGCCACCTATAAGGCTCAGCTTGCAGCCAACCGGGCGGCGGTGGACCAGCTCGCGACCAAGATGGGCGCGATCATGTCGTCCGGCACCAAGGACAAGTTGGCTAAGAACATCCTGCACCTGGGGTGGGAGGATGCCCAGATCCAGAATTTTCTGGGGCAGTACGTCGACTTCAACTCCAAGCACGTTCTTGGCGGCATGGCAGGCCAGGCCTACCAGCAGCTCAAGACCACGGCCTACGACAACGGCGTCTCCATGTCGGAGCAGTCGCTGAAGAACTCCGCCGCGTACGTCACGCGCGGCGTCTCCACCATGGAGAAGGAGGTGGCCAACATCCGGGGGCTGGCCATGGGCGCGTATCCCGGCTATGCCGACCAGATCGAGGCAGGCGTGTCCATGAAGGACATCGCCGAGCCCTATGTCCAGGCCTATGCCGACACGCTTGAGGTGCCGGACACGGACGTCGACATGTTCAACCCGAAGATCAAAGCCGCCCTGAACCAGGCCGGGCAGGACGGGAAGCCGTCGCCCATGACCCTGACCGACTTCACCAACATGCTCCGATCGACGCCGGACTGGAGCCGCACCACGAACGCGCAGGGAACCGTGATGGGCATCGGCAAGCAGGTGCTCAAGGACATGGGGCTGGTGACGTAGTGGCGTCCCTGATGAGCATCCTTCAGCAGGCCGGATTCAAGGGCGAAGGCCTGAAGATGGCCTATGCCATCGCCATGGCGGAGTCGGGCGGAAACGCCCGTGCCCACAACGGCAACGCGGGTACGGGTGACAACTCGTACGGCCTCTTCCAAATCAACATGCTGGGCGGCATGGGTCCGGAACGTCGGGCTCGGTACGGACTGTCCAGTAACGACGCCCTCTATGACGCGCTGACCAACGCCAAGGTCGCGTACAAGATGTCCAACGGGGGGAAGAACTGGGGTCCGTGGTCCACGTACGGGAGCGGAGCTTACAAGCAGTACTACGGCGGCTCTGGGGGTGCGTCCGTGACTGACAGCGGTGCAGGCGGCACGTTCTCCGTAGGAGCCGTGACGCCCAAGCTGGACATGGACACCCTGGCCACGCAGTTCGGCCTGACGGCGGGACTCCTGAAGTCCAACAAAGAGCTGAAGGGTCTCGTGAGCCAGGCCCTCTCTGAGGGCTGGGATTCCACGCTGTTCACAGCGCACCTGAAGAACAGCAACTGGTGGCGCACGGTCCCCGACCAGACACGTCAGTTCATTCTGCTGATGAGTGGCGACCCGGCCACCTATAAGCAGAAGTACTCGGCCTCCATGTACAAGCTGAACCAGCTTGCCGTGTCGGTCGGCTTCGGCAACCAGATCATGAAGGACGGGAAGCCGACCAACGCCCTGAACAGGGCGATCATGTACGCCATGCGCGACGGCTGGGACGACGCGCGCATCAAGGCTTACTTCGGCGGCCAGGTCAGCATGCACGGTGACCAGATGTGGGGCGAGGCGGGAGAGGCCTACGATCAGCTTTTCCAGCTCACCTACAACAACGGCCTGACGTTCGCGAAGACCTGGTTCCAGTCCAACATCCGGTCGATGATGGCGGGCAAGACATCTCTGGAGACGCTCCAGGGGTACATCCGCAACCAGGCGGCGGCGAAGTACTCGTCCTTCGCCGACCAGATCAAGGCGGGCCAGAACGCCATGGACCTGGCCCAGCCCTACATCTCTTCGGTAGCCAACATCTTGGAGTTGCCCTCCACGGACATCGACCTCAGCAACAAGTGGGTCAGCAAGGCCATGACGGCGAAGCAGACTGGTACCGCGTCCGGTACGCAGTACCCGCTGTGGCAGTTCGAGAACGACCTGCGGTCGGATCCGCTGTGGAAGCAGACCAACAACGCTCGCGAGAGCATGTTCTCTGTGGCTCACAAGGTCGCACAGGATTTCGGACTTAGCTTTTAGGAGGTGAGCTGACATGACGACCCCGGCTGGGTACTACGACGACCAAGGCAACTTCATCCCCGGCTCGTTCGCCGGTCAGTTCAACCCGCCCGGCTCTTCTGTGAGCCAGGGAAGCATCGACGCTGCCAACGCGGCGCTGGGCAAGAACAAGGCCACTATCAGCGGTGGCCAGAATGCCGTGAAGGGCTACAACGCCCAGATCCGGCGTTACCAGCAGCAGCTCAAGAACAAGAAGCTGAACTGGGCCCAGAAGGCAACTCTCCAGGCGCAGCTCGCGGGGGCCCAGAAGGGCCTCGCGAACGCCAACAAGGCCATCACCACAGCCCAGGGGCAGACGGGGGACCTTCAGAACAAGGTCTACGAGGTCTCGGGGCAGTACGAAAAGCTGCTCACCGGCGAGAGCCGCAACGCCTACGCGGCCCTTCAGGCCATGTTCAACAACTACGGGCTGGGCTCGCTCGCGCCCAAGATCTACGAGTTCGCCAAGCAGGGTTACGGTGCGGACGTCATCTCGCTGATGCTTCAGGACACCAGTGAGTACAAGACGCGCTTCGCGGGCAACCAGGCACGCGTTGCCGCGGGCCTGCCGGTGCTCTCCCCTGCGGAGTACCTGTCCACCGAGCAGGCGTATCGGCAGATCATGCAGGACGCAGGTCTGCCCAAGGGGTTCTACGACTCGCCCACCGACTTCACGAAGTGGATCGCAGGTGACACCTCGCCGACCGAGGTCAAGGGCCGCGTAGACCTGGCGGTCCAGAAGACCATGCAGGCCAACCCCTTCGAGAAGGAAGCGCTCAAGCAGCTCTATGGCGTGGACGACAGCCATGTGCTGGCGTACTTCATCGACGCCAAGACGGCGCTGCCGATCCTTCAGAAGCAGGCGCAAGCCGCAGCCTTCGGAGGTGAGGCGCTGAAGCGGGGTCTGGGGCTCTCCGGGAACCTTGAGGACATGGTGACCTCGGGGCTGTCTCAGGCAGCCGTGAGCCAGGGCTTCCAAGCCGTTGCGGAGGCGCTGCCGAACATCCAGGCCATCGCCGCTCGCTACGGCGAGACGTTCTCCCAGAGCGAGCTGGAGCGCGACCTGATCATGGGCAACACCCTTGGCGGCAACGAGACGGCGCTCGCCCAGGCCCCCACCAACCGGCGCAAGTACCTCGCCTCGCAGGAGCGAGCCCTGTTCTCCGGGTTCGGCGGATCCTCGCCCGGCGGTCTTTCCACTGGCTTCCAGCAGACATAGTCGGCTACCTTCGTTCCAGCGCTGTGGAGCAGCTCGGTAGCTCGCTGGGCTCATAACCCAGAGGTCACGTGGTTCAAATCCCGTCGGCGCAACGAAGAGCCAGGTGCGCATGGCTGCGGGTACTTCATTTGGGAAATAACCCCGCCGCCGATCTTGATCTCTGGCGCTGACATCGGGACCCGTATCGGGGGATACGGGTCCCTTTGGTTTGCAATGGGGTACATTCCTTAACGATGTTCGGGAAGGATCGCCTGGCCCCTTCTCGCTGAAGTCCAGGACGGAGCGACCGCCCTCCCCGGGGCGGGACTGGCCGACAAGGGAGAAGCTCGAAATGAGCGGTGGCATGGGGTACTACAACGGCGATCTCTTCGACCAGGATGGAAATCCGGTCGACCCGAGCGCTCTTGGCGCACCGCAGGGAGCCCAGTCGGGCAACCCGCTGCGCGACCACCTCAAGAAGGTGGAGGAGCAGCTCAAGGCGGTCATGGAACAGAACGCCGAGCTGGCGGCCGAGCGCCGCCAGAATCGGATCGCCGATGAACTTCAGGCCAAGGGATACGACCGTGGGGTGGCAACCCTCTACGGCGGGGATCCCGCAAAGCTGGACGAGTGGCTGAACAGCAACGGCCAGTACCTCGCCAAGATGCCCACCGATACGTCGGGAGCGGGCCAGGCGCAGGGACAGGGTGGCGCAGCAGCTTCTACCGTTCCGGCCGAAGGCCAGGCAGCTCTTCAGCAGCTCCAGGGAATGGGCGGTCAGGCGGCGGCCCCGCAGGGTTCCGACGCCGAGCAGATCTCGCAAATGCGTAACGCGCAGACGCCGGAGGCGCTCATGCAGTACCTCCAGTCCCAGGGGAACCCGTACCACTTCAACGGCTGATGTGACTCCTGGCCTCTACCGACTACGGACACCCTGAAGGGGGTGAGAGGCCATGGCTAACGCCTTTACGGATACCACAGCGATGTCGAACACGGTGCAGACCGCGTACGACCGCTTCTTCGAGTTCGCACTTCGTGCACAGCCCCTGTTCCGCCAGGTGGCGGACAAGCGCCCCGCGCAGCAGACCGCCCCCGGCGGCTCTGTGGTGCTGGAGCGGTACCAGGACCTGGCGGTCGCGACGACTCCGCTCACGGAGACGACCGACCCCGACTCGGTGGCGATGGGTAACCCCACCACCGTGACCATCACGCTGAACGAGTACGGCAACCCGGTGCTCCGCACCCGCAAGCTGTACCTGTTCTCGCTCACCGACGTGGACCCGGCGATCGCCAACATCGTGGCGTTCAACGCGGCTGACTCGATCGACTCGGTCGTGCAGACCGTGCTCCGCTCGGGCACGAACGTGATCCAGCGCAAGGCTGGCGCGGTCACCTACGTCACCAACGGCACCGTGTCGACCCCGGTCGGCACTACCATGACGGCCACCGACTCCTACACGTCGGCCATGGCCCGTCTCGCCGTGGTGAAGCTGCGCACCAACAAGGCGGTGCCCCGCAAGGGCTCGCTGTACTGGGCCGCGATCCACCCGGAGGTCTCGTACGACCTCCGTTCGGAGACCGGTGCTGCCGCGTGGCGCGACCCGCACAACTACTCGGCTGCGGGCAACATCTGGGCCGGTGAGATCGGTGCCTACGAAGGCGCGTTCTACATCGAGTCCCCGCGTTGCTTCAACGCCGTGGACGCTGGTACCGGCGACAACACCATCCGTCGTTTCCGCACCTACTACGCGGGCCAGCAGGCCCTCGCGGAGGCCGTTGCGGACGAGTTCCACACGGTGGCCGGTCCCATCACCGACAAGCTCATGCGGTTCCGTCCGCTGGGCTGGTACGGCGTCGCGGGCTGGGCTCGCTACCGCGAGGAGGCGCTCATCCGCGCCGAGTCGACGTCGACGATCGACTTCAGCTAATGGCAACGGTTCTTCCGCTGCTCACGGCGGTTACCACCAGCACCTCGGGCTCCGCGTTCGAGGTGCTGGTGGGGCGAGAAGTCACTCTCGTCTGGGCCTATTCGGGGCCAGGCGGGTATGGCGCAGCGTCCGTAGAGGTTTCCCTCGACGGCTCTACATGGTTTCCCTCCGGGGTGACCCTGAATCCGAACAACGTCCCTGGGGTGCTTGCAACCCCGGTGCGGTTCGTGCGCGGCGTTTACGACGATCAGGGGCATACGGGGGCCATTACCCTCCAGGCACTCCAGAGCGACGAAGACGACTAGGGATGATGGATCGTGAGCACATGGCTCTTCAAGACCCCGGTGGTGGCTGAGGGTCCGGCAGGCCTGGACCCGCTGTTCCACCGAGTGAAGCTGAACCGTGGTGTCACGATCCTGGAAGGACCGCCCGGGACTTACCGGGCGGTCCGTTTTCCTACCCAGGACGAACAGTTCGCCTCTGCGCCCGCCCTGTACATGGGCGGGCACGAGTATGTGGTGGACGATGCCACCAAGGCCGCGTTGATCGCCGGGGGCGTAGGCGTGGACTCATCCAACTTCACGCTCATCTCCTAGGAGATCGAGATGCCTTACACAGCGAAGCAGCGGGCCTACTTCCACGCCCAGGCGGCCAAGGGCAAGCCGGGGATGAAGAAGCTCGCATCAGAGGCCGACGCCTACGCGAAGGCCGGTGAGGAGAAGCCGCCCGTGGCAGCGAAGAAGGCAGCAGCGAAGAAGGGCATGGGCTTCAAGGCGGCCCAGGCCCAGATCGCCAAGAAGGAAGGCGTCTCGAAGGATCGTGCTGGTGCGATCCTCGCGTCCGCCGCCCGCAAGGCATCGCCTGCGGCGAAGAAGGCCAACCCGAACCTGAACAAGGTCAAGGGTGCCGCGAAGGGGAAGAAGTACTGATGGCCAGCAACGGCGGCATGCAGCCCACCTACGGGCCGGTCACTGATATGACCTGCCCGACCGACGGCGGCGACAAGACCATCGTCAACGGCAACGAAGCGCTGGTCATCCCGGTACAGGAAAAGATGTCCGTGGTCGTCTCGCCCCTCGGCGAAGACGACTCCCACGTGCAGGGCATCTACCGCGAAGCCAACTTTGCGGAGTCCTGATGGCGTGCCGAACGGGGTGCAAGACGAAGAACCACGCGACCTACGCGGAGTGCCTTCTCGACGCGGGTATCGGTACGTACCTCGTCCGCGTCTCCAAGGGCGAGGACGGCACCGCCCAGAAGAAGTGGGACCGGGAGCTGGACAGCTACAAGGCGGCCCGCAAGGAGGGCATGCAGCCCGACGGGACGACTCAGAAGAAGATCGATGAAGCCCGCCGCTTGAGCGACAAGGCGGGTGCTGCCTACGGGAAGGACTTCTCGAAGGCCGACCCGATGGGGGTATGACGTGGCAGAGATGAAGCTCGCCCTGGACTCGGTCAGCGGGACCACGCTGGCCGCAGTCACAGGCAACGCCACCGGCACGGCTGTAGGCGGCGACCAGCCGCGCAGCACGGCCACTGTGGTGGCCGTGGGTACCGCCACGCTGGCAGGCACCCTGACCATCGAGGGGTCCCTGGACGGGACCGTATGGGTGTCCACTGGCACCACGGTGGCGCTCACGGCCGCGGCCACGGTGACGGCCACCTCCACGGCCAAGGGCTTCCGGTTCTACCGGACGTCGCTGTCCGGCATCTCCGGAGCCGGAAGCTGCACGGCCAACATGGGCGTGGTCTAAGACATGGGCGTCGGGGGCGGTTACTACCCGGACACGAAGATCACCGACAAAGAGGGTGACTACCTCAAGGTCTTCGCGGACGGCGGCATTCTCACCCACCCGGTGGCGGAGAACTACCAGTTCTACTTCCACACGATCATTGACGTGCCGGGTGTGGTGGCAGCCAACAACTTCATGTCGGTGTTCAACCCGAGCGGCAGCGGCAAGACCATGGCGTTCTTCTCGGTCACGGTCAACTCCTACGCCACCGGCGTTTCTTCGACAGCCACTTCCCTGGTGGTCGACAGGATCACCGCCGCGTCCGGCGGTACTCAGGTGACTGCGTCGAACATCAACAGGCTCCTGACCTCGTGGAGCAACCCGGTCACGGAACTGCGTACCGGCAACCCCGCAGCGACGAAGACCGGGCCGACGTTGTTCTCCTGGCCCCCTCCGCTTGCCAGCGGTGCGGGAGGGGAGGCCACGGCCTACAGCACGCCCCCGCCGGGGCAGGGGTTCATCTGCGTGCCGGGTCAGGGGATTGTCTTCAGCACCGCTGCGGGCAACACCAACCAGGTGTGGAGCATCAACGTGAACTGGGCTGAGTTCTGATGGCCAACTTCGGGAGCGCCAACGGCGCTGTCATCTTGACCATCCCGGCCAACACCCGCTGGCATGGCCAGGTGAACATCTCGGCCACTGTGACCGGAGCTGCTGGGGACACCAGCACGACAGCTCACCCGTCCGTCATCCTGACGGGCTCGGGAGCCCGGGACTATGCCTCTGGCGACACCGTTGTGGCTGTGGCGCTGGCGCTGCCAGCGGTGGGCCTGGCCTCCGTGACGGGCATGTCCGCATCCGGGACTGGGTCCTCGGGGAGGATAGTGATCCAAGCGGGTGCAAATCCCCTTAGCCTGACCTTGAATCTGCCATCTCGCGTTACGGGCAACGCCGTGGCGGTGGGAGAACTGCTCGCCTAGGAGGTGACTGATGACGACACTGGAAGACCTGCGACAGCGGGTGCGGTCCCAGCTCATGGGGTTCACCCGTGATCAGCAGCAGGTCGCGGTGCTCGCCGCGCCCATCACGTCCAGCGACACCAGCCTGACGCTGGACACCAACACGGCGCGGAACATCAGCCGTGGGCTGGTGGAGATCGACGACGAGCTGATCCTGCTCCAGTCCCTCGACCTGTCCACGAACGTGGCCACGATCATCGGCGGCATCAACGGCCGGGGCCGGGAAGGCTCCGTGGCCGCTTCGCACTCCGCCAATGCGCTGGTGACCATGTCTCCGGCGGTGCCTCGCGTGCGCCTCACCGAGGCGATCAACCAGGCCATCATGGCGATGTACCCGAAGATCCCGATCTTCTCGACGACTGAGATCACCAAGCTGGCACCGGTATTTGAATACGCACTGCCAGCCGACTGCACCGAGATCTGGTACATCGTCTCGGACACCGTGGGGCCGACGCAGGTGCACTATCCGTCGCCCCGCTGGCGGTTCAACCCGAAGGCTCCGACGTCCGACTTCGCCTCGGGCAAGTCGATCCAGCTCCTGGACTTCGTGACGCCCGGACGGGCGATTCGCATCGTGTACACCAAGGCTCCAGTGGAGCTCGTCAACGCGACCGACGCCATCACGGTGTCGGGCTACGACGACCGTATGTCGGAGACCATCATCTGGGGCGCGCTGGCGCGCCTGATCCCCTCCTTCGAGGCGGCACGCCTCCAGCAGCTCGCCGTGGAGGGCACCGAGCGTGCCGCTCTCGTGCCTGCGTCGGCAGCGACGAAGACGGCTGCCTACTACGAGGCGCTGTTCCAGCAGGCCCTGGACCTGGAACGCAACAGGATCATGGACGAGACGCCGAACTTCGCGTTCTGGCAGGGAGGCTGACATGGTCAACGCGTTCTTCTACTCCAACATCGCCGTCCCGACCACGCTGTCGGGCAACATCAACAACTCGGTCACGACCTGCACCGTGGCCAGCACCACCGGCTGGCCGGGGTCGTTCCCGTACGTCGTGGCCCTGGACTTCGGCACCTCGAACGAGGAGCTGGTCCGTGTCACAGCGAACGCTGCGGGCACGCTGACCATGTCACGCGCCTTCGGTGGCACCTCTGCGGTGTCGCACTCCACTGGCGCTGCGGTGCGCCACGTGTACAACGCGCAGGACGCGACGGACTTCCGTACGCATGAGCAGGCCAGCACCGCAGTACACGGCATTGCTGGCGCAGTGGTGGGAACCACCGACAGTCAGACCCTCTCGAACAAGACGCTTACGTCGCCGACGATCAACAGCGGTACATACAGTTCCGGCGGGTCCCTGTCGGGCACCTTCTCCGGCACGCCGACCTTCTCCGGTGCCGTGGTGTTCTCGGGCAACCCGAACTTCTCGGGCACGCCCACCTTTGCGTCGAGTTCGCACTCGGGCACGACCACGCACACGGGCACGATCCAGTCGACACAGTCCGCTGTGGGCAACGTGGTGCTGGCGTCGATTCTGAACGCGGGCGATACGTTCGACCGCTTCCGTATCTACGCCGACGGCAAGCACGAGTGGGGCTCGGGCACAGGTGCCCGTGATGTGGAGCTGTTCCGTGAAGCGGCGGACACCCTGACGAGCAACGACACGATTCGTGTCTACCGCTCTACGGCGGCAGGAGACGCCTTCCAGGCCCGCGTCACAGGCGACACGGTCTCGCGTCTGAACGTCGACGCCGACGGCGGCATGTCCTGGGGCCCCGGCGGGGCCAGCGCACAGGACACGAACCTGTACCGCTCTGCCGCGGACACCCTGAAGACGGACGACTCGTTTGTCTTCGGCGGCACTCTCACCGAAGCCACGGGCGGCTTGGTCTACAAGCCGTACCAGGTGGGCACGACCAACTTCAACATGGTCGCCGTGTCCTCGTTGGACGTGGTGGTCAACTTCCCGACCACGTTCGCGTCGACCCCCCGTGTGACAGCCACGCTGCGCGGCCTGCCCTCGAACTCGTCCGCCCTGATCGTGCGCACCAGTGCCGTGACCACGTCGTCCATGACGCTCCGCGTCAACGACACGGGCGGTACGTCCCGCACTCTGTCCATCGACGCCGACTGGATCGCCGTCGCCTCTTAAGGAGGGCGCATGAGCATCGTCTCCCGGCTCCCGTTCCCCCTTGGGCGAGCGGTGGCCACCGGGGCCACCACGTCCCTCGGTACGGCCGCCTACGACTTTGCCATCGGCGGTCAGGCCTTCATCTCGGGCATCGACGACAACCGGCCCATGAGCCGGGGCCTGGCCCCGGTGCGCAAGGACCAGTTCGACAACACGAAGGAGCCGGGCGAGCAGTCGCTCGCCAACTGGTGGCTGCGCTCGCAGTCGTCCTTCGTGGGCGGAGAGGGGATCCTGTACCAGGATCCGGACACGGTCTCGCAGGCGAACCTCCAGAACCGGCACACCATCCAGTTCGGCCACTCGGTAGGGCTGAACCCGTGGGTCAACGGACAGTTGACCCTCCTGCGCAGTACCACGCAGCGCGTCGCCGATGCGACCGGTGCCAACCACTACGTACAGGGCTGGAAGAACGGCGGCACCGACAGCTTCTACTCCGCCTACAGCACCAACCTGAAGTCGGACGACGGCTCCGCCAACACCACCATCACGTGGGGCGGAGCCAACACGATCGTCTCGCTGGCGACGGACGGCACGAAGTACTACGCAGCCGACAGTGTCGGCATCTGGTCGGGCACCGGAACGGGTGCCGGTGCCAAGATCTGGAACACGGGCTCCGCCAACGTGGTGATCGGGTGGACCAAGGGCCGCCTCATGGGGGCGGTCGACAACAAGATCTACGAGCTGGTGGGCGGGGCACCCCCCGCCCTGCCCACCCCCAAGTTCACCCACCTCAACAGCGCGTTCACCTTCACCGCCTTCGCGGAGGGGACGAATGCGATCTACGCGTCCGGCTACGCGGGCAATCAGGGAGCCATCTACAAGCTCACTCTGGACACCAGTGGCAATGTGCCGACGCTGGCGAGCGGCGGTACACAGGCCTGCCAGATGCCCATGGGCGAGATCGTCCTGTCGATGTACGCCTACCTGGGCACCTTCATCGGCATCGGGACCAACCGTGGCTTCCGTGTCGGACAGATCGACGACTCCACCGGAGACATTGTCTACGGCCCGCTGCTGTTCAACGCGGTCGCGGGAACGGTGGGAATCCAGGCGATCGCTGCGTACGACCGGTTCTTCTTCGTGGCCATGACGGGTGGCGTTGACACCTTCGGCGGTATCTACCGGGTGGACCTGTCGCAGCCGATCTACGACAACGGAGTGTCGTCGTCGCTGCGCTTCGCCTACGCCACGGATCTCCAGACCCACCTGACGGGCAACGTCACGGGCGTGACGAACTTCGGCACTTCCGACCGGATGGTCATCGGGCAGGTGAACCAGGGGGCGTACCTGGAGTCCGCCACGGTGCTGGAGCCGACGGGCTACTTCACCACCGGCCGCATCCGGTACAACACGCTTGAGCCCAAGCTCTTCAAGTTCCTGACCGTGCGCACACCGCAGACCTACTTCGGCACCCTGACGGCCTCAGTGTTCGACCCGAGCGGGTCCCAGACCACGGTCCTATCGGTCTCCGAGGGCTCCTCGCAGTACATCACCGACATTGGCTTGGCCGCGCCATCCTCGGCGGTGGAGTGGGTACAGGTGCGCCTGGACTTCACGCGCTCCTCGACCACGTCCCTGGGGCCAGAGGTCAACGGCTGGCAGCTCAAGGCCGTACCGGGTGCCATCCGGCAGCGGATCTTCGTGGTCCCGCTGCTGTGCTTCGACCGGGAGGTCGACAACAACGGCCAGTGGGACGGGTATGAGGGACGCACTCTCGATCGCCTGGAGGCGTTCGAGATGATCGCCCAGAAGGGCGATGCGGTCACCTTCCAGGACCTGAACCAGATGCGGTCATGGACCTGCATCGTGGACGACTACGAGTTCAAGCAGATGGCCCAGCCTGCGGCGAACGCCAATGGCTATGGTGGCTACCTCACAGTGCAGCTCCGTACGATCGCTGACGTGGTGAACTGATGAAGTGGCATCTGTACTGGTCAACGGGCTGCCGTCACGGACAGCACGGGTACTGCAAGGGCGAAACGGGCAAGGCCGGTGCGAAGCGCCCCGCAAAATGTAAGTTCTGCGGGGCGCACTGCTTGTGCCCCTGCCACTGGAGAGGAAAGCGCTGATGGAGATCCTGGATCCGGACCTGTGGAACGACGACGGAACACCCAAGCGCCCGTCGAAGGAGTACATGCAGCGCCTCGAAGAGGCGCAGCATCTGGAAGCGGTCGATCCCGAGACGCCCGCCAAGCGGGCACGGGAGCTGGACGACGCGTTCCTGAACTACGCCCGCATCAAGCGCGAGGCGCGCGAGGCGCGCTCTCCCGAGGTGGGGGACATCGTCCACTTCTGGCATGGCGAGAAGGCCACGTGCTTCGCCGCCATGGTGATGGAAGTGGAGTCGTTCGGACATCTCGCCACCATCCGCGTCCATGTGCCGCACAAGCCGTTTGAGGACTGGACCGTCGACCACGACGAGACCAAAGAGCGCGACGAATGCTGGCACTGGCCGTGCGGGGAGGGGCAGTGAAGGTCGGATACCTGGACCTGGACGGCTACCGTCAGACCGCCTACCTGGACGAGGACGAACCCACCGGCGGCGTCATGCGCGGTACACACAAGCACACCGACGAAGAGGTATTCGTCGTGTGGGATGACGACAAAGAAGACTGGCTAGAGGTGGAGGGACAGTGATGTGGGAACTCGGATGGGAGTGCCCCAACTGCCACACCACGGCCACGGGCACGAAGTGCTGGAAGTGCGGGACGTTGCAGCCATGAGCGGGATCATCTACTGCTCGCACTGCGGGCATCCCAACCAACCCGGCACGACCTACTGCGCCGCTTGCGGGAAGATGCTGAACCCGTGAAGCCAGCCTGGTTCGTCCGGGACATCATCGTCCCGGCCAATGACGCCGAGAGGGACGCCGTGCGGGTCGCACAGCGCGCTTTGCGCCTCTCCCCTACCGGGGAGATGGACGAAGCGACGAAAGCCTCTCTGCGGGGCGCACAGCGCCTTTTCAAGATCCCGGTCACGGGAACGCTAGATGAGGCGACCGCCGTCGTCATCGACTCCCTGCGGCCGTGGAGCCTACAAGAGGAGTAGTCATGCCAGACACAGGCGGGATCGCGTTTCTTCTGCCCGTAGGGATCTTCGTTATGGTCCTTCTCCAGGTATTGGGTGTGCTGCCCAAGTGACCGAGGAGGGGAAAGTGAAGAATGTAGTAGTCCAGCTTGTGGCGCTGGCGCTGGTAGCAGGTGGGGTCGTAGCCCTGACGTTGAAGGACAAGGACGTCTCGGTCTTCGTGTCCCTCTTCTCGCCGATCCTGTCGGCGCTCTTCGTGGTGAATCACCTGTCCAACCAGGACAGGACGCTGAGTCAGATCCAGCGCAACACCAATGGTGTGCTGACCGAAAGGATCAAGGAGGCCGTCAACGAAGCGCTGGACCAGCGCAACGGGTCGGAGTAAAACGTAAGTCCCCCTCGCACCCAAGGCCTGTGCGGCTCAACGAGGGGGACTTACGCGACCGGAGGAGAGGAAGGTTACCGGCCGGAACCCAGGTTAGGGCACATCGGTCTCTGAGACCGAGACGCTCCGCTGGACCGTATGGATCAGCGTCCGGGTGACCCGGTAGATCTCGACGAGATCGTCGGTGTCACGGGCGCGGCGGGTGGCTATCGGTCGTACCACCTCGGCGCTGGGGTAGCGGTCTCCGCCCCCCATGCCGATCTCGAACCACACTTCATTCGCCATACTGCGCCTCCCTGTCCACCCCGGCAGCGACTGCGATGCGGTGGCACTCGGCATCGCAGTACGGCCTGGAGTCCGGGCCCGAAGACCAGAAGGTCTCAGGCCCGTTCATGATCGGCGTTGCACAGAGGTTGCACTCCATCACATCTCCTCGGGCGGGATCATCTCCCAGCCCCCCGCCTCCGGGGCAGCGAGCTGGGCCGGTACCGACGTGGTCGGCATAGAGCCCCACCCGAAGGTGGAGACAGGTGCTCCGCCTGCGGGCAGGTCAGAAAGTGATGCCGGGGACATCATCGGGATCCGGGGTGCGGACGGGTCCGGCATCACAGGAGGAGATGACGCAGTCGTCGCAGTCTGAGGTGTCGACAGAGTGGCAGGGACAGGGGCAGACGTCCCCATGATCTCCGCCTCCAGCGTCTCGATCTCCGATGCCAGCTCCCCCATCTGACTCGCGATGAAGCGGGTCAGCCGGATGAGCTTCTTCAGGATCTCGTCGTCCGAGTCCGTCTTCTTGATCCGAAACGTCGTGGAGATCCCCTCGTCCGGGGTCCCCCACGTCACCCACACTCCCGTGTCGTTGCTCGTCACCTTCAGGGGCATTGCTTCCCTCTCCTCGCAGTGGTCGTGCGCTGAGGATGCCGGACACGGCCACCTCCTCGCGAGAGACCAGGATGCCACCCTGTACTACGGTGAAGGCGAAGCCCTCGGGGAGCCACAGCTCCCAGGCCCGACCGTCCTCGGTCACGAAGATGACCCCCATGGGGTTGCTCACGGCAGGTACCCCACATATCGGGCGACGAAGGCCTGCATGGCATCCCGAGGAACGATGACGGCCGACTCCAGCTCGCTCACCTCCGCCTCGGGAAGCGCGTCCACGGACTCGATGGCATCGAGTCCGACCACCATGAAGTCGCCGGACTCCATCGGGTAGATGCCGGGGCAGGAGTTTGCCCCGCTGCACTCACTCATCCTCTTGCTCCTTTCGGATGCTGGCCAGCGTGCGCACGGTGAACGCGCGGGGCACGCCCGGCCTGGGCACGAGGGTGAGCGCGCCAACGCGCTTGGACTCCTCGGGAAACTCCGTCTCCACGGTGACCTCGCAGTTGTGGCGCAGGCGCTCGTACTCCTGGTCCATGGAGACCACGTTGTCCAGGTGCTCGAACATCGCGTCCACGTTCTCGTGGTGCGTGAGTCGCGCCTCTTCGGCCGCGAAGCGGCGCTCTCGCTCCGCTCTGCGCTCCCACTCCAGGAGCGCCATCAGAACGTCCCAACGGGGGTCGTTGTTGTCCCACCCGTACGCCAGGATGCGCACCGCGCGCTGGTGCTCAAGGGGCCTGGCGTCCAGGGCCCGAAGCTCTTCCAGGCTGGGACGCCAGTCGGGCAGCAGGTCGCGCCATGCGGCGACGGCCCGCGTCCAGAAGACGCGGGCCGACACGAGACGCGACAACCGGTGTCGGTTGTGCCTCATTTCTTCCTTCTGTGTTCGAAGCAGGGGAATTCCCTGCCGCACCAGCAGTGGCCGTTCATGAGCGGTGCAGCTCTGCACCGCAGTCGTTGCAGCGAATGACGAACTGCCCGTTCTCCTCGGAGCCGGAGGCGTTCGCATGGACGCAGTTGCTCATAGCGTCCACCCTTCCCTCTCTGCACCGCACACGCAGCGCTCGAAGAACCGGCCCTCGCCGAGGTTATGCATCCATCGCCACAGGTGTTGCCACTCGTAGTCATGGATGGGCAGTGGGGTGCGTACGGGGAGCGGAGGCTTCTCGTCTCCGCTCATGACGTGACCTCCGGATCGATCAGGTCGGCGGCACCTGCACTGCACGGGCATAGCACGTCGTCCGGCGAAGTGCTGCCGCACTTGTCCGCTCGGATCTTCTCCGCCAGTTCGTGGGCGTACTTCCTGGCGAAGACGTCCAGGTGGCTTCCGAGCCACGCCCGTGCTTCCTCGTCGACCCCTTCGAGGGTCTCGCTTCTGGCGCTCACGGCACTCGCCTCAGCTCACCCCGGGGCTCCTGCGAGCCACCTTCGGATTCCATCCTCTCCTCCTTTGACGTACAGACTGTTGATGTCCTCACCGGCCGGTGGCCGGATGACTTTGGCCTTCAGCTCCGCCGCCAGGAAGCGGGCCATCTTGCGACCCGCCTCGTCGCCGTCGGCGACACAGACGATCTCTCCTGCATCGGCGAAGCAGCGGGTGAACTGCGGTTTCCAGTTCTTCACCCCCGGCGTGCCGATAGCGGCGAAGCCGCACACGCTCAGGGTGAGCGTGTCGATCTCCCCTTCGCATACGTAAACAACGTCGCCGTCTTTCTTGAAGTCGGCGACGTTGTACAGCGTGCGGTCCATACCTTCAGGTGCCCGGTACTTCATGCAGTGCACCGGCTTGCCCTGATCGGTGACGTAGAGGACCGTGTCTTTGCAGACGTGGTCCTCCAGGCACCTGAAGGTGAACGTCACCACCCCGGAAGGGGTGAGATAGGGGATGCAGAGCCTGCCCCGGAAGGTCTCGTGGCTAGGCAGCGGGCTTCGAACGACGCCCAGGCGGTACGTACCGGCGATCCCGGCTCCGATCCCTCTGCTGGTCAGGTACGCCTGGGCGCGCGTATCGCCGGACAGATCGGTCTGGTACCTCGATGCCGCTTGCTCGAAGAAGATCCTCTGCTCGCTGCTGGGCAGTTCCACGGTCGCAGTTCTCCATGGCCATGATCAGATGAATGGCCGTGCCCTGGGCTTCGCAGGCGAAGCAGCAGAACACGCCCTTGCTCAGGTCGTAGGAGAAGGACGGGTGCCCTTCTCCATGCACGGGGCAGAGAGCCATGCCCTGATCTCGCCCATGGTGGTCGGTCTCGACCCCATAGCCCGCGAGTACGAGTCCGAGAAGGCCCAGATCTTGACCATCACGGTCAGGCGTGCGACGGCGAGCCGAAGGTCCATACGGGTCCATGTCCAGGCCTCCGACTCGGGGGTTTCGAAGCCGCCGATGACCGGCCTGTCGGGAGGCAGGTATGCATCCCACTGGGCCACCGGCTTGTTCTTCCTGCGCACGATCAGCATGCACTGCGGGTTGCCCGCTGTGTCCCGCTGCTTGAGCGTGTCCGTAACCCAGGACTGGAGCGCAGGCTGCGCCACGTACTTCACCTGGATCGTGGTGTGGGGGACACCATCGATGTCCCCCTGATCGTCTGCGCGGCCCTCGCGCAGCCGTCGGTCCGCTGCGGCGAAGGCCTCCTGGCGGAGGTACTTCGCCACCATGCGCTCGGTCTCCGCGCCCTTGCGGGCGTTAGCGGTAGGCATGCGGTACCTTCGCTCGCAATACGCGCCTGGCGAGCCTGGCTCGCTTGTTCACGCCACGCTCCTTTCGATGTCCTTGTGCGCGTCGGCGCAAGTCAGGAACGGCCCGAAGTGGGCCATGCCGGACAGCGTCCGGCGTTCCCAGTACCAATAGAGCTGCCCCGTGACAGCCCTGTTGGTGAACACCTTGCACCTCGCTGGAGGCAGGTCATGCCCCACCAGGGGCAGTCTGTGTAGATCGCTCACTCTCCATCTCTCCCTCTCCCACGTACCGGGCATAGACCCGGCGCTCTCCGTCCACTGTGCGCGCCTTCGCCTCGAAGGCACCAGCCGGGGCGAAGTGTCGGCTCCCGGCTCGAATCAGGTATGCCACGCTGGCCGCCGACTGAGGAGTGTCGTACGTAGCCACGTGCGCCCACTCGCCCTTGCGGCGCTTGAGCTTGGCGGCAGCCCCCTGCATCCACGGATGCCGCTTCACCCGGTCAGGCTGCGGCGGGGGCTCCCAGGTCAGGCGTTCATTCTGCTTCGGCATAAGAGTTCCTCCACCAGTTGGTTGTTCGTTGTGCACCGGGGATCCAGTCCCCTATCACCCCTGTCTCGGGCGTGACCCGCATACGGAAGTAGTCCCTCCCGCTCGCATCGCACTTGGCGAAGCGGTTCTTCACGCAGGCGGCGAGGATCTCGCCCTCACCACCGGGTGCGAAATTGATCATGAGGACCGGCAAGGCTGAGAGCTTGCCCAGAATGTCCCCCCGGGAGGGCACCGGCCGCTCCGCGGTCGGGTGCCAGCCGTCGGTCACGTGATGCACCAGGTGCACGGCGGCACCTGTCGTACGGGCGAGGGCCTTGCACTCGCGCATGAGCTGCTTGAGCATCGCGTACTCGTCCTTGTGCCCCTCCAGGTACACGTCCGAGGCGATGTCGATGACGATCTGCTGCGGCCACGCACCCTCCATGACGCCGTAGGCGTACACCCCGAGCCAGACGTCGTCGAGCGTGGGGTTGGGAGTGAAGTCGAACCGCAGGAAGTCGTACTCGGCCAGCAGCTCCGCCGCCCTGGCCAGGTGTGGTGAGTCCGGCTTGAGCCACTCCTCCGTCTGTGCGATGGGGGTGCCGGTGATGATGCCGAGCATGCGCGAGGCGATC
>Ga0307471_100000146_pt1 | contig 34515 bp, 36 predicted proteins | sample atmos_gasesAM3C__2_FD_204566 | JGI IMG/M metagenome (GOLD analysis project Ga0307471, IMG submission 204566) | Hardwood forest soil microbial communities from Morgan-Monroe State Forest, Indiana, United States - atmos_gasesAM3C_515 | ecosystem: Environmental > Terrestrial > Soil > Temperate... | reverse complement strand
CCAGCTGATCCGGCAGATACTGGAGAAACTACCCTCAGGACCGGTTAGGAGAAAAGCACCGATCGTCGTCCCGCGAGGCGAGGCCTACGCTAGAGTCGAGTCCGCCCGAGGAGAATGCAGCTTCTACATGATCGGAGAAGGCGGCGACAAGCCCTACCGGGCCCGATACATCACGGGTTCCTATCGAAACCTAACCGCCATTCCGGAAGTGTTGAAAGGCGTCCGGCTCGCAGACATGCCCACCTCATGGTGGAGCATTGACTACTGGCCCGTAGAGGCTGACAGGTAGAAAGCCATGGCACCGATCGTCGGCAAGTTCAAGGCAGCAGTCAACGGCTGGATAGCATACTCCGCGGGACTTAGACACCTATTCCACAAGCCATACACGCTGAGATTTCCTGAACAGAGATATGCAGTAGAAGCGGGCTTCCGGGGACGACACCTACTTCACCTAGACAGATGCACAGGATGCGGAATCTGCGCCTGGATCTGCCCAGAAAAATGCATCACCATAGTACAACGGGGCGACCGATGGTTCCCACAATACTTCTACGGAAGATGCTGCTTCTGCCACTTTTGCACTGACTACTGTCCAGAGTTTGCCCTGGAGGAGACGGTCGAATACGACATTGCTGAATATACCAGAGAGCTGCTCGTATGGTCACCCGAAAGACTAGCTAAGCCGCCAGCAAAGAAGGACGACAAATACGTCTTCAGTGTCGACGGTCCCAGAGGAGCCTCACAAGTCCCTGAGCAGGGGCACTAACCAACATGACCCAGACAGCCACTCCACCACAGACTCTGAAGCCCAGCGCTGAGGGCGAAGGCTGGAAGGCTCGCCCGATCAAACTGAAAATCTTTGGTAATCTTATCGCCGAAGTTGTTCACAAAGGCATCTGCATGTACTGTGGCGCCTGCATCGCATCATGCCCCATCGACATCCTGTTCCACAGCGAAAACGAGGAACCTATCATGCGAGGCACATGCGCAGCCTGCCAAGTCTGCTACTACAGCTGCCCACGGATCGAGTTACCCGTCTCAGAGATCGAACGCCGGGTCTTCGGCAGAGAGAGAACAAGTGAAGAGACAATCCTCGGAATACACCTCGGATCATACTCAGTCCGCGCCAAGGACCCTGACATTCTGAAAAACGCGCAAGACGGAGGCGCCGTCAGCGCTCTCATGCTGTACGCGTTGGACCAGAAGATCATAGACTACGCCCTCGTATCTGGATTCACATCCCAGCAACCCTGGAAACCAGGCCCAATGGTAGCCCGGACAAAACAAGAACTGGTCGAAAACGCCGGATCACAATACACACCAGGCGGCCAGGTCGGCGGATTAGCAGAGATCGCCGTTCCAAACCGGTCAGTAGTCGACTTCCAAGAGGAAAGAATGGCGCTCGTCGGACTGCCCTGCGAACTCCAAGGCTTCTGGAGAATGAACTCCCACTGGATAGCGGCTCCTAAAATCGGGCGTAACCTCGTCTTCACGATCGGACTGTTCTGCTCGAAGGTTTTCGACTATCAAAAGATGATGGTCGACTACGTTCAGGGTGAGAGAGGCATCGACCTTCGGACTGTCACAAAGGTCAACATAAAGAAAAACCGTATGCTCATCTACACGGGCGACAGACTCGCCATCGACGAACCCGTAGAGGTCATCGCGCACGCAGCCCGGGAAGAATGCAACATCTGCGTAGACTACTCAGCAGAACTCGCGGACATAGCTGTCGGAGCCATAGGATCTGCTTCCGGATGGAGCACGGTCCTAACTCGTACCCCTCGAGGCGAGGACATTCTAAACGGCGCCGTAGACGCAGGCTACATAGAGATGAAGCGGCTTGACCCACTGGGAAAAGGAATGAAATTCTTGGAAACTCTCTGCGAGAGAAAGCGACTCCGAGACCCGTCAGCATACATCAGACACAACTCTGCCTTTCCAAGGCCAGAACCCAAGCTCATACCCCTACAAACGCCGACAAAGTAGTCACTTCGCTCGAAGACTCACAGTGCAGAATTTTTCCGGGAGGCCACAATCGTCTCGACGAGACTGGAGAGCGGATCGACCGTCCGCTGTCCATGCCGCCGACCAAACGCACGTGGCGGAACAAGCATCTGCAAGAGTTGCCTAAGCGAGTCTCTCGACTCGTTCTCAGGAGAGATGGCCGCTGATCCTTCTCGAGACTCGACATCGGCGACTTTCGGCTGCATTGAGAGTCCTCCTTCATGAGAAGGGCTTCCAGTGAAATGCTCAGCCATGAGGGTTTCGGGAGCTTCCAGCCCACAGCTTGGACAAGATAACATGGATATTTGTTGTCCAGCTGTTGACGTTGAATCTTCTGGGGTGACGTAGGAGGTTACTTTTTCGGACCTCGGGCTCTTCAAGTGCAGTCTTCTCGAGCTAATATGTCGAGTCCTAGTTTTTCTCGGGGACCCTCTAGATTTGGAGGCGGTCGCTCTTATGCGCAACAACCTCGGTTGAGGTGTCTTTCTTGTCGCGTGTATTACGGTCAAGAAGCCGGAGACTGTCCCTACCAATACGCCGAACAGGAATTCGACTATGGTTATCTCCATGGTATTTTCATCCTAGCTCAATGGGACGTCCATGCAATTCTCTTGGGCGCATTCGCTACAGACTATTTTTCCGAAAGAGGTTTTCTGGACGGCATCAAGGCTGAGTATCTCCCAACCGCAGTGGCTACAAATAACGACACACTGGCTCATTCGCCGAGACCGTCAATAGTCAAAGGAACCCGCAGCGCTGATTCCCCGCTTGTTACCAATCCCGATGAACCGCAGTAACAGTCGCCTTAAATATACTGGAAAACCGCGAGGCAAAAACCAGCCTGACTCTTTCCAGCTCGGCATCAACGAGCTATAGATGGTTCTGGGACTACGACGGAATACGTTCTCACTGGTCTCCCAGATATGAGGAGGCTCTAGAGAGAACTGTAACGAGAGTATCAGGTTGGAGAAGGTTACGCACTACACTTGTCCGCGATGCGCACAACCACAAATGAACATCTACTATTCAGATAAGACTGACAATCGAGTAGGTGCTTGGTGCGAAAATTGCAACATGAAAGGCTACTACCACGGCGACGAGCTCATTGCAATAAACGCGTGAAAATCAGGTGAGCGCCAGATTCATTCTGGGGGAGAAGCGCCTTCTGGAATATTGATGGTCATCTCCCCCTCCACTAGCTTCCGTTGAAGACGGGCCGTGAATAATTCAAGGTCCACTTGAAGATCCTCTAATCGTTTCACCGACTCTACCGCAAGTGTAGGTTTGACATTCTGGCCTCCGATTCGCCCGTAGGCAACGGCTTCGAAAGGCAGTTTTTCGCCTTTGTAGACGACATATCCTGTTAGGAAGTTTGCGACTCCTCCTCCAACGCCGCTAGCTTCATCCATCGCGTCTACGAACACATCCATCTCATACTCGAGAGTCGCATCTTCAGCTCTTCTGAAGGGATTGGTCGTCTTGCTCAACTTGCTATCCATACGCTGGCATGTCGAGGGGATGCCATTGACGCTCGATCATTCCCTTGATCCGTTGTCTAGCAAACCATCCAGCCACAATGTCGGCAATCAAAAGGACTGTAACTGCATAGTCCGCAGGCGCAAAACCGCTAGAGAATCGAGTAAGTGCATAGGCCGCCAGACCGAGGGCGGCAACAGCGGCCCCGAGTATCGGAGCCCAGATTCTCCTCTTTGAGAGGAAATAGGTGCCCGCACCAGTGCCGATTGCCACTAGTACAAATATTGTCCTAACCATGCTCACCATGCTAGATGGCACTCCTGGGGCATAGACTGCCAGAACGACCGCCCATACGGCAGAAGCAATCAGAAGAACGCTAGTAACATTCAGAATGTTGTAACGTGATGGCTCTATAACTGCGGCGGAGAGCGGCGGTGTGTATGAGAAGGGTTTGCCCAGCGCCTGGTATGCGTTTGTAGTGGTAGTATGAGGTTTGCCGGATTCCACGTCAACCGCCGAGTTGACGAATTTCTCGATAAGGATCAGCCTATGTTGCCCGATACCGCTTGCAGGTCCCGACTGCAGATTGTAATCAGGTCCAACGTTTAGCTCTACTTTAGTGTCGGGAGTACATGAATGGGCTATTGTCATTCCGGGCCCTGTCTGAATCAGTGTCCAGTTGGAGCCCTTGTCGCGAGTGCAGATTAGTGCCGCCCACTTTGTATCTGCCACTATTTTTGGCAGACCGACCTCGGGCGCCAGGTCTGTCATCCCGTATCTCTTGTCTTCACAAAACAGTTGATTGCAGGACCGACAACGCCACACATCCACCGCCCCCATTACGTAACTATCATGGATTAGGTTGACGACGCCATAATACACGACGTCGTGCTGATGTGCCTGCAAGACGCTAATCTAGATTCGATAAGCGTGCTGGCCTAGAAAAGGCTTGGTGTCCACGGAACTATTATCGAAAGGAACTTTCTTCTACCCACTTAACGTCTCGACTCAAGGCGTAACATGCTCGAGATCAGGCTAATCCGAGAATCTCCAGATCGAGTGAAAAAGAACCTCGAACACAGAGGCATGACCGAGAAGGTTCAGGATGTAGATCTTCTCCTACGACTCGACGCAGAATGGAGAAAGGGATTAGCTGAAGTCGAACGCTTTCGAAGACGCCGAAACGAAGTTACCCAAGCGATAGCCGAAGCCCGAAAGAAAGGAAACGATTCTTCCCAGCTAATGAAAGAGGCCGAGACAATTCCAAGTCAGATCAAGAGTCTCGAAGAGAAAGTTGACAGCTACGCAAAGCGGGCAGAGCAAATTCTTCTCAACCTTCCAAACATCGTACACGAATCCGTTCCGGTGGGCAAGGACGAGAATGACAACGTAGAGGTCAGAAAATGGGGGACTATCCCAAACTTCCCGTTCAAGACCTTGGACCATATAGACATAGGACTCAAGCATGCCCTGATCGATGTCGAGAAAGCGGGCAAAGTAGCAGGAGCACGCTTCTACTATCTCCGGAAGGATCTTGTCAGGTTGAACTATGCGATCATCCAGTACGGGCTCGATTTCATACTAAAGAAAAACTATGAGCTATTCCAGCCTCCTTACCTATTGCATCGAGACGTCGTCGCGGGAGCAGTCGCATTGGCCGATTTCGAAGACGTGATTTACAAGGTCCAAGGCGATGACCTATACCTGTTAGCCACTTCCGAACACGCTCTCTTAGCATTCCACGCGGATGAAATTTTGGACGGCGGGACCCTTCCACTCCGATACGCGGGTATCAGCCCGTGCTTCAGAAAGGAGGCCGGGGCCCATGGGAGAGATACGAAAGGCATATTTCGAGTCCACCAGTTCGAAAAGGTCGAGCAGTTCATTTACTCAGCACCGGAAGAATCCTGGAACCTACACGAAGAACTGCTTCGGAACCTGGAAGAGTTCTGGCAGAGCCTAAAGATACCGTATCGGATCGTAAACGTATGTACAGGAGACCTGGGAACGGTAGCGGCGAAGAAGTACGATCTCGAAGCTTGGCTCCCGGGCCAGGGAAAATACAGAGAAATGGCCTCATGTAGCAACTGCACCAGCTACCAAGCAGTCAGGTCAAAGATTCGATACCGGGAGAAATCCAACGAACCAACAAAGTATCTCCACACACTGAACAGTACGCTAGTTGCAACCGAACGAGCGATCGTGGCAATTCTCGAAAACTTCCAGAGACCCGACGGTACCATCACCATTCCTCAAGTACTGGGAAAATATTTGGGCGGACAGGAGATTATTCCAGACAACGACCAGAACTCACTGCACGGAACACGTCACCCGAAAAAACTCGGCCGAGAGCTGTCAGTCTAGAAAAATCCATACGATAAGCCGATCAAGTACAGTATCAAGGCTGCGGCCAAGCCGATCCCCAGTGTCTCTAGCCCTGTCTTCCAGAACCTTCTTCCTACCACATGTCCTCTCCAAGCACCCACCGAGAAGAGAAAGACCGGAGATAGGAGACTCGCGCCTATCAGCGAGTCTACTTTAGTTGGAAGCAGGAGAAATGGTCCAAGAGGGATGAGAGCGCCTGCTAGAAACGAGAGACCGATTACGGCTCCTGCCTTGATTGGATTTGGTATCTTTGCACGATGAACATGCAGCTCGTGCATTAGAATGTCTTCGAGGAACTTGGCTTTGTTGGACGCTATCTGTTCGACCACGCTACTAGCCTGTTCACGCGTCAGACCTTTGGAGATGTAGAACTCTCTCAATTCATCCTTCTCTTCCTCCGGCTCCTCCTCTATCTCTCCCGCCTCTCTCTTCGCGTCTGCCTGATACAGCTCGTACTCAGAGCGTCCTGCGATGATGCCCGCAAAGAACATGCTGATGGATCCGGCAAGCATCGACGCAACGCCCGCGATTCTTATGACGGCTAGGTTAGATGTCGCCGCCGCGAATCCACTTAGGAAGGCAAGATTCGTGACGAGACCGTCAGACACTCCGAGCGAGGAGCTTCCAATGTATGTCCGGGCTCGAATATGCTTGTGAATCTCCCTTGGTAATTGCTTCAGCTCATTCACGTCCTCTGGGCTCAATCGCACTGTGAAGGTGGTTGTTATTCAGTCTGACCTAATTAGTTTGAGAAATGAAACGGAAGTAGGGAGGAAGCTTCGTCGGGACACCATTGAAACCGCTTTCTTTCTGGTCAACCAAAGGTAAATATTGACTCTCAGCCCCTTCGCTAACAGAGTAGTGTCGATTGGGACGAAGAAGACGCCGGGTAGTTCGTATTGTTAAGAAGAAACTCCCCACTGTCTTTGTTTGTCCAAGATGCGGTGAAGAAGCAGTCAGAGTCACCATCGCTAAGGACACAGGACACGCAACAGTCCTCTGTGCTCTCTGCAATCTGAAAGACGATTTCCCAGCCCACCCAGCCGCTCAAGCCATCGACGTCTATTCGTATTTCACCGACCGATTTTATGGAGTGAAAGATCCACGCCCTATCATTCCCCACGACAGAGAATATCAACACGTTCCATCTGAAGAAGAGCCGTTGGAAGAATCCGCTACTCAACCTACCAGTGAGGCCGAACCTCAACCATCAAGACTCGAGATTGAGAATGAGAAACTAGAGGTGGAATCTAGGCCCTTGGGCCAGGAGATTTCGCCTCCAGAAATACTCGATCAACAATCCGCTGAGAACGCTCCAGTCGAAGCGACGACGGTGACAGATCAAGAAACTACTAGCGAAGCAGGTACGGAGACTCCGCTGGAGTCGGAGAAGGAATCAGAAGAGGACACGGAACCGTTCGCTGATATTATGGAGAACAAGGACAAGAAGCGATACAGCTCTACCCCATTGCCTCAATCGACTTCTGATCAGACCAGCTAAATCTGACTAGCTCCTGCGGATTTTTCTATCTTCGAAGATGGGCTCGAGCAGGTTCACAACTCGATCGACGGTTGCTCTATGCGAGCGCAGAGCGTCGATCACCCCCTTCTCATAGATTTTGAAAATGTTTGTCATCGTCATTCTCGGGTGAAGGGGGGCGAATCTTGTCTCAGAGCCGGTCGCTCTTATTATGAGACCACTCGACAACATTCGTTCCAGCAGCGCCTGTGTTTCCGCAAGCGGGATGTCCAACGCTAGGGCGATTTCGTGAGGTGTCATATCGAAACCTTCCAGTAGCCGCAGGTATGCCTTGGTCTCAACTGGTTTGATTTCGAACTGCCGCTGAAGGAGTTCGGCAAGTTCCGTTTCGTCGACCGGTCTGCGTTTAAGTGATCCCGGCACTGGCATAGTTCGGCCTTGGCGAGTCTAGTATTTCATCTTGTGAAGCTACCAGATGGCTGATGGAGTTTACAGAACCCTCTTCTCGCCTCGGGAGCAGTATCAGGCCGCGGCCTTCGACTATCTGCATCCAGTGCATGTTGCAGAATGCTTTTCGACAGGTGGCAGCAGTTTAAGAATTAGAGATATGGCTTCTGACATCATGAAGTTTGAAGGACGAGACGTGTAACGCTCCGTCCATGCCAAGGTTCGGATGTATGCGACATGTTTCTTCATAAGTTCATACGATTTGTGCATCACCATGGCGAGTTCCTGTGATTCCCACATATTGCTCCTGAGAAATGGAGCTATGAGCTCCAATATGCCTGGGGGGCGTGATCTATGTGGAAGAGTTGGTGCTCGGACATTTAGCCCGAGGTCGGTCATCCGAGGTCCACGCTGAAGCAAAACCGGTCTTACCATTAGTGCAAGACCTGTTACTGACGCCGCTGCTAAACCAAGTCCTAGAACTGTTAGGCCTTCGGTAGATCCAAAGAGCGGGGGATTGGTCTGCGGGCTAATCCAGTGAAATGCTGTAAGAAATAGGAGGAAGAGTGGAGGTTCGATTAATGCCATGAGGAATGCAGGCTTGTGTGTTGTGAACCAGGGTAAGGCATGAGCACGTAATGAGCCGATGCTCGGCCTTGACTTTCTCTTCAGCACTATTGTCAGGTGTTAGACTCACCCCACCTTGTTAGGCGCGGCGAGCATGTTTCATGTGTCCTGCCTTGAATAGCGAAAAGCGCATCCCGGCAGCGAGAATAAGAGTTCCGTTACATTCCGCCGTTCTTTCGGGTTACGTGATTTCGAAGAATACCGTTCTCGTGTTAGTCAAGAGCACTTACGAAGGTGCTGAGCTGTTCCCCGCCTTCACACGGGTATTAGTGTCAGAAGGCTTATTAGAGGTGCAACCGGGGTATTCACTACTCATAGTGGTATAATTGGCACTACTAGAAATTGAGCTACCAGTCGAACTACAGCCAGAGCAGAAGCAAGTAGGACGCTTCATCCGCAGAACCCAAAGCGTCTGCCCAGAATGCAACCGCATACTTCCAAGCACCGTATTCGAACGTGATAACAAGGTCTTCATGACCAAAACCTGCCCTGAACACGGAGAGACAGAGGAGCTCTACTTTGGATCATATGACATGTACCAGAAGTTCGCCACATACTGGAGCGACGGCAAAGGAACCCACGCTCCAAACGTGCCTATCGAGAGCTGTGCCTGCCCGGCAAACTGTGGTCTCTGCTCAAACCACCTCAGCCATACAGGACTAGCAAATATCATCGTCACCAACCGTTGCGACCTCACATGCTGGTACTGCTTCTTCTATGTGAAGAAGGGTCTCGAAGGAGCATACGTGTACGAGCCTAGCATGGACCAGGTGCGCGAAATGGTCCGGGCACTGAAGGCCGAGAGACCGGTGCCAGGAAACAGTCTCCAGATAACCGGAGGAGAGCCAACCCTCCGTCCAGAACTCCCTGAGATCGTGAAGATCATCAAGGAAGAAGGGGTAGACCACATCCAGCTCAATACGAACGGAATTAACCTCGCACTAAACCCGAACCTTGCGCACGAGCTAAGGGACGCGGGACTGAGCAACCTCTACATGAGCTTCGACGGAGTCTCGCCTCGGACCAATCCGAAGAACCACTGGGAAGCACCCTACACCATCGAGAGCTGCCGAAAGGCCAATCTCGGAGTAGTGCTGGTCCCAACAGTCATCAAGTCGATCAACGATCACGAGCTCGGAGGCATCCTCAACTTTGCCCAGCGCAACATCGACATCGTCCGAGCGATAAGCTACCAGCCCGTCTCTCTCACTGGAAGAATGAAGAAACAGGAGCGCGAGAAATATAGGATCACAATACCTGACTGCATCGAGAGGATCGAGGAACAGACTAACGGAGAGATTCCGAGAGACGCATGGTTCCCCGTTCCAAGCTGCTCGCCCGTAACCCACTTCGTCGAAGCATTCACAAAGCGTCCACAATACGAACTTTCAATACACTTCGCTTGTGGAGCAGGCACCTACGTCTTCGAAGACAAGGATACGAAGAAGCTCGTCCCGATAACCAGCTTCGTAGACCTCAAAGGACTCTTCGAATACCTCGACGAGAAGACCGACGAGCTCAACTCAGGCACCAACAAGTACCTCGTCGCGGCCAAGTTCATCAGCAAACTCAACAGCTTCATCGAGAAGGACAAGCAGCCAGCAGGTCTCAACCTGTCAAAACTTTTGGTTGGGGCACTGCTCAAGCACGACTACAGCTCAGTTGGACAATTCCACGTCAGGAGCATGTTCCTTGGAATGATGCACTTCCAAGACAAGTACAACCAAGACGAGGAAAGGCTACAGCGCTGCGACATACACTACTTGACACCAGACATGAGGATCATTCCCTTCTGCTCGTTCAACGTCATACCCGAATGGTACCGGGACAGGATACAGAAGAAGTACGGTATCACCGTGGACGAATGGGAGAAGAAGAACGGCGAGAAGCTAGAGGCGAGACTCTACAGAGGAACACTCCGAAGAGGAAAGCACGCCGACGGCTGCGGATGCAGCAGCGTTCACATCGAGCCCATAACGGGCACCTAAACTCCCCCTTTCAACCAAAGACCTTTTTTCTATCTCGATAACCACCGGAGGGACTAGACCGGAGAGTATCTGATAGTTTGCAATCATCCCTAGAGAGAGTGAATGGTGAGCAATGGGCAAGCATCCAAGACTTGAGCATAACAGCTTCCCCTCAAAACGCCAAACTCGACGATAATCTGGCGTTAACCGTCGGCTTCAAGCTCAAAGGAGGAATCAGGCGTAACTTCGTCCGACCCCTCTGGGAGAAAGCGTACGACGAACACGATCTCGGACTCCGAATGGCTTACAGGGTTGACCTCTCTAAACAGAGGGTCAAGGTCTTGCCCGGCTCCGAACTCAAACGCGAAAAATTCGTCCGGAGAGGAGTATTCTTCTGGACACGAAACCCAGAACTGCCTTACAGGGTCTGGGCAACGGTCGCTACGGAATTCGAAACTATCCTCTACCCGAAAACTGAGGAGGAAGCTCAGACTATGCTGTTTGACGTTACCCGAAGCTTCGAACTGCCCGCATCAAAACTAGGCAAAGGCCATCACACTCTCGAAGCCAAGGTTCACGCAAAATGGGGCAAGCACATCTTCACAGAGAGAGGAGAAGCAACCGCCAAGACGCCCACTCTCAAAGTCGACGTGCGATAAATAATCAAAGATTTAAGAAAGAAATCTGGCCGAAATCAGAGAAGGCGATCTGAATTGGCAAAGTATGATGGAATAATCGGACAAGATGTACTGACTGTCACAGAAGGAGAGAACGAGCTTACGATAATCTTCCGGGACAATCGATTCCTCTTTGTCAAGGTGGTCAATGGAAAACTGGTCGCTGACTCAGTTCCCGAATAAGACTGGTCCGGGGACCCGCGCTGGCAACCATGATCTCCTTAGACTAGATCTTGAGAACTATCTTGCCAAAATGTTCGCTCTTTTCCATCCTAGACTGAGCCTTCGCCGCGTCAGATAAGGGAAATACGGAGTCGACTACAGGCTTCAGTCGACCATCCTCGAAGAATGTCAGGACCTTGAGCAGCTCCCCGAGTCCTCCCATGTAAGATCCCATCAGAGAGAACTGCCGAACGAAGACATAGCGAATATCGATCTCTGCCTTTCCACCACTCGTGACTCCGCAATTGACTAGTCTCCCGCCAGCAGCCATCGATCGCATACTCTTCTCCCATGTCGCTTGCCCGACATGATCGAACACGACATTTGCCTTCATGCCGTTCGTCAGGCGTTTGACTTCAGCAGGGACATCTTGGCTGCGGTGATTAATCACCCAGTCCGCCCCAAGTTTCCGCGCCTTGTCCAGCTTCTCGTCACTGCCTGCAGTGGCTATGACCTTCGCTCCCATTACCTTGGCGACTTGAATGGCGGCGCTTCCTACTCCGCTTCCGGCCCCCCAGACTAGGACAGTCTCGCCCGCGGTGAGGTGTGAACGGGTACTTAGCATGTGCCACGCAGTGAGAAAAACCAACGGTACAGAGGCCGCCTCTTCAAAACTTAATCCGCCGGGTATTGAAAGAATATTGTTTGCGGGAACAGATACGTATTCTGCATATCCTCCTTGAGTTTCATATCCGATGATCCTGTAGCTTTCGCAGAGGCTATCCCACCCTGACGTGCAGTATTCGCACGTGCCATCACTCACCCCAGGCGCGATGAGAACACGATCGCCGGGTTTCCATTTCTTTACGAGTCTACCTGCCTTCACGACTTCGCCAGAGATGTCGCTCCCCGAAATATGCGGCATCGGAACTCTCTCTCCACGGGTCCCCATTCGGGCCCATATGTCCAGATGGTTTAGCGCGCAACCTCTTACACGAATCAGAGCTTCTGTCTCACCAAAGATCGGCTCGGGAACGTCTTCGTACCGAAGTTTCTCTGTCCCTCCAAATTCGTGAAAGACAACTGCCTTCAACTCAATTCACCGCTCCGATCTGAAACGCTTGTCCCGGCCACATTACTCTCAACTCGACCGGCATGTCCTTATTTAGTCACAGCCGTTGACCTCGCTCGGCGACGCCATCCCTGAACTCGCAGGAACAGGCAGACTCAGAGAAGGAATCGGAGAAAGTTGCTAGCGAGCTCAAAGGGAACACTCTCAGAGTTTACTGGTATGTAATGAATGCCAACAAACAAACTGTTGGAGTCCGCGAGGTCCAGAGGGCTCTGGATTTCTCCAGCCCGACACTTGCGTTGTACCATCTGGATAAGCTGAAAGATCTAGGGCTAGTCTCGAAGGAATCCGGAGAATATCGACTGATCAAGGAGGTCAAGGTCGACGTTCTCAAACAATTCCTCAAACTTGGAACATGGTTTGTTCCAAGGTTCGCGCTCTATGCAGCCCTTTTCACAGTACTCTTCGTGTACTATGTCCTCATACTGCCAGATCTCAGTATTTTCACCCTGTTCGGACTAATATTCGGAGGGTTAGGCTCGGCAATATTCTGGTTTGAGACCTGGAAGGCTTGGAGACAACAGCCTTGATCGTACAAGGGTTGAACAGAGCGTTCAAAATCGTTGGGTTATGTGTCGGATAGCACCTACTTACCAAGGCGACTACAAGCGTTCAATCCCGCGACGAAGAAACTGTTCGAATACGGACTCATAGGACTCGCAATCGGTGCCGCCCTAGTTGCCGGATTGCAATTTAGACCACCGACCGTCTTCCCCTCACAAGGGACCCTAGATATCAGGCTAACAGCCGGGGTTCCTGTTTTGCAACTATTCACTCAATTGCCACCAAGTGATGCTTGTCATGGTCACTGCAATGCAACCAGTATAAACGTCACTATTACGTTGATCGAAGTTCACACGTCCGGAATTGACAACATGACCGGCACATGGGCTCCCGTGTGCACTACAAATATCCCTCTGACAATTGACATTGTCAAACTTGCAACAGTGACGCAATTCCTTTGTGGAGCTAACCTTCAGCCTGACACCATAACCAACATCAGGCTAACTGTATCATCAGTAATTGCGAAAATATCTGGAGAGCCTGCTCCTGTAAGTCTTAGTCTACCGAGCGGCAAACTTGAGATACCAATGAGCCCCCTAGCTCAGATAGAAGCGGGTAAAACCACTACCATCATGGTCGAGTTTTCACCGCACATTGTTCACGAAGGAAATGGTCAGTACAAACTAACACCCATCCTAGATGCCACGACCACCGGTCCCGACTAGGACCACCGAATCCTCTCCGCTTCGAAAACTGGCGACCCGAGAATGTTCTGGATTTATTGGTAGCGGGGGGTGGAGTTTCGGGTCCCACTAGGGCCCTTCGAACCACCGCTTGAGGATCGAAGGATTCGATCAATCTCAGGGTTATGAGCCCTGCGGGTTAAACCTGGATAAGCTTCTCTGTGAGAGAATCTACCCCACCCCGCTACAAACCCGAAGCGAACCGAGCCGGCTTTAAAGCCTTAACCATGCTGAAGCGAAACCTGACTAGGTAATTCTTACCTCAAGGTTGCCGGGACGGCTCAGATGTCGGCGCGCTGACACAACAGCCGTGTAAGTGGCGAGGTGCAACCTTCTTGGTGTTACAATTCTGGTCGTGGTTCCAGTCTTATCATGGAGGCCACACTTCTTGCACCTGAATCCTTGTCCTCGTCCCATCGACTCGCATCGACCACCGCATGAACTGCAAATTGGATTCTCTTTGTTGACATTCTCGACTAGTGACAAGAGGTCGATTTTCTCCAGGTTTAGAGTCGGTTTCCCGTTTCTGTATCCACGGATTCCACCATAGACTCTAGCCCGGTCGCCTGGGAGTAGATCTCTTGCCACTGTCTTGAGAGATCTTGTGGGAGCATACGCGGCACAACTCACTGACCCTGTCTCATCGCTGAGCTGAAAGATTACGTGTCCGCCCCTCAGGATTTTAGGAATAGTGTCGATTCTCCCCGTGACTACTGCTGATTGGTAGCGCGCCAGCTCGATTACTTTTCTATGCTGTGTCAGATGTGCGTCAGTTCCTTGGTTTGTTTTGAAGATCATGATCCTCTCTACAGGCTCATTGATCTGCACTCGATTGAACGCGTCCTGCACACCTTGCGGAGTCCGACCTCTGATTCCCAGCAGGACAGGATCCGGACCATGTGGGCAAACTAGGATTCTGCCCGATTCAGGGTCAAGATTATGGAATGTTCCGGAACCATACTTGGAATCCATGACTTTGATGGATTCGCCGCTTACCCGCCTGAAGGTTCCTAGACTTTCCCTAGTTCGGTATGCGATGATCTCGAATGTGTGTTCTACGGAATTGAGTACGGCGCCGATTGACGCTAGTGAGCCGATGAGTCCTCGGGAACCCTTCAACAAATGGGTCTCAACCGACGCCTTCCGCGCTACCGATCGCGCTTGATTAATAGAAAGCACATCGTGAAGCGCTGATAAGGAGTATTCTTGAAGGATAGTCGGGACTGGACCTCTTAGGAACACAACCGCGGGGTCAGCTCTCTTGGCGGACAAATGGGCTGTTTCTTCAATGATTCTAACGGCCAGATGCTGAACCGATTCAATCTGGTCTTCATCGACGATGAGATGAATGGAGACAGCACCGTTGCCTCGAGTCTTCCATGGAATGTTCGGATTTAGTCTGACCAGCCAGGGATAATCTGAAGGCCGAACCCCAATGTTACAGAGCTCTTGATAGAGGACGGCGCCTGTGTAGGTTGTGCAGCCTCCTGATTCCGAGTCCGTGTCATCGATACCGATGTGAAACTCCGTTAGCATGTTACGCCACGAAGATCTGAAGATTTGGAGTGTCGGGATTTGCTCTCGGATACTAGTTCTCGATCACTATCATTGTGAGGGTTGATTTGACCTTGTTGAGTCGGCGGATCTTCCAGGTGATTATTTCTTTGAGCTTGTCCATGGTATCTGCCGCGACCTTTGCGACAATGTCGTATACCCCGTACACCATATATGCCTCCTTAACATTGGCCACAGCCTTTAGCTCTTTGACTACTGCATCCTCGGATCCGATTTCCGCGTTTATCAGAACAAACGCCATGGGCATTGTTTAGCCGCCTCGGCGGTGTACTAACAGGTCTTTCGTTTTAAGCTTTGACCCAATAGGCTCGACACTAATGCTGAGTAGTACCGGCCGTTACTAGCGATGGTTCCAGAACTGATATCGTTCGTCCCCAAGCCAACCAGAATTCCGAGTTCAAATGATTCCCTCGGTTCCCTCGTCACTGGACTTGGCAGCATTGCTAGTGACCGTGGGAGTCTTCATTGCAGCCTCACTTAGCGACCTGAAGACTAGGGAGATCTCTAACAAGTTCTGGCTCGTCTACGGACCGATAGCAGGATTGATCTTTGCCCTACGACTAGTGTATGCTCCAAACTCTAGTCCAATCTTCTTGGTTTCCGGTGGTGCTACGATCGTTGTTTCGTTCTTGTTATTCCAGTTCGGCGTTATGGGAGGAGCTGATAGTAAGGCAATGATGTGCCTCGCCCTTGCTCTGCCAGTAGCCCCAAGCTTTCTCAATCCTTTCTGGCAACCACCCTTTCTTTTTTACCCCTTCCCAATCGCGATACTAGTGAATTCATTCCTTCTATCAATAGGATCAGCAGTCTTCCTCCTCGGGAAAAATCTGGTACGGCGAGCTTCGGCCGGGAGAGGGTTGTTCCAAGGATTCGAACGTGAATCGATTCTTAGGAAAGCTCTAGTGATGTTAACATCATACAAGACCAGTTTCACTTCGCTAGAGTCCAAAGTGTACCTGTATCCTGCCGAGGAAGTCGCAGTTGTTGATTCCAAACCCGTCAGACAGTTTCACTTAGTGGCCTCTGCGGCAGAAGAACGCGACAAAATGGTTAGTGGCCTTGAAGGTTACAAAAACCAGGGCATGTTCTCTGACGGTGTATGGGTGACGCCAGGTCTCCCGCATCTAGTCTTTCTGACTGCAAGCCTCTTAGTAACGATAGTTATTGGTGATTTGATGATGTGGCTCTTCTTTAGAGCAGTAGGTTATTGATGATGTCAACAGAAACTAGTTTAAAAACCGTCGTCAGTGAACCGCGAAGTCTAGGCGTAAAGGTATTGGCAGCCGACGAGTTCAGCGTACAGTCACTGATGAAACTCGGCCTCACCGAGTATGAGGCCAGAATCTACGTTGTCCTGACTAAGATGGGACCACGAAACGCAAGCGAGATCAGCTTCCTAGGCAAAGTGCCTAGGCCCAAAACATACGGAGCTATACGAGGACTCGAAAGCAAAGGACTGTTACGGATCGTTCCGGGCAAACCGGAAAGATACATGGCAGTCTCACCCAACGACGTACTCGTTCCACTAGTTGACAAGCTGAACAAAGAAACCGGCGAATGCGTCCAAGTCGTCGAGAACCTTGCCATGGCCTTCGAATCGTCAAAGTACGTCTACACAGAGAAGCCATACGAACGATACGACCTATGGAGCGTCAGAGGCAGGGACAAGGTCTACAAGAGAATACAGGACATGATTGGAGAAGCCAAGGTCAACGTTTGCTTCACCACGACCGCCAACGGGCTAGTAAGGATCTACAAAGCACACTCAGAGGTTCTAGAGAAGGCTGCTGATAGAGGAGCAAAAGTCAAGGTTATGGCACCAGTAAACCAGACGAACGCAAGCGTCGCCAGAGAACTCGGCGAGGTCATTGAGGTCAGAAACGTGTCAGTGCCGATAATGCACTTTGCTAGCGCCGACTCTGCAGAAATTATCTTCATAGAGGACATTCCGGACGACACAAACGTGAACGCTGGACAAGACGTCGCTACATGGACAAATGATCCGTTGCTGGTCAAGTCGCACGAAAAAATATTCGAGCAGACCTGGTCCACACTCCAGCCGAAAGAAGCCGTAAAGGCCAAAGCTCGCTAACAACTCCAGAAGTCGCGGCTCCAATTTTCTTTGAGCCGCTCACACTCTTTCAGGAATCTGGGAATATCCTGAACTCTTGCAGGATATCCTGCTAAAGCCTAGGATACGATCCAGCGATAATGTAACTGTTTGAGAATTCTGGAAGTTACAGGATGCATATGTTGGGTGCGGCTTTGGCTATAGTCGTGGCTTGTGGGCAAGGTCCAGGCTACAACCCCAGAGCGAGAAACAATTGAGTCGCATAAACCGATCCAAGGATACGCTACGGGACAAGATACTGCACGTTCTCTCCGGCGCTACCATACCCATGGACGTCGAGAATGTCAGGATCAAGTCGGGACTGAAGAACTGGGAGAGCACCAAGGCGCTGCTTCTCGAGCTCGTGGTGGAAGGAATCATCAGTGGACAAAAGACGACAAAGTCCTGGGTCTTCTGGGTAGACCATACGGATACCCGGATGAGCATCGCAGGGAGAAACCACGCATGAACACGGCTCCTAGAAACTTCCACTCGATAACAACGGTACCAACGCGCACATCAACGCCTTCTTCTCGATATGTCCCGGCTTGCACCCAAACTGGGGAACTAGCAGACACAAGCCCACGGGAAACACGAAAGGAGTGAAAAAAATGAGAAAAATAACAGGGAACAAGAAAGGCATCGACACAATACTCGCAGCACTACTCATGGTCGTAATCGTCGTCGTCGCCGCAGTAATGGTCTACGCCTGGTCAACCGGATTACTCGGAACACTGCTCGTCAATCCTAACAACAACAAAGAAGGACCACTCTTAGCAGACAACTCTGCAATATGCGCTTCAAGCCAAACCTGCAACTACCTGACAATCAACATAAGAAACGCGGGATCACTCGCAGTCACGTTCAGCTCATACTACATCACCGATAGTAGCGGCAATCAATGGGCCAACACTGCATACAACAACTCGACATCAATAGCTCCGAACTCAGTCATCGTATTCACGATTTACGTAGGCTCAGGCAAGGGTTGCACTTACTCAGGCGCCACTTCAGGAAACTTCTACAATGGAAACAACGGCGGATTCCCAAGCGGCTCATATACGCTCAAGGTAGTCACTGCCAGGAACAACCCGTTCACCTTCACTGTTTCCAAGTAGTTCGGTGATCAAGCAATGAGAAGCAAGCGAAGTCTCAACAAGAACAGAAAGGGCATCCAGACTATCCTCGCGGCGCTGCTAATGGTCGTAATCGTCGTCGTCGCCGCAGTAATGGTCTACGCCTGGTCAACCGGATTACTCGGAACACTGCTCGTCAATCCTAACAACAACAAGGAAGGACCACTAACACTAGACACGAATGGCGCTTTTCCGAGCGCGAACAACGTCACGCTCTACATCAGAAACGGCGGCACACTCGGCGTTACCTTGACTTCGTTCTATGTCTACGACTCGTCCAATGACATCTGGCAGGCGCTCAGTTGGACCGGACCCGCAATCAGTCCGAACGCTGTCGTTAGCGTAACAATGTCTGTTCCAACCACACAAGGCGGCGCGACCTGCTATGCCAGCATTGCCGGCGCGGCTTATGCGAGCACTACCTGCAGCTATGTTGCAGGCTCCGGCACTTTCCAATCTGGATTCTTCCAGCCAGGGTCCTACACTGTCAAAGTGATCACTTCGCGCAACAACCCGTTCACCTTCACCGTGACAAAGTGAGCAAACCATGATCGCGTGTCGATATGCCTGGTCTGAACTCCCCGGTTTTTAGAAACCGTATCTGAATAAAAAAAGAAAGAAAAGGAGAAAGAGGAAAAGCAATGGGCCTATTAAGATGGGCAAAGAAGACTCTCGATAGAAACCGTAGGTCACGGAAAGCCATCAGCACTATAATGGCGAACCTGACCATGCTAATCATAGTCGTTGTCCTAAGTTCAATATTATTCGTCTGGGCCATATCCAGCTTCGGCGCCTACCAGGGCGGAGCAGGATACTGGTTCTCGAGCAGAAGCCTCGCCAACCAGGAGAGATTATCGATTGAAGGAGCATACTTCTACACATCAGGTGGCACAAACTACGCACTAATCTACGTCCGAAACGTAGGAACCATTCCATTCACGATCGCGTCAGTCTATCTCAACCAGACACTTTATCAGTGGACCCCGCTGCTACAATACAACGTATCTCAGGTCTACCCAGTAGGCCTGATTCCCTCTCAAGTCCCTGCCTACAATGCCAATCCAGGCACATACTCGGGACTTTGCATGACATGCGCTCCTCAAACATTGTCACACGGATTGTGGACAGTAACGGTCGCGACCCAACGAGGCACCGTCATCAGCACAACAGTGGTGTACTAAGATGAGTCTCTACAGACGAGTCGCCAGATCCAAGAAAGGCATGAGCACAGTCTTCGGAGGACTATTCTTCGTCATACTCATACTCATGGGCTTCAACGTAATGCTCTGGGGCTTCGTTCAATGGGATGCTTACAACCGTGTCGTAGCTAACATGAGCCAGCGCGACCAACAAGCAGTCTCCGAAAACATCGTTCCCGTCAACTCCACGTGTAACGCCAGTTGCAAGGCGGGCTCCGGGACCCTTGACATATGGGTAGACAATCTAGGGGGCTCATCCGTCACGATCAACACGGTTTACCTATTCAACGTCAACGGATCAGGCATATGTCAACCCGCTCCGTGCATCGCCAGTCCAGCTTCAGGATCCGGGAACATTGCCGCTGGATCAGTCAACTACCCAGTCCAGGTCAACAATGTTGCTATTGGCAGCTATAGCTACCACATAATACTAGCCTCGAGCCGGGGAAGGCTGTTCAGCCTATTCTACCCCTGGCGGTTCAACAGTCTAACAATTAATCAGAATGGTGGCGGCAACTTCGTCACAAACATCGGACCACTGGCGATATACTACGACTCCAAGTCCTTCAACTATACCTCAGGGAGCCAGACAACTTCCCAATCAGCCTTCTGCATGCCTACAAGTAGCGTAGTTCTCTGGCTCCGAATCGCCAATACTTCAACCAACAGCTCAGTCACACTGCTGACACAGACAGGGCTCCAAGCACAGGCGTACGGGGTGAACGGTTTTGGCCAGTTCGTCCATGCATGGATTCTTGATCCTGCCAGCGTCAACCCTACCACCAACTTCGCGTATAGCAGGTTTGGCAACCCTTACGTTCTTGCACCTGCGGGTCCTAATGGCCCTGGACCATCGAGTTTCGCAATTGTCAAAATTGGTGGGAGTGGCCCGGGCTCAGCTGGATCAGTCGCTTTCACAAACGGCGGCGTCAGTTGGATAACCTTCATCGGACTGTATTACTTATACAACAATCAGCCGCAAGGTCAGACCATTCCCTTCATGGACTTTGTAACGAGTTCACCGAACTGTAACACTTGAGAGCTGTGGATGATGGCTATTGAGCTACGAAGACCAAAACCAGCCGTACAGTAATGACCCATACAATTATCAGGACTCCTCTCAATACGACACTTCCCAGCAACCACAAGACCAAGGATACGGTCCCCAGGACAACTATCAGGGCCAGGGCTACGAAAATTCACAATACCAGGCGCCTCAACCCCCCGAACAGAGGCCAAGTCAGAATCTTCAGCAGCTCCAGAGAATACAGTCAGGCATTCCCGGTTTCGATCAGATCGTCGGAGGTGGGTTGATCCGTGACCGGGTCTATCTACTCGCGGGACCTGCCGGAGCAGGTAAGACGATTTTCTCTTCCGAGTTCATCTGGAACGGACTGACAAAATTCAACGAAAACGGTGTCTATGTCGTTCTAGAAGAAACACCGCAGCAGCTTCGCGAGAACATGTTCAACAGTTTCAACTGGAATATTGCCAACTATGAAGATTCCGGGAATCTGATTATTCTGGACGCGATTTCAAGCCGGCTCGGTCTTGCTAGTCAGGAGAGATTTGTTGTCCCCAGGCCTTTCACCTTGGAAGCGCTTCTCTACGAGATACAGACTGCAATCCAGACATGCCAGGCTCGCCGTGTCGTGATAGATTCGCTCGACGCAATGAGTCTCGAACTGACACAAGTTGATCTTCGCAGTCTCATACAGCGGCTGACTATGATTCTCAAGTCTTTCGGATGCACAACACTACTAGTCAGCGGCCAAGCTGACAACTCGAATCAGGGAAGAAAGGCCGTGGAAGAATACGTCGTCGATGGGATGATCCGGTTACACCACACTCTTGAGGAAAGTGTCAGTGGTGAGACTACGTTGGAGCAGAACGCTTTGCAGGGCAACTCGCTTGAGGAAGACTCGTTTGCAATGAAAATGCGGTCTCGAAAAATCGAGATTCCAAAGATGAGAGGAACATCTCACTCGCATTACCTTCACCCGTTCACCATCGGAGAACAAGGAATCGAAGTAAAGTCCGAGCCCGAAGTTACGAAGCGTTTGAGGAGAGCCATATTCAAGGCGAAACAAGTTGATTAGTCGAAACAGAGCCAACAGACAGTTACGAATCCGCACGGGCATGGGCGGCCTCGACGAAAAGCTAGGCGGAGGCATACCATCCGGTAGTTCAGTACTCCTGATCAGTAATGAGGAAGGACCTGTCCGATTATTCTGTCAACAGATCGCGTTCCTGTTGGCCAACGAGGGCCATCGAATTCTCTACTTCACGATCGTTAGAGAGCCTAGCTACATTCGCGAGGAGATGATGGTGTACGACTGGGATACCAGTGAAATGGAGCAGGGGAGACAGTGGACCTTTATCGACGCTTACAGTCCAAGAGTGCAAGCGCTCCAACAGGGAGGTCCAACCCAGCAACCAATGGGCCTGCTCGGACCCGGTATGATGAACGCAGGTTCAAGGGTTCTAGGCTCAGATCTCTTTGTAACGCTACGGAGAGACATACTGTCACAACTGGATGAGGGAGACATAGTGATAATCGACTCGCTTTCAGATCTGCTCGTCACTCACGAGACCAGTTCCGTCCGAGAACTCTTAGAAATTCTCGGAAACCAGGTCCGGAACAGAAACGGTCTCGTATTCATGCCCATACTCTCAGCTATGCATGATTCAAAAACGGTCGCTGAGATTTCCCACCTCTCAGACGTAGTCGTAGAGTTCGAACTCGAATCAGAACATTTGGAAGGCAAACTGCGCTTCTACAAGATGCGCAGGTCGCAGCTCCGACCGTTACTCTTGCCCTTCTCCATCACGGACAGAGGGGTTATGGCCGAGACGTTTGGCAGAGTGATCTAATAGTCATGTCTAAGACCCAGAAACCTGGCGAGAAGAGCGACAAGATAGACAACATCGTCGGCATGCTGATGGAATACGAACGCATGACGATTGACCTGATGAAAAAGGCGACGGACACTCCAATACTCGACCAGTACGATCTTAACGCGCCCTATGCGAAAGCGCGAATAGTCAAGGAGAATGGGGAGACAAAATACCAGATCATCGAAGTACAACTCAATGAGGATGAAAGAAAGAGGCTCAAAGAGATTGGGGAGCTTCTGATCGAAGAGCTCGACGTCGACATCAAGAAACTAGGGACTAACGAAAACGCCGCGGCATACATTAGAAAACTCGTCGAGAAGATTATCAGGAATTACAAGATCAAAGTAACACCCGACGCCCTCGACCGGCTGATGTACTACATCGTCCGGGACTTTGTCCACTTCGACAAGATAGACCCGATGATGAGGGACCCATGGATCGAGGATATTTCATGCAACGGATTCGGAATACCCATCTACATCTGGCACCGAAAATACGAATCAATACCCACCAACGTGATCTTCCAAACATCAGAAGAACTCGACAAGTTCATCCTGAAGCTCAGCTACATGTCAGGACGAGCCATATCAATCGCACAACCCGTCCTTGACGCAACACTACCTGACGGGAGCAGAATTCAGATGACCTACGAGAAAGAGGTCACCAGACGCGGATCCACATTCACAATACGAAAGTTCAGAGAGAGACCTCTCACAGTCAGCGACCTAGTAATCTACAACACCCTCGGTGCAGAAATTGCCGCATGGTTCTGGTACATCATAGAAAAACAAGCATCAGTCATACTCGTCGGGGGAACCGCCTCCGGAAAGACAACCACCATCAACACCCTGGCCATGTTCATCAAACCCAATGCAAAGATCGTCTCGATCGAAGACACGTCTGAAATCCAACTGCCCCATGAGAACTGGTTGTCCTCAGTCGTTAGAGCAGGCTTTGGAGTCACCGGAGAAGTCTCCGAGATCACTCTGTTCGACTTGCTCAAGAACGCCATGAGACAGAGGCCAGAATACATCATAGTTGGAGAGGTCAGAGGCTCAGAAGCCTACACGCTGATGCAGGCAATAGCCACCGGTCACGGAGGCTTAGCAACCCTTCACGCAGACTCGGCAGAGGCAGCCATCCATCGACTCGAAAGCGAACCCATGAACATACCCAGGCCCCTAATCCCCACTATCGACGTGATCGCTGTCCAGACCCGGGTCCAGGTCGGCGAAAAGAGCGTCCGACGCATGGTCGACGTAGCCGAGGTAGTTGGGCTTGACCCGACCACCAAAGACGTGCTGACCAATGATGTCTTCAAGTGGAACCCGAAGAGCGACACCTACGTCTTCTACGGACGAAGCTACGTCCTAGAGAACATTATGAAACGTCACGGCTACAAGCACGAAGAAGTGATGGAGGAACTCAACAACCGACGCATGGTCATCGAATGGATGGTCCGTAACAACGTCCGAGATTTCAAAGACGTAGTCGAGGTCATACGGGCCTACTACCTGAATCCCCAGCAACTCCTGGACCGTGTCAAACGGGAGAAGATGGTAGAACCAACAAGCCAAGGAGCGCCCCCCAAGCAATGAGCCTCCTAGACCCGATAGTTCCATACTTGGGCCCGCTGGGCCCCGCGCTGGCTGTAAGCGACACTCTGGTCGTGGGTCTGGCAATATTCGGTCTAGTCTGTCTCGCGCTTTACAAAGTGAAAGCCGACATTTTCGAGACCAGCAAGAGCTGGGTCGGCGCAACTGTTGTTCTATCATTCGTCACCATACTCTTTCGCGGAATGTCATACATCTGCAATTGCGCATGGTATTTCGATACCAATGGAAACCCGACGGCGCTCGTCCCAGTAACCTATCTGCTGATTACCGGATCCTTCTTCGCGATTCTCTACAACTTCAACATAGCCCCATTGAAGAAGCACAAATGGCTCATCAGCATTCCACTCTCCGTCGGACTCTCAATAGCCTCAAGCCTCTTCCTACCGCTTTCCGAAAACTTCAACGCGACCCTAACACCAGTGGTTTCGACCCCCCTGATATTCATCGAGATCGTTGCACTCGCTCCTCTCGGCGCTATCTACAGCAACTTCGTCTACGAGAGAGCCGTCCTGCACATGGGCGACTATCGAGCCCGGCTCCAGCGATTCCTGGCTCAGGGAGAGAAGAGCAAGAAGGCTGGCGTAGAGCTACCTCCAGAAAAGTCAGGCTTCACCTACTTCACCTACGCACTCCTAGGACGCAAACTAGGCAAAGCCTACCAAATGTTCAACGGACTAAAACAGGCCCTTAGCCTCGCAGGAATGAAGATCGGCTACAAGGCCTACGTAAGCTCAATCGTCTTCGCAGCACTGGTAGGAGGAGGAATCAGCTTCCCAGTCTGGCTCTTGCTGTTCTCATTAGGGTTAGGAAGCGCTCTGGGACTAAGCGGATTCAGCATCTTCGCAATACTTGGAACTCTTGTCTTCTCGATCGTAATGGCAGTTGTGACTGGGCTGGCTATCCTGGGCTTTGGATACATGATGCCCCTGATGAAAGTAGGATCACGAAGACAGCGGTTAGACACGTTCCTACCATTCACTTCCAGCTACATGACCGTCCTAGCTTCGGCGGGAGTCACACCAGAGAGGATCCTACGATCTACTGCAGAGAAGGATCCCAAGTTCATGCTCTCAGACGAGATCGCGAACGTAGTCGGACGCATAGATCTACTAGGCTACGATGTCCTTAACGCACTGAACGCCGAAGTCGACAGGTCACCCTCAACCAATTACCAGGATCTTCTCCGAGGATTCGCAGGAGTAATCCGAACCGGAGGAGACATGAAGAAATTCTTCCAAGGCATAACCGACCACCTATTCCAGAAGAGATCTCTCCAAGTCCAAGCGTTCCTCGACTCGCTTGGAATAATTGCAGAGACATACGTGCTAATGCTCATCGCCTTTCCGCTAATGCTCGTAGTCATGCTCAGCATCATGGCATCCATCGGAGGAAGCCTCGGAGGAGTGGACGTGTTCTCGTTCATGTACCTCATGGCATTCATACTCATACCGATCTGCGGACTAATGTTCCTCTTCATACTCGACTCTATGCAGCCGAAAGGTTAGGAGAATCAAAAATGTCGAGCCCAGACCCGAACAAGTCAAGCGCCGGAAGTCCTGTTCCCGCTTCCTTACCAGGAGTGGACACTAGGCAAGGAAGGGGAGGTAAGGAAAAACTCGGAGGAGGAATGCACAACCTTGTCGCAAAGGTGACCCGGAAAATGGTCTGGGTCTTTGCAGGGATAATCTTCGCTGGAATCTTCTTCTGGGGCCTCTTAGAAATAGCCACCCAAGGTCCTGCCCCGAACGTTGTCATCGCCGGGACAACGGGACACTTCAGTATCGACCGGTTCCTGCTCCTCGCCGGAATCGTCGGCTTAGTCCCGCCTGCCATCATGTACTACTTCGATTCCAAACGCCGCGACGCCATTGACAACAACATCCCCCACCTGATACGTGACATCGCGGACGCAGGACGCAGCGGAATGACGCTGACGCGAGCGATCGAAATATCGGCGGAACGGGACTATGGGCCACTAACCACTGAGATCAAGAAACTGATGGCAAAAATCAGTTTCCGCGTCCCGCTCGAAAGAGCACTCCAATTCTTCGCAGACAGGACCGGGACAATGCTGTCCCGCAGGACAGCGATGCTTGTAGCCGAGGCAAACAAGTCCGGAGGAGACATACAGGAGAGTATGGAATCGGTAGCGAAACACGTCCAGGAGATCCAATACCTGGAAAGAAAGAGACGAGCTACCCTGAGACCGTTCATCGGGGTCATGTACATCAGCTTCGCGGTTTTCCTCGTAACCGTCTACCTGCTCATCTCGAGCTTCTTCAAGCAGCTCGCTAACACTAATTTCGGCGGAGGAGGCTCGATAGGTGGCGTGGGATTCAGTTTCGTCAGCTTACCGCTCCCCAAAATCACCGCAGTCTTCCTCTACATGGCAATGATTGAGGCAATGTTTGCGGGGCTAGTCGGCGGAAAGATGGCCACAGGCTACATCAGAGATGGTCTCAAACACGCTATATTACTGATGATGATCTGCTTCGTCACCTTTGTATTCTTCGTCTAAGTCCACACACCGCTTCGCGAGACGATTACTAGAGGCGCTTCCGCTCAGTCAGGTGACAGAACAGACAATGTCCATTGCAAGCATGCCCATGAAGCTATGGCATGACCTGGTCAATACAAAGTGGTCAAAGAAAACTGTCTCCTGGGCTATAGCCTACATCTACACTCTCTACGTCGCCCTCAGCGCTATTCCCCCATTCAAGAGTAACGCTGCTTTCTCAGTTACAGCCGCCTCTGGACTGCTCGTGGTACTCTACGTTTTCCACTCGTTCACCAACCTCAATCTGAAGACAGCTAGCAAGTTCCTCCTCATCGCGGCCGTCATCTCTTATCTGTGGGAATTCGTCGGGGTCGAAACGGGCATTCCTTTCGGCAGCTATTATTACACCAGCGCGCTCGGACCCCAGATCGGTCCGGTACCCATCGCCATCCCTCTGATCTGGTGCGCTCTCGGATACTTCTGCATGCAAGCCTCAGACCACTACGTCATGGCCAGCGCATTGATGGTCTCTCTAGATCTATCTTTTGATCCAGTGTTCTCTAGCTCATTGCATCTCTGGAACTGGACTGGTCAGACCCAGTACTTCGGAGTCCCACTGACCAACTTCCTCGGTTGGTTCGTGGCTTCATTGACTTTCTTCGCTGTCTTCTACTACACTACCAAGAGACAGTTGAAGTTGTCAAAGCATGCTGTCGTATTCTATTATCTCTTCGGATTGGACAATGTCATTGGTGACTTAGTCTCGGGTTCTGCTGCTCTGGCAGCCGCGTCGTTCATAATCTTCACCGTGGCGACAGCAACGGTAATTCTGCTTCACAGAAGTAAAGTGGCGAAGACGAGAGTGTTGCAGGCAGTCCAGGTAGCCGGTTCTACTCGGCAGCCTGTAGCCTCCCAGTAGAAGCTCCGGTACTCGGCACTTAGACTCTTCAGATATTTCTCTGGAATAAAAAAGAGAAGGAAGAGAACGCTTCCGTTCTGGAGGCGTCTCGTTTTTTGGCTAGTCGACGAAGATTGTTTCTTTCGGAAAGACTTCGATGCCGTTGCCTGAGATCTTGTAGGGGCGTGGTTGCATGTCGATGGGTGTCTCTCTCATCTTCTCTACTTGCAGGACCCGGTTGTATGTCTTGCCGACTTTGGCGTTGGACAGAATGACCACTCCATGAGCCAGGTATTCTTCTAGCTGAATAGCGCGTTCAACCGTTGGACCCATCGCTCTGAGCTCTGTAGTCATGAGGCAGGTCGCGCCTGTCTTCACGAGAGCGTCGACCAAGTCAAGTATGGCGGTTCTGCGTTCGACCATCTCGGGATACTGGAAGATCAGTGATGTGACTGGGTCAACGACGACCCGTTTGGCGTTGATCAGCTCGGTGTGGGTCTTTATTCCCTCGATGAGGCTAAGAATCGAAAAGTCTTTTCGTCCAATGGCTTGTCGTCCGATCTTGACTTCGCCAGGCATATGGCGGAGAGGAGAAGCGTTGATAAACGCGAATTTTTTGCCTTTTTCAAGCTCTTCGAACTTCCACCCGAAGAGCGCCATTTCTCTGTAGTAGTGGGACTTTGACTCGTCGAGGCTGACGAATGCTCCGTTCTCTCCGTAAGTCTTGATCCCGTTCATTAGGAACTGAGACGTTAGAATAGTCTTGCCAGTTCCTGGTCCTCCGACGAGAAGTATGACTCGTCCACGAGGAAATCCGCCGCTTAGAATCTCATCTAGTCCCGGTATCCCTGTAGGTGTTCTGTCAACCATTGGCATTTTGCTTTTGACGCCCTGAGTTTGAACTTCGTATCTTTCGGCCATGGTATAAATCGCTTCGGCTTTCTCCACTTCGAATGTTGTTTTGAACCCTATTGTTACCCTTGAACTACCGTGACGGTAACGCCCTGTTTAGCAGAATTGGAATCTTGGGATTAGCGTTGGTCTTCTAGGCTGTCCTCTCTGTGGGAGACCGCGTAACACTCGACGGTGGAACATGTGGCGCATCGAAAGAAGCACCAGTACGACCCTATGTCGCCACAACCGTTGCCCACGTTTGGGACGGTCCCGATTCTACCTCACACTTTTCAAATAGTTCTTCGACTCTCCCGTCCTCGAACCTGGACTTTCGCCGCGTCCAGTTTCATCCTCGGCTACACGATTGCAGGGGGCTCATCGCTCTTCCAGTTGGCGCTGGGTCTCGCGGTCGCGGGTCTCGTCACCGCAGCTACCAATGTTGTTAATGCTTTTGCAGACAGAAAGGAAGATGCTGTCAATCAGCCAAGCAGGGTTTTCTGGGTTGACCAAATCGGAAGACACGGGACCATTGTCAGCATATTCATCCTCTACGCCCTAGCCTTCACTGCCTCGCTATTGCTCGGCCCGCTTTTCATGATCGTCCTCGCGGTAGGAATATTCAACTCCGTGTTCTACTCGATGCGGCCCTTCAGATTCAAATCACGACCAACGCTCAGCTTGGTCTCGTTCTCAGGAGCTGTAGGTCTAGCATTTCTCAGCGGTGTCAGCATAGTCGGCTCGATCAGCCTTCTCAATCCGGTCTTCTTGTTAGTCACCTACTTCATGCTCACATATGGAACGGTGAAGAACCTCCCCGACTATTTCGGGGACAAGAAGGCCGGCACCAGGACAACAGCGACCGTTTTTCGAAGCATTATCGGTGCGGTTAGATTCAGCACTATTCTCCTCTTCACACCATATCTTCTTCTCGTCGGTCTTGTGGCGATGGGCCTTCTGGCGCCAATCTATCTTGCCGACCTTGGAATGGCGCTAATCCTCTCACTTATCGTTGCAAGGATGCTCAAGTCAAAATCCTCTCAAGAGTTGGAGAAGACCCATACTATCGGATTTTTCTACGCCATCTCCTTCCTCCTCTTTACACTCGTCTTAGCATCGCCAACATTGGCCTCAATCGTAGTAATTCTCTCGGCGTATCTCTGGACGCTTCTTGTTTCGAGGGTCAGCATGGATTCTAGAGTCGAGAAGCGTGATTGGGAGAAGCCTCGGAGGAAGAGCGCTTGAACAATGCTCTAGCCACGAAAGAATTCTCGTTCGACATTCTCAAAGGCCTAATCATCAGCCCGGTGTCGACCGGCTTCAACCTCGCAGTTATGGGGCCTCCGGGAGTCGGAAAATCCACTCTCTGCCAGGAGCTAATCAGGGAAGCGTTCAAAGCGGGTCTTCGATGTATCTACGTTATCACCAACAATCCAATCCCCCTCGTCAAGGAACAGCTTCGGGAAATGGGAGTTGCGCCGGTCGCACGGAATGAGCCAGTGATATTCGTCGACATGTACTCTTGGTTATTGGGCGAGAGATCACCGGAGAGATTTCAGATCGACAACGCCTCGGACGTAGCCGCTCTCAGCGTCGTTTTGTCTACCGCGGCAGAGACTGCCGGAGACAAGTCCTTCGTGATCTTCGACACCCTCTCCACCCTTTTGGCATACAATTCCGAGGAGCTTACAATCCGGTTCATGAAGTCGCATATTGCTAGGATGAAGAGGCATGGCAACATCGGAGTCTATCCTATTGAGACGGGCATTCACAGCAACTCGTTCTACAATGAGGTCAAGGCAACCTTCGACGGAGTCTTGGAGCTAAAGCTTGAGGAGATGGACGGGGAGCTGAGACGGTTCATCAGAGTCTACAGATACAGGGGAAGCCACGAGACGAAATGGTTCAGGCTACTAATCGGGCCAAACCGGGACATCAAAATATACTGAGGAAGCGGAACACAGTTGAACACAATTCGAATCGAATGCGTTCCAGAGTGCGTTAACCTTCTACCGGAAGTTGGGTACAATCGGCTTAAATTCGCTGGACTCCGGAGGGCCCCGTAGTGACGGCGATGGAGCCAACCGGCATCAAAGTCCTCGACGATCTACTCGGCGGAGGACTGCCACGTCCCTCAGCAGTAGGGATAATCGGTGCCGTCGGTAGCGGAAAATCATCGCTCGTCCGACAATTGGCCGTATCAGCGCTCGAACGAGACTTTCGCGTACTATACTATGCCATTGACGAGTCCGCGGAAGACGTCCGTGAGAACGTTTCCACGTATGGAATAGACGTTGCCAAGTACGAGACAGAGGGAAGACTCTCGTTCATCGACATATTCGCTCTTGGTGTAGAAAGGCTCGCAGAAGCCTACCCCGTCGAGGAGCCTGAACAGATCGTTGATAGCACTTTCAAGTTTTCCGACCTTGTCGCTCAAGGCCGAAGTTTCACGCTGAAGCACTTGGGCAAGAAACAGTTTGTCATCATGGACTCGCTAACACCCTTCTTCCTAATGGTCGAAGCCAAACGCGTCTTCCAGTTCGGCCAAGTCCTAAAATACGCGACCCGCTTCGCCAAAGCCATTGGAGTCGCAACACTCCATACTAAAGTCCTCGACGAAACGATAGAGAACGCAATGGTAAACTTCGCCGACGTTGTCCTAGAACTGGAACGGAGAAAGACAGCCGAAGGACCCTTGGCGCGCGGGGGAACTTTGCGGCTGGTCAAGATGGGCAAGAACCCCATCCCATCCCGAGGCTACTACTACGAAATGACACCCCAGGGAATAGCCATCAGTACAGCTCCGCCGATCTAGCCTCTCTCTCTGTGTCAACCGATACTAACCCGTCCTGAATGGCTCGTCAATGAGACTCTTTGCACTTAGGTCAAGGATAACAAGAGTCTTCAATGAAAGTTGGCCGTCGATCACCAAAGCATTTCTCGTACCGAACGATTTTTAGCGTAATTTTTTCGTTAACTATTCTAGACCCGGGAGGGGTTATCGTTTTCTCCAAAGACGCCTTACAAGTTATCGAGTCCCTCTATGTTCAAAAGCTGGTTACTTTCGCCCCTGACCCGTACGAAAGAAACACGCAAAACGTAATTCTTTCTAGACCCCGCGGGTGTCGCGCTCTCCAGACAGCCAACGCAAAGAGACCCGCTTGAGCGTCCCCCCGAACCGTTACTCAGCCAGATATACCCAGCAGCCATACAACCGCCGGAATGATGAGCCCCCGAGAACTGGCGATTACCACTGATGAGATGCTGGCGGCCGAGTACAATAGCGAATACCTCGGCGTCAACCACTTCCAGCTCATGGAAGCAGTCGGAACTCAGATTGCCCAAGAGATAGTAGCCAGGATCAGGGATCGCCCCAACCCGAGAATCTACATCATAGCCGGACCCGGCAAGAACGGAGGAGACGGATTCGCAACGGCCCGTCACCTCGCCAGCCAAGGCTACAAGGTCAAAGTAACATTAGTCGGCAGAGCGAGCGATGTCCGCGACGAAGCTGCCAAACATCAACTTGACACGATAATCCAGATGATGGATAGCATACAATTCGAGAGCCTGCCCGACTCAAGCCAGCTGCGCCCGGTCGAAGCGGACATTATCCTAGACGCTGTGCTCGGCTATGGAGTCAAAGGAGAACTGCGCCAGCCACTACTCGGCGCGGTCCGGATTATCAACCGCTCCAAAGGATACAAGATCGGCCTCGACCTACCCTCCGGATTAGACAGTGACACGGGAGAACCACACGGAGACGCCGTCAAGGCTGACCTGACGATATCCCTCCACAAGATCAAACAAGGACTCGTAAAAGGAGCAGCATACGCAGGACAAACCATCTCCCTTCCAATCGGAATCCCACCAGAAGCAGAAACATACACAGGACCCGGCGACTTCAAAATACTCTGGAAGCCGCGACCGCCAAACGCTCACAAAGGCGACTACGGAAGACTCCTCATCATTGGAGGAAGTGAAAACTATACCGGCGCACCAGCATTCTCCGCCCTAGCAGCAACAAAATGCGGCACTGACCTAGTCTACGTGGCATCGCCAGCCAGAACCTCGGAAACAATCGCATCCTACAGCCCCGACCTCATCACGATAAAACTCCCAGGAGACCACCTCAACCTCGAAGCAGTCCCAGAAATAATCAAATGGACGACGACCGCGGACGCAGTCGTCCTCGGCCCCGGAATCGGACTACACGACGACACAGTAGAAACGGTCAAGAAGCTAATCACGGAAATCGGAGAACAGAACAAGCCGATGGTCCTAGACGCTGACGCGCTGAAAATATTTGGACGAACCAGAAGGAGACTCAAGAACCCGACAGTGATAACTCCTCATCAGGGCGAATTCGCCCAAGTACTTCAGCGAAAAATCAGTCTCGAAACCCAACTCCGCCAAGAAGCCGTAAGACAACTCGCAAACGAAACAGGAGCAACAGTTGTCTTGAAGGGGAATCTCGACATAATCGCAGACGCCACGCGGCTCAAACTCAACAAGACCGGAAACCCCTACATGACCGTCGGCGGAACAGGCGACATACTCACAGGAATAATCGGAGCGTTCCTCGCCCAGAAGGTCGAACCGTTCAAAGCAGCGGCAGCAGGCGCATTCCTCAACGGACTCGCCGGCGACATGCTAATGAGAGAGAAAGGTCCAACAATCACTCCCCTAGCACTAGTGGATCATATTCCGAAAGCGATCAAATATTGCACAGACGGACCACCCTTCACGCGGATCATGTCCTAGACACCGACGAGATACCGCGCGTAATGATCTATGACTACCACCAGGATGATCCGAAAAAATGTACCGCGACAAGACTTGAAAAACTCCACCTAGCACAGCCACTCTACAACCTGAAACAGATCCCGCGCTCTGCAATAGTTCTCAACCCTGTCAGCAATACAACTCTGTCATTCGAAGATCGATCACTTATCCAGGAATACGGACTTGTCGGCCTTGACTGCTCTTGGAACAATGCAGAGACCATCTTCCTAGAAAATATCAGAGGAGAGAACCGGCGACTGCCAACACTCCTCGCAGGGAATCCGACAAATTACAGCATCCGCGGAAGACTCAGCACCGTTGAAGCACTAGCTGCAACTCTCATCATAACCGGATTCTCGAAGAGAGCCAAGCAACTTCTCGAGGTCTTCAACTGGGGCGAAACATTTCTGACACTGAACAGGGAACCCTTGAGAGTATATTCTAGGACTCCCCCCGACCGGATGATTGAACGCGAACGCGACTATTTCCCGACGGAATAGGCCCATTAGTTTTCGATGGAAAAACTAAGAGGTAGACATTCTTCCCATTCAAGTTGCAGACTGGAAGCTTAACTGAAGGGCGTCAAGAGCCTCTACGAGGAAAAAACAGTGATCTCCCAAGATGTTCAGCAATATGTTTATATCAACTGCACCTCCAACGCCGCTGTTTGGTAGCATAGCAGATCGAATAGAGAGCCCACGGTACCCGGCGGCGGCGTCAATCCGACGCTTTAGGGCGATACGCCTGTGAATGAAAGATTGACCTCCACTGTGGGCGAAATAGTATGCAGACCAAAAAAACCCCGGGCGAGAAAGGCCCCGGGAACGTTTCGGTCCAAGAGAGGCCTGTAGCCATCTGCTAAACTCCAGCCAATTCCTGCAAAATACGTGATAGGCGTCCATTACTCCTATCGTTCCAACTCCGCTTGATCCTGGCGGACCCAACTGCTATCGGGATGAGACTAAGCCATGCGAGTCAAACGCTTCCAGGCCAATGTGGGAGCGTGGCATACGGCTCAGTAACACGTGGCTAACCTACCCTCCGGACTGGGACAACTTCGGGAAACTGAGGCTAATCCCGGATAGACGAAGAGGCCTGGAACGGTTCTCCGTCGAAAAGGCGCTAGGGCCATGCTTCCTAGTGTCGCCAGAGGATGGGGCCGCGACCGATCAGGTTGTTGGTGAGGTAACGGCTCACCAAGCCTATAACCGGTACGGGCCGTGAGAGCGGGAGCCCGGAGATGGGCACTGAGACAAGGGCCCAGGCCCTACGGGGCGCAGCAGGCGCGAAACCTCTGCAATGC
>Ga0307471_100000144_pt1 | contig 34754 bp, 38 predicted proteins | sample atmos_gasesAM3C__2_FD_204566 | JGI IMG/M metagenome (GOLD analysis project Ga0307471, IMG submission 204566) | Hardwood forest soil microbial communities from Morgan-Monroe State Forest, Indiana, United States - atmos_gasesAM3C_515 | ecosystem: Environmental > Terrestrial > Soil > Temperate... | reverse complement strand
AGAGGCAATATTTTTGCAACGACCGCGCTGACGCTGGACATACTGGTTCATTTCTTGGCTTCTACGGTATAAATGTTCGAGTAGACAGGGCCCGATGGTGTGAGGTCGCTCTTTTTTAGGTACACCTTGTCTATCACCTCAGAGCCAAACGACCTCTTCTCATATTTTACAGGAACCTCTCCTATCTGGACCTGCCGGTGCTTTGCACGGAGAATAGTCATGTGAGGCGAGAACGGCTTGTCCGGTGAAAATCCAAGTTCAGCCATTCTTGCCATCACGTCATTTGCAAGCGCCATCAGCTTTTGGCCGCCTGTCTGATCTAAGCCAACCCAGACGACACGAGCAGACGAAGGCTTGGGAAATGCGCCGACGCCTGTGAAGACAATCGTAAAAGGTTCAAACTGCACCTGTGCGATCTTGGTTTTTATGCTTTCGATTTCGCTGTCGCTTTTTTCACCAAGAAAGATCAGAGTAAAATGGAAATTCTGCGGCTCGACAGGCTTGACATCTTTTGGACTCCACCCTGCGACCGACATTATTTCATTTTGCAATTTAGCCAATGCGACTGTTGACACGTCGACGGCGATAAAAGTGCGCATTGCTCAAACGAGCTTGGATCCTCTATTTACATGTCGTGTTCTATCTCATGGTGATCGTTGGCATGAGTTTGTGTTTATCACACTTGTACTGCTGGGGCGTATCGTGATCTTTAGCGAGGCCCGGCTTGAAAAAGGCACCTCGTACCCCTCATAGTACGGACGAGCTAGAAGGGTGCGGCCGCATTTCTGGCAAGAAAAAGTCCTCGGCTCGGACTCCGCGTGCATTGTTGGCTAGCGTTTGATAAAAGGTTTCAAATAAGCCAGAATTGCAGAAATGATGTTGGCAGAAGCTGACAGTTTTGCGGTGGAGCATGGCAAAGCGCAACAAGTTGTAGACTGGATGAATTCGTTCGCGAAAAAGAACAATCAAGAGTTTGAGGCTAGGCTAGCCGGCTACACGATGCAGACGATAAAGTTCGGAGACTTTGAAATGATAGTTTGGAGTGGCGACTGGTCAGTCGCCCGTAGTATCATCCAAAAGGCTAGCAGCAAGATGCGCTCCAAGGTAATCGAGTCCGGATATCACGAAAAGCGCGGCCTCCTGTCGGCGATGTTTGGAAGCTCTTCAGAGTATGGCAAGGTGTATTCAAACGGCACGCTCGTTGGGAAGATAGAGACGATCAAAAAATCCGGCAGGTGGACAGCCAAGGTCGAAAGTTTCGTCTGATCATTTCTTATTCTTAAAGTATATCTTTTTCATTTCCTGGACCCATGCGTCCTTTTTCTGATATATCCGCTTGTACTTTCTTGGCCTGCACACTGACATTGCGTACGAGCAGAGCAAAGGGAAATACACGGATGAATCACCGTATACGATGACATTGCCCCGGTGGGAAGTCTTGATCTTGCCCCAGCTCTTGCCTTCCTGAAGTGTGGCGCCGGAAAGGCCACCCGTGTCCGGCCTAGCGTCCGTCAGCTGTATGAGATAGTCTTGCCCGCCCTCCTTCATCCTCAGAATTTGATACAATGCAGGCCCAGTCTGCTGGAAAAAGTTCTTAGGTACTCCGCCGCCAAGCTCGAGCCCACCCGACCGGTTGCTCTTCCACAAAATGGCAGCGGACTCGGCGACATCAAGTATGACATTTGGGAACACTCCCTTGCCTTCAAGCAAGAGTGGCAGCATGTTGAGGCCTATCGACGAGTCGCTGATAGCGGGCATATAGACAGGCACCTTGCGCTCGTATGCCTTGACCAGGAACGACTTGTCAGGGTGTCTGGCGTTTTCCTTGGCCGCCTTGCCGAGCGCGTAGGAGATGTCGGCTGTGGACGCATTGGCCGGCACGTCCTTTGCCCTCCCAATCTCTTTTTGTACAATGAGGTCCTGCGCTTGGAGCGTGCCCATCTCCTTTATGTAAACGTCATAAATCCTCACGATCTGTTTTGAATATAGAACGTCGTCGTCAACATCAAAGTGGCCTTGCCTCACAGGCAGGTCGTAAGCGAAATGCAGATCATGGTAGACATTTGCGCCGGTCGCCACGATCCAGTCGATAAAGCCCTTCTCTATCATTGCAGAAATAGTCCGGCCAAGCCCGATAGGAGTCATTGCTCCTGCAAGGGTCAGGCAGACTGTCGAGTTGGCGTCTATCATCTCCTGCAGTATTTCTGCAGCTTCAGCCAGCCGGCGCGCGTTGTAGCCGGTAGAGCCGTAAAACTTGATCAGGTCTGGAACTGTCATGTTCGCTGAGACTTTTGGGGGCTCGATTTTCCTGCCCGTGAATGAATGTCTGCTGCCCACCATCTTTGTAAAATTGCACTTGCTTTTAAAATATTCACTGCTTTTCCAGTAGCAGGCAGGCGCAGGCGTTGCTGTGGAAGTGCAGAGGAACCGGCGAATTGGTGCTATCGGCAGCTGCCTGGCTACATTTTTTCCATTTTCCGGCACTATAGCGATAAAACTCTTTCTTTGCCACAGAGAACTTGCTGATAAGCCGGCCAAGCGCCTTTCTATTGTACACCCTGTGCTCTGGCTTGCCACCCTTGCCGTAGGGCACGGTGATAATCGCGCTCCCACGCTTTTTCAGTAGCCGGAAAATTTCCTGCATTGCAGTTGTGTCCCCATCTTCGTCGCTGATGTTGTAGTTGAGTCCTATGTGTTCGATGGTGCTTATGCTTATCACCTGATCAAAGACCCCGTCTCGGAATCCTACGGATCTTGCGTCCATCAAAGCATCGCAACCCTGTGCCAGATCAATCCCAAATACCTGCCACCTGCGTCCAAACTCCCTGATCGTCTGTGCAAGAGCAGAGCCTGCAGACCCGACATCGAGTATGTTTGCCCTTTTGAGAGGAGATACTAGATTCCGGGCGAGGAAGTCGTATTCTACGAGCCTTTCCGACGTGACGCCTGCAAGCAGGCTGTGGACGTCAAGCTTGTCGCGCCTGTCAGCGGACAATGAATATACAGGTATGTCCAAACCCATCCTTTTGCTCTTTCGGTAGCTGGCAACATGGATTACTTTCTTTTGCTGTAGCTCGGCAATTGTTCTTGTTATTTCCGACATGCTTGTACCACCCATCAGCCGGTAAAGCGCGTATTGATCGGCAGAGGATCTTTTCAAAATGGAAATTACGCGATCCTGTAGCATCAAACACGGATCTTAACAAGAAATCTATTTTTATCTTTTTGAGAAAGTCGGAGCGGCTCTGTCTGTGTTTGCTACTATGACTTCTTCTGCTTCGATCCTGGCCATACTCCTTTCGTTTTCTGGTTGGAACCTGGAGCAGCGGCCAATTGAAACTGCTTCTGTTATCACGCAACAAGCACGACCAGCTGGCGAAATAGATTCATATTTTATGATAATATGATAAAACGTGAAAAGTTATGATCCCAAATTTCTACACAAGTAAAGGATGAGAAAAATTCCCTTGAGATAGAGCTATTGGTATTGGGTATACCACCGACGCACTCTAGAACGTAAGAATCTTTTTTGCGGTATTCACTTTTTCCAAAAGCTCTTTCAGGAATATGTCGGCAAACTGCTCGAAGCTTTGCGCTCCGTGCTTTTCCCGGTATTCTAGGTTTCTATTTTCGTACATTTCAACAAGCCAACGAAAGTCGGCCTCTTTGATCCTGACAACATTATTCTGCGCAGCTGCCTTTGACTCGAACATGTTGAGCATAAAGACACCGGCAAACTGGGTAAAGCTGTTGGTCTTGTACTTCATGTCGTAATGGTGCTCCAGCTTTTCGTGGTTTTCTTCGAGCCATGTCTTGACGTCTGAGCGTATGGTAAGCGAAGTGTATCGGCCGGTAAAGTCTGCCTTTATGTTGTTCATCTCCACAGAATAAAAGCCGCGCTTGACCTCGTTCATCATTATGATCAGCGCGCTCGGTAGGAACATCCCTGGGTAAAAGTCGTCAGTGTCCTTTTGCAGCCGGGTAAGAATCGCTGGCTTTAGCCCTATCGTCGCATACCCTTGGCTAGGCACAGGAAAAGAGAGCTTGTGGACAGTTAATTAGTCTTTCAGCCTATGCGAGCTTGCCCCCGGTAGGGGTGACGAATCCCTTCAGGTCCTCTCCTCTAATGACGTCTTCTTCAGGCGGGACATAGTCGACGACTCCGTGTCTTTGCTCTCCAGGGTACTTCTTTTGCGTGGCCAGTGCGACTCCGATAAAGAGGACAAATGAAACGACAGGTGGGATCATTGAATCCAGACCAGCTAGCTCCACCGGGATCGTGTAGAATAGCACGAGCCTCAATGCCGTTCCTCCAATAAGCGACGCAATAGCAGCAGGCATGTTAGCCTTCTTCCAGAACAGGCCCAAGGTAAGTGGAGCAAGGGCGCCTGCAAATACGATGTCAAATGCAACAACAAGGTAAATGCCGGGTTGTGGAAGCAGGGAGGCCAGTATGAAGGCCGCGATCATCATTGGTATTGTAGCAATTCTTGTTGTCATGAGAAGTTTCTTGTCTTCCATCCCGGGTTTCTTCTTGATTCCTCTCAAGATGTCCCTCTGTATCAGGTTCCTCGAAATGACGCTAGAAACGGCAAGCAAGCCGCCGTTTGCGGTTGACATTGATGCTCCAAGTACGCCCATCAACAGAGCGGCACCAATCGGAAATGGAACGTGGTTAAGAGCAATCTCTGGCAGCGCCAAGAATGGGTCTGCAATATCTGGAATCAAGAATAGCGCGACGATCCCCATCATACTTGTTGGAATAACAGTAAGCAAAGTCAGCCCTCCACCCATGAAGGCGCCGTTCCGTGCCGTTTTTGGAGTTTTTGCTGCAAATACGCGCTCCATAAAGTCTAGTGCCACAATGTCTCCTAGCCCAAGAGCAGCTATAGCGGCCCAGTTTATCAGCGCGCCGTTACCGATGTCTGTCAGGCCTGAGAAGTCGAGGTACGCTGGCGGAGTAGCGCCAAGGATTGTGGCAAATTCCACAGGGCCATATCCCCCGTAGAAGAACAGAAATGCTGCCCAAAATGCAATGATTGCAAGATAAATCTGGAAAATATCAGTGTATGCAGAAGAGAACAGACCCCCCGCATAAGTGTATACGAGCACTATTAAAGCACCAATAAGGATTGCAATCGTAAGGTCGATCTGTAGCACGGTGGACAAGATGTAGCCAGTCGCAGCAAAGTTTCCTGCGACTAGGATGGTGAAGCTTATCAATAAGAGGATACTAGTGATTCCTTCGGGTGGTTTGCCAAACCTCCGGTAGTAAAAGTCAGGCAGGGTGAGCATCGACATTTTGTTAAGCTTTTGACCATAGACAAGTCCAGTAAGAAATAAACAAATGGAAAGACCGATTGGGAGTGCCGCGCCGGCCCAAAATCCAAAATTGTACACAAGTCCCGCATTGCCAAGCGACGAGTTGCCGTCTATAGACTGGGCAGCCAGCATTGTCCCCACGAAAAAGAGTGGAAGACTCTTGCCTGCAATCATGTACCTTTTGCTGCTCTTTTTAACGAGCCTTGATGTCATGACACCAACTCCGAGTGAAAGTATCAAAAAGCCAATAATGGCTATCCCGTACCCATCCAGAACTGCCATAGATTTCTCAGATATATAGTAATTATATAAGCATTGCCAAAGTCATAAATAAGCCCAAAGTTCGACTGTCGAACTCAAGGCGGGCAAACGCCTGCCATCTGTAATAGATGGAAGCACAAGCTAATGTCTTCCTTCCGAATGTCTGGGATTTGCCTGCTATCTTCGTGCTTCAAGTCCTGAATAAAGTCGTATATCTCGTCAACTGTGACTGGCGCGTCGTCGTACCCGATCTCTTTGTTCACGGCGTTGTACATCGAAATGTAATAGCTGAGGAAGGCGGTCTTCACAGCGCTTCGCTCTGCCCGCAGCACCTCACTCAGATTACTCACTCCTTTGAAGCCTCGTCTAAAAATGATATAAGGTTTGGGGTAAAAAATGTAAACTACGCATTTCACTGCAAAAAAATATGCGTATATTACATTTGGAGCCACAAACCCAAAAATCTTGGGTGTTGAAAAAAGATATTTATAAATGCGAACATTAGTAATTAGCGGCAGATGAACGTCAAGAACATCCCCGTAGAATTAATCGATGTAGCAGAGGAGAACGTCCGCAAGGACCAGGATTTTGGCAAGGACAGCAATGACCTGCTGATTGAAGAGCATCTGTCCAAGTTTGATCTGCTCCAGCCGGTGGTTGTGCGCTTTGATGATGAAAGCAAGCGCTACAAGCTTCTCATCGGTCGCAGAAGGTTCTTCGCACTTAGCGCCAAGGGAGTCACGGAAGTTCCAGCTGTAATCACCGAACTTGAAGGGGCCGAAGCAGAAGCCGCGTCGCTGTTCGAAAATTTGGTTCGCAAAGATCTATCGCCGCTTGAAAAGGCGCGCATGGTGAAAAAGCTGGTCGAATCAACAAGCGGTGGGATAACTGGCGCGTCGACAAAGTACGGTCTGCCAAAGAGCACCATCAGCGAATGGCTCAGCATACTAAGGTTGCCGCAGATTCTGCAGGAGCAGATAGAAAAGGGGGAGATCACTTCTTACGAAGCCATAAGGATCGCAAGGAGGCCGGAGATCCACAGCAGGCTCATAGAAGCCGCCGCACATTACAGGCTGCAGGAAGAAATGGTTGGAGCCGGAGTGAAGCGCGGAGCGCCAAAGGGACTTTTGACTGTGCGTCTTGTGTTTGATCCGCGCAAAAAGTCTGACAGGAAAATGTGGGAGCTTCTTAACCAAAAGGCTGGCCAGAGCGGCCTTGATGTCACGCACTATGTCAGAAGCATCATGGCAAAGCACCTTCAATGAGCCCGAACTATATTTATACGACGGTTTAATAATTACGTAGGTTTTGGAAGTTGCCGCGCAGCCAAAAGCTGCCCCGAAAAAAATTGCAATTGGTATCTGCCTCATTGCAGCTTTTGCTGTGGTGATATTCACTATTCCGCCGGCGCTTGGCAAAGACATTCACCCCATGATCCTGGTGTCGGCATTTATTCTGTTGTCCGTCTATGTTGTTCTGTCATTTGAGTTTCTCCACAGAAGTACAATAGCGCTCATTGGCGCAATAGCAATAATCATTGCCGCGCTTGCCTTTGGAGTCCTGCAGGCAGAAAAAAGTTTTGAATTCATCGTGGACGCCATTGACTACAACACTATAGGGCTTTTGCTTGGCATGATGATATTAGTGGCCATCCTTGCAGAATCTGGGGTCTTCCAGTGGGTCGGCATCAAGGCGAGCAAGGCCAGCAACGGCAATTTGTGGAAGCTGATGGTAATCCTGTGCACCTTTACGGCAGTCACATCAATGTTCATCGATAATGTCACGACCGTCCTACTGATGATCCCAGTCACGGTTGCCGTGTTCAGAGTCTTCAAGTTATCGCCGATGCCATTTATCCTCGCTCAGGCATTGGCGTCAAACGTTGGTGGAACTGCAACGCTGATAGGCGATCCGCCAAACATAATGATAGGGTCGGCCGCCAACATTGATTTTAACGCGTTCATAATCCACATGGGACCAACAATAGCGATCTCGTTTGCTGCGTCGCTGTTCTTGCTAAAATTCATGTTCCGCAAGGAACTTTCAGCTCAAGTCCAGAATCTGGAGCAATTGATGAAAGAAGACGAAAGGGTCTACCTGAAGGATAAAGGAGTACTGAAAAAGTCGCTGGCAGTCCTTTTTGGAGTCATTGCACTGTTTGTCGTGCACGGTTGGCTCGACATCGAACCGTCGATCATTGCGCTTGGAGGGGCAGGGGTCCTGCTTGCAATTACAAGGGCAAGTCCTGAAAAGGTGTTCCGCGAAGTAGACTGGCCAACCCTAATATTTTTCACGGGCCTTTTCATAATCGTCGGGACTGCCGAGCACGCCGGGATGATAGAGTTGCTGTCGTCGGCTGCGATTGCAGCTACCGGAGGGAACCCATGGCTTGCATTTCTGATGATAATCTGGCTGTCTGCCATTGCCAGCGCATTCATTGACAACATCCCATTTACTGCCACAATGATACCACTCGTTCATACCCTCAACGGAAGCCCAGAGCTGGCGGCTACGTTTGGGGATTTCAACATCAGTCCACTCTGGTGGGCCCTGTCGCTCGGGGCAAACCTCGGCGGTAATGGCACCCTGATCGGATCAAGTGCAGGGATAGTAGCTGCGGGCATCAGCGAAAAACAGGGCCACCCAATCAGTTTTAACAGATGGTTCAAAGTGGGATTTCCCTTCATGATAATCACTGTCGGGATCGGAACTGTAATCCTTGCTATAGACGTAATGTTCCGCATCTAGCAACATATTTTACACTCTAGCATCAATATGCCCCAACATGGCCGGCAAAGTGAAAAAAGGCAAGGATCTTTTGCACAGCGCAGTGAAGGATTATTTCATCAAGCGGGACGACATCCAGTCCATCTTCTTGAACATGGGAAGTTCTGGTGGCTTTGAGTCGCGGAACCTTGCTGACGGTGTTGACATTTTACGCAGTATGATAGAGGAGAAGAATTGCACCAAGTTCCTGTCGTTTGTCGGCGCCCTAATGTCCACAGGCGTAAGGGGCATCATACGGGACATGGCAAAGAATAAGATGTGCGATGTCATCATTACCACCTGCGGCGCGCTTGACCATGACATTGCAAGGACCTATGCCAAGTACTACGCCGGCGACTTTCGGATGGATGACAGCATGCTCTTGCACAAGAACATTCATCGGCTTGGCAACGTGCTTGTGCCGATGGACAACTATGGCCCGCTCATCGAAGAAAAGGTTCAGAAATGCCTGGGAGGAATGTACAAACAAGGCAAGCGCAACGTCGCGACGTACGAGATAACCGACTACATCGGCAGCACGCTTGACAAGTCATCATTTCTCTACTGGGCTCACAAGAACAATATCCCTGTCATTGTGCCAGGCATTGTTGACGGCGCAGTAGGAAGCCAAGTGTGGTTCTTTTACCAGCAGCACAAGGACTTCAAGATAGACATTCTAAAGGATGAAAGCAGGCTGTCGGACCTTGTTTTTGAAGCCAAAAAGTCTGGCGCGTTCATGATCGGAGGAGGTATTTCAAAACACCACACACTTTGGTGGAACCAATTCCGGGGTGGTCTTGACTATGCCGTATACATAACTACTGCGCCAGAGTGGGACGGGAGCCTGAGCGGCGCGCTAGTTGCAGAAGCTATATCGTGGGGAAAGGTGACAACGAAGGCTCGGCAGACCACCATCCATGGCGAAGCGACGACGCTCTTGCCTTTCATATACGCCGCCCTTGTTTCAGGAAGAAAAACGTAATCTACGTTTTTCCTTGACCTGGGCAAGGAATTGTTCGGCAGCCGAACATAACCTGAAACGTAGATTACTCAGCAATATTTAAAAATACTTAGTAATTATCTATTTCGACCTGAGATGGGGATGGAATTCTACGGTGATTCATACAAGGGCAACGACGAACCGATCTTTGTTGGAATACCTACATTTTTGAAACTGCCTTGGCTAAAGAGCAACGCAGAGCTGAAAAAAGTCAAGCCGGATGTTGCTGTAATCGGGGAGCCGTTTGACTTTGGCACGACCATTCGCCCCGGCGCGCGCTATGGTCCAAGGGCCATTCGTGCCGCTTCGACCGTACCTTCACCGCCTTACGAGCATTTTAACATCGAAACAGGCGTCGACCCATTCGGTGTTTTTCGCACAGTTGACTACGGCGATGTCGTTGTTTCTCCGGGTGACGTCGTCGAGTCGCACAGGAGGATGACTGACAAGGTAAAAGAAGTGCTCGACATCGACGGCATTCCTGTAATGCTTGGAGGTGATCACTCTATCACATTTGCGAATGTTCGGGCGTTCGCCAAGAAATACAAGAACATTGGTATGATCCACATTGACACCCACGCCGATTGTGCGCCCCAAGGCCTCTGCGGCTTCAAGTACGACCATGGTGCCCACATACGCAGAATCATGGAGCTTGGCTGTCTCAAAGGCAAGAACTATACCCTGATTGGACCACGCGGCTACTGGCCCGGCCCCGACCTTTACAAGTGGATGGCCGACCAAGACTTCCAGTGGTTCACGATGCTCGACGTGGAAGAGCTTGGCATCGACCAGATTGCAAAGGAAGCCGCAGATAGAGCGAACGACAATGTCGACGGCGTCTACATCAGCTGGGACATCGACACTTTTGACCCTGCCTATGCGCCAGGAACTGGCGAGCCGGAGCCAAATGGCCTGACTTCGAGAGAAGGCATGAGGCTCATGCGATTGCTGTCAACCTCGTTTGACCCGGACAAGTTTGCGTTCGACCTTGTTGAAGTCGCGCCGAACTACGACGTAAGCGACGTTAATTCGTACAACGGAGGCATCACATCAGGGCTTGCAAACAGGCTGATAGTGGAACTCTTGGCCGGGCTTTCGCTCACAAAGAAAGGGCAGACTGAAGGCCATCCGGTGAGGCCGCACTATTACCGCGGCAAAGGGAATACGTACAGCTTTGGAGGCCCCAAGGCAAAGGTGCCTAGGCGCCGATGATCCGAGTCAAGGCAACTGTCAGGGGTGAGCCGGATGTACCGTCCTTTACAACGGTCTTTGACTCTGACGAGCGTGTTTTCTTTAGTTCCTCCGCTATGATTGAAGAAAAGATCCACCGGAAAATGAAGATAAATGCAAACGAAGCTTTGATGGCATACTGCGCTTATGCAGTAAAATCGATCCGCGCCGGTAAGAAAGACACAGACATCCAAAAGGGGGCGTCAGAGATCCTGTCTGCAAATAATGTAATGGTAGGCGTGCCAGAAACCCTGCAGGCTATTACTTTTGAAGTGGCATTAGAAAACAGAACGAGAAAGATCGCGTTCAAGGAGCCAATTCCAACAAGCAGCCATGTAATGTATGGACATTGAGAGAGAAAGTGATTGATAGCAGAGTCGTTCAACCATCTGGTAGAAGCGATGTTTGCTCCGCTTGAAGGCAACATTAGTACGGTAGCGCCTGCAGGACTTTTACTTCTCGGCCTGATCACTGGATTACGCCATTCGATGGAAGCTGATCACATTGCTGCCGTTTCTACTATAATGGCGACAAGCGAACGCCACAAAAAGCTCCGGCGTGCTCCTCTCCTTGGCGCCCTTTGGGGTCTTGGCCACACTGCATCACTGTTTGCAGCCGGGCTTGTCGTGCTCCTTCTGGCAGTGAGCATACCGCAAAGGGTAAGCAACACGTTGGAATTTGGAGTCGGGGTAATGCTTGTGTTCCTCGGCGCTACGACGCTTACTGGTTTCAACATGGGCAAATTCGTGCGCGGAATCTTTAGCCGTCACACACATGAGCACCCGCATGTCCACGAAGACATTGGAGTTGTTCACTCACATGAACATGACCATCATGATCACAAGCATGGTCACAAGTCCCTAACAGTTGGCATGATCCACGGCATGGCGGGAAGTGGAGCGCTGATGATACTGGTTCTTTCGACTATTAGCTCTGTCCCGCTTGGGCTTGCATACATCGCCATCTTTGGGGTCGGCTCAATAGCCAGCATGGCAGCAATGAGCACACTCATAGGCCTCCCGTTTGCCAGAGCATCGCACTACGGCCTCGGCCTTGCGCTAAGATACATTGCTGCAGTTATTACGCTTGCGATAGGTGCAGGGCTCATTTACGAGCTAGGGATTGTAAAACAAGTCTTCCTCTAGTAGTAGTGGTGCATCGGGCGCTGCTGCTTGCCCAGCCTGTCAAAGTGGTCGTGCTGGTGCTTCTTGTCGCCTCCGGCATGTGAGTGCTGGGTGCCGTCTGTGTGGGAATGAGTATACATCGTGGGCTTGGCCATCAGCACATCGTCGACCCTGATTAGCAGGTTTGTGACTTCGACTGCAGTCTTGATCACCTGTTCCTTAACCACTGCTGGCTCGATTACTGAAGGGAGCATTTCTTGCACTTTTCTTTCTATGGCGTCCACGCCGCACGAGCTGGCCTTGCCGTTTGAATGCTGCGACCGCAATTGCACGAGTGTGTCTATAACATCCATGCCGGCGTTCCTTGCTATTGTCAACGGGATTTCTTCAAGTGCTTCGGCAAATTTTTGAACCACTATTTGTTCGCGTCCTGAGATAAGTGATGCCTTTTCCCGCAGTACTCTGGCAATGGCTGCCTCTGCTGCCCCGCCGCCGGCAATCACCCACGGCCTGACAATGAAATCTTGCAACACAGAGATTGTGTCAATAGCGGAACGATGGCACTCGTCAAGCATTTTCTTGGAATTTGCGCGAAGCAAGAGCGTGACTGCCTTAGGGTTCTCGCATCCTTCGACGAATATCATCTTGTCGTCGCCCACCCGCCTTTCGTAAACCCGCTGGGCATAGCCTAGCTTGATATCAATGTCCTCATGATGATAATGATCGTCGTGTTCATGGTCATGATCGTTGTGATGGTCATGAACATGTTCGTGATGGTCATCATGTTCGTGGTCGAGTTTTTCAGATATTGTGGCGCCCGTCGCTTTGGCAAGCCAGAAAAGGTCATTCTCCTTAACCCTCCGGACTGAAATGATACCCGCCCTTGTCAGAAGGTGCTGAGCAAGTGTATTGATCCCTTTTCGCGAGAAGACGACGTTAGCGCGAGAATCAATGATGTGCTGTACCTTTGATTTTATCATGAGTGCTTCGGCGTCGGCATATGACTTGATCTGGTCCGGCGAAGTTATCCGGATTTCTGCGTCAGCTCGAGTCCTCTTGCCTTCCAGCTCGTCATTTATGAGCATGATCTTGGCATTTTCCACTGTCCTTGGCATTGCCGAGCTATCTATTGTCTTGTCGATCACGATGCCTATCACAAGTTGTGTGTCTAGGATGCTGCCTTCTTTTTCCTCGATCTTGATATCGTCGGTATCAATAGAATTGCTGCCAAAGTTGGCAATGGCGCATACTGCGTCGACTACAAAGCCTGCGACTTTGTCGTCGTATGACAGCACCTTTGATTGAATGCAGGTGTGGGCAAGCCTCCACATTACTTTCCGGTCAGTATTGTCATATTCTCTGGAAATATTGCGGAGAGCCTCAAGTGCAATATTGAGACCATTATGGTAGCCGTCTGAAATAGTTGAAGGTGAGATCCCCATGTCGAGCAGCTCCTCTGCCTTTTGTACAAGCGCGCCGGCCAGTACCACTACCGAGGTCGTGCCGTCGCCGACTTCATTATCTACCGCGTTCGATGCTTCAATAATGACTTTGGCTGCGGGGTGCTCGACGTCGATCTTGCGCAAAAGGGTCGCGCCGTCCTTAGTCACGGTGACTTCGCCCATAATGTCGACAAACATTTTTTCCAGGCCGCGCGGTCCAAGCGAATTCTTGATGAGCTCCGCGATGAGCCTAGCTGCGAGCAGATTGTACCTCCTTGCTTGGTCGCCTTTGCTTCGCCTTGTGCCATCACCAAAAAGCCGGCCGCCAGCTGCCATTACCTGCTAGGGTTCTGTTACCAGTTATAAAAATGTGCAATCAGGAATTGGGCTAGGCTTCAGTCGCAACCGTAAGTACATGGCTCCTTACAATATTGGCTACAGCATCAGTTAAACGCCTAATCTTGTCTATTGAATCATCAAGCATCCTTACGACAAGACCGCAATCGTACGGCAGAATGGAGCATCCAGCCAACATTGACTGATCCTTTATTGCAGCATTGATCCCTCTGCTGATGCCTTCAAAGTCAGGCGTGATGACATAAATCATGGACCATATGGTCTTGCTCCCAAACAGCCGCGCAAGTTCGTCCTTGCCCGGCTCAAGCTTGGCCGCATCTGCAAACAGTAGGTTGCCTTTGGTGTCGCGCCCTTCCAATTTTAGATAACATATGTCAAAATCAAAATTTTCACCCGATGCCGTGCGGCCGGCAGATACTGTCTCTGAATATATCACAGTTGAATCTTGTTCCATTTGAATGTCCACCTGTTGGCAGAATCGTGACGACTTGAAGGGTATTATCTGGTGTGGGATGAACTCTAGATAGCTTGCGTCATGTGCAGAAATTGTGATATTTTGCGCGGCGTAGCCTTTGTTCATCTTGTATATTTTGGTAGCCGCCTGGGTTGTTATGCGCGACGACGTGCGGCTCCCAGCGATGATATCTATCTCTATCCTGTCGCCCTGAAGTATCCCACCTGCCGACGACATGAGGTAAGCGTGAGCCATACCAGGAAGGTCGCTGTCAGGATACAACGCCTTTTGGACCAAAAGCGGCGCCCTTGTCCGCAACTTGCTTATGACAGTTTTGCCGGAGATCTGGGCAAGTTCCATCCTCACTAGCCCTTTTTCACCTGATGTAGCGGCATAACTACGAAAGGAATCCGGAAGTTTCATCTTTTCCTTTTCCTTTGCACAGGAGTGTCAAAGAGGATATCCCTGATGATGTGCCCGGCCACGCGGTCCACACCCTCGCCGGTGTTGCAATTGACAAACTCGACTGGTTTCCCGGGCCTGACAAGCGCGGCATCACGCTTCATAACTGCAAGGTTCGCCCCTACGTGCGGCGCGAGGTCGATCTTGTTTATTACCAACAGGTCGCAGCTTTCTATCCCTAGGCCCCGCTTTCTCGGGTACTTGTCACCCCCTGCGACGTCCACAATGTAAATGAAATAGTCTGCCAGAGCAGGACTGAAGGTGGTCATGGTGTTGTCACCGCCGCTCTCTATAATTATCAGGTCAAGCTTCGGGTCCTTTTGTTCTATTTCGTCTATAACTGCTAGATTGATTGACGGGTCTTCGCGTATGGCGGTATGTGGGCAGCCGCCGGTGGCGATTCCAATTATCATGTCTTCTGGCATGAGCCCCGTTTCTGTCGCCAAAGTTCGCTGCATGCGCTCGGCGTCTTCCTTTGACACGACGTCGTTTGATATTATGCAGCAACGGTATCCTTGTTTGCTCAATACCGGCACTATTTGCTCTATGAGGCGGGTCTTTCCAGAGCCGACTGGTCCACCTATCCCGACCCGGGGGATTCGCCTAGTCATTGCACAACACAGAACCAGTTTATGTAATAAACATTCTCAGGTCGTCCTGCTCGTGCTGCATCTGCATGATTTCTGTCAGTGGCGTCAGCTGCCACAGCTCGCTAATGTTTTTGCTTACCTTTGCAGAATTAACGTCGCGCTCAAGCTGGGTCAGGATGCTTTGGCCTTCAATGTGGGAAATGACGCCGAGGCGGACTGCGGCTCCAATGACGCTGACAGAGTATGAATAGAGCATCATGCGAATGGCGCTTTTCTCAGGAACGCCAAGGGCGTTTGCAGCTACTGCAAGGCATGCAGGATAAGTGCCGGCGCTTATCTTTGTTTTCACCTTTGCATAAATTTTTTTTGCAAACCTATCGTTTGTCATATGCACTAAGCAGTTCAGTAGCTGCCGGCCCGACCTTGTAGACGCAGTCCTAACTTCCTTGATCAGTTTTAGAGAATAGCACCGATTATCAGCCGCCACCACGCCGGCAACGTCGCCTTTCTTTGCCGCCTTCATGACTGCGGACATCACTGTACAGTCAAATGGCACAACCTGAAAGTTCATTTGGTGCCGTATAAAGTGCAAAACATCATTCCTGCTTTTTATCCTTCCGCTCTTTACAAACGATTCCAAGCCACCTGACAACCCAAACATGCCGGAAGGAAAGAACGAGTCTGCTAGCTGCATCAGATGAAATTCATGGTCACTCATGGGTATGAATCTCACCGGCTGGCAGAAAGACCACCTCTTTCAGTTTCAGTTTGACCCCTGCAGGCAAGAGCTTTCTAAAAGTGTCGACTTCTGACTCGGCCTGTATTGGAAACGAGATGGTACCGTGATCGACGGCTATTGGCCTGTGTCTGTTTCCTATTGTGTGGCCAACCAGAGCGGCCAGGCCGACTATTTTTTCAAAATCGTTCTTGCTAATGCTGATTGACACCACCTTCTCTGGCAGCTGCTCAACTACAATGAATTTTTCTGCGGCAAGCACGTCGCCGTGATGGAGCCTGCTGCCAGGCTCCAGTACAAGACCGATGTCTGTTTCCCCGTCTGTCCTGCGCCTCAGCCTGAGGCGCTCCATCTCCATTCTTGAAACAAGAAGTCGTTCGCCCGTGCCAGCGGCCTTTGCGCGCCGGTATTTTTCTGCCATACGACTGTCAGCAAATATGTTGCCGGCTACTGAGGTGACGGTGAGCACGACCTAGCATTATGTGTTGTCGAAATTATGCCTTTCGTACATCAATTATAAATACGAGAATTAGTAACTCAAGCGCATGATGCTCAGTCCGAGGGAGATCGACAAGATGTACATTTTCATGGCAGCCGAAATCGCTCGGCGGCGGCAGAAAAAAGGGTTAAAGCTGAACTACGTGGAAGCCGTGGCACTTATTTCAGATCACATAGTCGAGGGTGCAAGGGAGGGCAAATCAGTATCCGAGCTTATGAGCTCTGGGAGAAAAGTGCTGTCGAGAAAGGAGGTGCTGCTCGGCGTACCAGAGCTTGTCAAGACCGTGCAAGTAGAGGCCACTTTTGAAGATGGCACAAAGCTCGTGACAGTGCATGACCCAATAGTGTGATTGGGATGATCCCAGGCGAATATTTCCTGTCAGATAAGCCAGTCATCGCAAACAAGGGCAGAAAGACAGTGAAAATCACGGTAAGCAGTACCGGAGACCGGCCGGTGCAGGTTGGCTCACACACACATTTTTTTGAAGTTAACAAGGCGCTGCTCTTTCCGAGGGCAAAAGCATATGGTTACCATCTCAACATCCCGTCTGGGACCTCGGTAAGGTTTGAGCCGGGTGAAACAAGGCAGGTAGAGCTTACTGAGTACGGTGGCAAAAAGATTGTCTATGGCTTTAGCGGGCTTGTAAACGGGCGGCTTGCGGGCAAGAAGGCTTTTGCAATTGCAAAAGCAAGAGAGCGAGGGTTCAAGGGTGCTTAGGATTCCGCGCAAGCGCTACGCCGACCTCTTTGGCCCGACAGTGGGCGACAGAGTCAGGCTTGCAGACACCGACCTGATAATAGGGATTGAAAAAGATCTGCTGGTGTATGGCGATGAGCTCGTCTTTGGCGGTGGCAAGAGCACACGCGACGGTATGGGCCAGACGAGCGGCGTGACAAGCAGGAACGCGCTTGACCTAGTGATAACAAACACAATCGTCATGGATCCTGTCCTTGGCATAATCAAGGCCGATATTGGCATCAAGAACGGCCTGATAGCAGGCGTGGGCAAGGCTGGCAACCCAAATGTGATGGACTGCGTCGATATGATAGTTGGGTCAGGCACAGAGGTTATTTCAGGAGAGCACACGATATGTACGCCTGGGACAATTGACACACACATTCATTTCATCTCACCTCAACAAGCGATTGAAGCGATCTGCAGTGGCACGACAACTATGATAGGAGGCGGCACCGGCCCGGCTGACGGCACTAATGCGACGACATGTACGCCCGGTCCTTGGAACATTCATAGGATGCTTGAAGCAGCTGAAGAGTTGCCGCTGAACTTTGGCTTTCTCGGCAAGGGCAACGACTCGCTAGAGCCATCGCTCCTTGAGCAGATAGGTGCAGGCGCATGTGGATTGAAACTGCATGAAGACTGGGGCACCACTCCCGCTACAATAGACGCGGCATTGCGAGTTGCCGACAAGACCGACACGCAAGTGGCCATCCACACTGATACGCTGAACGAATGTGGCTTTGTCGACGACACCATCGAAGTGATTGGGGGGAGGACGATCCATACCTACCACACAGAAGGTGCCGGCGGCGGGCACGCGCCAGATATTATGAAAATAGCTGGAGAAAAGAACATCCTTCCATCCTCAACGAACCCTACCCGGCCGTTCACGGTCAACACCCTTGAAGAGCACCTTGACATGATGATGGTATGCCACCACCTGAACCCTTCTGTTCAGGAAGACGTAGCGTTTGCAGAATCTAGGATAAGACGCGAGACTATAGCTGCAGAAGACGTGCTCCACGACATCGGGGCGCTAAGCATGTATTCGTCAGATAGCCAGGCGATGGGAAGAGTAGGCGAAGTCGCGACGAGGGCATGGCAGACTGCAGACAAGATGAAAAAGATTGCCGGCCGGCTGAGAGGTGAGAAGGGCGATAACGACAACCTGCGCGTCAAGCGATATCTGGCCAAGCTCACTATCAACCCTGCAATAACTCACGGAATTTCAGACTACGTCGGGTCGCTTGAGCCGGGCAAAATAGCAGATGTTGTCATCTGGGCTCCACAGTTCTTTGGTGCCAAGCCCAAGATGATTGTCAAAGGCGGCTTTATCGCGTATTCGCTGATGGGAGACCCGAACGCGTCAATACCAACGCCTGAGCCGGTATACTACAGACCTATGTTTGGCGCGCTTGGCAGAGCGAAATACTCTATATCGTTTACGTTCACGTCAAAGCTTGCGATCAAGTACAGGATTAGAAAAAAGTTGGGCCTGCAAAAGAAGCTCTTGCCAGTCGAGAATTGTCGAAAAATAGGCAAGCGCGACATGATCTATAACAGCCTTACGCCCAAGATAAAGATCGATCCAGAGACCTACGAAGTGAAGGTGGACGGCAAGCTTGCAACGGTGCCGCCTGCAGAGAAAGTTTCACTTGCAAGGTTGTACAACCTGTTCTAGTTCGGCAGCTGAACAGCATTATGTTTTTATAGTTACTAAATATATGAATCATCGTGCTCCCGGTAAAAACAAAGAGTGAGATTGAAAAAGCATCTAGAAAAGCTGTCGAGGCGCTTTACGGAAATGATCTCCGCGATTTCAAAATACGGGTTTTGTTCCCTTTCCCAAGCGCGCTAAAGCATGACTCGTGGGACGTACAGGTTACTTTCTTGCAGGGCAAGCTACAATATACGGTGGACCTGATAATCCAGGAAAGCGACGGCAAGGTTACAAACGCCAGACTGATCGATACGATGGTGCCGCTATAGCACTAATTTTTGTCATCGTCACAAGCATGATGTGATAATGGCAGTACCTTAAAAAAGGGTAAAATGTACCCAAAAACGAATATGTTGGAAGGTACCAGGCCATTGTTTAGGGCCGGCTCTTTCGAGTTCCAAACAAAGCACCTGCTTGTTGTCGCGGTTCTTGCTCTCGCGTTCACCTCCGCACTCATAATGAGGTTCTACCCGGTGAAGTACGGTTTTTACTTGAATGAGTTCGACCCGTACTTTGACTACCGTGCTACCAAGTTCATCTTGGACAATGGTCTTGACGCCTACTGGCATTGGCATGACACAATGTCATGGTATCCAGAAGGGCGCGACATTCCAGCAACTTCCCAGTCAGGTCTTCACATCACCACTGCCATACTATATACCATCTTTGGCGGCGGAAGCGATCTGTTAGACTTTACCATAGTATTTCCTGCCGTCATAGGCTCGCTTACAGTCATTGCAGTCTTTGCCCTAGTAAGGGTGCTTGGCAACACCTCTGCAGGCCTCTTCTCAGCACTGCTGTTTGCCTTCAGCCCTGCCATAATCCAGAGAGGCAACCTTGGATGGTTCAAGTCCGAACCTTTGGGCCTCTTTTTTGGGATTTTTGCTGCTTACCTTTTCATTTCGGCCATCAAGCACAAGGAGGTCAAATATGCGATAGCCAAAGCAGTAGCAGGCGGCCTGATCCTCGGGCTTGCAAACGCTTCGTGGGGCGGAATTCAATACTTTAGCATCCCAATTGCGTTGTTCTTTATCGCTCTTCCGTTCTTCAGAAGGGACCTGACAATTCCGATGTACGTTGCGATCGCATTTACGGTATTCACTATGATAAGCGCGGTGGCATTCCCAAGGCCAGGCATATCCTTTGTGCTAGGTCTCCCCGGTATTGCCATGATAGGCGGCACTGCCTTCCTAGTTCTAGCCCACTTTTTGAAGAGGTTCAGTAAGCCTCAAGTGCAGCTTCGCAACACCGCATTTCTGCTGATCGCCTTTGTTGTACTTGCAATGAGCATAGTTGCAGCCGGCGCCTATCTGTCTCCCTCCTATAGGTATATCAACGCCATATTCCCGTTCCTGAGCTCACAAGATCGACTCGTAGAATCAGTTGCCGAACACTTTACCCCAACCGTGGCCGACTACTTTGTAGACTTTTCAATCCTGATCATGTTTGCGGGGCTTGGCGCATGGCTGGCATTCAAGCGCAGAAACGACATGTCGATATTTGCACTTTTGATAGGCATCACAGGAGTCTATGTTAGCGCCACATTTGCCAGATTGTTGGTATTTGCATCCATTGGCATAATCGTTCTTGCCGGGCTTGGATTGTACGAAGTGACGCGCGGCATCATGGCGTACAAGGAAGCTACGACGAGCTCGACGGCAGCGCCGCGGCCGATTGCAGCTACAAGAGAAGAAAGAAGGAAGATCGAATTTACAGGTAGAGGCCGTTCTACCTCCGCACAGGTGATAAAGATAGCCTACGTTGTCGTCATCATCATGATGCTTTCAATCCCTATGTTCTATCCGACCAACTCTAATTGGTTAAGCTCTGCTGACGTCCCTGCCGCGATCGCAAATGGGGGAACAGGATTCAGAACACAGACTGACGACTGGACAGATACTATGAAATGGATCAGTCAAGATACTGAACCAGATGCTGTGATTGCATCGTGGTGGGATTATGGATACTGGATAACCACGCTTGGCAATAGGACTACATTGGCGGACAATGCTACTATCAACTCGACTCGCATTGCAACGATCGCAAAGATGCTTGTGTCCGACGAACAGTCAGGGCTAAAGATCGCCCAAGACCTGCATGCGGACTATATTTTAGTTTATGATGTTGCGCAGATACGGTTCTTCGCCCGTACCAACGCAACAAACGCGACAGGAACAAACACGGAGGATCAAATTCCCATATATTCCCTTGGCCAGGGCGGCGACGAAAGCAAAAAACAGTGGTTCATGAGGATCGGAGACATTGACGAAACGCAGTACATCGAACGCGATGGTTTCACTCCTACGCCTGAATTCTGGAATAACACGCTCCTTGGCAAGCTCTTCCCATTTGAGCCCATAGGATATACTCCGGCAAGTGGACAGAATGTGGGTCAGATACAACCGAAATGGCAACAAGGTTCGGTAGGACTTTACACTCAGCATATAAAATACCCCGCTGACGGTGGAAGCGATCAACCGCTAAAGCTCGTCTACTCATCGCCCAGCTTCAACGACAAAGAACGTATCATGTTTGGAGTATTCATTTACAAGGTCAATCACGACTATCTGCCAAAGCCACAGGGCAATCCCTATGAGAAACCTGAACCGGTCAAGCCAGCTGTAGACATGACCACGTCCAATAAGATTGCGATTATCAACACAACTCAAGGACCAATTGAAATAGAGTTCTTCTCGAACGCAGCTCCAAAGCATGTTGACAACTTTATTAAGTTAGCCAACGAGGGCTTTTACGACGGAACAATCTTCCACAGAATTGCTCCCGGATTTGTGATACAGGGCGGCGACCCCAATACCAAAGGAAATGATAGCGACAGAAGCATATGGGGACAAGGAGGGCCGGGCTACACCGTGAACGCAGAATTCAACGAAATTTCACACACACGAGGCATAGTGTCGATGGCAAGATCCTCAGACCCAAACAGTGCAGGTTCGCAGTTCTTCATAGTACTAAATGACTCGAACTTCTTGGATAAACAATATACTGTATTTGGCAGGATAATTAGCGGGATGGATGTAGTAGATAAGATAGCAGCGCTGCAAACCGTTGGAGGAAGCGAATCAGACAAAGAGCAGCCAATCAATCCAGAAGAAGCAAGAATACAATCAGTCAGGATAGTAAATAGATAAGGATGCAGGTATTGCGGATTTCCCAAAATTTTCTTATGTCTTACGATGATCCAGTAAATGTCCTTAGGAAAATCTTTGTTGTGTAGAACACACAATGATATAAAAGTAACGTAACTTCACCCTGAAAATATGAATCGCAATATCTCCATAATCGGCCTTGGTAAGTTGGGTGCTTGCATGATGGTAAGTTTCGCATCAAAAGGTTTCAAGGTTATTGGAGTTGAGATAGACAAACAAAGGGCTGAGCTTTTGAAGCAGGGAAAAACGTTTCACTATGAGCCCAATCTCAGCGAGTACCTAAACAAGTATCGTAGCAATATTTCAATAACCGACAGTTATGAAAGGGCGATTCGTGATACTGATGCAACATTTATCGTCGTCAATACTCCAAGCGATTCAACTGGTGCTTTCTCAGTAGAGCAACTTGTTCCAGCATGCAAGCAAATAGGCACTGTGCTTCAAAAAAAGGATACTGATCACTTGGTTTCAGTAACATGTACTGTGATGCCAGGTGCCACAAGAAATGCCGTCTTAACTGCATTAGAGTCTTCGTCAGGAAAAAGGGTCGGCAAGGATTTTGGCCTGTGCTACAACCCCGAATTCATAGCGCTTGGAAGCGTCATACATGACTTCCTAAACCCAGATTTCATCTTGATTGGCGAGTCGGAAAAGAAAGCCGGTGACATGCTGACTTCCATATACATGAAACTCATTAAAGATCCAAAAATCCGTCGGATGTCGTACGAGAACGCTGAGATAACAAAGATTGCCCTGAACTCCTATATTACAATGAAAATCAGCTTTGCAAACCTGCTGGCCGAGATGTGCGGCATGATACCGGGCGCAAATGTGGACGCCATTACGGAAAGTCTTGGTATGGATACACGAATTGGAAAAAAATATCTCAAGGGTGCAATGAGTTTTGGAGGCCCTTGTTTTCCTAGAGACAACAGGGCATTTTTCTTGTCTGCCAAGATCCATGGATGCGAGCTTGATCTTCCTGCAACAACAGACAAGGTTAACCGAAAGCATATTGAATTCATTGCCAATATGGCAGTATCATACTGCAATGGCGACGGGCGTGTCGCCATCCTTGGCGGAAGTTACAAGCCAAATACTGATGTCATCGAAGCATCGCCCGCCATTGAGATCGCGAAGCACATTGTGGCCAGCGGCATCAAGGTTTCCATACACGACCCCATTGCGAGAGCCAACATCGAGAAACTACATGGCAGCACTTTCCATTGCGCACAATCGGTCGCAGAATGCGTAGAAGGATCCGATGTATGCATAGTTGCTACACCTTGGGAAGAATACAAGGCACTGACTCAGAAGGATTTCAAGAAGATGAAGAGCCCGGTGGTAATTGATTGTTGGAGAATACTAAAGCCATTCTCCAATAATAGCACAGTCAGGCTGGTTCAGATAGGCGTGGGAAATTCAAACTAGGTAAATATGGGAGTTTTAGCCATCTTGTGGCAACCCGACAAGCTTAGTTGCACTAAAATACTACAGTACATATGAATCTGCAGGCATGAAAAAGTCACTAATGATGGACATTATTGCTTGTCCAACAGATAAGCAGTTCCCGCTTGAACTATTCGAAGTAAGATCCAATGAAGATGACGTCATCGATGGTGCATTGTTCTGCAGAAAATGCAAAAGGTTCTATCTTGTCGTTGACGAAATACCAATATTGCTGCCAGATGACTTGCGAGAGAAAGAAAGAGAGATGGACATTCTAAGAAAGTGGAAAGGTAAGCTTCCAAGCGAGATCACAGAAGAAGGCAAGCCGTGGCACATTTGATCTGCAATCAATTGGGCAATCATTATAGCTCCTTTTATCGTGAAAAGTCTCGGCCGTAACGCTATACTGCAGAATAACCTAAGTTTATTTCTTGACCGCGTAAAGATGGTCGGTTAGACCATTATTATTATCCCTTAACCACTCTACCCCATAACCATTGGTCTCAAATATTGCCTGAAGTTGTCTTTGTGGAGCACCTTTCTTATGACATTCTATTAACCACTTGTTTACTTGCTGAAACACACTCTTGTTAAGATTGTTTAGTATAGAAAATTCCGCGCCTTCTATATCCATTTTTATGAGATCTATTTCTCCTTCGCAGTGATCTGCCAATAAAGTCTCTAGCTGGATAGTTCTTACTTTTCGGGTATAACCAGATGCGTGCAAAGAGTTGCCGCTACTCATCGGTGAAAGAACGAGATCCGCGTCGCCATCTTTTGTGTCCAAGGCTAATGGAAGAATTCGCACATTGTTAACCTTGTTAACGATAAGGTTGTGTCTGAGATACCTGATATTTCGGGGATCAGGTTCCAGCGCAATCACTTTTCTTGCATCTTGCGCGAGCAACAAAGAATAATAACCGATCCAAGCACCAACATCGATGCACAAACCACGCAAATGCAATTCTCTAATAAGATTGAGGACAGGCCTCTCGGTTGATTCAATTATGTCAGGCGCAAGCAAATTTTTTGGGCCTTTCAGACATCCCCATTCTTTTATTATCGTTGAATCAGCGCCTGGGATTTTTAGAGTGTTGATATAATATGAAAAGAACGCGTTCCTTGCGTAACTACTGAACAACATTGCCCTAAAATTTGACATAATTCCCGAGGTCGTCCCGTCTTTCACGTCGCAGCTAGCACGATTGTACTTTAAAAATATTAGCTCACATAAAAGTCATTGATTCGACATTTGAAAATTGTTTCTGATTTGGATGGAAACAAGATCCAATTTGGTTTGGGGTCTGTTCGTTCTATTCGCAGCAGAATCCCACAATAATATTATTGTTCGACAAATGATCACAGGATAATTAATGCCACTTTAGGCCCTTAGAAACGGATCCAACTCTTGGATACCGCTTATGTCTTGAAACAAACTTGACCCAATCTTGGAAATTAATCATGAAAAATGGGAGCTTCAATTTATGACTCCTAGATACTTAATTCTTATGGTATGCGAAGATATGATGGCCATCTAGCATTTTGAATGCCATTCCGAAATTGGTGATCATCCGTATTACTTCCTTAGCAGTTTCATCAGAATGGCACTCAATTATCAACCTTATATTATCCAGATTAGAACTTATAATTCGCTTAGCTCCTCTAAGAACATTCACTTCCGCACCTTCAACATCAACCTTTATCCAATCGACTTTATCGATTTGTAGAACAGATAAGATATTATCTAGAGTATCAGCTTCCACCTCAAGGGTCTTCATCTTACGTTCATACTGGTCAATCACAATGCTACTCATCCCAGTCCTATCTTCAAATAGATTCAAGGACCGATAGCCATGAGAATCATACACGGCCTTGTTTACTGTCACAACATTAGAGAGTGCATTCACCCGGATATTTTCTTTCAGAACCTCTAAAACATCTACGTTGGGTTCTATAGATATCACTCTAGTTGCTAATTTGGCACACGGAATGGTATACTCTCCCAAGTGAGCTCCAACATCTACAATCGTGTCATGTGGTTCAGGAACAAATACGAAGCGGACTTTATCTTCGTAATTACTCAGAATCAAGTTATCCATTTCATGTCCTGCTCTGCAGTAGAGGAAAATATTCGCATTTGCTGGTGATCTCAAAAGGAATTTCCTTTTCGGAAGGATCTTACGAACAAAAGCTGTATAATACATCTTTCTGGGTACGCGCAGAATAATCTTGCAGTACACCCGGTAGGCAGAGTACACCACAGACAGCAACAGGAGTATTATCCGATCCGATGTTTTTGCAACGGGAATATTCTGATCGAATCTTACGGTCACCATTATGAACCAAGCTGCAATGCACCATTTTATGAGTCTATTCTAATTCTAGATGCTACGGATTGGGGGAGCTTCCGAATTAGCAACAGCAGGATACTACGCTATCTGCATTACATCGAAGAAATCAAGTATTCGAGCTCGTGTGGAGGGCAATCGAAACTGAAAGTGTCTCAACTGTTCGATCTGGGGCCTCACCAATAGAAAGCCGGTAGAACGAAGTAGAGTCCACTGAACCGACCAAGGCCAAAAATGAAAGATCAGATAGACGCTACATCCAGTCAGGTTGTTGTGGCGATTCAACCTGCACATTCGGCTTTCCTAAGTTTTCTCTGCCCTGAACGCGATATGCCAGCCCATGTTGAGTTCCTTGTCATCGAATTGGAACTTCACCTTTCTCTTGTATCCTGGAAGATCGAATGCATTGTAAAAGATACGCACATCTAGATCGACAAAGCCATACTGGGTAAGAAGACTAGAGAACTCGTCTATTGTGTAGGCCTTAGTATGTGGGCAGCCCTCCCGCCTTTCGCTGAAATGACTGATAAGATGTTCTTCCGACATTTTCTTGATCAGCCCTTCTTTGATTCCATAATGGTACATTAGGTAGGCGTACAACAAGCTGTCCTTATTGTAAACCATACCCATGAACGTGCCTTCGGATTTCAAGACTCGTGAGATCTCAGATAAGACACTGTCAATACGAGGTATGTGATGAACTACGCCATAGCTGTAAACGAGATCAAATGCACTATTCTTAAATGGCAGAATAGTAGCGGAACACCTTGCTGTTTGACCACTGTACTTCCTGATTAAATCCCTTGTAAGCTTGACTGCTATTTCTGTGAAATCAACAGATGTCATAATTGCACCGTTTGATGCGAATTCATTTGAATCGATGCCTGCGCCACACCCGATTTCCAAGACTCTCTTCCCTGCAAAATCCCTGTACTTGTAAAAATCAAGCATGTAATCCTGCAGCTCATACCTGAACTTTCGCTTTTCTTCGAACGTTAGTTCATCAAAGCGCATGGGAGGTCCTTCCCCCCAGTATTGCAGAGTGTCTTTCAAGCTCAAACTACATCACCTATCTTTACCAGGCCCTTTCTGGCACGCTCCTTTTCATAAAAGTAACCCACTATGCTGTCCGGGTGATAATAAATAAATGCCGCCGCAAGCACCTGCCATAAATGCTTTCGTTGATGAAAGTAGAACCTTCCCATCGCGAACTGCATGCTGGCATTGTCATGTAGCGCAATCCCAAAATCTATGGCCCCAACACACCTCAAATACACGCATTTGTATTTCCTCTCCATGCAGTCCCTGAGATAAGTATCTTCACCTAGTAAAGAACCCTTAATACCTGCGTATTTGACATTTTGAAGACTCTTGATCTGATCATCTTCTGTTTCAAGCCAATATGGACGATAGACCGCGTACAATCCTGTGAAAACACCAAAGTAAGTAGAGCGGATAAACACCTGATAAACAAGCCTCCAAATAGTAGAAAGTGAAGCCTTCAGGTTTGATTGAAGAGGAAATTTTTGAACAGAGGCAAGCCCGATTCCGTCTTTGCCTACGATATCTACAGCGTTCAAGACGCATTTGTTTATGTGTAGGTCTATATCACCAGTTAGTATGACATCGTTTTTAGCTTCCAAAAAGCCTTTTCGCCTCACCCATGCTTGATGAAAAGAATAATCGCCCCTTTTCTCTACTTTTACAATCTTGAGGGGAGAGGCATCATTATGTCCTATTTTGATTTCGTCATAGAGAGACTTGAGACTGCTAACAAATCGGTCGCTGCTGTCATCGTCAATGCAAAGAAGCACTTCATCTGCGCCCACCTTCAAATAGGTATGAAAATTATTCTTAATGTAAGGCCAATCACTTTCTCTTGAGGGTACGACTATACTAAACCTTGTCAGAAGTCTCTGCCTCCTTTGGCGCTTGTGAGCTTCTCACCACCTTGAATCCAAGCCAGAATAGCATCATGCCTACTACACAAACTGCTGCCGATATGGCAATTAAGATAGCTAATGTGGTGTTAATTGCCAGGACAATAAAATATGCTGCGATTATAGCTATTCCTATAGCAATAAGACCAACACCAAACGCCTTATGGTTTAACATCAGTACTTAGCCATACCTCGCAGATGAAGACTGTTGGTACGGAAGAACATCATTTGCCCTTTATAGGTATTCGCTCCGCACGAAGCGATCTGTGCCATTCAGCAGTCCGTCGAAGTCCTTCTTCTAGGTGAACCTTTGGCTCCCAGCCCAGGAGATGCTTAGCTTTAGTTATATCGAGAGCCCTACTAAATGGTCCTTCTGGCTTACTGGTATCAAAGGTTATCTTCTCAGGTTTATGATCTGTTACCTTGAGGATCATATTGGCAACGTCACGAATCTTGTACCTCTCATCCCAACCCAGATTAATTGGGTTTGCATCAATTACTTTTTCAGTAGCAATTATAGAACCATTGACAATATCGTCAACATACGTGAAGCCTCTTTCTTGATTGCCTGAACCCCATACAACATACGGGTTCTCTTTGTCAAGGGCTCTCTCTGTCAGAGCCGCTATTGCATGGCTATCGCTGAACTCACCCTCTCCGTAGACCGTTAGGTATCTGCAGGCTGAAGACTTGAACCCATGCTCACGATGGTAAGCAGCTAATTGCATTTCGCCCATCAGCTTGGCAAATCCATAGAGATTGTCACTGCTTTGCCAGCCTTCACCTGTGCTCAAAATATCATCTTCCTTTAGAAGATAATCATGTTTGTTTAATGACGGAGCGTATACACAAGCACTGGATGAATAATGCAGTCGATCGATGCCGGCTTCGTATGACGCACTTATAGCATTGTGATCAATTCCCAATATCTTTGCAGTTTCCGCTTGGTGAATATCGACAAATTCCCTACCACCAAAGACAGCACTCAGATGAAACACAATGTCATGTTTTTCTGCAAGGAGCTTGAATCTGTCCCTCTCTGTCAAAAGATCAAGCATTTGTAATGGAATTTCCTTTATACCGTGCTTTCCGAAAATGTTATTCAATCTCCTCAGCTTTGCTTCCCAAAGCCAGGACTTACTTGCTAATTGAAGTTTGTCAACAATAGTAACCTCTGCACCGCGTTCTAGCAGCATTTCTGCAGTCTTGCTGCCGATGAAACCAGCGCCGCCTGTGACGATAACTTTCTTTTTAGACCAATTCAAAATTCTTCTTTCTCCAGTTGTTTTCTATGGCGTAAATCTCATAATTAAGATTCACAATATAGCCCCTATATCGTGACTAATAAATAGTTTCAGGAACTATAATTTACAACTTGTCCATGATAAAAGTGACTAATGAAAGGCTAAATTACCAGCTGAATACATATGTCAATCTATCAGCGTGTGTTTGGTAAGAAAGTGAGAAGTGAAGCTAGTTATTGAAAAACGCTCAACGTTTGCGTTGGTTCCTTTCACTTGAAGGGGTCACGGGTAGAGATAATTTTGTACTGTTTTTCTCCAAGTTACTCTTTGCATTTGAAGCAGTGTTCCTTTATCATTCTATCAGTGGGGGCCAAGCAGATAAATTAATTGAAAGGTTGCATTTCCCTGGCCCCTTGACAATCAGGACGCGCTACGGTTTCCTAGCTCAAGTCACGAGGTTCCTTGAATACGTGCTTTTTACGAGAGATTTTGAACCAGAGGTAGTGGGACGCATAGATGTTGAAGATAGGACGAGGACCTTTATTGATGTAGGTGCAAACTATGGCTTTTATTCACTATATGTGGCATCTAGAAATCGCAAATCTGTCATAATAGCAATCGAAGCATTCGATAAGGTATTTGAAGCATTGGCTAACAATGTCAAAATAAACGACTATCAAAACATAAAATGTTTGAATTGTGCTGCCTGGAAAGAGGACAATATTAACATTAACCTCTATCTGAACAAAGATTCAATTTCAAATCCATCGGTTGTTTTTGGCGGAGAGAATTTTGTGTCTGTGCCTGCAAGAACGATTGATAGCATAGTTTCCGAAAATAGGATATCAAAGGTAGACTGGCTAAAGATCGATGTAGAATCAGCAGAAGTCTTTGTCCTACAAGGTGCTAAGAAAACCTTGGAAGTCACAGCCAATGTGCTACTTGAAATCCATACTGAAGAAAATGGCCTAGTTTGTGAAAGGATTCTAAAAGATGCAGGATTCCAGATAGAAACTATCCGTCAAGCAAAAGCACAGATTTACAACGTCCATGCATCCAAATGAATGAAGAAAGCCTCGCGACGTTATCTTCTAGTTAATTAGAGGATTTCGGGCATCTTACGTTTATGGGTATTATTTTCCACCATATTCCTAATTTTATCAACTTGTTTTCGCTGCATCTGCATTCTTTTCGCAATCTCTGCAGGTTTCATTTTTTTATCAATCATAAAATGAAGTACGCAGTCGATTGTTTCATAGTTCATCCCTATTTCTTCTTCTGCAAGGTGGTCTGCCCATAGCCGGGGGCTGCTCTTTTTCTCAATTATTGCATTTGGTATTCGGAGATGTCGGGCAAGCGCTCTAACCTGTGTTTTATAGAGGTGTGCTATAGGCATGATGTCAGCACCACCGTCGCCGTATTTTGTAAAATACCCGATGTAGTACTCACTCTTATCTCCAGTACCTGCCACCAGATATTTGCTTACAAATGCATAATAGTACAGGAGGCTCATGCGAACTCTAGCTGTTAGATTCCCTTTTGCTCGTTTGTCATTTGGCAATACTTTCTCAAATCTTTCCATGAGCGGATCAAGGCCAATCATCTTATATTGTACTTTCAGTGCTTCAGCAAGCTCGATTGCATGCATGGTATCCTCGCTTGGCGTCACGCTGGTTGGCATTAAAAGGCCGAGCACATTTTTCGATCCAAGTGCATTTGTACTCAATTTTAGAACAACAGAAGAATCAAGACCGCCGCTGAGACCGATAATTAATCCCTTGGCAAAAGGATGTGCTTCAGAGACATAATCAGAGATAAAGCGTTCTATTTGTTTTGATATTTTGGAATAATTTTGACTCTCGACAAGTCTGAATAATAAGTCCTGTTTCACACTCACGGATATGTGTGATTATAGACCTTTATTAATAATCTTCCACATTATATCATGTCAAATCGTCAGTGCTAGCTCGATAGTATCCAAGAATTGGACTCTATTCTATTTATCATTGCAAGGACATAGAAACAAATCTGTCTGACGCTTGTAATCATCTCCAATCTTGGAACATCATTTTCATAAATCTTTCTTGCTGCTAATTCTAACATGATCCCGTCCAGCTTGTTTTGGGGGATCTATGAACAGTATTCTTCGATACAGTTATTGATTCTCCTATTTCCAATAATTTGATTTCATTACCAAGTTGCACTTTAACTACACTTATTTCTATGTCCCAAAATGTTCTTCAATACTGGTCTTAACGCCAAAATCATATTGAATAATAGACAGGAGGTTGGTCAATCAATAGTTTCGTCATAATGTCCCTGAGACACGAATTCTTTCACATGGGATTGTCACTAAGGTTTCGGAGGTAGCTCCAATAGTTATATATTCTGCAGAAGACTCCTCTTATTTTTGTGGTACGAAAGAGTCTGCCATTCCGAGCATGGTATTACTTTAGAATGGGTTATGCCACTTATCTTGCATTCATTGTTGTATCTGTAAACACGATGGTTACAGTTTACTACTTGGCGATTAGTAATATTCGAGATCTTCAGGTTGTGTTTCCATCTTTCGGCATCTGGGCGGTATTCATAGTTACCACGGTTACTCCGTTGGCAGTATTTCTCGGCTGGTTACACCTAAAACGTAGTCCTGCTTACCGTTCAGAGCTTGAGGTCTCCATAGAGGCAAATCCGTATTATTATAAACTGCCTCCGGGTTTCTGGAAGGAGGCCCTTGTCCCAGTGCTTCTAGAAATCCTGAGGCTGAATTTGAAGATTATTAACAAGGAGCCGCTACCTGAAACAGAGCTGAATACTTTGAAAAGCCTGCAGAAAAAGCTGGAGACATTGATCGAAGGCGGATACCTAGGCGATCCCAAAAGGATGACACCATAGATAGAAAAAATAATCCTGTTGCTTTATTGAGCATAATTAGCCTTCCAGGATTTAGATTCGGAACACCCCTGTTCTGAAATCCCACTACGACTGTAAGCGCATATATTTATGAAAATAACTGAACAGTCGTTCAAAAAGATGCTTTGTATTTTTAATCCCTAGCCAAGATTTGCACAGGACATACTTCGACGAGTTCCCTGAACTTCTTCGCATCATTTTCGCTGCCAACTATTGATCCATAATGCATAGGGATCGCTAATTTCTTTGGCTTTATCTTTTCGTTCACAGCTCTCGCGGCTTCTTCTGCCGTCATTACATACGTCCCAGATACCGGCACGAGCGCAACGTCTGGCTTGACCGTACTCATTTCAGGAATATCGTCGGTGTCCCCAGCGTGATATATGCGCATGTTGCTCACAGTAAAGACAAACCCGACCTTGCCGTCCACCTTTGGGTGGAATTTCTTGTTGGTGTTGTATGCCGCAATGACCTCTACAGGCATGCCTTGGACAGACAATCTATCGCCTGGCGCAACCCCCTTTACTTCTGCAGCACCGGCTGCCTTTAGCTGCTCGACGCATTCTCTGGCGGCCACTATGCTGGTCTTTTTGCGCATCACGTGCTTGAGGTCGTCCATGCTGAGGTGGTCAAAGTGATTGTGTGAAATGAACACAATGTCGGCATCTTTCTTGTCATGTTGTCCTTTTGAAATCTGGTACGGGTCGATGTAGATGGTCTTGCCGTCAGCTATTATCCGAAAGCCGTCGTGGCCAAGCCAGTGGAATCTGACTCCATTAAACTCCATACAATGTTGGCGCTCAAAAATTTATTTAAGTGTGATCCTTGCGAGTTCGCTTTGGGTTTGCGACAATCAGCCTGTCCCTGCTGAGCGTGAGCACCAGCACTTGAGTGGCAATAAGCCGCCGGCGCAGGTTAGTGTCTATTGTCGCGACGGCGCACTTGTGTACTACCGCATACTCGATTATCGAGTCGTCGACATGCCGCGCCTTTCCCACAGTTACTGTTCTAAATTTTGTTTTTGCAAGCTCGAGCGCGGTTTTTGCAAGCGTAGACCTCTTTGGGCCAGCCCTCTCAACCAGACGTTCAAGCTCCCCTTTTACAATGTCCGGCACAAGGAAATCAAGTCGGCCAAGCAGCGATTCTACCCTTGCAACTTGCTTTATCGGCTTTGAAACAAGGACCATCAAAAAGCTTGTGTCGCAGAGAATGTCCATGCTACACGGCTATTCCTGATCCAATGAGGCGCCACCTCTCGGCTATCCTTCTGCTGATGGCGACCCTGCTTTTTGGCATCAAGCACACCGGCTTTTTCAGCTTTACTTCTATCTTGCTGTCGCGCACGTTTGTCACCGTGCCAATGCTTGCTGCGGTGCCGATGTTGAGCCTTATCGGCTCCCTTAGCTTGATTGGCTCTACCTTGACCATTTCGGCGGTGCCGACAGCAGTGTCGAACAGGTGTGTCTCTACCGTGACGTCTTCAACGTCCTTTGGCAGAGTGCTTGGCTTGGCCACTACGGAGCCGATGAGGGAGTCGCTCTTTGTAAATGTCGGATCCAGCTTTGTGCCTATCGCGACAAGACCGCCGGGCTTGACTGCATCGACCAGGCCGGCCCCTGTTCCAAGCGTTGAAATTTGAGAAGTTATAGGTTCGTACTTGCCTTTCTTTTCATCCAAGAGCCCTGGACGGATTTCGATCTCATCGCCGACATTGAACTCGCCCTGCACCAGTGCGCCCCCAATGATGCCGCCCTTGACCTGTTTTATAGGGGATCCGGGCTTATTGACATCGAACGAGCGCAAGACATGCATTATCGGCGGGACATTCTTTGTCCTCGCCGGCGTCTTGATACTGTTTTCAATGGCTTCAATAAGCGCGTCGATGTTGAGCTTGTGCTGGGCCGAAACCGGCACAATAGGAGCCTTTTCCGCAATGCTCCCCTTTACAAAATCTTTAATCTGTTTGTAATTGTCGAGTGCTTCCTCATATTCTGTCAGGTCTGCCTTGTTCTGCACAAGTACGATCTGTTGTATGCCAAGGACTGAAAGCGCAAGCAGGTGTTCCCTTGTCTGCGGCTGCGGCACCTTTTCGTTTGCCGCCATCACCAAGATTGCGCCGTCCATGAGGGCTGCGCCGGAGAGCATGTTGGCCATCAGGCTTTCGTGACCCGGCGAATCGACAAAACTCGCAACTCTGAGGAGCTCGCTCTTGCCACCGCAGTTGGCGCACTTTGGCTGTGTGCTGTAACCAACGGGTGCTGGGCATTTAGGACACTTGTAAAACGCCGCGTCGGCGTAGCCGACCTTAATCGTGATGCCCCTTCGCAGCTCTTCGCTGTGAGCGCTGGTCCAGACGCCGGTTATAGCCTCAACAAGGGTCGTCTTGCCATGGTCAACGTGGCCTGAAGTGCCGATGTTGACGCAGGGCTGATAACCATATTGCTTGACATACCATTCCGGCAGAGTGTCTTTCCAGTGCAACAAGTATCGTAAAATTCTCGGGGATATTAAGGTAAGGAACTACTTCTTTTTCTTTGCCGGCTCGGCAGATGCTTCTGGCGCTGCTGCTTCGACCTGCTTTTCAGGCAGGGCCCCTTCAATTAGCATGCAATTCAATTGATAAATTTCTTCGGTGATCATGTTGCCCCTGACCAGCTTTCTCACCCTGGCTTCGCTCCTGTTGCCGATACCAGTAGAAATGAGGATATATTTCTTGACCCCTCCGTGCACGTCCGCGCGCATCGGGGTTCCAGATTTGTCGCTGCCGCCAGTTATCTTTAGTTTGCCTCCGGCTACTCCAATCACTGAAGAATCGATTACGCTGCCTATCCTAGAACCCAACAGTGGCTGTGCGGCCCTGTCTTTGAGCTCTTGCGCTATCGTCTTGCCCTTTGTGTCTGAAACCACCAGTTTGAACTGGGCCAAAGTAAAACTCAGGCGCCTTGAACGTTTAATTAACCTTTGGCCATAAAACGGTTAAAAGCTACCATGA
>Ga0307471_100000143_pt1 | contig 34786 bp, 29 predicted proteins | sample atmos_gasesAM3C__2_FD_204566 | JGI IMG/M metagenome (GOLD analysis project Ga0307471, IMG submission 204566) | Hardwood forest soil microbial communities from Morgan-Monroe State Forest, Indiana, United States - atmos_gasesAM3C_515 | ecosystem: Environmental > Terrestrial > Soil > Temperate... | reverse complement strand
GGCACAGGCACTTCCGGCCGGCGGAGCTTTAGCGAAGCCGGCTCCCCCTCGCGGGAGAGAGGGGTTTTCTAGACTTTCATGTTAAGTGACGTAGACCACTATGAAATCGCGCCTTCAGGATCACCGACAATAATCCTTGCCCGCCGATTGCGGCTTATTATATTCAAACATTCCCGCAACGCAGGCTGCCCTTAAACAATCGGTTTAACGAAGATGCTGAGACGGCTGAAAAAACTTTATTTGCGTATCGGCATCCATACCGCGCCGCCGGGAACGATTCTTTATTATATCCATCGGCCCGTTTACCTGCTGCACGAACGGGCATCCCGCATCTGGCCCGCTCTCGTGAAAGCGGTGGCTGTTTCCGCGGGCCCTTCCTTCCCCGCAGGCCGGCCAAATCCCGCGGCAGTGCCGCACTGGTACCAGATCGTCCTGCCGCGCGCCCGGCACCCGGCGCCGGCCGGTGCCTCGCCTCTCCATTTCCGCGAAATGCTGCGGCTGGGCGAGCATGTCTTATTCGACCTCGATTGGGCGATCCATCATGCCGGGGCACGCGGAATTGCATTCATATGCTTTTTCGGCATGGGCGATTATCTGTTCGCCACGCCTTTTTTTGCCGCCGTCAAGCGGCGCTATCCGCGCACACCCATTCACGCCTATGTTTCGAATGTAATGGACAGCAACAATTCGCCTCTGGTCGGCACCCTGATGGAGCATGACCGGAATATCGACAAAATATTTTATTACAACGGCGACAGAGACTGGCGTTTCGATCTCAATTTCCGCAATTACAATTACGACGACGCGTTCAATCTCGTGCCGCGCGATTTTCTCGCCGTGCCGATGATGTATGAATATGCCGGGCATGTGAGTCACCGCGTCTATACGCTGTTCGACAGTTTCCGCCTGCCGCGGCCGGACAGGCTAGTGCGGCCGATCCTTCCCCTGCCGGACGTGCCAAGTGAAAAAACGCTGGCGCTGGTCGCGGAAATCGAACGGCGTTTCGAGACCAAAAAATACAGCCGCATCGTTTTTCTGCATCTGGATATGCGATCCTCGCGCTATTCCTATCCTTATGCGCAGGAGCTGGCCGAAGGACTGGAAGATATGGGCTGCCTGGTCGTGTCTTTCTCACCCATCAAGCCAAGCGAAGCCTGTCTTCCGATCGATATCAAAAATCTTTCGATTACCGAATCCATTCATATACTGAAAATGATTCACAACCGGCATGGCGATGGCGTATCGATGATCACGGCATCGTCGGTGTTCTGGTCGGTTTCCGCCGGTCTCAATATAAAAAATCTCGGCATTCATCATTTCTACGAGGAATGCATTCATAACGTCTGGTACGACAACATAACGATCGTGACGCGCTATCGCTATCCCGGCATACCGGCGGAGCGGATTTTCGTAGCCGGTGACGCGGACTTTTCCATCAACAAGGACGGGTTTGACGATATCAGCCTCGCCTTCCTGATGACATGCGTGCGCGCCCATCTCATCGATAACCGTCTGGAACGCGCCGCATGATATTGGGCCGTCTTTACGAGAAAATCGGCATGCACGCGGCCCCTCGTGGCACGCTGCTCTATTACGCGCACCACGCGATCCATAGGCTTTATTTCGCCCTGGTGCGCCGGCGGCCGGCACCCGAACCGCCGCCGCCCAAGAAAATCCGGCAGACGGAAGCTCTAGCTGCTTTGCGCATTTCGGGCGGCATTGGCGACTATCTAATCGCCGCACGTTATATCCGCGATCTGATGGAAGCCGTCGGCGCATTCCGCTTCGATATTTACGGCGGCCATAAAGTGGCGATTGCCTTGGCTTTCGGCACCTGTTCCCATTTCAATAAAAGTTACGAGGAGTATTTGTTCGAGGGGAAAGAGGTCTGGAAAGAAACCTATCCGCTGGCGATATGGATTTCGCAATTCGTCACGGTTTACGACGAGTATATGGATAAGGACGCGGTGAGAAAGACCAATCCGAAGCTTCTCGATATAGCTGCCACTATCCGGCGCTTTATCGACAGGAACGACATAACTCCCTTCATCGCCAATCATCCTTATTTGGACAACGCGCTGGCGCGCAAGGCGGTGTTTTTAGGATTAAACCGCTACACAATCGCGCAGGGCATGTCAGGCATCCCTTACGGCGGCGATCTTTTGTCCTTCCCGTCCGCGCCGGCGACGCTGGCGAAATTCGGCCTGAGCGGTAAAAAATACATCACCATCCATAACGGCTTTGACGAGCATCTTTCGGAAAAATGCACCTCCACGAAATCGATGACGAAAATATATCCGCGCTTCGACGATGTGATTGAAAATGTGAAGGATGCCTGTGGCGATATCATTGTTGTGCAAATCGGCACGCGAACCAGCGTTCCGATCGCGGGGGTGGATGTAAATTTGGTCAATCAGACTAGCCTGCCGGAAGTGGCCGAGATTTTGCGGCATTCCCTTTTGCATATCGATGACGAGAGCGGCATGGTGCATGTGGCCGCCTGCGTCGGTACCAAAACCTGCGTGGTGTTCGGGCCGAGCGTGGCGGATTATTATGTCTATGCAGACAACATCAACATCTATCCGCGCTTTTGCGGCGGCTGTGCCTGGGCAACGCGGGACTGGATGACCACCTGCCCGCGCGGCTTGGGCGAGCCTCCGCCCTGCCTGACCGAAACGCCGCCTGCGGCCGTAGGGGAAGCGATTATTGCCTGTCTGAATGAGAATAGAGCCGCATTCCGGCGCTCAGGCGCCGCGTGAACGGCAGGGTCTAACGTATTGTCAATAAACGCGGCCGGGCTCGATTTTCTCGAGTACGCATTCGATTTCGTAAGGTCCTTCCGCATGCGTATCGAGCGGCAGCGAAAAATCGGAAAAGCGGAAACGCTCGCGCAGATGAATGATCCGGTAAGCCTGCCGCGACAGCGAGGTTTCGATCTCATAAAGCAGGCGGGCCGAGGTGTAGAATCTTTTATGGTCTCCGTTCCATTTGGACGGCGGCACCAACAATCTTTCGTAGGTGTCCTTCAGCGGCACGAACAGGATCAAAGTCCCGTCGCTGGCCAGCACCCGCATGCATTCCCTCAGAAAATAGCCGTAATCGGCGATATGCTCCAGCAGATGCGAGGCATGAATGGTGCCGATGGAATTTTCGGGAAATGGCATGTTGCGCCCGTCATAGCCGGGCGTATCGACATCGAGGCCGATCGCGTCGCGGAAAATCGGATCGGAGCCGGCACCTTTATAGCCAACATCGACCACGGCCCCCGGCCGCACGAAACGATCCCAGAATCCCTCGGCGAGGCGCGCGTCGTAAAGTTTCTCGGGCTCGCTGCCGAATTGATCTTTATCATGTACGAACGGAATTCTCTTTCCCGGGTCGATGACGCGCAGAAGCTCACCGACCGGCGCTGATCTGGGGTTATCTTTATTCGCCATCAGTACGGGAGCATGCCCCGGCCGGCGCGCGATTGTTTTCGAATAAACGGCCGTGATGTTGCGATGAATGAAATGGCACAAGGTGCCCGGCGGTGCGGTATGGATGCCGATATCGAGATAGAGGCGTTTCAGGTTTTTCAGCATGGCTTACGCGACAAATTTCTCGAATTCGGCCGGTTCCGATCCGGACCGCAAGACATCCAACATCCGAACCGCCTCACTCATAGCATCGTCGACTGTGAGAGCGGTCATGCACAAATGCTCGCGCGGACAATCGGCGATGGCGGGCAAATGGCAGGGCGCGCAGGGAACCGGATGATGCAGGATCGAGACGTTGTCGCCCATCGACGGGGCAAAGCGGCCGAAGGGCGCGACGCCGGAAAACAGGCACAACGTAGGCACATTCATGCCCGTGGCAAGATGCGTCGTGCCGCTGTCATTGCCGACGAACAGATCGATCTGCTCAAGCGCGGCGACAAATTCCGGCAGGTTCAGCCGGCCGGCGCAATCCACCAGGCGCGGAGATTTCACAAACTCGGCGAGTTTGCGGGCGGCCGCCGTTTCCCTTGGCGCACCGAACAGCACGACGGTGGCGCCGGCTTCTTTAATCAGGCGGTCGGCGAGAGACGCGAAACGCTCGAGCGGCCATTCCTTGGTCGGCGTGCCCGAGCCTGTGTGGATGCCGATAATCGGGAACGGTGTTGCGCCCAGCGCCAGACGCGGGCCATCGACGGAATCCGCGATCGCCGCGACGGTTTCATGCGTTACCGAGGCCATATGAAAATCGGCCACCACGGCGCTGGCGAGCATATAGAGCAGACGGCGCGTGTGATGTTCCCTTTCGGGCTCGCCCCACGGCGCTTCCTGCGGGCGCGTAAGGCTGAGCGACATATCGGGCGGGCTGACATGCGATTCATAGCCGGCTTTATAACCGGCGCGAATGTGATTCAAAATCTCCCGGCTATCGGCTTCGGCCCGCACATCGACGGCGATGTCGAATTCCGGCAATTGGGCCAGGGCGACCAGAATACCGCGCGACAGGAAAAAACCTTTTACGCTTCCCGAAATTTCGGGAACAGCGTTCAGACAAACGGTGCGGTCGAAAAGACCCGACCGTTCGGCCAATTCCCGGTTCCACGATCCGCACAAAAAAGTAATCTCGGCGCGCGGGAAGGAATCCCGTATCAGCCGGAAGGCCGGTATGCCGAGCATGAAATCGCCGATGTGATCGAGCTTCATCAGCAGAATGCGGCGCACTTTCTGCGCTTCCCGGTGCGGCGGGCGCCATACGGTAACCATCGCTTTGAGTTCCGTGGCCTTGCGTTCCTGCAGAATCTGTTTGCGGTAGCCCGTCACGCCCGCGATGAAAACGTAGGTCCGGAAAATATATTTATGCAGATAATAAAGCAGCGTGCCGCGCGGCGCCCCATGGATGCCTATTTTCCAATAAAAATTTTTAAAGAATGTCAGCACGCGCATTTTTCCGCTTTCGGACTCGGTAGAAACGCCGATTTCGGAGGCCAAATACCGGCCTTCCTGTATAGGCGATGTGTTCCGATCAAGGCAATAGGCGCCAGCGTGCTGGCGCGGTATATTTTGTGCCTTCTGATTCGATTTACCTATCATGATCATCACACGAACGCCCTTGCGCATTTCCTTTTTCGGCGGCGGTACCGATTACCCCGCCTGGTATCGCGACGAAGGCGGCGCGGTGCTGGCGACGACCATTGACAAGTATTGCTATATCAGCTGCCGCTATCAGCCGCCGGTTTTCCTCAGCCGCTATCGCATCGCCTATCGCAACATCGAACTGTGTGCAGCGATCGAGGAGATCAAGCATCCGTCCGTGCGCGCCTGTCTTGGTTATACCGGCATCAAGGAAGGGCTGGAGATTGTTTACACCGGCGATCTGCCGGCGCGCACCGGCCTTGGCTCCAGTTCGAGCTTTACGGTCGGCATGCTGAACGCGCTTTTTTCATTGCAGGGCCAGAGAGTTGCGAAGACCGATCTTGCCAATCACGCCATCGAGGTCGAGCAAAATATCCTGAAAGAGCCGGTCGGCTCGCAGGATCAGATCATGGCGGCGCATGGCGGGCTCAAGCTGATCAGCTTCGGCAAGAGCGTCACGGTCGAGCCGGTGGTGCTCGATCCCGCGCGGCTGGATGAGCTGCAAAATCATCTGATGCTGTTTTATTCCGGCGTGAGCCGCTTTGGGTCCGAAATCGCGCGCGACAAGATCGATCATATTCCGCAGCGCCGCAGCGAATTGCGTAGCATTCGCGCGCTTGTGTATGAATCCCTCGAAGCGCTGGCCTCCAACCGCCCGATGAGCGAATTCGGCCGGCTCTTGCATGAATCCTGGCTGCTCAAACGCACGCTTTCGGACAAGGTTTCGACGCCGCAGGTGGAAGACATCTATCGCCGGGCGCTGGCCAACGGCGCCGTCGGCGGCAAACTTTTGGGCGCGGGCGGCGGCGGTTTTCTGCTGTTTCTGGTCGCGCCCGAAAACCGCAAGCAATTGAAAGCGGCGCTGCGGCCGGTTTTTCATGTGCCTTTCGCTTTCGAGAGCAGCGGCAGCCAGGTCATCCATTTCGAGAATAACCGCAAACCGGCGGCGGAGGATGGCGATTGGGAACAGGCGCTCGAAATGTTCCCGGAAGCTGTACGCCGTTCGGCGGCGGGTTGAGATGGATGCCGTCATCCTTGTGGGCGGCAAGGGATCGCGGCTTGCGGGCATTATCGATGTGCCGAAGCCGCTGGCGCCCATTGGCAACCGGGTTTTTCTCGATCATGTGATCGGGCTGATTGAGGCCAGCGGCATTGCGGGGAAAATCATTCTGGCGGCCGGTTATAAGGCGCAGCATTTCCACGCCTGGCTGCGCCAGAGCGGCCTGAAGGCCGAATTGATCGAGGAAGATGCGCCGCTCGGCACCGGCGGCGGGGCCCTGTTCGCCCTCGATCGGGCCACAAGCAGCGAGCATGTTCTTATTATGAATGGCGATAGTTTCGTGCCGGTGGATCTGGCGGCGATGGCGATGGCGCATGAAAAATCCGGCTGTCTCCTGACGATTGCGGTTACGGAGGTCGCCGATGTGGGACGTTACGGCGAAGTGCGTATCACAGAGGATCGTGTTACCGCCATGCTGGAGAAAAGCGGCAAGCGCGGGCGCGGGCTGATCAATGCGGGAATTTATATGGCGCGGCCGCCGGCGCTGGCTTCGCTACCGCGCGGACCGAGTTCATGGGAACATGATGTCATCCCGGCTTTGATCCCGGCGGGCATCCGGGCTTTCCGCACCGCCGGCCCTTTCATCGATATCGGCACGCCGGAAAGCTACGCGGTGGCCGAAGATTTTTTCGCACCGGATAAATTTATTTCAGCCTCAACAGCATAGACTTTATTTTTTTTGCATCGCGGTACCCGGTAATTTCTATATGCCGCGCGCCCGAGACGCAAATGGCGCCAGCGGGAATATTTTTATAAACAAGAGCCTGCGCACCCACGCTGGCGCCGTCGCCGATTTTCACCTTCGGCAGAATGACGCTGTGGGAACCGACGATGACGCCCTGGCCCAGCGTGACCGCTCCCTTACGCAGTTTCTTCAACGCATTCGGCACCAAGGGATTCGACAGCACCGATGCCTTATAATCGTCGGTCGCGGTGTAAAGCGCGCCATGCGAGGAAAGGCCGCTGCCGTCGCGCAAGATTATTTTGCCGCCGCTGCCGATCAGCAGACAAAAAGGCGCGATATGGATGTAGTTGCCAAGCTCGATCGCGCCGGTGATGACGCAATAATCATCGATCCGCACATGATCGCCGATACGGCCTTTGACGCCATGAAAACGCACCGTGCGGCTGATACGGACATTGGTGCCGACGGTCAGGCCCAGCGCCTTGAGCTCCCGCACTTCATAAAAACCGGCGCCGGGGGGCTTATTGGATGATTTACGCATGCGGCTTAATTTGCAACCATGGCGCATGGCGGTAAACAGAAATTTTCTCCCTTTGCGCATAGCCATTCTCATCACGGATGGCGCGAGCGCAGCCGTGTATCGCAAACTGGCGGAAACTCTCGCCACCGCCGGGCATCGGGTGAGCTTGCTTTTGTGCGGCGAGGACACCATCGCCTTGCGGCATAAGAATATCGAGTTTGTGCGCCTGCCGCCCTGCTGTGAGGCCAAAATCCTGTCGCCTGCCTATATAGGCCGGCCTTATGAAGCCTATCTGTGGCTGAAGGCGCGGGATTTCGATGTCATCCATTATTCCGAGCGCGGCGGTTTCGGGCATTATCTTTGCAGCGCGCGCCGGCAAGGTGTTGCCTTCGCCGCTACGATTTTTTGCGCAGGCGTCATAGGCCCGACGCTTTGGCAGCGCGAAGCGGAACGGCGATTTCCGAAAATTCTGGCCGAACTCAGTGTCGATTTCTTGGAGCGCGAAAGCGTGGCGCATGCCGACGCGCTTGCCGTTTTCGATTCCGACGCGCTCGCTTGGATGAAAAAGCAGGACTGGAAATTGCCGGAACAGATTTATGAGCCGACCCAGCATATTGAATTAAAACCGGTGCAACCCGCGCCGGCGCCGGCGAGCTTCACGAAAGATAGTGCGCCGCTGGTGAGTGTTTGCCTCACTCATCACAATCGCCCGGATTTTTTGCAGCAGGCGCTGGATTCGATTGAAAAGCAGGATTATCCGAATTTCGAGGTGGTGTTGGTGGATGACGGCAGCAGCAATCCTGCGGCGCTGAAATTGCTCGAGCGGCTGGAGCCGGTTTTCCGCGCCAAAGGCTGGCAATTAATAAAGCAGGAGAACCGCTATCAGGGCGCCGCGATCAATAGGGCGGCGAAACAGGCGCGCGGTATTTATCTTAAACTGATGGATGATGACAATATCGCAAAGCCCCACGAACTTTCGAGTTTCGTGCGCGCCGCGGAAGCCACCGGCGCCGCTATCGTGACCTGCATGCTGGACGGGTTTTACGGCGATACGGCACCGGTGCGGGGGCAAAAGCCGGCCTATCGTTATCTTTTTATCGGCCGCGCCATTGCCGTCGGCGCCTTTCAAAATGCCTTCGGCGATAACAACGCGCTTATCCGCCGCGAGGTGTTTCTCGCGCTCGGCGGCTATTGCGAGGATTACGGACGCGGTTTCACCGATTGGGAATTTTTCGCGCGCGCGGCGCTGAAGGGCTATCGCATTGAGACCATACCGGAGGCTTTGTTCTGGCGCCGCGACAGGCGGGACAGCATGCTGCGCACCACCGGCTTTTTCGAAAATACCCTGCTCAGCCTGCAGCCCTATCTGGTATCCTTGCCGACGGAATTGCGGGGACTTTTGCTGCTCGCGCGCGGCATCAGCGAAAGCGCGGCGGAGATGAAAAAGGCGACCAAAGAATTCCCTCTCCCCCCGCAGGGGGGAGAGGGTCAGGGTGAGGGGGGACGCTCAACGAAGACCGTGTCCAAAGTTTCATCCCCTAAAGCCCGGCACACCCCCTCACCTGCAAAAACTAAGGCTTGCTAAAAAACGCAAGCCTAAGTTTTTGCTTCCTCCCGGCTACGCCACAGGCTTCGCCGGGCACAGGCACTTCCGGCCGGCGTAGCTTTAGCGAAGCCGGCTCCCCCTCGCGGGAGAGAGGGGTTTTTATTTCTGCATTTTAAGGGAAGGTATTTCGGCTGGTTGACGCCACCGGCTTGTTCTTGCGAGTGTCTGCGGCATGTTTAGTCAGCTTGGCGGCAAATTGGGCAAACAAGGCAAAAAGCTTGTGGCACGCGCTTTAAATGGCCGTGCGGGCCGGGCCGGTGCCGGTAAACGTCTGTGCCTGGTGAGCGATTCCCGCGCCACCATTTCGCCGACCGCCGATCAGATGGCGCGCGGACTGGCGCGGCAGGGATGGAAAGTCACCCTGCTCGACCTCACACCTTACGATTCCATGCCGCATGAGCCGCGGCAGGTTAAAAGCCCGGCGCGGGTTTATCATTACGTCAAGCTGGCGGGATCGTTCGAGGAGAATAACTGGTACGCACCGATGCAGGCGCTGTGCGCCTATCAATGGCTGAAGAGCCGCGATTTTAATTGCCTTTTGTTCCAGCATGGATTCGGCGCGGGTTATTTTTGCGCTTCGGCCAAGGCGTTGAATCTCGCTTTCGCCAAAACGCCGCTGGTTGTGATGCCGGATAATCCGTACGCCTTCAGGCTTGAAAAGGCGCAATCTCCGCCGACGCTAGCGAGTTTCCGCACCGATGCCGAAATTGATTATTTCGAGCGCATGATGGTGGCGCAGGCCGACGGGCTTTTGCTGACCGACAAACGCGCGCTGGATTGGATGCAGGCGGCGGGCTGGGATCTGGAAAAAACCCGGGGGCATATAGGCTTGCTCGGCAATGGTGGTGGCACAAACGCCGCCCAATGGCTGGCGTTGCTCAGCAAGAAAGCGCCGAAAAAACCGGCGCGTGGTGCAGCGCCGCTTATCTCGGTATGTGTGCTTGGCAAAGGCAATGCAAAATTGCTCGATGAATTGCTTGTGTCGTTGCGTAATCAAACTCTCGATCAATTCGAGTTTATCGTGATGGACAAGGCGCGCGGGCGCGATGAAATGACGCTGCGCAATATGGCGGCGAAAAAAGCCAAAGGCTCGCACCTGCTGTTTCTCGACGAAGATGATGTGCTGGCGCCTGACGCTGTGGAGATTTTCGCCCGCGCGGCGCGTGCGGGCACGGCCGATATTCTGACCTCGGTGCAAGGCAAGCATCACAACAGCGACAATACGATCGGGGCACTGGCACGATTGCCGCCGCGCGCTGCGGGACAGGCGCCGCTGACGGTGGGCTGGATTTATTACGGCGCCAATCTGGCTGTCAGCCCTTGCGTGAATGTCATCGGCGATGCAAGCGCGCTGATCCGCCGGGATGTTTTTTATACGCTCGGCGGTTTTCGCGGCGCACCGGGCGAGCTTGCCTATGCGCGCAATCTGCTTTTGCGCGCGGCCAATAAAAATTACCGTATCGGCGTGATTCCGGAAGTTCTGATCCTCGCCCGCCGCGACAAGAATTACCGGCATGTTTGGCATGAGCATAAACTCAAAAGCGAATTGAGCGGTCTCGCCGTGCTGGCCGAAAATATGCCGCCGGCCTTGCGTGGATTGTTGCTGCCTTTCCTGACCGCCACTAGCGACGAAAAACGGATGGGCCGCCAGCCCGTTCCGCCGGAAACCCGTGGCGCGCCAAAATTATTCGCATCCGAAAATGTGCCGGGCAAAATCAGGATCGCGCTGTGCGCGGACGAGTATTATTTGACGCCGGCCTGCGTGACGATTGCTTCCATCTTGGCGACGGCGAAAAATCCGGTCGATATCGTGTTGATTACCAACGCAAGCAAGCAAAGCTTGCATGCCGTGCAATGTGTGGCCGGGTATTTTGGCGCGAAAATCACGTTTATTGCGCCCGATCGCGAGACGCGCGAAAAAACGTCCGGAAGCATGCTGTGGGGCAAAGAAAGCGACGCCACCTATTGGCGGCTGGGATTGCCGGATTATCTGCCCGATGCGAGCCGCGTTCTTTATCTCGATTGCGATGTCATCGTGCGGCGCGATTTAGGCGAATTGTGGTCGGCCGCGCTCGGCGACCGGTTGCTGGCGGCGGCGCGCGATGCTTTTGCCCATGAAAACAAAAAAATGGCCGTGGAATTCGGCGGCGATTATTTCAATGCCGGAGTTTTGTTGCTGAATCTCAAACAGTGGCGTAAGCAATCGCTCGCGCGCAAGGTGATGAAAATTATCGCCGAGATGGAAGCCGAGAACCATCCCTACCGGTTTCACGAGCAATCGCCGCTCAATAAGGCCGTCAATGGAAACTGGCTGGTGTTGCCGCCGACCTGGAATTATTACGAAGGCATCGAGGCGCAGGCGCACCATCTCGATCTCGACCGCGCCGCGCTTGAACGGCTTAAAACCGATGCCGCCATTTGCCATTTCCGCGCCGCGCGCAAGCCCTGGCAGCCGGATGTCGACGAAAGCTCGGCCTATGTCCGCGAATACCGGGTTTATCTCGGCTTGGTCGCGCGTTTGATGCGCGCGGCCGGGAAGGGAAATTGATGTTCAGCTCCATCGCCGACGCGCCATCCGATACATTCGAGGCTGAAGCGCTCGGCTGGAAAGCAACCGGCGCGGGACGCGGGCGGCGCTTATGTCTGGTCGGCGATTGCGCGGCGGGTGCGGCGGATGTGAAAGATATCGTCGCGAATCTGCGGCAGGATGAATGGCAGGTGACGGTGCTTGATCTGTCGCCGCCCGCTTCGCCCGATCATAAATGCGACGGTGCCGGTTACCAGAGGCTGGCGGGCCTTTATCGGCAGACCAACTGGTATATCCAGATGCAGTCGCTGGCGGCCTATCACTGGCTGCGCGCGCAGGAATTGCATGTGATTTTGTTTCAGCGCGGCTTTGCCGCCGGTTTCTATAGTTGCATGGCGCGGCATCGCAGTCTTGCTTTTGCACAAACGCCGATTGCGATTTTGGCAGAAGCGCCGCATGCCATGACACTCGAACAATCCAGGCGCTTTCCCAGCGGCCGGCATGATTTCGAGATTGATTTCATGGAGCGCCGCGCCGTTGAGCTTGCCGATGGCGTTTTGTGGCCCGCGCAGGATGTAGGCCAGTGGGCGCATGCGGCCGGATGGAAAACATCCGCGCCGGCGGCTTATTTAGATATGGATGCAAAAACACAAGGCTGCGGCGCGTGGCTGAACAAACGCATCGAATCCGCCGCGAAAGAAAAAGCGAAAAAAGAAAAGCCGGTTTTTATATCCGTTTGCATCGCGACTTATAACCGCGCCGCCTGGCTGCGGGGCGCGCTGGAATCGCTGCGGCGGCAAACGCATGCTTCGTTTGAAGTGGTGGTGGTGGATGACGGCAGCACCGATCCGGACGTGGAGAAACTGAAGGACGAGCTCAAGCCGCTGTTTGCCGAAAAAAAATGGTGCTGGGTGCGGCAGGACAATGCCGGCCCTGCGGCGGCGCGCAACCGCGCCGCCAAAGTTGCCAGGAGCGATCATCTGCTCTTTATGGATGACGATAACGTCGCGTATGCGGACGAGCTCGAGCGTTTCGCCCGCGCCGCCCAGAAAGATTACGACATCATCACCTGCATTCTCGGCCTGCATCCCGAAAGCGAATTGGTTTTTCCGCCGACCGCGCAATTGCCCGAGCGGCAAAGCGCGGCCACGCGCCCGGTCGGCTGGACGCCGATCGGCGGCGATCTGGCGCTGGCGGCGCTCATCAATGTGCTGGGCGATACCAATTCGCTTTTTCGCCGCGAGGTGTTCGAGAAACTCGGCGGTTTCCCGATCCATAGCGCCGCCGTGCTGGAGGATTTCGAATTGCTGACGCAGGCGCTGGCGGCGGGCTATCGCATCGATGTGATACCGGAAGTGCTGTTGCTTTATCGCCGCACGCGGCAGTCGCGCAGCATGGGCCGCGCTATTTTCGAAGGCCATGTCAACAGCCTGAAGCCGATTGCGGAGCTGATGCCGCCCGCGCTGCGGGCGCTGCTGCCGGCGGTGCGCGAGGAATGGTATCAACGCCATTGCCGGAGGCGCGATGACGAACTCTAAAGCGCAAGCGGCCTATCCGCCTTTTTACGAGCGCCGGCGCGGTTTGTTTGAACCGATCGGCAAGCCCGGCGATTTTTTCGGCCCGCGGCAAACGCCCGAACGTTTTCCCTACATCAAGGACCGGACGGATATCGGCGCTTTCGTCGCGCGCGATCACTATCCCCTGCCGCATGCCGAAGACCGGGAAAATTACTATCACGAGAATGATTTTCATTATTGGCTATCGGGGCTTGAGGATTTTATTCGCCTCGCGGATATGGTGCCCGCGCTTTACCGGCCCGGCGCGCGCATTCTCGATTTCGGCGGCGCCAGCGGGCGTTTTTTGCGGCATTGCGCCGCCAATCTGCCGCAGGCCGCGCTGACGCTGGCCGACATCAATATCAACCATATCGATTGGGTGGAGCGGCATTTCGAAGGCAGGATCGATGGCGTGAAAGTTCCCGCCGTGCCGCCATTGCCCTTTGGCGGTAATCAGTTCGACCTCGTCACCGGTTTTTCGGTCTTTACGCATCTCGATCAATATGAAATTCCGACCTTGCGCGAGCTTATTCATGCGACCAAGCCGGGCGGCTATCTTTATCTTTCCATTCACAGCGATTATGCGTGGGATTTATTGCCGAACAATCACATCAACGAATCGATCAAAAATCTGCCGCTCTATAGCCGGCTGAAAATTCCCGGCCCCATGCCGGCGCCGCGCGTTGCCTTTCCTTATTCATCGACGCTGGAGACCTACAACTGCCACATATTTCTGGCGCGCGATTATATCCGCTCGGTATGGGGACGTTACGCCACGGTCGAGCAAATCATTGCCAACGGCCACGGCAATCAGGACGGTGTTTTGCTGCGGAAAAATTGATCGGGATTCAATGTTTGCCAGTGACGATCGCCTCGATGCCGGCGGCATCGACCAGATGCCAGGGCAAGGAACCGCCTTCATGATAGGAAGGTTTTTTCAATGTTTTCAAATAATTAAGGGCTGTTTCGCTGCCTTTGTAATGAAGCAGCATGAGCGTGCGGGCGAGCCCGACGAGATAGTGTTGATCCGGCAGCATAGTGTCTGGAAGTCCGGCATCGAACAGCGCGACTGCCTGCTCGCCATTCGATGATTGCCACAAATCGCTTTCCACCAGATCGGGAGGGATCGGTTTTTCGCAGCGGAAGAAGGCCGACGTCATCACCGAGCCGAGATAGGTGAAGTGGTTTTTTAAATAACCCATCGTCATGTGAATCCAGGGCAAATGTTCGTGGAAAAAATCCTGCTGCACGACCACCGAATGGCCCGCGATGAGATTGGGAAATGTTTCGCGGACAAGATGGTGATTGAGTGACGGATTTTTGCAAACATCCAGAAACAGAATCTCGACCGGCCGCGCCTCCCCGGCCAAAGTCTGCCGGATATCGCCAAGCCGCAAATCGATCAGCGGTTCGTAATCCTTCAGATGCGCGCGCAATACAGCTTCGTAATTTGCGCCGGCCGTAATCGTTTCCCAGGCGCCCAGTTTCTGGATGTCTTCTTTCTTCCAAAAGCCTTCCTTGTAATAACCCGCCACCAGCGGCGCTATCACCGGCTCGCAAACGGGAAGATCGTAGCTTTGAATGAGCTTGCCCTCCGCAATGCCGCGCCGACGCAAGCCTTCGGCAAAACAGGCCGTGGAAGCGCCGAGAAATATGCCCGCATCCACAATGATGCCCGTTCCCGCATAATAATGCCGGGCGAGCGCATATAGGGCCATGCGCTCTTCCAGCGTGATCATGCCGGGGTGATTGCGGGCCCGCGGCGGCAGCGACAATGTAGAAAAAAGCCGATCGAAAAATTCGCCGGGCCGCGGGGGCGCTTTATCCGCAACAGGCGTTTTGCGCGAAAAGGGACGCATCACGAGCCGCGCACCTGTTGTTTTTGGTCGAGAGTTAGTTTTTGTTCCGCGAAATCCCGCACGCGCCCGGCCGTCGCAACAATTTTTGGAATTTGTGCCGTACCGTTCAGCTTGTCGATCATCCGCGTGAGGCCGGCGATGGAATCGGCTTTTTCCCCGGCCTGCGGATCGTTTAGGGCTGCTTCAAGCCGCGCGCGCCAATCCTCGCCCCAGCGGAAGCGGCAGAGCGAAGGAATAGCGGCAAAGTGCCGGTCCCACCAGGCGTTGGTGTCGGTGAGCACATAGCAAAGCGTGCCGAGACCGAGATAGATGCGCTCATGAATAATGTTGCTTCCGTAAGGCGACGTGTTGCAGAGATATTGCGCCTGTTCATAAAGGGTGCGGGCTTCCAGCGCCGGCACGGATGGTTTGAAGATCGCTTTCGCGCCCGTTTTATCGATGAAATCCCACCCGTCGCCGACGATCACGGCGCCCGGCTGGAATTTAAGCCATTCGACCAGATCGGCCGCGCGTTTGCAGCGAATGTAATTGTCGATCCAGTCGGCAAAGCCCCAGAATTCGTTCCAATATTGCGCGCGATCGAGGCCGCAAGCCTTGAAAGCCTCCGCGAGTAAATCGCAGATCACCAGATTTTCATCGCGCCAGGCTTTCTCGACTGCCGCCCACAGCGCCTCGCGCAGCGGCGGTTTGACCTGATTGAGATTGTCCGCATAAGGCGCCGGCGATTTGCCCGATTTCATGAACACAATACGGAGCGGGCGGCGCGCAAAGGGCATGAGATTGTTCGCGCCCATCCAATCGATCTCGTAAGGGATATGGTCGTTGAATTGCGCGTTTTTGACATAGCGTTTTTGAATGTCGAACAGACATTCGAATTGATACAGATTGGCGACATAGGGACTGTCGCAAAAATGATTGTAAATATTGCAGCTGGGATTGTCGGCATGCATGCCGAGAAAAGGCGTGCGGAAATGCGTCCAGACGCTTTCGTCGCCGATGGTGAGGCGCGAGCCGACCCCCTGCTGACCAAAGCAAAATTCCACATCCCCGCCGCTCAGCAATTCCTGCAGGCGCTTGCCGCCGTCGGGTGCGTTTAAATCGAGACTTATGGTTTCATGGCCAAGACGGCTGAAATTATCGCACCAGTAGTCCGTCACGGTCGCGAGCGCTTGGTTGGCGTGAAGATAGGTAAGGCCGATAATTTTTTTCATGCGCATTTTTCCGTCCGCTGCCATCCACGCCGCGCCAGACATTCGTCGATCATAGCGGCATAGGCGCGCGCACGAATGAGCCAATCCCAGGCGCTTATATCCTCGCGCATCTGGCGGCTCATTTTTGTGCGCAAATCGACATCGTCGCGTAATCGCACGAGCGCCGCGGCCAAGGCTTCCGGCGTGCGTTCGATCAGCAAGCCGTTTGCGCCTTGCCGGATCAGTTCCGGCATGTTGCCGACGCGCGTGGCGATAACGGGCACGCCGCAGGCGGCTGCCTCCAGCGCCGGGTTGGGCGTGCCCTCCACCCGGCTGGCGACGAGATAAACATCGAGGGTGCGATAAAAATCGCGCATCTCCTCGGCGTTGCGCCATTTCTCCTCGCGCGCCGCCGTGCGCAGTGTAACGCCCGGCATATTTTCAATCGCCGGCAGGATGATATCGTCATAGCCCCGCTTGGTGCCGTGATTTTTTAGACTGCCGGCCCAGCCAGCGATCAGTTCCGCGCCCGGCGCGCGGCGCTCACCCGGACAATAAAAACGCGTATCGACGCCGTTGGGATTGAAATAAAGCGGCTTGGCAAATTGATCTTTATATTCCTCAAAAAGCAGCCGGTTATGGACGAAAATACCGTCGCTAAGGCCGAGATAATAAAGCCCGGCCTCGCGGTTCTTGTCTTCGAGATCGCTGGGGCAGGAGATGCCGCCCAGCGTCACTTTCTGCGCGAGAATATTGGCGTATTTTTTCAAATGCCAACGGTTGGCCCAGTAAAAAATTACCACCGCATCGGCCCATTCGATATCCGGCTCGGTGATATCATCGACGCAGAGTTTGCGGCAGGTAAATTCGCCTTGCAGATTTTCGATCAGATTGGTGCTTTTGAAATCGAGCGCCCAATTGGGCATGTCGATCACGAATAAAACGCGCGGCGCCGGATCGCGCAGTGATATTTTATATTCCGCGCCGCGCATCATCGGGTCAGGAACTGCCCGCCGGCTTTCACGCGGGCGCGCCAGTCATCGAGCAAATCCTGCAGCGTTTGTTCGAACGGGATCTCCGGTTTCCAGCCGGTATGTTGGCGGAATTTTTCCGTATCCGGCACCTGCCGGTCGGCATCGATGGGGCGCAGCCGTTCGGGATCGGTCTCGATCTTGATATCCTTGCGCACCGAAAGTGCCAGCAATTTATTCAGGATTTCGCCCACCGTGCAGGTAAAACTGCCGCCGATATTGTAATAGGCGCCCGCGACCGGTTTGACCGTCACCAGCATATAATAAGCGCGCACGGCATCGCGCACATCGGCAAAAGTACGCAAGGAGTCGAGATTGCCCACCTTCACCACCGGCGGGATAAGACCGGCCTCGATCATCGCGATCTGCTTGGCGAAAGTCGATTCCGCGAACACGTCGCCGCGACGCGGGCCGGTGTGAGTGAACATGCGCGTGGTCATGACATTCATGCCGTAGGCTTCGGCGTAATGGCGGCCGATCAGATCGGTGCCGACTTTGGAAATGGCGTAGGGGCTGGCCGGATGAAAGGTGCAATCTTCCTTGATCGGTAATTTGTCTTCCGGCACGCGGCCGAAAATTTCGGACGAGGCGCAGACATGCACGATTGCTTTTTTCAGATCGTTCTTGCGCAGCGCTTCCAGCACATGGGCGGTGCCCTGAATATTGGTCTCGAACGTATCGAGCGGCGAATCGAACGAGGTGCGCGGGTAGCTTTGCGCCGCAAGATGAAACACGTAATCCGGTTTGCTTGCTTCCACCGCATTATGCACGGCGAGATAATCGCGGATATCGCCATACAGCAGGCGGATGCGGCCGCCCGCATTGATGGCCGGCACATGCCGCGCGATATTATCGAGCGGGCTGCGCCAGCGGCACAGGCCGATGACCTCCCAATCCGTATTGTCGATCAGATAATCGGCGAGATGGGAGCCGACCATACCGGTAATGCCGGTAATCAAAGCCCGTTTTTTGCCCATGACCATTGTCTATCGAATTGGTTTTGCTCTAGCAAGGCCGGCCCGGATGATGGCGCAGCCACTGCTCCAGGACGAACACGGCCCACATATGCGCGTTGACCGGCGTCTTTTTGTGATAAGCGGCGAAGCGCTTGAGGTTTTCGGGCGGAAACCACGCCGCCAGCCGGCAATCCGGCCCGGTCAGCAAGGTGGCGATTTCGTCAGCCATTATTTTGCCGCCCCATGAGGCGGTGGTGGGTATGCCGAAGCCTTTTTTGGGCCGCTCCAGCCATGCGCGCGGCAGATAGCGTGCGGCCAGATGCTTGAGTACGCGTTTGGACGTATCGGGCGTGCATAGATTGGCGGCCATCATGCGCATGGCGAAATCGGCCACCCGGCGGCCGAGCAAGGGCGCGCGCACTTCGAGCGAATGACGCATGCTCATGCGATCGACCTTGGCCAGCACGGCGCCGGGCAGATAATTTTCCACATCGGTTTCGCGCAGCCGATGCAGCAAATCCTTATCCGCGCGATCAAGCGGCGCGCGCATTTCGTGCAGGAGCGTTTTCGTTTCTGCGGGCAAGGGGCCGATAAATTTCTCAAGGCTGGCATCGGGAAAAATCATGATCGCCGCCGAATAATAGGCATCGCCCGCCGACCAGCCGGGCTTCTGCGCGGCGCCTTGCTGCAAAATCGCCTGATAGCGGCCATAACCGCCGAATAATTCATCGCCGCCGTCGCCGGAAAGAGCCACCGTCACGTCGCGCCGCGCCAGGCGCGCTATCATCCAGAGCGGCATGCAGGAGGAATCGGCGTTGGGCTCATCGAGAATGCGCGGGATTTCGTGCCGTATGCTGAAAGCGTCGGCACTGAGGATTTCCTCATGATGATCGGTGCCGAGATGTGCGGCGATGGCGCGCGCTTCCGCATGCTCGCTATCGTCGCCATCCGTAAAACCTATGGAGAAAGTTTTGATCGGTGTTTTCACATGGCGCATGGCCAGCGCGACCACGGTCGGCGAATCGACACCGCTGGACAGAAAGGCGCCGAGCGGCACGTCGGACATCAAACGGCTGCGCACCGTCGTGCTCAGAATGTCCTCAAGCTCGTCGACCAATTGATCGAGCGAGGCTTTGGAGGCGTGCGGCTGCGCGGAAAAATGAAAATAACGTTCAATCGACAGGGATTTTCCGGCCGTCAGCGACAATATATGACCCGGCGGCAGTTTGTGGGCGTTTTTGTAAATCGACAAGGGCGCCGGGACATATTGCAGCGCCAGATAGGATGCAATGCGATGATGATCGATCGCGGCGTCAAAATCCGGCAACAGCGTCAGCGCCTGCAGTTCGGATGCGAATGCGAACCAGTCTTTGGTGAAAGCGTAATAAAGCGGTTTCTCGCCAAACGGATCGCGCGCGAGGATCAGCGTCTTGCGGCGCGGATCGAACCAGGCGAAAGCGAACATCGCATCCAGTTTGTTGACGATGTGCGCGCCCTCCTCCGCCAATCCCGCCAGCAGCACTTCGGTATCGGATTCGGTATGGAATGTGTGGCCCTTGGCGATCAGCTCCTCGCGCAATGCGCGGTAATTATAAATTTCGCCGTTGAATGTCACGGCGCTTCCGCTGGTATGAATCATCGGCTCATGCCCGCCCGGCGAGAGATCCACGATGCTGAGGCGCCGGTGCGACAAAGCACAAAAACCGGATGGATCGACCCACACGCCGGCATCGTCCGGTCCGCGATGCGCAAGGGAATCCGCCATACGTTTGGCCAGATCGCTCATGGTCTGGCGATCAAAACGGCCGGATAAATCGAGAAGACCTGCGATGCCGCACATTTAGCGGACGCGCAGTTTGGCGAGATATTCGGGCGCCTTTTTCCCGTGCCGATGCATAAGCGTGACGATGCGGTTGGCGTTGAAAAGATTGGCAAAACCGGCGGTGCGCAGGCGGCGGCTGTTTTCCTTCACATGGCGGTTGGCCAGAATGACCGGTGTTGCGGGCGGCTGCGCGCGAATGAAATCATCGACATGCAAAACGGGCCGTTGATGCAGGGCTTTTACCTTGCGCTCCACATCGATGAAACCGGCAATCGGCGTTTTGCGGCCGGACAGATAGCTGAAGATGAGATCGCCGCCCCGCCCGGCGCCAAAAATCCATACCGGCTGCGCGGGCGGCGGCACTTCGTCGAGCCACGGAAGATCATAACCGTAATCCGACAGGTCGACGCGCTTATATCCCATCGCCTGTACTTTGGATTCCGGCACCAGCAGAAATTCCGAATTGCCTTCGCCGGTGCACAGATTGACGAGCGCGAGCTTTTTATCCTTAGCAAAGCGCGCCACCTCCGGTACCGAGGAAAATTCGGTCGGCCAGCCGCCCAGCCAGTCGCGCACATCGCTCATCAGATCCATGCCGCGCATCTGGCGGTAGTTTTGCATCATACGCTGAAGCGAAAAAATTTTATGCGGCTTTTTCTCGAGATGATTTTCCCACAGGAAATTTATTTCCGTCAGACGTTTTTGTAGTGCGCCGGCGTTATTATAACGGCGCTTGACCTCGACCCAATAAACCCAGTCGGGATAGGCTTCCTTGGCATAGAGCGCGATGTAAAGCCGTGCCTCTTCGTTCATGGCTGCGATTGCGTTGCGCAGCGCGCGCCATTGGTCGCCGGTATGATGCAACACGCCCCAGGCATAGACGATGTCGAACTTTCCGAGACTATGCATATAACTTTCGTTTAATACGGAGCCCTGCTCGACGGTCCAGTTATCCGGCGTGCCGAAATGGCGATGCAAATTACGCGTCGCCGTGACGGATGCCGGATCGTAATCGAAGCTATGCACGCGCGCGGCACCCGCAAGCCAGGCGGCGGCCGAATTGATGCCGCTGCCGCTGCCGATATCGAGAAATGTTTTGCCGGCGAGATTGTCCAGTTGCAGAAAATCGAGCAACGCCGTTTGGGCGGACTGCTGCCGTTCGGGCGAATAGCGGCGCAAGAAACGCTGCCAATTGCGGCCGAAACTGAAGGCGCTGGGGAGAGGTGGCATGATAATTCCGATTTATCGTTTTCCCGCCCCGGCGGCAACGAGCGTTTCCTTCGTCAGGGCGGCAATCGAGAAACGTTTTAAGACAAAAGCACGGCCCTCGACAGCGAGACGCTTTCGCAGTTTCGGCTTGGATAACAGTGTGTTACAGGCCGAGGTTAATCCTTCGATATCGCCGGGCTTTTTGAGAAAACCCTGCGCCTTGTCCGCCAGGCACAGGCGGGCGCCTGACGTATCGGTCGCGACGACCGGCAGGCCCGCGGCCTGCGCCTCCAGAATGACATTGGGTGCGCTTTCGACCGCGGCCGTGTGCAAAAGAATATCCGCGGCGCGCATCATGAGCGGCGCATCCCCGATATTGCCGGGCAGAAGGATGACATTTTTAAGTTTCAGTCTGCGAATAAGCGCCCGCACGTCGCCCTCCAGCACGCCGCCGCCGCACAGCATGGCGCGCAACTGTGGATGCTTACGGCGCAGCGCGGCGATCACGCGCACAAAATCGAGTGGATTTTTTTCCGGCGAAAAACGCGCGAGACCCAGAATCAAGAGCTGATCTTTTTCCAACCCAAGCTTGCGCCGTTTGGCTTTTATGCGCGCAGGACTGACTGGCTTGATAAATTCTTCCGTGACGCAATTTGGAACCACTTTGATTTTCGCCTTCGGCATGCCGAGCCACGCGGCATAGCTCTGCGCGCTGGCGAGAGAATTGGCGCTCAAGCGGATGCCGGGCTGCTCCAAAGCCAGCCGGTACATAGCGCGCAGCGAATCGGCGAAGGACGTGCCGCCGAAATGCGGGAAATGCATGGGATTAAGGCTGCGCGCCGACAATAAAATACGCGGCACGCCGGCGAGAGCCCCTCCCAAGCCGCTGATGACATTCTGGTAATCGAGATAGCTGATCAGCAGTTCGGGACGCAATTGCCGTAATATTTTGCAAAGCGCTACGCTGCGCGCAGCAAATATGGGGGGAATGTCTTTCAATAGCGCCGGTACATCATCAACCGGCGAATGTTCGAGCATAGTGCAATCGATGCCCTCACTTTCAAGAAAGCGCCGGTAATGCGGAGCTTCGTGCCTGTCATCATAAAGAAGCACCGTCGCGTTCCAGCCCGCACGTTTGAGGCCTACGGCCAGATTGCATAACTGACGTTCAGCGCCGCCGGGCAGCAAAGCGCCGATCATCAGGCACACATGCTTCTTGCGCGGACGCAGGGAACGCGCATTTTCCCTGCGCCGTGCCGCAAGCTCACGCTTGCCTTGCCGAAGCGGTTTGAATAATTTGGGCCAATCGCGCATAGTTTTCATGAAGAGTGCCATTAGAGCATATCTCGATCAGGTGAAACCACCCTCCCCTTGTGGGAGGGTCGAAATTTGCGTAGCGCAGCAAAGCAAATTTCGGGGAGGGGTCACGGTGAGGACCCCGCCCCGAAAAATCATGAACTCCGCTCTCGCGGAATTCATGATTTTTCGACCCGCCCACAAGGGGCGGGTGATCTTTTTAAATACGGAAACGCGTAATGCCGCTGCCTGAATGCTCTTTCCCTTTTCGTTTATCCGAAAAAAAGCTGGCTGGAATCTATGCGTCGCTGGAAGAGGCTTTCGCCGCCCGCGATTACCTTTATGTCGCCCGGTTTGGGTTGGACGAACCGGAACTGCGCGGTTGTTCTCTTATTATGCTGGGCAACCGGGTGGGCGGCGAGCGCTTGCTCGACCAGCACGGCGTTAAAACCGGCCGCGCTTATTTTTACCGGGCTGTAGGCGCCTGGCAGGATCGCGAAGAGGATGCGATGCGGCGCTGGCTCCGCGACGCCAAAGCCGCCGGCGGAATGGAGCGCGAGATCGAGCGCTTTGGCCGGCTCGCCGAGCGTAAATCTTTTCGCGCGCTGATCCATACTGAAAACGGCGAAGTGCCCGGCCGGCTGCAGGACCTGCCGGGATTCGAGATTATGTCCACGGCATCGCTCGCCGCCGCTTATCCGATGAAAATGGCGGCGGGCGCACCCGCGCCACCGGCGCGGCCTTTCATGCCGGATGCCGATCTGATTCTCATTCACGATATAAAATCGCCGCTGCCGGATAGCTTGGATGCGCAAACGCCCGTTATCGCGACGGTCGCGGATCATGACGCTTTTTATCATCTTCTCGACGAGCCATTGCGCGATGTGAATTGGCTTGCCCTTGCTTCTTCCTCCGAAGTGGTCGAGGTGGGCCGCGCCTTCGGCAAAAAATATGTGCTTTGCAATTATTTCCTGCTGCCGGACGGGTTTCAGGCCAAAGGCGCGACAAAGCGTTTTGCCGACAAAGCGGCGCGCACAACCGATCTGCTGTTCACCGGCAGTTTGGTCTACGATTTCTATCGCGATAAAAGGCAGCGTATCGTGCCGTTGGCGCATGCTCTCGATCCGCGCTTCGCGGTCTGTTTCAACGAAGGCCATTTGCCGCTCGATGAATATCGCCGCCGGCTGGATGGCGCCCGTTTTACGATCGCCAGCATGCGCAACACGAACCACATCATGGGACGCACGATTGAGGCGCTGTGCCGTGGCGTCATCAATCTGGTGACCGGGGAATCGGCCATCCCGTTCATTTTCAGCGAGCGTTTCGCCTGCTTTCAGACCTATGCCGATCGCACGCGCACGGCCGATGTCGACTCGCATTTGCGCCGTTATGACGAAATTCTGGCGGAATTTCTGCCGCAAGCACCGCAATTCGAGAGCGAATTAGCCAATCTGTTCCCCTCGGCAAGGGTGCAATGGAGCCGCCGCTTGCGCCATCTTCTGTTCGCAACGCATATGGATGTTTCACCGGCACCGGTCAAAAAAATATCCGTGAAAACATCTGCGGCGGCTGCATGGCTAAAGCTTGCCTTCGAACGTGCCGCGCAGCCCTGGCCGGACCGCGAGGCCATTCGGAGCGCGATTGAGGAGGGAATCGCTCATTGCCCCCATTCCTTGCCACTCCATTACGCCCAGGCGCTGCTTGTGCGCAGCGCCGGAAATTATGAGCGTGCCGACGATCTGTTCCGCAAAATCGCGGAAGGCGATTATCGCGAAATTGCCAACGAGCCGTTTCCGGGTTTATGGGATTCGTTGCACGGATCTTATTGGGTTATGGATGCCCGTATTCGCGCACACTGCGCGAATGATCTGGAGCCGCTGGCATCCGAGCTCGATGTATGGTGCAGCTATGCGCTCAGCCACCGGGCCGATATTGCCCTGCGCGCGAATGTGCCGGCGGCGGCGGCCCGGTTTGCGAAAGAAGCCGTGGATTTGCTTGCCCCCAACGATGCGGCATGGCGCAGTTATATGCTCGCTACCTATGGGCTTTACCTTGCGGGCGACGCCACACAGGGCGAGGAATTTCTACAATGTTTTGTGCGCGCGATTGAGCTGGATGGACGGATATTGAACGATTTTGCCCCCATGGCCATCGATATACTGAGTCGAAACGGGCGCGAGAAAGAGGCAAAAAGTTTGACGGAGAAACTTTCCCTGTTCCTTTCGCGCGTGCGGATACCGGCGCCGTATTTTTATCTCTACCCCGAAATTCCGCCGCTGCTCGTGCGCTACAATCTGCCGCACGGAGCCTTGCTAAAATAAAAAGAAGCGCCTAGCTTTTTTTCATGCAGGTCACGATCAAAGACAGCGAGCGCGGATTGGCGGTGCGCCGCCAAAAATACGCCCATTATCAGGATAATTTAACCGCGGCCGAAAACCGCTGGGCGCGCGAGCTTTCCGAATTGCACAATCAGGGCTACACGATTCTGCGCGAATTCGTTCCGCGCCAGCAGGCGCTCGGGATTGGAGTCGCTTTCACCGCCCATTGCCGGCGGGGCGAATATCTGCAGCCTGCACGCGATTTGCGCCAATTGGCCGGATTGAAGGATTGGACCCGGTGCCCGCGCCTTACGGCCGAAGATATGAAGAAAGGCGAGGCCTGGCTGCACAGCCGCACCAATATCGCGCAGATTGAGCAGCCGCTTTTGCATTTTCCCGAACTGGCTTTCATCGCCCTGCACGAGACCATTCTCGATATCACCGGCGCCCATCTCGGCGCCTTGCCGCTGATGAGTTTTCTTAAAATGCGCAAGAGTTTTGCCAGCACCCTGCCGCTGTTCGATACCGAATTGTTTCATATCGATGGCAACAGCCGCAGTCTTCTTAAAGGCATGCTTTTTCTTTCCGATATCGATGCTGAAACCGGCCCGCATGAATTCATCGCCGGCACGCAGGGAACCACGCAGCATCTGACCGGCTATGAACGCTACCCGCGCGCGGAGATGGTACGTCAATATGGCGAGGACCGCATTCATTCCATCACCGGCAAGGCGGGCGATTTTATCATCGAGGACACCACCGGTTTTCATTGTGCCGGCCGGCCGGTGCGCGGCGACCGTTCCCTCGTCATTTTCAATTATGTTCTACATCCCGAATATGGCTATGACGCGGCCGAGCGCGCCACCATTAAACTGGCGCAGGATGTCTGGGATCGCCTAAGCCCACGACAACAGGCGGCGGCCGAGGAGCTGGTGCTGATCTAGAGTATCTATCGTTTAAGTAAAATATTTTAGACGGGTACGGTGGTGTTCCTCCCCCCTTGCGGGGGAGGTTAGGAGGGGGGTTGTCTCAGCAAGGACATACGTCGGTCTTTGTGGAGAGAACCCCTCCCCTGACCCCTCCCGCAAGGGGAGGGGAACGCTGTTGCGACTGATTCCGTTAAAACGAAATTGCCCTAGCCCTCTATGCCGCCGTCGCGGCATGATAAAATCGGATTGGCTATCGGCCAGCGGATATTATATTCCGGATCGTCCCATTTTATCGTGAACTGCCCGGCGCGGTCATACTGCGTGTTTTGCTTGTAATGAAAAATGGCCGCCTCGCTCAGCACCAGATGGCCGTTGCCGTGTTTGGGCGGGATCAGAATCTGCAGCCGGTTCTTGTCCGACAGAATAAAACTCTCCCATTTTTTATAAGTCGGCGAGGCGGGATCGAGATCGAGCACCACCAGATAAAATTCCCCATAGAGGCAGGACACCAGTTTCCAGGTTTTTTGGTCGCCATGAATGCCGCGCAAAACGTGCTTTTTGGAGGTGGATATATCGTCCTGAATGAAATCGATCGTGATACCGGCTGCGTTATATAGCTCGCGGTTGTAGGTCTCGATATAGGAGCCGCGAAAATCCTCGAAAATGGTGGGCGGCGTGATGCGCCGGACCGCATGCAGCGTGGTGGCTTCGATTTTCATGACCTTGATCTCATGCAATTGCGTCTTATACTGGAAGACTATATGCCAAACAAATCTTCCGCAAAAATCAGCCCGCTACGCGCGGATGGGTGGCCGTCCGAAGAAGCGCCGCTCGGCGTTGCTTCCTATCCGCCCAGCCTGTGGGATCAGCCGTTGATCAAAACAGCGGCTGTGGCGGACGAATTTTCTATGGCGGCGGAGGCAGGTTTCCAAAATCGCATTCTGGATCGAATCGCAGGACAGCTTGCCGGGGGCAAGCAGCCTCGGCTGGCTTTTTATATCAGAGGCAACAACAAGAATTTTTTCCATTGGTTTGTTACGACAGAGGTGGCGCGCAGCCCGATCGAGATCGGTTGCTTTATCGAAAATCCGAAATATGTTGGCTTCCTGATCGGCTCGATGGGGCCCGAACATACAGGACGGGAAATCTATCTTCGCGCCGTAACGGACTTACCGGCCTGGAATCCGACGCTCGCGGTTCTGTTGCCGGGCGGCGAGCCGGAGCTTGCCGCCAACCGGTTTGAAGCGCTGGCAGGGCAGCTGGACCTGGCGCCGGCGGATATACTGATGCCGGATATTTGTTGGAATGACCGGCTGCAGGATGCAGACATCTCGCCCTACGCGCTTTTAAAGCAAATTCCTCCCTCTATCAGCGGCGAATTGCCCGGGCCCGAGTTTTTGAGACACCTTTACGACAGTCTCGGCTACATTGCGCAAAACGGAATTGCCGGCGATTTTGTTGCCCTTAAAAAACACGACCGGCTGACATTCTATCTGGCTTTAATCTTGAAGCATTTCGGCATGGAGCAGCGCCGTTTCTTTGCCTATGGCGAATTGGAAAAGTTGCATATCCAAAAGCTGGCGCTGGTGCTTTTTGACGGCGACGAATCGCTGAATGTTCATTTGCCAAAATTAGGCGAAGCCATCTCCGCCGGCGGCATTCTGGCGCATAACCACTATATTTTTCCGTCGCTTGAGAAGGGACGCCTGTTTGCCGGACGTGCGGCCATGACGGATATCCTGCGGCAACAGCGGTTTTTCCATCTGACCGGTACGGGCATTTTCGTCAAAATGGCCTAAGCCGCCCGTTCGTTATTGTTCAGAAAGAAGCGCAGCATTTGGAGCACATCCTGCTTTTGCTCAAGCGTCGCCGTAAAGCCGTATTCGCCGGATTTATTCAGGATCGCCGTGCTTCCGTCACCCTGCCGGCACAATTTTTCCAGCCGCGCGGCCGTCCCGATGCCGGATTCCCCGGTGCGCAATTCGCTGGCATGCACCATGCCGCTAAAACCCCAGGCGCCTTCCTTCAGCAGATAATGCACGCCGTACAAATCCGAGACCACTTTGGGCACGAACGGACTGAAAAAGAGCGAGGCCACCGAATTGTCGGCGATTTCGAGGGCCGGAAATTCTTCCCGGTCGACAAATATGGCGTTCGACACTAGATGCGCGATCAGCTCATAGCCTTTGGCGTTGGCGAGACGCGTCATCGCCAGCAGGCTTGAGCCCATGCGCTCGTCGGGGGCCTGCTGCACGAAATCGATATCGCTATCCATCGTGCAATTGACCTCGATGACGACCACGCGCGGCCGGTACGCATTCATTTTTTCCCATATGCCGTAATCCATGCCATCGATATCGATGCTGAGCAAATCGAAGCGTTTGGGAATGGGCGTGCGGGCCAGCACATCGTCGATCGAATTTTTGTCCGCGATGAATTCCTGCAGGCAATGGACGTCGCCGCGTTCCGCGTAGCGCCGCTGCAGGCAGCCGAAACGGTTATCGTCGCATTCCACTAGCACGCCGGACCATTTGTTGTTTTCGATCAAATTCCAGCTGTTGCTGATGAAAAAACCGTCGCCAGCGCCGATATCCACGCACCAGCGGGCCTCAAAGCCGATCTTGTCGAAGACAGCTTTCAGCAGGCCATCTTCGCCATGCTGGCTGGTGATGCTGGACAGATGCTCATAGAGCCACGGATAGGCCATGCGGAGATTCCCGAAACGGATTGGCTTTGTACCATTCTAGGGTGCGCCGAAGTCCCTCGTCCAGCATCACTTTGGGCGCGAAGCCGAGCCTTTCGCGCGCGAAGCTGTTATCGATCACGCGATAGGGAATGGTCGAGGGCTTGCTGGGATCGAAGCGAATATCGGCATCGTCAAAGCCGTCGACCTCGATCGCAGTTTTTAGAATCTCGCGCACGCTGACACCGGTGCCGGATGAGATATTAACGGTGAGAAATTTTTCGTCTGTTTTGAAGGCGCTCATCAGGCCATCAATGAAATCGTCGATATAGATCAGATCGCGCACATCCGCGCCGGTGCCCCAGACTTCCAGCGGATTGTGGCGTTCGGCCACCCGGCGGATCAAAGCCGCCGTCACGTGTGAGGTCTTGAAATCGAATTTGTCGAAAGGCCCGTAAATATTGGAGGGCCGCACCACCACGGTTGCCATAGGATTGCGCAGTTTTTCGGCATAGATCCGGCACAAAATCTCGCCGGTGCGCTTCATCCAGCCGACCGGATAGTAGATGTCCGGCGGGTCGGCGGTGAACATATCCTCCTCACGCGCGGCGCGCGTGCCGGTGTTGGGATAGGCGGCACCCGAGCTGATGAAGAGCGTTTTCTTGACGCCTGCCTCGTAAGCGGCCTCAAACAATTGGGCGTTCATCACCATATTGGGCGTGACATGCGCGAGTGGCGAATTGGCGATCACGGCGGCGCCCTGCGTGTTGGCCGCGCATATGAAAACGCCCTGCATGCTTGCCGTAGCACGTTTGCAATCCTCCGGCAGGCGCAGATCGGCCTTCATCCATTCGATGCGCTTGTCCTGAATGCGAGGTGGTTTGCGGAAATAGGTCGCGCGCACTTGCGCGCCCTCCTCCAGCAAACGGCGCACCGTATGCGTGCCGATGAAACCGGCGCCGCCCGCCACCAGAATTTTCATGCCTTTAAGGTCCATCATGACGAACGAGTAAAATAATTATGGCGCTGGTGGAATTGTTCCCGGTTATCGAGAAACCATTTCCATGTTTGTTCCAGTCCGTCGCGCAGGCTGGTGTTTGGGTTGTAACCCAGCCATTCCCGCGCCCGGTCGATATTCATCACGCGGCGCGGAAAGCCGGATGGTTTCGAGGCATCAAAACGCGCTTCGAACGGGATGATTTCATGCAAGGTTTCAACCAATTCGCGGATCGTCACGCCCTGCCCGCTGCCGAGATTGACGTAAGTGCCGCGCGTGCCTTTCAACAAAGCCAGCACGATGCCTTCGGCCACGTCGGCGGCATAAGCGAAATCGCGCACCGCCGAACCATCGCCCCACACCGTGACCGGTTTTTCGCCCGAGACGATGCGGTACATCAGGCTTGGAATCACCATCGCGTTCGCGGGATCGAAATTATCGCCCGGCCCATACACGTTGCAGGGCCGTACGATGGCGAAATTATCGAGCCCATGCTCGGTTTTGTAGGCTTTGATCTGCAATTCGGCCATGCGCTTAGCCCAGCCGGGGAACTGATCCATCGGCGGCTGCGTTTCCTCGAAATCGCTCTCGGTGAAAATTTCCGCGCTGGCATAGGCGCCGATCGAGCTTGTGTAGACCACGCGCGAAACTTTATTGAGTCGGCAGGCTTCCAGCACATTGGTGTTCATCATCAGAAGCGGCACGAAAAAGCTGGCCGGGCGGCTTTTGGTGACCTCGATCGAGCCCTTGATGCCAGCGACATGGCAGACGAAATCGGCATCCTTAGTGATCGCGCGCACGAAATTGAAATCGCACAAATCGCCTTCGACAAAGGCGGCCCCCGGATACGTCATGAGACGATCGAGCGAGACGCTGGTGACTTGCGCGCCCGCCGCGCACAAAATGCGCACTACTTCGCGGCCGATCATGCCGGTGCCGCCGGTGACGATGGCGCGCTTGCCTTTGCAGGCGGCGAGAATGTCGGGAGAAAGCACCCTATTCGACCACGAACCAGGAAACGCGGGAGGCAAAGGGAAAGCGCTGCAGCCGGATATTGTTGAGGCCGAGCACTTCCATCACCGCTACCGTCTCGCCGGGCGATTCATGATCGTTCAGCTCATCGAACGCTATGAGGCTGCCCTTTACCAACCGCGGACGGATTGTTTCCAAAACTTTTTTGGTCGGCTCGTACAGATCGAAATCGAAATAGGCGAGCGCGATGATGGTTTCGGGATTCTCCTGCAAATAGGCCGCTACTTCCTTGGTGGCGTCGCCCTTACGGATTTCAAATTTCTTTATGTGCGACAAGGGATTCAGCGCCTCGTGCATTTCGAGAACATCCATCAGGAATTTTTCATAATCCTTCGTCGTCGAAAGCGTTCCTGCTTTCATCATGTCGTGCCCGCCATCCTGCGGCACGGTCGCGGGAAAGCCCGTGAATGTATCGAAAGCCACCAGTTTACGGTGACGGTTGAAGGGATCATAGATACCGCGCAAGGCCGCGAATAACGCCATGTTCTGGCCCCAGCGCGTGCCGAATTCCATTACCACACCATGCACGCCGGTGATCTGCCGGTAGAGAAAATCCATGCAAAGAATACGCGCGAGATTTTTGGATTCGATGAACAGGCCGATATTCGATAGCAACTGATCGGATGGAATCGGCGCACGCTTGAGCAATTCCGCCATACGGTCGCGATGACGCGACTCATTGGCGGAGCTGAAATTCAGGATTGCGGTTGGTTCCATGTCCTCAGAATAGCGGAGACTAATTTTGGCGCAAGCGCCAACCTTCTCAGGCGACCATAGCTGGAATCGGAAGCCTATCGTCATGCGCGATGCGCCAGGCCCAATAACGAAGCTGGCCCTCGTAGAGCTCGTAGGTGCCGGGCGCATCCGCGCCAGGGCGCACCTTGACGGGCTTGAGCAATTCGCCGTCCGTAAGTTCGGCCGCGAGCTCGACCGGACTTGGCGACAGAAGCAGGCTGTTGGCGCGTGCATCTTCAAGATTGAAATAGCATTTGCCTGCATAGGTTCCTTTCACGTAAATGGCGCGTACGGGTATATCGATGAGTTTGGGCTTCACGGCGCGATCCACGGCGTGGAGCGCGCTAGCCGGCAAGGGGCTGGCGGCGGCGGCAATGTTGGCATCCAAATGATCGGGCTGAAAGGTCATCGGAATCGGAATCACGCCGCCGCGGCTTATCAGCCATTGCAGCGCGAGCGCCACCGGCGTCGTGTTAAATTGAGCGGCGAGCTTTGCCATGAGTTCGGCATGGGTGCCGGTCAATAACTTGCCCTGCGCCAAAGGGCTGTAGGCCAACAGCGCCATGCCGCGCGATTTGCAAAAGGGAAGCACCGCGCGTTCGACGGAGCGCTCGATGAGATTGTATTCCTGCTGCGAGGCGGCGAGCGGAAAATCCGGCCCCAGCAGCGCGGCCATTTTCCGCAGCAGCGCCGACGGCGCGTTCGACAGGCCGGCGGCGCGGATTTTCCCCTGTTGAAGCAGACGCTTGAAGCCCGTGGCGATTTCTTCCGGCGGCACAGCGGGATTGGGCCAATGCATTTGATAAAGGTCGATCCATTCGGTGCCAAGCCGCTTGAGGCTGGCCTCGCAGGCCGCAATCATCGCCGCCGCGCGGCTGTTCTCCGGTTTAAACTTGCTGGCGATGACGGCTTTCGCACGCCGGTCGCGCAAAGCCATGCCTAACACCTCTTCGCTATGGCCATCGCCGTATATTTCGGCCGTATCGAATAAATCGACACCATGATCGAGCGCGTGCCGAATGATTTTCACGGCGTCTGCGTCGCGTTCGGGCTTCCCGCCCAAACCCATCGTGCCGAGGCCGAGGGTCGCGCAGGATAAATGACCCGGCAGTTGAATCCGCGGTAGGCTCATGATTTCAGCGCCGCCTTGATGCGGGCGGCGATTGCATCGGGCGTGAGGCCGAAATGTGCATGCGCCCAATTGCGGCTTGCCGAACCGCGCAAAAATTCGTCCGGCAGGCCGAGCATCGTAAGACGCCGGCCCCGATTTTGCGCCAGATAAACGGCCGCCTGCGCGCCGAAACCGTTCGTGATGTTGTGCTCTTCAAGCGTGAAAACGTGAGGTGCCTTGCCAATTGCGGTTTTCCAATTCTGATCGGAAAAAGGCTTGAGACGCGAGACATCGACCACCCTGATTTTGATGCCGTCTTTGGCAAGTATATCCGCCGCCGCAAGCGCGCGGTGCGTCATGACGCCGGTCGATAAAAGCGTGGCGGCGTTTCCTTTGCGAAAAACGGCAAAACCGGGAGTTATATCGTGATCCTCGGCATAAATCGAACTCACCTGCTCCTTGTCGAGCCTCAAATAGGCCGGACCCTTACGATGATAGGCGTGCCGGATCGACAAAACCGTGCTGACCGGGTCACACGGGTTGTAAACCGCCATGTTCGGCAGGGTGAGCATGAGCGCAACGTCTTCCGTCGCGTGATGCGTGACGCCGTCATTGCCATAGGCAAGACCCCCGCCCACGCCGATCAGCATCACCGGCAAATTCGAGGCGCAAATATCGAGCTTGATTTGTTCCCAGGCGCGGGAAATCAGATGCGCACCGATGCCGAAACCGAAAATTGTCTTGCCGCATCGGGCGAGGCCGCCGGCCACGCTCATCATATTCTGCTCGGCGATGCCGATATTGATCACGCGCTCCGGCCATTGCTTACGGATGTCATCAAGCTTCATGGCCGACATGTCATTGGTGATGACCAGCGCATCCGCATCATCCCGCATGAGGACGTGAATGGCTTCAAAGAGACTATCGCGAAAATCCATCAGGCCCTCTCAGGCCAGTTGCGCGCGGGCGCGTTCGATTTGATCGTTTTTGGGCATTTGATGATGCCACAGCGGCGAATTTTCCATGAAATCCACGCCGCGTCCCTTGATCGTATTGGCGATGATGGCCAGAGGTTTTTGCCGTGCTTCAAGCGCCTTTGGATCGAGCGCGCGCAGCAATTGGCCGAAATCGTGACCATCCACGCTTTCGGCGTCCCAGCCGCTGACGCGGAAACGGTCGGCAACCGGCCCCAGCGTTACGATATTGTCGGTGAAATCGGTCGCGGCCAGCTTGTTGTTATCGACGATGGCGATCAGATTGCCGAGCCTGTGCTGCCCCGCGAACATGGCGGCTTCCCAGATCGAGCCTTCCTGGCATTCGCCGTCACCCAGCACGGTGAAGACGCGCCATGGCTTGCGGTCAAGCCGCGCAGCCAGCGCCATGCCAGCGCCCGTGCCGAGCCCGTGCCCGAGCGAGCCTGATACAGCCTCGACGCCGGGAATGTCCGGATCGGGGTGACCGGGCAACAGCGCGCCGTCGCCCGCGAATTGGTCCAGCTTTTCTTTCGGAAAAAAACCGCGGTCGGCGAGAATGGCATAAAGCGCGAGGCATCCATGCCCCTTGCTGAGAATAAAACGGTCGCGCTCGGCCCAATGGGGCTGTTCCGGTTTGACGCGCAAAATTCCGCCGTAATAAAGAGCGACGCCGATATCCGCCCACGAAAAGGCCGGCGGGATATGGCCTTTCTTGGCCTTGAGCGCGGCCTCTAAACTGGTGCGCCGGATGCGTTTGGCTATCGCTGGAAGATCCTCACGCACCATTTCAGAACGGCCCTTTGAAGCGTTTATAGACATCGGCCATGGATTTTTCGTCCGGCAGCGGAACGCCGTGATCGGAGCGGCCCGTTGCCAGCTTGGCAATCGCATTCACCATCGTCGCCAAATTCGGATAATACATATCCTCAAGCGATTTTGCTGTTGGGCACGGCGATTGATTCATGCCGAGCGCGGTAACCGGCGCTTTCAGATTCTGCGGCGCGCGGCTAGCCACGATGCGGCACATTTCGGCGGCGACGCCGTAGGGCAGCCAGCTGGTATCGGCGACCAAAAGACGCCCGGTCTTCGCCACGCTTTGCAGGATCATCTCTTCATCCGGATGCGAGACGCAATGAAGATCGATGATTTCGCATTCGATGCCGGCTTTTTCCTTTACGTAAGCGGCGGCGCGGCGGGCTTCGAGTGTCATGATCGAGGTTGAGACGATGGTGACGTCTTTGCCTTCACGCAACAGGCGCGAACTCAGCGGCATGAGCGGCTGGTTTAACCGCTCGCGGTCGATTTCGAATTCCAACCCATAGAGCAAGCGATGCTCGAAACTCAGCACCGGCCCGCGGTAATGGCCGGCGGCGTAAGGATAGGTTTCCAGTATCGATTGCGGATCGGATGGCATGATCACCGTCAATCCCGGAATATGCGCGAACAGCGATTGCAGGCTTTGCGAATGTTGGGGGCCCTGCCCCCAGCTGCGGCCGATCACGCAGCGGATCAGCATCGGCACCTCAAAACGCCCGCCATACATATAGCGGTATTTGGCGATCAGATTGATGATCTGGTTGCAAGC